>WNGB01025701.1_pt1 | contig 23120 bp, 24 predicted proteins | sample 5400681 | NCBI WGS metagenome assembly WNGB01 (sample SAMN13153367, study PRJNA577476) | soil metagenome | isolation source: 115 cm soil or saprolite under grassland replicate 2 | place: USA:California | collected 2016-06-15
GGGCGCCGACCACCCCGACACCGTGCGAAGCCGCGAGCGGCTTGCGGCGGCGGTGGTGGCGCTGGAGAATCGCGAGTAGCCGTATAACGCTTTACGGCATAGTTGTCCCATTCTGGGGTCATTCGTTGACCCTTGCGTGCGCAAGCGTTTACTCCCCGGAGCCTCGATATGGCCTGGTGAACTCTGGGCCGTTTCGCGAAGCGTGACCCATGCGTGGGAGAAGCGGGGACGACCTCTCGGGGGATGATCGCGGGCCGATGGTCCTCCTTCAGCAGGTGGGTGACGAGGTCGTAGCTGGTGATGTCGCCGCGGACGTACTGGTAGCGGTCGATGGCAGGCGCCGAAGGTCAGCAAGCCGCCTCAACCTCAGAGGAACTCGGCTAGGAGCGGCTCCGCTACCCCAGAGGAGCACCTAGTTCAAGGCATTGCGATCTTCGGCCGACTCGAGTATGCTCCATCTGCCTGCCGCGTTAGCGGTGGCACTCTTATTGGCCCCCTGCTTGGGGGCCTTTTTTTGGAGGCGTTCATGGATCGCTGTGCCATCTTCGTGGATGCCGGATACCTGCTGTCGGCAGGCGGTTGGCTGTGCTGCAACCAGCCCCGCGCGGGCACTCGATGCGACTACAAGGCGGTAACAGAGACTCTCCGAACTTGGTGCAGCAGCGACGCAGGACTCCCCCTGCTTCGCCTCTACTGGTACGACGGCGCCCCGAACTTGATCCCGTCACCCGAACACAACCAGCTTGCCGCCCTCACTGAGGTGAAGGTCCGACTCGGGCGCGTTACGGGTGGTGAGCAGAAAGGAGTAGATTCGCGGATTGTTCGGGATCTGATCTTCCTGAGCAGAGAGCGAGCGATGGTGACCGCGTACCTCCTTAGCGGAGATGAAGATCTGCGCGAGGGGGTTGCCGAAGCGCAGGATGTCGGAGTGCGAGTTGTCCTGCTTGGACTTCCCCCAACGAAGCGTAGTAGGCAGTCGTACACGTTGATCGCGGAGGCTGACAGTCACGTCGTGCTCGAAAAGGACTTCTGGGCGCCTTTCTTCTCGCTGGCTCCACAGGCTGCGGTGAAGGTTGGTCCTCCCGTTCCTTCGACGGCGCCCGTTGAGCTGATCGCCCCGCCCGCCTCACCGGCTCCGTCCGATGGCGACCTTGTCGATGAAGCGGCACGAGAGTATGCACGTGCAAGCATCGCGGGCGACGAGGGACGGCGCAGAGCGCTTCTGGAGAATCGTCCCACAATCCCGCGGGAGATAGACGTTGGCCTCATCCAGGCTGTTTCCGTGCGAGTGGGAAGGTCGATACGGACGGAGGAGACAACGCGGCGACAGGCTCGGATGGTGTTTTGGCAAGTCGTGACTGAGCACATCGAGGAGTAGGGCTCCAGGTCAAGCACTCACAGACGCGGCTCTGGTTCCCGCGAACCAAGCAGCAACCAGCATGTGGAGATCCATACGGATCAGCGCCGGTCAGTCGCACGCCCGCTCCAGCAAAGATCACCTCCACGTCAAACGGGCTCGGGTGTAGCTCGTCTGTAGGGACTGTGGTGATCAGGCTGCGAGGTCGTAGGTGTCGTGGTCGCTGGGGTTGTGGACGCGGTGGTTCTCGCGGGCGAGGTGGAAGTGCCAGTAGCGGTCGAAGTCCCCGTTGGTGGTGACCGCGCGGAGCTTCAGGACGGCCTCAGCGCCGGCCAGGCCCCAGCGCGCACCGCTGATGTCCAGGCGGTCGCCGATCAGATGCCGACACGCTCCCTCGATGACCCCGGTGGCGATTGGCCAGCCGGCGACCAGCGCGGTGTCGTAGCCCAGGAATTCCTGTTTGGCCCGCAGGTAGCCGATGCAGGTGTCGACACCGCGACGCTGGATGTTGGACAGCCCAGCACCCACGGCCTGGGCGTCGATCGCGGCGACGGCCTGGGCGGCCTGCCCGGACAGGATGCTGATCGCGTGGGTCGCCACCCACGCCTCGGCCTGGGGATCACCATCGGCGTGGAAGCACCAGGCGGCTTTCCACAAGTACTCCAGGACGTGGACGGGGGTCGATGAGGATGTGGACCCTCACGCCGCGGCGGGCCGCTTCAGCGCGGGCCAGGTCCAGTTGATGGCGGGCACCGTCGACCAGCACCACCCAGGTGCGACGGTGGGACGGGTCGCGCTGGGTGGCTTGGTCGAAGACCGCCGCGATGACCTGCTCGCTGTCGGCGGTGACCGAGCCGGTCAGCCACTTGGCTTGGGCGTTCGGGCCGGTCCGGCGAGGGCGTTGGCCGCTGCGGCCCTGGGCGGTGGCGGCGGGGACGGTGATGACATCGTGGGCGCGGCGGGGGGCCGGGGTGGCGTCGTAGACCACCCCCAGGGTGGCCATCCGTTTGCGTGCGGGCTGCTCGCCGCTGGCCAGCCGGGTGCGATACGGCCCTGGTCCTTTCGCCTCGGCGGCGTGCCGGGTCGCCTCGCGTAGCGCCTCGGGGCGCATCACCACGCCCTTGCCATCCACACTCAGCACCAGCACGGTGGCGTCGGTGGACGGCTGGGGCACCACGGCCTGGGAGAACGCGTCGATGTCGGCTGCGGCGGCCACGGTCAGCTGCTCGACCTGTCGCTTGCCTACCACCTGCCCGCAGCGGCGACCGATCGCCTCGGTCGCCTGGTCGAACGAGCCACGCACCGCCTCCAGGGCAGCCAGCCGCTGCAGCCCGTGGCTGTGGCGCAGCCTCGGCAGCCGCAGGGCCGCATCGGCGGGGTAGACGTTGCGGCGCGCTTGGGCCCGCCAGGCACACCGACCCACCGTCACCGTCCCAAAGATGGTGGCCAGCAGCCGCTCATGTCCGGTCTCGACCGCGCGGCGGGTGACGCCGTCGGCGCCGGTCACCGCTGCCGGCCGGTCGCGGACCGCCAGCTCCTCACGGAGCCGACGCAACTCAAGGTGGTCTTGGAACAGTTGCCGCAGCAGCTCCCGACCCCGCAGCTCCAGCAGCTCCTCCAGCTCGGCATGCCCCAGCCCGGCGGCCGGCTCGGCGTCCAGCTCCACAATCAGGGCATCAAACACGCTCCGGGAGGCGGCAAACGGATCGGTCGTGGCGGCGGCGCAGGGTTGCATCGGCTCTCTCCAGTTGGAGTCCAAGTTGACGCTGCAACGCTACGACCACCGCCGGCCACGACCGACGCGTCCAGACGCTCGACGCGATGACGCTATACGGACTCGGCCCGATCGCCGGGGCGGCGGACAAACAGACCCACCTCGGGCTCGGCCAGCCAGCCGCGCTGCACCAGGCGCTTGAGCTTCAAGCGCAGCCCCTCCACACTGCCGCGCTGCTCGCCCAACCCCAACGCCGCGGCGACCTGCCTGGTCCGCAGCGGCTTCCCCGCATCCGCGAGCACTTCCAGCACGTCACGATAGACCACTGGCAGCACCGTCTCCTCCATGCCCAGCTGCCACACCGCCACCGTGACCGCCCCGACACCCACCCGCGCAGCCGCAGGGGCCGCCTCCAAGGCGGCACGTGCGACCGGGCCGTCCAGGCGCAACGCGCGGCCCGAACCGCACCGTCGCCATCCTGCTCGACACCACCGGGCCGCCCATCGACCCCCTCGACCGCCCCCCACCCGCTGTCGTCACCACCGCCAAGGATCTCCAAGACGGTCCGCCGAGTAACCCCCAACCGGGAGCACAGCTCTTCCTCGACGGTCAACTGCTCGGTCAGCTCGGCGATCCGTGCACGCAACGCCTCCGCCCGGGCCTGCGCCGCGGCTTCCCGCGCTTCCAGCTCTGCCATCAACGAGCCCAACGTCGTTTCCTTCCGTCACCGCACCCTACGTGACGGTCATCCTCTCACGCAGCCAGACCAGCAACCCCAGCTCAACAGGTCCCTATGAACGAGCTACACCCAACGGGCTCTGAGCGGCATCGCCGCCCGGCAGCGACCAGGATGCGATCTGCAGCCCCCATCCCAGTGGTCACTCGCGTTTCAGCAGCCCAGCAATCGCGGCAACCACGGCGGTAGTCAGCACCCAACCAGCCATAACTGATATCCAGGTCCACAAGCGCGCCAGTCCTTGAGGAACCCAGACAGCTTGCTGACCCAGATCTATGACGGGGAGCAGCACGTCCAATGCATATGCCACCGAGTTGAATCCGGCGGCGGAATCGGTTGGCTTGGCAGAGATGAACTGATGGGGATAGCTGCGCTGGTAGATCAAAGTGCTGGCGACCAGCATGCCCAGCAGCCACCATCCGGCCCGGCCCGGTCGGTAGCCGTAGCCAACCAACGCTCTCAGCAGTAGTCCCCAGAGCATGGCCGGCCACGATCGGGTCCGCCAGCGGCGGTGCTGCTTGGCGATGGCCACCTGAAGGGCGTCCTCTTCACGTCCCGCTTGTCGGTAAACGGCGGCGAGCTGCTCATACGGGTGAGGGCTGTAGCCGGTCGGGTCACGGCCCAGCCACTCCAGACGCTTGCGTACCGGGACAGCGGGCTTTTCATGTAGGGCGTCATATGTGAACCCAACCAACCCCAAGGCGGGCGGCCAGTGGTCCGGAGCGTCAACGAATACGCCGACATGGGCGTGGGTGAGAGTCACCCGACTGGGCGGGCGGGCGAAGCACAGCCGGAGGTCCGAGGTGCGCAGTGCATCAAGGTGCAGAACAGAACCTCTCGTCTGATCGAATATGGCACCTTCCAAGTCAAGCTGGCCGCTGACGTGGGCACCCACGAGACGAACCTCGCCCTGGGCGGCGAACCCGTCACCGCAGAACATATCCTGGTCAACCTTTAACCTGTCGGCGATCAGTGCTGCTCCGTTAGGGTTGATCATCTGCGCACCGGCAAGTCGCATCTGTGCGCCGACCCGGGCACCAATGAGCAGAACTTTGCCTTCAGCGGTGAAGCCTGGGCTGAAGGACATGTCTTGGCCGACAGTGAGCCCATCGGCAGTGAGCGCCGGCCCTTCGGGGTTGCTGAGATGGCCGTCTTCCAGGTCAAGCTGACCGAGGATGTGGGCGCCCCCGAGACGGACCTCGCCGTTGGCGGTGAAACCGCGACGGCAGAACATGTCTCGATCGATCATGAGCCCGGAGGCCATGAGCGCCCGCCTCCCAGGGTTGTCGAGGTTGGCGCCTTCCAGGTCGAGCTGGCCGCTGATGTGGGCGCCCACGAGACGAACCTCGCCCTGAGTGGCAAGCTCCCGGCAGATCATGTCGTGCTCGACGGTCAGCCGGTCAGCGCCCAGCGCCAGTTGGCCGGGGTTGCTAAACCTCGCGCCGGTCAGGTTCAGTTGCCCGCCGATACGGGCTCCTGGAAGGTGGAAAGCGCCCTGAGTGGTGAACCCGTCGAGGCAGGTCATGTTCTGCCCAACGGTGACCATGTCGCCCTGAAGCGCCGGGGTATCGCGACCGATCAGGGTCGTACCGTTGAGGTCGAGTACTCCGTCGATGTGAGCGCCGGCCAAGCAGATGCCGTCGTTCACAAGCCCGTACTTGAGTAGGAAATTGCCCCGAATGTGGGCCTGCTGGGCGTCGAGTGCGGGCAGATGGCAACGAGCCAGTACGATCATGAGCACCTTCGCCTGGGCCAGGACCACTGGTTCGGCAAATGAGCATCCCTCGAACACTACTCGCCAGTCTGTCACCGCCCCCTCAAAGTCCAGTGGTTCGACGATCCGCGCGCCGACCAGCGACAGCACGCGGGGCTGTCCTCCAGCTTGTCCTTCTTCGGTCAGCATGTCGTAGAGCACTCGTGCGCTGATGGTGCGGTCCGACCCCCAACTGGCTCCCTTCGCGGGGTCATCAACCGCTGGTGTGCCCACACGCAGATCAAGCCTGCCGCCAGCCGCCGTCTCATCCCGCAACCGGCGCTCGAGATCGGTCAATTCCTCGCCGGTCAGCGTCATCACCACCCTCCGGGCTTGCCCATGACGACCGCGCCGGAAGCGCGGGCGGTAGTCGCGGTCGCCGTGAACCGATCGACCAGTATGAGGCACTATTGGCGCGCTACCAGGAATTTGGGAGTAGTCAGAGCAGTCCTGGCTCCCTGACGGTGATCGGTCAAGCTGGGCCTTGCTGATGGAGCGGCGGGGACCTGCATGACCAGGGATCACTGCAGCAGGGGCATGAATCTACCCGAGTGGTGGGGACGAGATGGCCGCCGTCGGCGCTCTGAGCAGGGCCGATTTGGAACATGTACAGCGCGCTTGCGCCTCCTCGATCGTGACCACCCGGTCCAGCCGGGGGATCTCTGCGGCGATGGCGTTCAGGGTGGTGGTCTTGCCGGCACCGGTCCCGCCCGAGATCAGCAGGTTCAGCCCCGCCCGCACGACCGCGCGGAGGAACCCCGCGACGGCTGGGGTGAGGGTGCCGAGGGTCAGCAGGTCGCGCATGGAGTGGGCCAGCAGCCGGTGGCGGCGGATCGTCATGCAGGTGTAGGGCGCCAGCGGCGGGCAGATCACATGCAACCGAGAGCCATCCGGCAGCCGCGCGTCCGCCCTCGGGTGAGCCTCGTCCAACCGCCGACCGGCCACCGCCACCGTGCGGGCGGCGAAGGCGCGCAACTCCACCTCGGAGCCGAACCCGGTCGGGATGCGCTCCTTGCGACCACCCGCCCTAATGACGAACCCGTCGGTGTGGCCATTAACGAGCAGCTCCTCGAGATCCTCCTGGGCCAGGTAGCGCTCCAGCGGCCCCAACCCCAGCAGTGCGTCGTAGACCTGTTGGGCGATCTGCCCGCGCTGACCGTCACGCAACGGCAGGCCCCCGCTGACGACGTGGTCACGGTGGACCTCGGCCAACTGTGCGCTGATGACCGCCCACACCCTGGCCTGGTCATCCTCGGAGGGCGCGAACAGGCGGGCGGGGCCAAGCAGGCGGGCCAGCTCGGTCGCGGCCTGGGCGCGGACCTTGCCGGCCAGCTGCTCCGCGGCGGGGTGCTGGCCGTTGGGATGGGCGAAGTCCGTCATGGCGATGCCCCCTCCCGCTCCGCCCGCTCCGCAGCATCCTGTCCGTCCCCGCGGGCGTGCCGGCCACCGGCAGCCCGAGCCGACCGCTCAGCGTCGTCTGGTGGCCACAGCGCGGTGGCCAGGGTCTGGTAGGCGCGGCCCAGCCGCCCGGTGGTAGGTGGCTGGCCGGTCCGGATCGCCCGGTCAAGCTGCCGCCGCCAGGCCGGCACCACCCCGCTGACCGGATGCTCCAGCGCCGCCGCCAGCTCGGCCACATCCGCCGACGTCCGCCGCCGCACCCCGACCGCCACCACCACCAGCTCCGCCCCGGTCGCCTCGGCGGCGACCAGCAACGCGCGCTGGGTGGCCAGCGCGCCCGGCACATCCGCGCGCGCCGCCAGCACCCCCACCGCATCCGGCAGCGCCAACACGGCCCGGGCGACGGAGCCGGGCAGCAACCGCCCCGCATCCACAATCACCACGTCGACTCCGTCGACCCCGTCGGCCTGGCGGGCGGCCTGCGCCACCGCCACGCCAACCTCCGGGCGCAACAGCCCCGCAGCATCCGCACGCGGCAAACCCACCAGCACCCGCAGCCCCGGCGCGACCTCCACCGCCTCAGCCAACACTCCGCGCGGCTCCACCCGCTCCGAAGCAGCCGCAAGCACGGCGGCCACCCCACGGCCGCGGATCTGTCCAACCGGCAGGTGCGCGGCCACATCCCCGCCCGCCGGGTCCAGATCCACCAGCAACACCCCGCGCCCGGCCCCCGCCCACGCCGCTGCCAGCCCCACCGCCAACGTGGTCGCCCCAGGGCCGCCCTTGCCGCCAGTCACCACCACCAGCCCCGCCACCATCACGACCCGCCCGCCGGGAGCAGCGCCAGGTCGAGGGTCCCCTGGGCAGCCCTGGCCAGCAACGCGGCCTGGTCCGGCCGCACCGCCACGCTTACCAGCAGCCGCCGATCCAAGCTGTTGTCGTCACCATCGGGGAGCATCGACAGCACCCGGACCGGCGACAACAGCACCCCCGACCCCACGCCAGCGCCGGGGTCGTCCGGCTTGCCGCTGGCCACCACCGCAACCTGGTCACCCGCCCGCAACTGCCCCGCCGCCGCATGCTCCGGCGCCAACGCCAGGCTCATCGCCACCTGCCCCGCCGCAAGCGTCGGCCCGTCAGCGACCACCACCGGGCCGAGCACCTGCCCCGCCTCCAGCGGCACCGCCGCCCTGCGACCCACCACCCGGGCGCGCTCGCCGATCCCAACGGTGGCGACCCCAGGCGCGACCCCAAGCTCGGCCACCCGCACGTCCCCGCCGCCGATCACCTGCCCGGCCTGCACGCTCCGGGCCATCACCAAGACGGGTGTGCGCTGCCCGGACTGCTGCACGATCGCCAGCGTGCCCAGCACTCCAGCCAGCAGCAGCGCCAGTCCGATCAGCACGCGGAAATCGACACGGCGCGCACGGGCGGCTGCCTGGGGGACGACTGTGCTCGTCACAACTACGCTCCTTCGCGCAGGCGAAAGCGGCGGCGGTACGCCGGGAGCGCCGCGTTGAGGCGGGGGACGCGGCAATGCCAGAACCAGCGGGCTGCTGGTCCGGCGGCTGGCCCCGGACCACGACCAGACCGCCACCTCGCTCGGAACTCTCGACCGAGGATGACCGGACAAGGTTGTACACCTCACCGACCCGGCAGTAAAGCCATTTACGGCTTAACCCCTCTACCTCGCTATAGAGGGCAACCAGATCAATCAACCTTGGGACTGCGAAGCAAGCAGCATGATTCGAGCCTCGTCTCATGGGCATGACCTGCTGGCGAACGGACCGTGCCCGTTCCCTCGGCTGGCAAGCCTGCCTGTGCTTCTGGCGCCCGACGTCTACCCCGCGTCGGACAGATCGAGTCTGCGACCACTGCCGATCAACGCGAGTGCCTGCTCTGAAGCGACCTGACGACAGCGGCAGTGACCGTTTCGGCGCAACCCCATGACAGGGTTACGCCAGCGCCACCGTGACCGTAGTTGTGCCACAAGCGCCCTCCGCTGCCCGGCTCAGCGTCGACACGAACCTCGGGTCGTTCGGGACGGAAGCCAACACGATGCGCCAGTATCGAAGCCTTAGCTACTCGGGCATCGAGCCTGGTACAGCGAGCCCGAATTGCTTCGGCCGTGGCCGGGTCGGGCTCGCGGTGGTTGTTGTCGGGCTCGGCCGTGCCACCCAGGACAAGGGTCTCGCCGTGCGGGATGAGGAAGGTCAGGTCGCGGGCATTCTCATTGTCCTCGGCCTCGACCAAGCCCAGCGTAACGCCTGGGTTGGCGACGACGACGAGCTGGCCTCGTCCGGGCCGAACGGTGGGGTCGCTGGCGAGGTCGCGTGCGCCCATGCCGGCACAGTTGATGACCACGGTCGCAGCATCGCGCACGTCATCCAGCACCGAGACCGCGTTCTGTTGGAGTGTTCCCCCAGCTCGTTCGAGCCGCGCGAGCAGGTATGCCAGGTAGACGGGCATGTCGATGGCGGGAAGGACGAAACGGTAGCCGTGCGAGTAGCCGGGCGGCAGCTCCTCGGACAGGCAGGGACGCGCGCCTGGAGTCAGGGCTGCCCATTCGGGCGCGGCGACGCTCCGGTGGGCGACCTCCAACGAGATGATGGTGTGGACGCCGGAGCGGGGAACCTGGGACAGGGCGTTGAACACCTCCAAGCTGCGGCAGCTCCAGGCGTTGATCCTGGCCGGGTTGCCGCCGATCCGGTACGGCGCCCACACTGCCCCGGCCGCCGCCGATGTTGTGGCTTCCAGCGCGTCGCGGCTGAGTACTTGGACGCGGGTGCCGGCTTCCGCAAGGCAGACGGCGGTGGTGAGTCCGATGACCCCGGCGCCGATCACCAGCACGTCGCTGCGGTTCATCTACTGGCCGCGTCCCGAGCCGGCGGCCAGGATTCATTCCGGCTCGCCTGTGCCTGCAGCGCGTGCTCCAGTTCGACGATGAACTCGCGGACGTCTGGGTTGTTCATCCGTCCGGTGCGCAGCGCACCTCGCAGCGTCCCCAGCACGCCGACACAGCGATCGGATTGGACACGGTCGAGGCGGCTGATCGTGAGACGTCCGACGTGGCATGCCTGCTCCAGGTCCCCGTGAAGGGTGTGGGCGAGCGCGAGCCACGCGCCGTCAACAGCGGCCCTGCGCTGATGGGGATGCGCTCGATCGCGCAGGGCTGCGGTGCTGGGCAGGAGTTCCAGGCCGTCGTGGAGCCGGGCATGGGCGCGGCGAGTTTGCCCCTGCGCCCGCGCGTCGAGCTGTTCGTGAGCCAGGTCTCGGCAGGCGGCGAAGTCGTGTTGGTTGCCGGCAGCGCCGTACGCGAAGGCGGCCCGGCTGGCGACGGAGGCTCGGACACGAGCCGGCGTACGATCGGCACCGCGCATGGCGACCTCGGCGAGATCGTCTGCGTGGGCGCGTGCATCGGTCGAGGCGGCCTGGAACGCGAGATCGGCCAAGACGTGCGCGGCGAGTTGCCGGTCCCTGGCTTGGTGCGCGGCGCGGAGTGCGGTGAGGTAGTACCGCTGCGCCAGCCCGTGCTGGCCCGCGTCAAACGCGGCCCAGCCAGCATGTTGCGCAAGGAGCGCCACGAGACGGAACAGTCGGACGGTGGTGTCCGCGTTGTGGCCGCCTTGCCGGAGGATGTGCGCGGCGGTCTGGAATTCCGCGCTTACGTACGGCAGGACTCGCGTCCCGCCGTGCGCGTCGTCGAGCGCCCAAAGCGTCGGGATGGTGCCCTCAAGCTGCGCGAGCAGCGTTGCGCCAGCTCCGTCGCCTTCGATGGCTGCCAGCAAGCGCTTGGACTCCACACCCAAGTACTCCCAGGCGATCCCGGTCAGCGTGGCACCGGAGACCGCCAGGAAGGCGCGCCGGTCCATCAACCCCCCAAGCAGCCAATCCTCAAGGATCTGCGAGGCCGCCGCAGTCGACCATGCCACATCCATCCCAGCGTCGGCGGGAACGACGAGGCGCGCGTCATCGGCTTGACTATGCCAGAGGTCATCGACGCTGACAGGGCGGCCGAGATGCTGGGAGAGCACATAGGCCGCCAAGGTCGGCAGCGGGGCACGAGGTGTCCCGCCCTTGTTGAGCCAGTGGTACGGCGCCGATAGGGACACGGTCCCAGCGCCGAATAGCCGGTTGATCTTGCGAGCGAGCGTGGTGGGTGCCCATCCCAGTTCCGCCAGGCATTCGGCAAGGGCTGCGTTTCTCCTGCCTCGCTCATCCATCGCACTGTCGCTCCGCTTCCGATCCCAAGGGCGCCAAGTTGAAGGTCTTGAACGGCGAACCCCCTGGCGGGGTCTTCCGCGAACCGGGCAAGGTTTGCGCATCGTACCGAGCCCGATCATTCAGGCAGACCCTATCACCGGGGACTTCGTTCGTCCCCACGCTCCGGGCTGCCGCTCCTGAAGGACGTGCGCAGAAGCCGACCCAGCAAGGCCACGACCCAACCTCGGCCGTAGCACCGCGGCGCACAGTGCGGTCATGCCCACCGCCGAATTCCCTTATATGCAGGAGGCGCAATGTCGCGATCAGCGGCTGATGACAGGACGGCCCGACCCCAAAGCGAGCCGGATTCGGGCTCGACTCGGCGATCTCCCGAGCCGCCGCCGGTGCACATCGTCGCCGTCACCGATGGAGATCTGGCTCGCGCGGTCATCGAGGGCGGGAGGCTACAAACGTCGCGAGAACCTGGAGCGGAGCGACCGAGCCGACACACCGGCGGCGACGGCTGGGCGAACCAGTGTCATCACGGAACGCGGTAGACCCTGGTCGGAAACGCCAGCGGCGCGCGCCGACGTTCACCACGGCTGGGAGGAGTCCCAAGCAATGCGGCGAGATCTTCAATGAGGCGCCGCGAGGCACGGCCGAGTCGTCGCTGGCGCTGTTAATCCAGACCAGACTTGGACCATCACACGCGATCGGGACTGAATGCCGCGCTCGTCAATTGCGGTGTAGAGCCCTCGTAATCTGAGCAGGCCGGGGAGGCCAGAGATGGACCCGTGGCACATCGGGCCAAGACTCCGATACTGGCGGACACAACGTGGACTGAGCACCCGCGTCCTCGCCGACCTGATCGCGAGGTCCCCGAGCTGGGTCCAGATGGTCGAACAGGGCCGCCGATCGCCCTACAACATCCTCGACCTCGCCAACATCGCCGTAGCGCTCCAGCTCGACCTCGGCGTGTTCATCACCTCGCCGGTCCCAGGAATTCCCGATGGCGACCAGCAGGCCATGCTCTCCCTTCTCAAGCGCGCGTTCGCCGGCCGGGACCCCAGAGATGGCTTGGCCGATCTTGCGCGAATAGCCGACTCGGCGGACGCTGAGGACGACTTGATGCTCATCGTCGAGCCCGGAGGGAGACTCAGCTTCGTGAACCGGCGAGAAGCGCTGAAGACAGGCGGGGTGATGGGAATCAGCCTCGCCGGGTCGCTCGGCTGGCTGTACCAGGAGGAGGCACGGGCGGCGATGGCCGGCACGGGCACGATCAGCAGGACCGGCACGGGAAGCCTCCGCGCGATCGTCACCGCGTACCGCTCACTGGACGATGAGATCGGCCCCGCGCCGCTGCGGGCAGGCGTCGCGTCGCATCTTCAAGTCGTGGAGGGCCTGCGTGGCGCGGGGAAGACCGAGGAGGTCGAGCGCGACCTCGGTCGGATCGCCGGCGAGCTGGAGCAGCTCTCCGGCTGGCTGGCACAGGACTCCGGGGATCGGCGCGCGGCTCGGACCTACTATCGCAAGGCGCTCGCCACCGCCAGACGAGTCGGCGACCGGACGCTCGCCGCGTACACGCTCGGCTGGATGAGCGTCCTCGAAGGGGATCTGCGACGCCCCACTGACGCAGTCACCTACGCCGATGCCGGTGTGGAAGAAGCGCGGTGCTCCGAGTCCCACCGGCTCACCGCGGCGTTGCTAGTGCGGTCAGCCCGAGCCAACGGTCAAGCCGGCGATGGCGACGCGGTGAAAGAGCGGATCGATGCCGCCCGCGGGGAGCTGGCGCGGGCGGCGGACAGCAAGAGCGAGAGCCCCTCGTTCATCTACTGGTTCGACGAGCCGGAGCTGGAGGCTCAGGCCGGCAAGGCGTTCGTGTTCCTCTGCGCGCCGCGCGAGGCTGAGCCGCTGCTGCGGATGCGCGTCGCCAGCCTCAAGGGACGTCCGGACCTCGTGAAGTTCCACGCCTCGACGAACGGCGACTTGGCGCTCTGCCTCGCGCAGGCCGAGGAGGTCCCTGAGGCGGCGCGCATCGGCATCGAGGTCGACCAGCTACGGGAGCAGTGCCCCTCCGAGTGGGTGCGACGCCAACTCCTGCAACTGCGCGGGATGCTCCACGACTCGCGGGACCCCGCCGCAGTGGAGCTACGTGAGCGGCTCGTAGCGGCGTAGCCGCGCGCCCACATTTCCGCCGGCCGCCCACAATTGTGGGCGGCCGGTTGCGTGTCTGGGTTGATGCTGCGCCCCTCCGAATATTCAGGAGGGCCAATTGCGCAGCAGCGGCGGTGTCAACCCGGCCGACTCGTTCCTCGTACACGGTGACGAGCTTCCCGAGCTGACCGACGAGCAGTGGACGGTGCTTACCGAGATCGGCAAGGCCGGCGGCGGGGTTGCAGGTGACGCGCTGTCGCGGGAGACGCTTGGGCATCTCCGCGGCGGGGTTGCAGGTGACGCGCTGTCGCGGGAGACGCTTGGGCATCTCCTGCACGTGCAGGTCATCGCACCCGCCGGGCCGGGCAGGGTTGAGATCACCGGTATCGTGCATCCGCCTGCTTGCCAAGGCGGCGGAGCGCAGGCGGGGGACATCGTGACTGCCGCCGCCGCAGTACGCGCTGGAGGAGCTGTCGAGGTCCCGGCAGGACCGGGCCGGGAGCCTCGGCGTGGCCGGAGGCCGGCGGCGAGGTGGGGACGCCTTTCCCCCTCCGGACCCGTCGCCGGCCTCCCCTTTCCAGCCTTCCCCGATGCCGCCATTCCCCGTCGGCGGTTGCGAGCGGTTTGGTCGGCGGCAAGGGCAAGGCGGCAGGGAGGAATTGGCCCCAGCTCTGAAGCATCCAGGGCGGCGACCGTCGGCGAGATCGCCATGAGCAATACGGCTGGGATTGAGCGCTTGCAGCAGGCCCGATTCGTTGATCGCAGGTAGCCAGGAGTCTTGATTCGCATGCTCACAACAGCACCAACAGGCTCGCTGGAGGTCTGGGCGGCAGCGCAGACGCTGCGGGTGGTGGCGGTCGCCCCGCCGACCGCCACTGCTCCGCCCGCAAGCCTCGGCGGCCTGCATCAGGTTCAGCGTCTCGTCGAGGGCCTCGCCGAGCGTGGCCACCAGGTCACGCTGATCGGAAGGGGTCTTGGCGAGCTGACCGGTGGCGGGTACTCGGTGATCGACACCGACCCAACCGGCGGCCAACACGCCAGCGCGGAGATCGTCGAGCGGCTGCATGCACAGCAGGCCGGGAAGGTCCTTGAGCAGCTCGGCAGCGTGGACGTGGTCAGCGACCACACCCGCTTGGGCTGGCTGCCAGCCGGCCAGCAGAGCCCGGACGGACGCACAGTGCAGACCAGCTACCAGGCGCTCGCCGATCCGCCAGGGCCGACACGGCGCACAGGCCATCTGGGGTGGGTGGCGGTCTCCCAGCATCAGCAGCGCAACGCCCCTGGCATGCCATGGGCCAAGGTGATCCACCCCGCCATCCCGGTCGGCAGGCACCCGCTTGGGACCAGCCATGGCGGGCCGTGCGCGTACCTGGGGCCGCTGCTGGAGCGCCACGGCGCCGGGCTGGCGTTGGCCGCCGCCCACACCGCGGGGGTCCCGATCGTGCTGGCGGGCACCCAATCGAGCGCGGAGGCGACGGCCTACACCGAGGTCGAGCTGCGCCCCCAGCTCGCAAGCGGGGATGAGCTGCTGGAGCGCGTGTCGCCGGTGGAGCGGTGGGAGCTGCTCGCCGACGCGTGCTGCCTGATCGCGCCGCTGCACCCCATGGTGCCCTACAGCCTGGAGATCGTGGAGGCGATGGCCTACGGCACCCCGGTGGTGACGCTGGTCGCCACCGTCGGCGCTGAGCTGGTCAGCCACGGCGTCTCCGGCCTGGTCATCAGCGATGCGGTCCTGTTGCCCGGCGCGATCGGCAAGGCGGCACGGCTGGACCCTCAGCGGGTCCGCGCGCACGCGACCAGCCGATACGACCTGACGGGAATGGTCAGCGCCTACGAGTGGCTGTTCACCCAGCTCGTCGCCGCGGGAGGCCCTGATTGTCGTGGCGCCACAGCCGCCACCCCTGAGCTGCCGGCCCGGGCCGTACGGACCCTGTGACCCCTGGGCAAGCAGGGCGCCACCGCCGTGGCCGACGGCCACGGCTTTGCGTCTTTGCTCCCGCCCAACCGAACTCGGAAGGAGACAACGGTGCCAGTCCCCAACACTCCACCAGCCCTCTCTCAGCGCAGGAGCCGGTGGCTGCCGGCCGCCGCGCTCGTCGTGGCGCTGCTTGCCAGCGGCTGCTCTAGTGCCTCCGGCAGCGACACCAGCCAAGCCCCAGCTGCCGCCAACGCCACGCTGAACCTCAAAGGGGTGTGCCCTGACCCGGTGGTGGTCCAGTCGAGCTGGTTCCCGCAGGCCGAGCACGCCGCCGTCTATCAGCTCCTCGGCGCGGGCTACCGGGTCGACGCGGCCCACAAGCGGGTAGTTGGCCCGCTGACGGTTGGGGGCAAGAGCACGGGGGTGCGGTTGGAGGTGCGTGCTGGGGGGCCGGCGGTCGGCAACCAGACCGCCGCGGCGCTGATGTACCAGGACCCCTCGATCACCCTGGGGATGGCCAACCCCGACCAGATCATCCAGCTCTCCAAGGACCAGCCGGTGGTTGGGGTGGTCGCGCCGCTGGAGCTGGACCCCCAGATCCTGCTCTGGGACCCAAAGGCCCATCCGGACTGGCACACGATCGCCGACATCGGGCAGACCGACGCCAAGGTGCTGTATTTCCAGGGCAACACCTACATGGACTACCTGCTCGGCTCTGGCATCCTCCGCAAACGCCAGGTCGACGGGTCCTACGACGGGTCCCCCTCAGCGTTCGTGGCGTCGGGCGGCACGATCGCGGTGCAGGCGTACGCGACCAACGAGCCGTACCTGTACCAGCATGAGATCAAAGCGTGGGGCAAGCCGGTCGCCTACGCGCTCGTCTATGACACTGGCTATCCCAACTACGCCAACGTCCTGGCCGTCCGCACCGACAAGAAACCCCAGCTCGCCGGATGCCTGAAACGGCTGGTGCCGATGGTGCAGCAGGCCCAGGCCGACTTCATGGCCAAGCCAGCGCCCACGATCGACCTGCTCGTCAAGCTGGCCGGCGCCTACCAGGGCGGCTTCATCTATAGCCGGGGGAACGCCGAGTTCGCCGCGCAGCAGATGCAAAAGCTCGGCATCGTCGCCAACGGCCCCGACCATACCCTCGGCAACTTCGACCCGGCCCGGTTGCAGCGGCTAATCAGCATCGTCGGGCCGATCTCAGCGGGACAGCGCAAGCCGATCAAGGCCGGCCTGGCGCCGGCAGAGGTGGGGACCAACGAGTTCATCGACCCCACGATCGGGCTGCGGTAACCATGGCGGCGACGCGGGCCCGCTCGTTCGACCAGATCGCGGAATCCTACGACCGGTTCGTCGAGCTGGTCGGCGGCCCCCTCAACCAGTTCCTCGAGTCCCTGCTCCCCCAGGGTGGTGGGGAGCGGGCGGTGGATCTTGGCTGCGGGACCGGCCGCCACGCCACCCTCCTCGCCAACCGGTACCGGCAGGTCCTGGCCGTCGACCTTTCGGTGCCGATGCTCGAGCTGGCCCGCGCGCGTCGTGGGCTGCCAAACATCACCTACCAGGAACGCGACTTGCGCACCGTCCGCGCGGACCGGGACGGCACCTTCGACCTGATCTGCTGCACCTACGCGCTGCACCACCTCGACGACCTCAACCAGGCCCTGCGGGGCATCCGGGAGCTGGCCGCCCCCGGCGGGCGGGTGGTGCTGGTCGACAACGTCGCCGCCACCCCCGCGGTCCCACGTCGCTGGTTCATCAGCGAGGCGTTCCGCATCTTGCTCGGTGACCTGGCACGCCACCGCCGGCCCGTCGGGGAGGCGTGGGAGCTGTTCGGGCTCAACACCGACCCCGGGTGGCTTGACCACCAAACCAGCGACCGGTTCCTGGACCCCACCCAATTTGCCGAGCGGTACGGGCAGGTGTTCCCGGGCGCCCGGTTCGCCGCCCTCTACCGGTCCCTGGCGATGTGCTGGGACGCCCCAGCCCACTGACCACCACCATTCCCACCACCCTGGATACGCATGATGACCAACCCGCACCCCACCCGAACACGTCAGCACCGCGTCACCCCGACCCCACCCAGCGACCCGTCCCGCACGCTGGTGGGTGCTCGCACGTATCCGTCCACCCGAGAGCGGCTCAGGCGAGCTGCCCTGGCACGCTGGCGAGCCGCGCTCGTCGTGGCGGTGCTGGTCGGGGTGTTGGGCATGGCGCTCCGCGCGGCCTACCTGGAGCAGGGCGCCCCGGGTGTCTGGCTCGCGATCGGTTCGCTGGTTGTTGCGGGCGTCCCAGCCGCCATCGAGTGGTACGGCCGCCCCCTGCCACCCCGGACCAACAAGTGGCGGTAGCCCCCAGCACCCCCAGCCGCCCGGTGCCTGAGGTGGTCGGGGTGCTGTGCGGGCTGGCCGCGCTCGGCCACGCCGGCATCGCCCAGGCCATCGGGCAAGCCCAGCAACAGACTGGCCTGGGACTCCGTGAGCTGGGGATGCGGCTGGGGCTCTCCCCGGAAGCGCTGGTGCTGTGGGCACAGGGCAGCTTCATCCCCCGCGCCCACCACCTGATGCGGCTTGGGGAGGTACTCGCCGACCACCAGCCCCAGCCGCCCGGCCCGCCAAACCGACCCGATTAGCAGGCGTGGCGGCCCGCCACCGCCGTTGACCGTCGGCCGCTCGCGCCAACCCCGGAGATCCTGACAAGGAGCAGCACGACCCGATGACGCCACAGGCCCCCTCGCCGTCCAGCAACCTACTCACCGCCAAAGCGGCCAAGCCACAGGCGCCCAGCTACGGGGGCACCACCACCCCGGGCCGCATCTCCATGACCAACGGCCACCAGCTCACCAGCGCCCACCGCCGCCCCGACGGCACCATCCTGGTCCACACCCTCCACGCCCCCCTACGACGGCTCCGGTTTGCCGTGCGCCGCCGCCCCCTGCTACGCGGCCTTGCGCTCCCACCCGCCCAGATCGGCGACACCGCCGCCCTGCTCCGCCTGGAACACGACACCACCAGCAGCAGCAAGCCGGGCCGGCCCTCGCGGCCCCTGGCCAACGACCCTCAAGCCAGCGATCCGCGGTCGCTTGGGGTGACCGCTTGGCTGGTTGCGGTCGGGCTGGTCCTCCGCGGGGTGGCGAGCACCCAGCTCACCCTCTCCGGCGCTGCGGCAGTGGGCGGCCACCGCTGGTGGCTGCCAAGCATCCTTGCCGCCGTAGTGTTCGCGGCACGGCCGCTGCTGCCCTGGCAGCTTGGCCAGCGTGCCGTCCCCGCCGGGCTGGCCGGGTTGCACGGCGCCGAGCATCAGGCCCTGGGCTGTGTCCGCCAAGGGTTGGCGTTGACCGACCCGAACATCGCCGCCAGCCCGGCAGCGTCCCCCACCTGCAACAGCAGCCTGAAGGTCGCCGACCAGATCGTCTTCGCCCCCATGGCCGCGGTGGTGGAGGTGTGGCTCCCGGGCTGGCCGCTATGGGTGCAGCTTGCGGCCGGGCTTGGCGTCTGGCTCACCGCCCGCCCGCTGGCCTTTGAGCTGGACACCCTCCAGGCCAAACAGCGAGTCGCTGGCCGCCACAACGGGCCGCTCGGCATGCTCGGCCGTCTCGGGCTGCGACGCCAGACCAAGACCACCACCCGGCCCGGCGATCCCGAGCACCGCGAGCTCGCCGCCCGCGCCCTCGCACCGCTCCTCCCACCCGAGGAGCAGGCCCGCGTCGGCGCGTTCCCCTCCCTGGTCGAAACGGTGTCGGTCCCAACCGCAGACCAGGAGACCACCTTGTGACCGCCCGGGAGCTGACGACCGCTGAGGTCGCCGATCTGTTCGGGGTCAGCGAGTCGGCCGTCCACGAATGGGCCAGCGACGACCGGCTGCCCTACCAGTGGGGCCGACGCCGCTACCCAGCCACCGCCGTCGCCGAGCTGGCCACCGAGCACAATGTCCCGCTGCCGGACTGGCTCGCCGGCATCGCCGCCAGCCCCCAGCGGGAGGTCCCGTGACCGGCCACGACCAGGCCAGCCCGCCTGCCGGCATCGATACCAGCACTCCCAACCCGGCAAGGATCTACGACGCCCTGCTCGGCGGCAAGGACAACTTCCCCGCCGACCGAGACGCCGCCCACGCCATCCTCAACGTGGCGCCACAGGCACGCCGGGGCGCCAGGGAGAACCGGGCGTTCCTGCAACGCGCAGTGCGCTACCTGGCCGCCGATGCCGGCATCCGCCTGTTCCTCGACATCGGCACCGGCCTGCCGACCCAGGGCAACGTCCACCAGATCGCCCAGGCTGTCTCGCCGGATGTGCGCGTGGCCTACGTCGACAACGACCCGGTCGTGCACGTGCATGCCAACGCGCTGCTGGCCGACAACACCACCACGGTCGCCGTGCTGGCGGACCTGCGAGAGCCCGAGGTGATCCTCGGCCATCCCCAGGTGCGACGGCTGCTCGACCTCGCCCAGCCGGTGGCGGTGCTGCTGGTCGCCGTCTTGCATTTCCTCCGAGACGAGGAGGACCCGGCCGGGATCGTGGCCAGGCTGCGGGACGCGATGGCGCCGGGCAGCTTCCTGGTGCTGTCGCATGCCACCGCGGACTTCCATCCGGAGGCGGCAGCCAAGGTCGCCGCCGTCTACGAGCAGGCGTCCGCGCCGCTGGTGCCGCGCAGCGGCAGTCAGGTCGAGCGGTTCTTCGGTGGCTTCGAGCTGCTGGAGCCGGGGCTGGTGCAGCCCCCTGCGTGGCGCCCAGAGGGTGGGAGTCCCAGCAGCCCGAGCGCTGGCGGCTTCTACAGCGGTGTCGGCCGGCGCAGAGCCGGACGCCGATCGATCGAGGATCACTGGGACTCCCGGACGATGACCACGGGGCAGTGCGCGTGTTCCGAGACCCGTCGGCTGACTGAGCCGAGCAGGGAGCCGGCGACGCCGCCGTGGCCATGGGAGCCCACGACGAGCAGGTCGACAGCCGCCGACGCGTCGATCAGGGCAGCGGCGGCCTTGCCGTGGACCGCGCGACTGTCGATGTTGGCGGGGCGCTCATCGGTAGGCAGACCGGTGACCGCTTCGGAGAGGATCTCGTTGGCCTGGCGCTCGAACGGCTCCTCAGAGGCAGAAGGAGGCGGGATCACTCCGATATTGGCCTCCCAGGCGTGGATGACCTCGAGGCCGCTGCCACGGGCACGCGCCTCTTCGGCCGCCCACCGAAGGGCCTTGGCTGAGGACTCGGGGCCGTCCACGCCAACCACGATCCGGCCACCGTCGCCACTGTGTGAGGCGGTCATGATGATCTCCAGAGGGTAGTTGGTCCGTGCGCGCTGGTCATGGGCTGTCCGCGCGGACCGTTCATGTAGTTCTTCGGTCCCAGGGGGCTGCTGTTGAGGCGGCGCGACCTCACCGCCCGGCGCGCACCCGCCACGGTGACCGCCGGGTTGACGGATACACGGGACCGCAAGCGGATCGACAAGATCCTCGTGGACGCGGCGCCCGTCTCGGGCCCGCACCCCGAAGGCATGTGACAAAGGGAGTGATCCGATGGCGAAACTTGCGTTTGTCGGCCTTGGGCTGATGGGCACGCCGATGGCGACCAGACTGCTGGAGGCCGGCAACGACCTCACCGTCTGGAACCGGACCGCCGAGAAGAGCCGACCCCTGGCCGACCGGGGCGCCGCGGTGGCCTCCACCCCGGCGGAGGCGGCCGTGGGCGTCGAGGCGGCGATCACCATGGTCGCCAACCCGCAGGCGCTGGAGCAGGTGGTCTTCGGCACCGACGGCCTGGCCGCCGCGCTGAGGCCAGGCCAGCTGCTGATCGACATGTCGACGGTCGGCCCGGAGACCGTCCGCGAGGTGGCCGCCCGCCTGCCGCAGGGCGTCACCTTGGTGGACGCGCCGGTGCGGGGCAGCGTTCCCGAGGCGACCGCCGGCCGGCTGGCCATCTATGTCGGCGCCGACCAGGCCGTGTTCGACCGGGTAGCGCCGATCCTGACCGTGCTCGGCACACCACACCGCGTCGGTGGACCAGGTGCGGGCGCGGCGGCCAAGGTGGTCAACAACTCGACGCTCGGGGCGGCGATCGCCGCCTTCGGGGAGGCGCTGGCCCTGGGCGACGCGCTCGGGCTGGACCGCTCGGCGCTGCTGGACGTGCTGGCCGACTCGCCGATCGGGACCACGGTGCGGGCAAAGCGCGCCAACGTCGAGTCCGGCAGCTACCCGCCCAACTTCAAGCTGAGCCTGGCGCTCAAGGACCTTCGCCTGGTCGACCAGACCGCCCAGCGGGCAGGCCGGCGCCTGCCGGTGGCGACCGCGTCGCGTGACTGGCTGGAACGGGCGGCCAGTTCGGGCGCCGGCGACCTCGACTACTCGGCGGTCATCGCCACCATCACCGATGGGGGCCGAAGCCCGGCATGACCGCGATGCGGCTGAGCGCAACGCTGACGGCAGCGTGGCGGTCCCGGTCTGCGGTCACGACACGGCGGCGAGGACGCGGCTGGACGCCTGGCGCAGGGCGGCGGCGCTGCGCTCCAGGGCGGCGCGCTCATCCGAGCTCATGGCGGGCTCGTGCAGCTGCTGGACGCCGCCAGCTCCGAGCACGCTGACCAGCGACAACGTCACCTCGTAGCGTGGCGAGTAGGCGGCGACCGGTAGGACCGCACGCTCGTCGCGCAGCACCGCCTCGGCCAGCCGCGCGGACACGGCGCCGATGCCGTACTGGCTGGCCCCGGTGCCCTCGATGATGGTGATGTTCGCATAACGGATGTCGCGGTCGACCTGCTCCCGAATCCGCTCGAACGGCTCGCCGTCCTGGCCGAGCAGGTCCAGGACCCGGATGCCGCCCACCGTCGCCGACGACCACAGCAGCACCTCGGAGGTGCCGTGCTCGCCGACCACCATCGCCTGCACGTCGCGCGGCCGGACCCGCAGCCGGTCCGCCAGGTGCACGCGGAACCGCAGGCTGTCGATCAGCGTGCCGGTGGAGAACACCCGGTTATGGCCGGCCAGCCGGCGGGTGAGGTCGGCCAGCGGGTCCGGCGGGTCGGTGACCACCATCAGCACCGCCTCCGGCGCCACCGAAGCCACCTGGGGCACGATCTGGGCGTAGACCTTGGCGTTGGTGTCCAGCAGCCGCAGCCGCCCCTGCGGGTCGGACCGGTCGGTGGCGCCGCCGGCCCGCTCGTTCACCCCGGCCGTGAGGATCACCAACGCCGCGTCGCTGAGCGCGTGGTAGTCGCCGGCGTGCACGTCCACCGTCGGCGACAGCGGGGTGGCGTAGCGCATGTCGGTGGCGACCCCGTTGGCCCGCTCGGGCGTGCGGTCCACCAGCACGATCTCGCGGCACATCCCGCCACGCTCGATCAACGACAGCACCGTCGCGGCGCCGACGGCACCCACTCCGATCACGCCAACTTTCATGGTCCCTCCTTACCGACCGCGGCGTCGGTGATCGCGTTGATGCCGGCGATCCGGGCGGTCAGGTCGTCGGTGAGCTGGTGGCGCTCCCCCAGGTACGCCGGGTCGAGGTAGCTGACGAAGGACCCGCCGGCCGGGTTCTCCCAGACCAGCACCTTCAACGGCAGGTCCAGGGCGGCAAGCGGAGCCGCCAGCATGACCGGGGTGCCCCCGGCCGGGCTGCCGAAGATGAGCAGCTTGGTATCGGGCATCGCCAGGCCCGCCTTGGCGGCCTGGCCACTATGGTCGACCAGCGCGAACACCATCAGCCCCTGCTCCTGGACGGCGATCTGGAGGCGTTCGAGGGTCTCTGGTACCGGCCGTCCGCTGGTCTTGGTCACCACACCGTCCGGTGCTTGGCTGCGCATCGTGACCTCATCAACTCCATCCGACTACGTGGTTGCCCACCAGCTAGGTTGCCCATCCGGTGGGCCGTAGACCAGACGAGCGCAACCGGGCCGGGC
>WNGB01003906.1_pt1 | contig 23115 bp, 20 predicted proteins | sample 5400681 | NCBI WGS metagenome assembly WNGB01 (sample SAMN13153367, study PRJNA577476) | soil metagenome | isolation source: 115 cm soil or saprolite under grassland replicate 2 | place: USA:California | collected 2016-06-15
TCGGGCAGCTCCAACCAGTCGAACTGGGTCTCCTCCCCGGCCGGGTGATCGATGATCGCGTGGTCGCGGCCGACCGAGGCCTGACACGGCTCGCAGTGCGGCCGCAGCTTCCGCACCCGCAGCGCCCGGGTGAAGCTCGGATACGCGCCCGGGTAGCCGAGCTCGGCCACCTCGTCGTACAGGGTCGTGGCCCACAGGTGCGGGTCGTCGGTCAGCCGGAGCCGGCAGTAGTCGGCGTACGGCTCGAACGGATCCGGCGCCGAGCCCGCCCGCTCGCCCGGTGTGCGCTGCCCGTTCAGATAGTCACGGATCGTCTTGCGGTCACGGCCCAGGTGTCTGGCGATCGCGCTGATCGTCCAGCCCTGCTTGCGGAGTGCGTGTGCCTCCACGTCGTCCTCCCATGTGAGCATTGCGGTGGGCTCCTTCGAGCGCTCGAGGATCTGGCGATCACGAGCGTCGAAGGGGCCCGCTGACGTTGGTGGGACCTCGTCGGCGGGTCGCTCAGGTGGGGAGATTCAGTGAGCAGGTCTGGGGAGTCTCAGATGAGCGCAATCACCATGACCAACTCCGAATGGGCATGACGTCTGCAGCGTTCAACCAGTGTGATCTCGTGAGGTTCTGTTGGGACGAACCCGGTAGCACCAGGAGTGCCGCGCTGACCTCGCGGCCGAGTCCCCGTATTAAACCTAGGCGACCGGGTATCTCGGATCGTGGCGCACACTGGTCTGTCCAGTAATCTGTGTTAGATTGATGTTCCCCACCGGCGGGACAGCGTTGCCCGGAGCTTGACCCAGCCGTGCGCTGGCAGTCGGAAGGACGCAATGTGGCTGACAACAGTTGGTTGCGATGCGAGCCGACCGTGCACAGCAGTTCGCTCGCCGGACGCTCTCCGCGGCGCCGCCTCGGCTCGGTCCGATGGTCGCGTCCACGTCGGCAGGGATGCCACCGATCGGGTCCGAGCGCCGGCACTCGACCTGGGTTCGTCACGATCGAACCGCGCTTCGGTGACGGCATGAAGACAGACGCCTCTGTGTGCCGCGCGGAGCGATCAGTAGAGGCTCGCGCCATCGGTCGCGCATACTCGCCCGGCCCGACGACGACTCGCCATGATTCACAGGACACTTCGTCCTGCCGGCATCCGATCACAGATTGACACAGGCGCAATAGCGCGAGCCCGAAGACCCGGGACCACCAATACGAAGGGGAAGTGATGAGCGGACGACAACGAGCCGAAAGTCATCCCAGCCAGCAAATCCTCGTGGACAGAAATGTCCGGATCCCCACCGACAGCCCGGAGGTGACGCTTTCGGCCGTGGTCTACAGACCGGCTGGGACGGAGCCCGTGCCAGCGCTGATCTCGGTGTACCCATACCGCTCCGACGCATGGATCCACGAGTACATGCGTCCTTACATGGAATGGTTCGCCGAGCGCGGCTATGCAAGCGTGCTCGTGGATCTCCTTGGGACCGGAGGTTCGGACGGGGCACTCAGACCCTTCCATGATCCGGCCGAAGCCGATGACGGCGTGTGGTCGGTGGAGTGGGCCGCCGCTCAGGACTGGTGCACCGGTTCGGTCGGCATGTGGGGGATCTCCTTCGGTGGATTCATGACGATGGCGACGGCGCAACGGAAACCGGATGGTCTCAAGGCGATCATGCCGCTGATGAACTCCTTAGACCCTGAGAAAGAGACCATGCACCCCCAAGGTGCCCGAGGTGGGCTCCAGCCGCTCGTTCAATGGGGACTCCAGCAGTTGACCTACCAACTGTTGCCTCCGATGGGCGACCACGAAGATCCTGTGCAGCAGCGAAAGTGGAACGAGCGGATTTCCCATGACCCAGCCCTGATGGATCTCGCGATTCACGGCCCGGGCCATCCGAGCTGGAAGGACCGTGTGCTCCATCCGGAGACAATCACCACGCCAGCCTTCTGCATCGGCGGATGGCGCGACTCGTTTCAATGGTCGATCCCGCGCGCGTATGAGCTCATGCAGGGCCCGAAGCGACTGATGATGGGTCCGTGGGGCCACGTGATTCCCCAGGGATCACCGTTCTCCCCGATCGACTTTCGTGAGCTGGCGCTGCGATGGTGGGACTACTGGTTGCGCGGCGTAGAGAACGGCGTCATGGACGAGCCACCCGTGATTGTCCATGTGCAAGGAGCGCAGCCTGAGTGGCGTTCGCTATCCAGCTGGCCACCGGTAGGCCCGTCTGAGTTACGCGTCGACTCCGGGGACGAGGGCGGACTTCGGTACGACGACCACGGCCCAGCGGACCCCACGGTCTACGTTCCGGACCCTCGCGTGGGCCCGTACTCGGGCATCCAATGCATTGGTGAAAGCTCCCGCTTGGTGCTCCCCCTCGACCAGCACCAAGACGACATGCGTTCGTGCACCCTGACAACGGATGCGTTCAACAGAGACGTCGTCATCTGCGGACTTCCAGAAATCACGCTCCGGGTTGACGGCCTCGCGCCAGAGCAGTCGCTCGTGGAGCGCGTCGTGATCCGACTGACAGACGTCGACCCATCAGGACGGTCCACCATGATCACGACCTGTTTGGCGACGTCCGTGGCTACCGGGGAGATCCGTCCTCTCCTCTTCTGGCCGACCGCATACCGTCTCGCTGCCGGGCACCGACTCCGGGTCGTCGTGAGCGACTCTGCATTTCCGTGGCTGGTCCCATTGGCTCTACCTCAGCCTTTCAGAGTGGTCGACGTGAGGTTGCGAGTGCCGGTCCTCGAGGAGTCGGACGCCAACCCGATCGACATCCCGTCCGCCCACGATCCGCTCTCAGGGTTGACGTATGCGGAAAGCAACTGGTCCATAGAAGAGGAGCCGAGTCGCGATGGCCTCGGGTTCAGGATGTGGTCTCGCCGTGACTACACAGCGCCGCAAGGCCACCAGATCCGCGAGGATGCGAGTTCCGAGGCCTACGTGTCTCGAGACGCCCCGCAGGATGTCGTTTACCGTGGCGAGCGATCGATCGTGGCCACGATGCGATCGGGCGAGAAGGTCGTCGTGACCGCGAGGGTCAATACAACCCATGGGATCATGATCGCCGATGCCGAAGTGACGATCGGCAATGTTCGCGCCTTCACCAATGAATGGAGAGTTCCGCTCTCGGTTTGAGAATCCGCCGGGCGCCAGGGCGGACATACACCTTCGTGTCCTCGGCCGCGACTCAGCGAGTGGATCTGGCGTTCGTCGGCGACCCAACACTCTCTACCCCTCGTCGTCGCGTGACCCATCCATCAAGGAGGAGATCCATGGCAACCGCGCCACCTGACGTGCTCGTCATCCTCGTCGACGACATGGGCTTCGGCGCATCGAGCGCCTTCGGTGGTCCGTGCAGCATGCCCACTGCCGAACAGTTGGCAGCTCGTGGACTGTCGTTTACCCGGTTCCACTCGACCGGTGTGTGCTCCCCGACCCGACAGTCGTTGCTGACCGGGCGCAACCACCACGCCGTGAACATGGGGACGATCACTGATCGTGCAACCCCGGTGCGCGGATACACCTCGGTTCGTCCTGCCGACTGCGCACCGCTCGCTGCGGTCCTCAGCGACGCCGGTTACCGGACCGCGGCCTTTGGGAAGTGGCACCAGCTCCCGGAATGGATGCACGCCCCTGAGGCGGCTTCCCAGCGCAGCTGGCCAACCGGCGAGGGGTTCGACGAGTTCTACGGATTCATCGGGGCTGACAGCGATCACTACTCACCGACGCTGTTCCACGGGACCCAGCCGGTAGATCCTCCGGACGATCCCCACTACCACCTCTCGACCGACCTCGTTGATCGCACGGCGGACTGGTTCCTGCGGCAGGGTTCACTGGACCCAGATGCACCTCGCTTCGCCTACCTCTCGTTCGGGGCCACGCACGCGCCCCACCATGCCCCACCAGATTTCCTCGAGCGCTATCGCGGTCGATTCGATGACGGATGGGACGCGCACCGGCAGGCGACGCTAGAGCGGCAGAAGTCTCTTGGCGTGATCCCGGAATACGCCGAGCTGACGAAGCGTCCAGAGGAGATTCCCGCGTGGGACGACCTCACACCGACCGAGCGCCGCGTCGCCGCACGGCTCATGGAGGCGTACGCCGCGTTCGCGGAGCACACCGATCACGAGGTCGGTCGCCTTCTCGACCGCCTGGAGGCGGCAGGACAACTTGACGGCACCCTCGTCATGTACATCCTCGGCGACAACGGCGCCGCTCAAGGCGGCGGTCACCTCGGGACGCCCAACGAGAACGCGGCCCTGAACGGGATCCACCTGAGCGCGGACGACATGGTCGATCGACTTGACGAGATCGGATCCGCCAAGACCTACAGCGAGTACCCAGTCGGCTGGGCACATGCGATGAACACACCATTCCAGTGGACCAAGATCATTGCTTCCCACCTCGGTGGCACCCGACAGGGTCTGATCGTTCGCTGGCCGGTGGGCATCGCGAACGGCGGCGAATTGCGTCATCAATGGCACCACGTCGTCGACGTCGCGCCGACCATCCTCGAACTTGCGGGCGTGACGCCGCCCGTCGAGTTCCGCGGTGTCACTCAACGACCCCTCGACGGCAGGAGCATGGCGCCGAGCATGGCGCCGGATGCTTCCGAACCCCTTCGACCGCCACAGTACTTCGAGGTGCACGGCAATCGCGCAGTCTGGTTCAACGGATGGTGGGCTTGCGCGAAGCACGCGGTGCCGTGGGTTCCTGAGAAGCCGTCGCCGTTCGAGAGTGACCGCTGGGAGCTCTACGCGCCAGACGACTGGTCTCAGGCCCGCGACCTCGCCCAGGCCCATCCTGAGGTCCTCGACCAGCTGAAGCAACTGTTCGAGATCGAAGCGGACCGCAACCACGTCAAGCCCCTCGACGACCGGCGCCTCGAGCGCTTCTTGCCTTCACTGGCCGGACGCCCAACGAGATTCGACGGCAGGGTCGTCAGACTCGACCCATCCATCGACTGGCTCGGAGAAGGTGCAGCACCGGACGTCAAGAATCGGTCACATCGGGTGATCGTCGAACTCGACCTGACCGCGCAAGACGAGCCGGCTGAAGGTGTGATCATCGCGCAGGGTGGACGGTTCGGTGGCTGGTCCCTGTACCTGATCGCGGGACGGCCCACCTATTGCTACAACTTCCTGGACTTGCGGCGCCACGTCGTCAGAGGCGACCGGGCGCTGCCTGCGGGCAAGTCACAGGTGACCATCGATTTCAGGTCCGACGGGCCTGGGTTAGGACGAGGTGGCGAGGTTCGCCTGCTCCTCGACGACAGGGAGATCGGGCGGACCGCCATACCGCAGACCGTGCCGTATCGCTTCTCCCTCAGTGAGGGCATGACCCTCCGTCGAGATCGCGGTTCCGCTGTTTCCGAGGACTACCAGGCACCGTTCCCGCTGCGGTCAGCAGTGCTCGGCTCCGTCACCTTCGAGTTGGGCGACGCCACGCCAGCGCCACCCGAGGCGTCGCGGCTCGCAGCTGAGACCGAGTGACACGCGGCACCAACCGGAGATGACGATGCGTGCGGAGTCTGTGGCGATGCCGGGACCTCCACTCGTGAGTCGCTCTGCTGGAATGGGCGTGTGATGCAGCGACCCTGTTGCGCTCCGAGCGCCACGTCGACCGAGATCGGAGCCCCGTCTCGAAATCAGATCCGTCTGGGCGTCCCCAACCCCAGTCCACGAGTGTCGCGCCGGGGCACGAAAGGGCAGGTGCTCATTCGGGGCGGTTCGTTCCAGATGGGTGATCACTTCGGCGAGGGCAACGCCAGCGACGGCGAGACGCCGGTGCATCGGGTGGAGCTGGATGACTTCTGGATGGATACGACCACCGTCACCAACGCCGAGTTCGCGGCCTTTGTCGACGCCACCTCGTATGTCACCGAAGCCGAGGAGCTCGGCCTGTCGGCCGTGTTCCACCTGGCCTTCCGAGGCAACCCTGCCGACGTGGTTGACCAGGTCGACGACGCTCCGTGGTGGCTCGTTGTCCGTGGGGCAGACTGGCGCCGGCCCGACGGGCCCGAATCCGACCTCGACGCACGGGAGGACCACCCGGTCGTACACGTCACCTGGAACGACGCTCAGGCGTTCGCCGCATGGGCGGGCAAGCGCCTGCCCACCGAGGCCGAGTGGGAGTATGCCGCCCGTGGCGGGCTCGCGGGCGCGCGGTTCGCCTGGGGCGACGAGTTGCTGCCCCAAGAAGAATGGCAGTGCAATATCTGGCAAGGCGACTTTCCCACCCGCAACACCGAGGAGGACGGTTTCCTCACCACCGCGCCAGTCAGGTCGTTCTTGCCAAATGGCTTCGGGCTTTACCAGATGGCCGGAAATGTGTGGGAGTGGTGTGCCGACTGGTTCGACTACCGCTATTACACAGCGTCATCGGTCGAGGATCCGAAGGGTCCTGGGTCAGGTGTGGCGCGCGTGATACGCGGGGGTTCCTACCTTTGTCACCATTCCTACTGCAACCGCTACCGCGTGGCTGCGCGCTCCGCTAACACACCGGACTCAGCCACAGCCAACATGGGTTTCCGCTGCGCGAGCTCGCTCTGATGAGCGATGGAGGATCAACTCCGGTCCAGCGCGGCGAAAGACCGGCCAGTGCCGGCAGGTCACCGAACGAGCAAAGCGGCGAGTTCGGTCACGGCCACCGCCACGGTGGCCATCGTCAACGCCGCCGGCGCGCGTCCGTCGCGGCACCGTTTACGCAGAAGGCCCCCTGCATCGTGGGAGTAACGCAACCGGCTCTCTAGAAGGACCCACAAGGACAGCGGAAGCGCCACAGCGCTCAGCAGCGCCGCCCAGCTCAACCGTTCAAAGGCCAGTCGGGACAACACCGCTGACGCTGCCGCCAATGAAAGGGCTGTACGTTGCCAAGCGAGCGCGGTGCGTTCGTTGGCGAAGCCGTCATCGGGTCCCAGCATCGTCAAAGGCTCACCATGACCACGATCGAGCAGATGAAAGCCCCCAACGCGAGTGCCGCGGCGAACGGCACTGATGGCAAGGGCTCGTTGCGCCGGATGGCACGCTCGGCGCGCATCCAGCGGACCCACGAGGCCGACGAGCACGCCAGCCCCAGCAGCACAAGCAGAGCCGCGAGAAGCTCTTGGACACGGTCGGGGAGCGAGAGGTCGACGACATCAAGCGCCACGCCACCAGAGACGAGGGCCAGTGCCGTCCTCAACCACGCCAAGAACGTGCGCTCGTTGGCAAAACTGAACCTTGGATCCGGCTCTGTTCCGGTGTCATAGACCCATCCCGGCCAACGTCGAAGTGCGCTCATCGGTCCTCCAAGGCTGCGTTAGTGTTAGTGACGCATCGAACCTGCAGGTCGTCGAGGGCACGACCGCGGTGACCCCGGCCCCTACCAGATACTGCCGTGGGCCGGGGTGACCGCGACCGCTGCACTCATGCCTGCGGCTGGGTCAGCTGCGCTCAGGAGCGAGTGATGCCCGTGACATCGAACGACTCCGTGATCGCGTTCTGCGGGACTCCGGACAGGTCTGCCTCAGCGACCGCCAAGTACGGGAACAGGAAGAGCCAGTCCGCAGCGGCGTCCTCCGCGATCTGGCGCGCAGCTGCCTTCATGTCCGGGACCTGCTCGCTCGGAGGACCGCTGTCCGCCTTGGTCTCCAGTGCCTGGACCTTCTTGCTGTCGTACCCGAAGTAGTAGTGGGGCTCAGCGAAGTGGCTGATGTCCCTCGGCTCAACGTGTTCGACGATGGACATGTCGTAGTCGTGGTTCTTGAGAACTACCTCGAGCCAACGAGCCGGGAACTCCAACACGTCGATCTTCGCGTTGATCCCGACCTGGGCGAGCTGGGACTTGACGACTTGCCCGGCGGCGACCGCATAGGGGCTACTCGGCAAGCGCAAGCGCAGCGTGAGGTTCTCCTTCCCAGCATCCCGCAGAAGGCTTCTCGCCTTGTCCGGGTCGTAGGGGTAGAGACCGGTCAGGTCCTCGTACCAGGGGTCCGTGGGAGGCACCATGGACCCGATCAGGGTTCCGTAGCCATCCATCACGGTGTCGAGGATGGCTTTGCGGTCAAGGGCATACTTGATCGCCTGTCGAACACGGATGTCTCTGAGTGGTCCTGCTGCATTGTTGAACGACAAGACCACCTCGCCGTTCGTTGGTCCTTCGATGATCTTGAACTTGCTGTTCCCCTTGAACTGGCTGATCGAATCTGGCGCCAGAACGGTACCGATGATGTCGACGTTCCCTGCCGCGAGGGCATTGCTCATGGCCGTTGAGTCCTTGAAGTACCTGAACGTGACCGTCTTCATCGCCGGTTGCTTACCCCAGTAGTCGCTGCGCTCCTTCAGAACGAGTGAATCTCCGCGCGTGAATCGCGTGACCTCGTAGGGTCCAGTGCCGACGGGTTTGTTGGCTAGGTCATCAACACCGTTCGGACTGAACATCGCGCCGATCCGCGTCGTCATGAAGAACAACCAACCGTTACTGGGTCGACTGAGGACGACTTGCACCTGGTAGGGAGAAACGACGTTGACCTTGTCCAGCACATCCATTCCGACGGCCTGCGGGACCGTCCAGTCGCTCTTGACCCGCTCGAGGCTGAACTTCACGCTGTCGGCGTTGAAGTCGTCGCCATTGCTGAACTTCACGCCCTTCCGTAGGTTGAAAGTGTAGGTCTTCTGGTCCTCACTCACCGTCCAATCCGTGGCCAAGAGGGGCGCGATCTCTCTGGACTCGTTCTGGGTGACCAAGCCCTCGTAGACGTTGTCAAGGAGCACTTGTGGGATCGCTGCACCTGCGGTCTTGGTGAAGTCGAGATTCGCCGGCTCGACACCAAACGCCACCACCAGCGAGTTCGAATGTCCGCCGGCATTGTCGCCCGTTGACCCCGCGTCGCATCCGGTGAGAAGGATCGCGAGTAGTACCACGCTGACCTTCAGCGCAGCTGATCTCAGTGCCTCTGGCATCTGCTTACCTCCGTAGACCGAACCAAAATGTGTGTCTGTCAATCCCGAGATCCGACTCGCTCACGTGTTAGGCAAGCGGTGCCTGCGCATGGGCTCGCGGACGGCTTTGACGGCGCCGTCAACTTGGCGGCGTGTACCGTCCGTCGATCGCTGTCCACCCCCCGTCGACGAAGAGCTGGCTTCCGGTTACGAAGGACGAAGCGTCGGACGCCAGGTACACCACGGCGCCGGCAAGCTCGCGCGGCTGCGACCAGCGCTGCAACGCGCTCTTGTTGGCGTAGGCTTCAAACCACTGGGGCACATCCCGGATCTGCGCAGTCAGTGGGGTGTCGACGACCCCGGGCGCGATCGCGTTGAGCCGCACGCCGGATGGCCCGAGCTCGGCAGCCGCAGTGCGGAGTAGTTGGACGACCCCGGCTTTCGTGGCCGCGTAGATTCCCTGACCCGGCTCCACTGTCACGGCGCGAATTGAGCTGAACCCGATGATGCTGCCACGTCCACGCTCAGCCATCCCAGCGCCGAAGGCCCTGACCAAGTCGAAGGAGGACCTCAGGTTCAGCGAGACCACTCGATCGAATTCGTCCTCTGTGTACTCGAGCAACCGCTTGCGCACGTTCGTTGCGGCTGTGAAGACCAGGACATCGACGGCTCCGAGTTCCTTCGCTGCGGAGTGGATGGCCACCCGATCGAGCAGGTCGAGGTGGTACGCCGCCATGCCGGCGTGGTGGGCGGCTGTCGCCTGCGCCGAGGTCAGATCCCGGTCGGCGCAGACCACCTCAGCGCCGTGCGCGGCGAGTGCTAAGGCACTGGCCCGGCCGATTCCACTCCCCGCTCCGACCACGACGGCCTTGCGGCCGTCCAGGCGAAACAGGTCAGCGTAGTCGGACGGCGCCTCTGGCTCAGTCGTCGATGTCATGTGGCCTGTGCGCCCTTCTTCGTATGCGTCCTGATGACGGCCATCCGCGTGACGGTGAGCTCCTCGATGGCGAACCGTGGACCTTCTCGTCCCACGCCGGAGTCCTTGACCCCGCCGTACGGCATCACGTCCGACCGGAAACCGGGGACTTCGTTGATGACGACACCTCCGGCCTCGATGCGATCGACGGCGTCGAACGCGTCGTGGAGAGATGAGGTGAACACGCTGGCCTGAAGCCCGTACCTCGAGGCGTTGACCACCTCGTATGCGGTGTTGAGATCCGGCACAGAGCGCACGGCCACAACTGGCCCGAAGACCTCCTCGTCCCACACCAGTTCGCCCTCCGGCACGTCAAGCAGCACCGTTGGCTCCACGACGCCGGCGGTTGTCCGGCCGCCGCAGACCGTCGTCGCGCCGCCTTGGACGGCCTGGTCGACCCAGAGTTGGACCCGTTCAGTCGAGCGGTGGTCAATGAGGGCTGAAACCGCCGTGGCGGGGTCACGGGGGTCACCGACCACGATGTCCGCCATGCGAGCTTTCAATTTGGCGACGAGCTGCTCCCGGACCGCGTCCACGACCAGGACTCTCTGCACACTGATGCACGCTTGACCCGAGGCGTAGTAGCCGCCACGAGCGATGGCATCCGCGGCTGCGTCCAGATCCGCATCTGCTGCCACGATCAGCGCTGCATTGGACCCGAGCTCCAAAAGGACCTTGGTAGGAGCGGCGGCTTTGGCGATCTGGTGCCCGACAGACGCCGAGCCGGTGAAGGAGACTGCCCCGACGCGACGGTCGGTGGTCAGGGCGACACCGACCTCGACATCACCGGTTACGAGCTGCACTGCTGCGCGCCGCGCTCCAGCCGCGGCAAATGCCTCTCGGATCACGTGCACCAGCCAGAGCGTGGCCAGCGGTGTCTGCGGCGCGGGCTTGGCGATGACCGGGCAGCCCGCGGCGACCGCGGGCGCGATCTTGTGCGTGGCGAGTAGGAGCGGGTAGTTGAAGCCGGCGATGCCGACCACCACACCGATCGGCTTGCGAACCCAGAACCCGACGAGGCCCTCGCCGCTGGGTAGGAGATCGAGCGGAACTGTCTCGCCATGTAGCCGGGCGACCTCCTCCGCGGCGGCCTCCAAGGTGAGCAGGGTTCGGTCGACCTCGACGCAGCAGTCGACGAGGGGCTTACCGGTCTCGAGGACAAGCAACTTCTCGACGTCGGCGCGGCGGGTCTGGAGGATCCGGTGCGTCTCCCGAAGGACGGAGCGACGGACATGGGACGGCAGCCGACCAACGTCTTCACGAACGGCAACCGCCGCGTCGACCGCGCGCCGCGCCATTCCCGCGTCCCCGACCGGGACGTGGGCGATGCACGTCCCGTCATAGGGGAACCGGATCTCTTCGGTGACCGGGGTCGGTTCCCACGACTCACCGATGGGGAGCCCTTCAGGGAACTCTTTGACGAACTCGTACATGTTCTCTTCTCAGTGCTCTCGGAAGGGGATGGTCTGGGGCGCGCTGCTCGGCCGCGCGCCAGTAGCCGCAGCGACTTCGTCGCGGTCGGGCGGAGCGCTCCGGGGCGCGGCGCCGCTCATCACGACTCTGTCCCCACGACCAGGTCGGCCGCGGTCACTCCAGCTAGCGCCTTTCCCAGTGTGGGAACCGCCGCGATCAACTTGCGTGTGTACGGGTGTTGGGGGTTCTCGTAGATCTCGCCGGTCGGTCCCATCTCTACGATCTCGCCCTGGTAAACGACAGCGATCCTGGAACACATGTGGCGGACCACCGAGAGGTCATGCGAGACGAACACCAGCGTGAGGTCCAGCTCTTCGACGAGGTCTGCGATCAGGTTGAGCACCTGGGCTCGCACCGACACATCCAGCGCACTGACGGGCTCGTCGGCGACGACGATGTTCGGCCTGGGCGCCAACGCCCGAGCGATGGAGATCCTCTGGCGCTGGCCACCTGAGAACTGGTGCGGGTAGCGGTCCACGGCATCCCGTTGGAGCCCGACGGCCTCAAGGAGTTCCCCCACCTGCCCGCGATGGTTTCCGTGCCCTTGGGCGATCAGCGGTTCCGCGATGATGTCACCGACCCGCATTCGGGGGTCCAGGGAGCCCATCGGGTCTTGGAACACGAGCTGCAGCCGCTCCCGCAGCCACCTCAGCTTGCGTTCAGGCACCTTGGTGATATCGGTTCCTTCAACCATCACGGTGCCGCTGGTCGCGCGGTCGAGACCCGAGATGATCCGTAGCAGCGTCGACTTCCCACAGCCAGACTCACCGACGATCCCGAAGTGTTCGCCACGCTCGATGTCGAAGCTGACCCCGCGGAGTGCATGCACCGGGGCACTGCGCCGGAACAGAGACGTGCGCGGCCTCGAATAGTCCCGTGTAAGGTCACGGACGCTGATCGCGGCCTTCGGGTTCGGCTCGGCGCCCAGGTGCGGAGCGAGGACGGCTTCAGACATGCCTGATCTCCTCGTCGCCGGATGCCGGGTGGACGCACGCGAAGCCCGCATCCGCTGCCGTGGGCGTCCACGGTGGCCGCTCGTTGCAAACCGGTGTCGCGTACGGACAGCGGTTACGGAACACACATCCGGCGGGGAACCGCCCGGCAGCCGGGACCGAGCCAGCGATCGTCGCAAGCCTTCCTCGCTCGTCGACAACAGCCAGGTCTGAGGCGCCGATCAGCCCCTGCGTGTAGCGGTGCCGAGGCCTCGTGAAGACCTGCTGCACCGGCCCCTCCTCGACCACGCGACCGCCGTACATGACCAGCACCCGCTCGCACGCGGTTGCCACCACGGCCAGGTCGTGGGTGATGAAGAGCATGGCTGAGCGCCGCTTCGTAACGCCGCGGACGATCAGGTCGAGCACCATCGCCTGCACGGTGACGTCCAGCGCGGTCGTGGGTTCGTCACAGATGAGAAGGGCGGGATCGTTCGCCAGCGCCAGTGCGAGGACGATCCGTTGGCGCTGGCCACCGGAGAACTGGTGCGGGTACGCCTGGGCGGCAGCCGAGGGGTTCGGCAGTCCCACCTGGTCGAGCAGCTCCAACGCTGCGGTATGGGCTGACCGGCGATCGGGGCGCGAGCGATGGATCAGCAAGGACTCGGCGACCTGCTTGCCGATCCTCATCGTTGGGTTCAGCGCGGTCATCGGCTCCTGGAACACCATGGCGATGTCCTTGCCACGCACCCGCGACATCTGTCGTTCATCGGCCCCGACCAGTTCATGGCTCACGCCGGCCATGCGCACGGTGCCGGTCGTGGTCAGCCCTTCGGGCAAGAGGCCCATGATGCTGAGGGCAGTCAGCGACTTGCCCGACCCGGACTCACCGATCAGCCCCACCCGCTCCCCCGCGCGGATGCGGAATCCGACGTCCTCGACGAGCTTGCGACCGTCGACCGTCACGCTCAGGTCTTGGACAGCCAACACGTCAGCTGGGCTCATGATGTCCTCGCGAAAGCTTGGCGTTGCCTGAGCGGCAGTCATCGTCGATCCTGCAGCTTGGGGTCGAAGCGGTCGCGGAGCCCGTCGCCAAGGAGGTTGAAGCCGAGAACCGCGAGGGCGATGGCCGCACCGGGGAACACCGCTAGCCGCGGAGCCGTGAACAGCATCTCCTGGCTGTCCTGCAGCATCCGACCCCACGACGGGGTGGGGGGCGGTGTACCGAACCCGAGGAACGACAGAGCCGCTTCGGCGAGTACCGCGATGGCGAAGCCGATGGAACCCTGGACGATCACGAGGCTGCTGACGTTGGGCAGCACGTGTCGTAGACCGATGGCAAACGGCCGCCTGCCTGCGGCACGTGCCGCCATCACGTACTCCGTCTTCATGACCTGCAGCGTGCCGCTGCGGATCAGTCTGACGAAGTTCGGGATGGTGGCAACACCGATGGCGACCATGGCGACGAACGTGCTTCCGCCGTACACCGCCGTGAACATGATCGCGAGCAGCAATGCCGGGAACGCCAGCAGGATGTCGTTGGCTCGCATCACCAGCTCGCCCAACCACGGCGGTGCCATGCCGGCGACGATGCCCAGGGGTACGCCGATCACCGCGGCAACCCCAACGGCGATGAAGCCCACGAACAAGGTGGTACGCGAGCCCACCAGGATCTGGCTGAACACGTCACGGCCGAACTTGTCGGTGCCGAACCAGTACTCGGCCGACCGCATGGCCAGGCGGTCCTGGGAGTTGACCAGGGTCGGATCGTGCGGAGTCCAGACGAAGGAAAGCAACGCCATGCCGATCACCATGCCGACGATCGTCCCGCCGACGAGAAGCGTGCCGTTCACGCGTCGCCGCCTGCGGGGGTCTGGCACCACGGCTTCGACTGGTTCGGAGAAGTCGAAGGCGCTCATGAATGACTCCTCAGTCGCGGGTCGATCAACAGATACACAAGATCGACCAGGAAGTTCACGAAGAGAATGGCGACGACGAGAATCATCACCACATCCCGGACGATGACCAGGTCACGGCTGGAGACGCTGTCGAGGAGGAGGCTGCCCAGGCCTGGGATCACGAAGACCCGCTCGACGACGACCGTACCGATCAGCAAGGTGGCAAGCTGCAGCCCGAGCACGGTGACAACCGGCACGGCTGCGTTTCGAAGTCCATGTCTCAACAGGACCTGGCCAGGACGGAGACCCTTGCTGCGGGCCGTGCGTAGGTAGTCTTCGCGGAGCACGTCGAGCACTGCGCTTCGGACGTACCTGGTGAGGACCGCGCCCTGGACCAAGCCCAGAGACAGCGCGGGAAGCAGCAACTGCTTGAGGAACATTGCGGGGTCCTCGGCTGGCGGAGTCCACCCGTTGGGAGGCAACCACCCCAAGCGGACGGCGAAGACGATGATGAGAAGCATTCCGGCGATGAACGCCGGCACCGCGACACCTACCTGCGACAGGCCCGACAAGAGCAGCCCGGAGAGATTGCGCTGCCGTACCGCCATCAGCACGCCCAACGGGAGAGCAAGAACCAGTGCGACTATCATCGCCGCAATCACGAGCACCAACGTGACCTCGAGCCGGTCGGCGATCTGTGGCCCGATGGACACCTGGGAAATGTAGGACGTGCCTGGTCGAAGCGTCAGCAGGCCCCGCACCCAGTCCAAGTACTGCGTCAGCAGGGACTGATTCAACCCAAACTGCTCTCGCAGGGCCTGAACGCTCTCCTCTGAGGCATCCACCCCAAGGGCAATGCGGGCAGGGTCGCCAGGCAGGACTGCCATGAACGCAAACACCAGCATCGAACTGATGATCAAGCTGAGGACGAAGATCGTCGCCCGCCGGAGAATTCGAACGACCATGGACTCAGCGCCTCCGCCTGGGGTCGTCTGGCTCAGCGGGCCATCGAGGACGGAGTGAAACGTCCACGGTAAGCGATGTCATCGATCGGCTGCTCAAGGGCGCCCCTCCTCGATCTGTCGCACCACCGCATTGCCCAACTGCTCTGTGGAGGCTTCACCACCGATATCTGTGGTGTGGAAGCGCGAATCACTCAACGTGGCGGCGACGGCGGCCCGAACGTCCTGGGCAGCGCCGATATGCCCCGCGTCCTCCAGGAGCAGCGCTCCGGAAAGTATGCAAGCCACCGGGTTGGCGATCCCCTTGCCGGCGATGTCCGGCGCGGAGCCGTGGACTGGTTCGTAGATCCCGGGCGCATCGTGGTCGGAGCCAAGGTTCGCACTCGGCGCCATGCCCATGCCTCCCGCCAGAACGGCGGCCAAGTCCGACAGGATGTCACCGAACAGGTTGCTCGCGAGCACGACGTCGAGCGACCTGGGAGCCTGAATCATCCGCGCCGCCATCGCGTCGACGAGCACCACCTCCAAGTCGACCTGGGGGTACTCTTCCGCCACCTCTCGCACGACCCGGTCCCACAGTGGGTAGCCGTAGCGCATGGCGTTTGACTTCGTCACCAGGCACAGCCGCCCGGTACGGCGGGCCGCCAGGACAAACGCGCGCTGCGCAACGCGGGTGATGACTCGACGTGAGTGCACCCCGACCTCGATGCCCAGGTCGTGACCCGTGCCCGAATGGGCGACGCCGCCCACTCCGGCGTACTCGCCCTCGGTGTTCTCTCTGACAATCACCAGGTCCACGCCATCGGTCCCACGCACCTTGGTCGGCACTCCCGGGAATGTCCGCACCGGTCGAATGTTGACGGCGAGGTCCAACTGCTGGCGGAGGCCGATGATCAGACCCCAGACGAGCTCGTCGTCGGGGACGTCCGGCCTTCCGACGGCACCGAAGAGCACCGCGTCGAAGGTCCTGAGAATCTCGGCTCCATCCGCCGGCATCGCGGCACCCTCACGCAGGAATCTTTCGCCACCCCAGTCCAGTTCAGTGGGCTCGAGCGCCGCTCCATGGCGAGCGAGGGCAGCATCTAGCACCGGAAGGGTCGCCTCCACGACCTCGGGACCGACTCCATCGCCACGGATCACCGCGAGCCGGAGTCTGTCAACCGTATCCATCAACGTTCCTAACTGGTCTGTCCAGTGATCCCTGTTATGATAGATTCTGACGACGGACTTTTGCATCTGTCAAGAGGTTGGGCCTGTTGCCGATGCACGACGGGGAAGGACACCACCATGGGCCAGGACGATCGGTTGGGCGCCATGCCCGCAGTCGAAATGGTGCAGCAGTTTGCCCAAAGAACGCTCTCCCCTGTCGAGGTTCACGAGGCGGTTCAGGCCGTGATCGAACGAGCGGAGCCGGTCCTCAATGCTTTCTGGATTCGGGACCCGGAGCAGTCCAGGAAGGCGGCGGCTGCGAGCGAACAACGCTGGCTCACGGGGGAGCCCTTGGGGCCCCTCGATGGTGTACCCGTGACGTTGAAGGAGAACCTGGCGCGCAAGGCCGTGCCGATGCCCGCTGGGACCGCAGGTGTGCAGCCGCAGGTTCCGCTGGCCGATGCGCCGCCGACCGCGCGGATACAGGAGGCCGGCGGGGTCGTGCTGGGTTCCACGGTGATGCCGGACTGGGGAATGCTCTCCTCAGGGGTCTCGAGCCTGCACGGCATCACCCGAAGTCCATGGAACCCGGCGTGGACCCCTGGAGGGTCCAGCTCAGGCGCCGGCGCCGCTGCGGCCGCGGGCTATGGGCCGCTCCACGTCGGTTCCGATATCGGCGGCTCGATCAGGCTGCCCGGAACCTGGCTGGGGCTATCCACGCTCAAGCCGAGTTACGGCCGGGTTCCGCTCGACGACCCGTATCCGGGACGCGTCGCGGGACCCTTGACTCGCACCGTGGCCGACTCGGTGTTGCTGATGCAGGTGATCAGCCGACCCGACGTCCGCGACTGGACGAGTCTTCCCCCTGCGCAGCTGGACTGGTCGTCGACTCCCCTCGCCCCCGCTGGAATGCAGGTAGGGGTACACCTCGACGCGGGATGTGGTGCGCCACCCGATCGCGCCGTGGTGGATGCGGTTAGAGCGGTCGCTGCGCTGTTCGAGAAGGCCGGGGCTGTGGTCGAGGAGGTCGACCCGTTCATGAACCAGGATCTGCTCGACAGCCTGGATACATTTTGGCAGGTCCGATCGTGGAACGACTACCAGGGGCTCTCGGCCGAACAGAAGCGCAGGGTTCTGCCCTACATCGTTGAGTGGTGTTCCGGCGGTGCCGAAGTCACCGGGCGCCGATTAATACAGTGCCAGCACCAGATCATGCGGATTCAGGCAAGAGCCGTTGCGGCGACGGCGCCCTACGACGTGGTGGTTTCGCCCGTCACCCCGGTGGCCGCGTTCCCCGCAGAGCAGCCAATGCCGTTCATGGAGAAGGGGCAGGGAATGTGGCACATCGGCTTCACGGCGCCCTACAGCATGTCCGGCCAGCCCGCTGCAACAGTGAACTGCGGGTTCACCGAGGATGGGAAGCCCATCGGCGTTCAGATTTCGGGCCGGCGGTTCGACGACATTGGCGTGTTGCGCGCCTCCGCGTGGTACGAACAGGAGCGACCACCATCTGCAGTACCCATGTGGCCGACACTGATCAACATTCAGGCTGACCAGGAGACACGGTGACAGAACCAGCACGGTTCCGGCAGGTAGAGTCGGTGCGGCTCTACCAACGCATCGTGGAACAGATCGAAGGCGCGGTTGTCCGCGGAGAGCTAAAACCGGGGCAGCGGCTGCCCAGCGAACGGGAACTCGTGGCGCAGTTTGGCGCCAGCAGACCAACGGTGCGTGAGGCTCTGAGAGTGCTGGAGAGCAACGGACTCGTGCGTTCGCGCCCCGGCGACCCGAACGGACCCGAGATCCTCCCGTTCTCGCCACAGGGCCTGGCCAAGCAGATGACGCGACTGGTGCAAGTCGAGGAGATGTCCATCGCAGAATTGGTCTCGTTCCGCATGATCCTCGACGGTTCAGCCAGCCTGCTGGCCGCCCAGTTGCGGTCAGACGACGAACTCGCGTTGATGGACAAGACGATCGAGGCGATGGAGGCCGCCATCGGAAAGGGTTACGAGGAGTTCAGCGAGGCGGACGTGGCCTTCCACGACGCGGTCGCTTTCGCGAGCCGCAATGCCCTGATCCAGGTCTGTAACCAGGTGGTCCGAGGAGTGGTGCTCTCGTTGATCTCGGACAAGGTGAACCGTGCGGAGAATCGCGATGCACTCATGCGAGAGTCCCTTCAACACCACCGGGAGGTTCTCGAGGCAATCCGCGTTCGAGACGGGGTGGCTGCCGCCAGAACTTCCAGGAAGAACCTCTACGACTACTACGCCGAGTACGTCCCCGAGGACGACCGGGAGCCGTTGCTCGCCCTGCTCGACCAAGATTCAGACTGATCCGAGATCGAGCCATGCTCGAGCTACGCGGGGGACCTAATTGCGCGGGGACGCAATCAGGAATCGCTTTCGGAGTCACCCTCGCCCGCGCCGTCGGGCTGGTCTCGTGACGGTGGCACAGCTGGTGATCCGCCTCAAACCTCCGTTCAGTGCGGAGCTGGTGTCGAGCGCCCCCAACCGGCGCCCTTGGTGACCTCGTTCAACAGCGGCAGCACCCGGTACGGGATGGGCGTTGCCACGCGGCCACCCACGCCGGGGTGAGCACCGACGCCGGGAACGCCTTGACCCAGTGGCATCCGGCACGGGCTGCTGGATCTCGGTCGCGGTCGCGACTCCCGGCAGGTGGGCCATGCCGGCCTCGAGGCTGGCCGCCGTGACGTGAGGGTCGAGGCCGGGGCGACGGTGAACCGGGCCCCGGCGTCGGACGCCTGGCGGACTCGCTCCGGTGTCGTCACCGTCCCGGCGCCGACGACGACGTCCCGACCGGCGCCGGCCGCCGCCACGGCAGCCAGGGCCGCGACGGTCTCGGGTGACTGGACCGGCACCTCGACGCAGACGATCCCGAGGTCCCACGCCCGCTCCGCGAGCTCGACGGCGCGCGTCGCCCCACCCCGCGGAAGATGGCCATGACGGGCGTCCTGCCGAAGACGTCCTCGAAGTCGAGCATCTTCTCTGCCAACGTCATCGGTGGACCTGCTCGGCGCGGGTCAGCAGGCCGAGATCGGCTCGGTGCGCGGCGCCCTCCCAGTCCCCCTTCGAGGACACGCCGAACGCCCCGCACTCGACGGCGCGGCCGAGGCAGGCCGGAACCTCCTCGCCGTCGAGGTGGGCGCTGAGGAACCCCGCGACGAACGCGTCTCCCGCACCGACCGGGTCGACGGCGGTGACCGCGACGGCGGCCATGTCGATCGCCCCCTCGCGCGTGCATGCCGTGGCGCCGCCGAGCCGCGCTTGCGCACCACGACGTCGGGTCGGCCGGCGAGGATCTCCTTGACGGCGGCCTCGACGCCACCGCTGCCGGAAGTGAAGCCCTCACGATGCAGGGAAGTCCACCGCTCAGCACGATTTGCCACTACTGGCAGCGACTGCCTTGCTTTCGGTCCGGGCCGTTAAGCACGGGCTCCGTGATTGTTCGACTCGCGCGACCATATGACCGGACGGCGCACCCGGGTGAATCACGCCCAGATGTCTCCGACGGTGTAGCCGTCGGCGAACGGGTCCTGGGGATCGAGAACCAGCGTGCTGTACCCGGTGATCCACGCCTGCCCGCTGATCGTCGGGACCACCCCCGGGTACGGGCCGACCTGGACTTCCCTGATCAGCTCGCCGGTGTAGACGGTGCCCAGGATCCCTTCGTGGCGGAAGGGCTCGCCCAGCCCGAGTTCCCCCTTCGCGTGCAACGCGGCCATCTTGGCCGCCGTACCGGTGCCGCATGGGCACCGGTCGACCGAGCCGGTCCAGGTCGCCGGGTTCGAAAAGTCCACGGGACCGTTCGCGACGGTGACCGCGTTCCTCCGGTCGGTCTCGGGGTTGCCGGTGGCTCCGGACAGCTGCGAGATCGTGATCCCGATCTCCGGGAAGTCGGGGTGCTCGACCGGAAGCTGATCCTGCGCGGCGCGGAGGATCAGCGACGACACGCGGTGATCTCCCTGGCCTGCGCCGGCACGAGCTGCAGCCCGTCGAACTGGTCGACGTCCGCGATGACGTAGAACATGCCACCCCAGGCGACGTCGACGGTCACCTCTCCCAGCTCAGGTACGTCGATGACGGCATCGAGGTGGGCGGCGAAGGCGGGCACGTTCTCGAAGGTCACCTGGGAGACCTTCCCGTCCCGGCACTCGGCCCTGATGCCGATGAGACCGGCCGGCGCCTGGAGCTGGAACTCGGTGACGGGCTCGCGCATCGGGACCATGCCGGTCTCGAGCAGGACGGTCGCGACCGAGATCGTGTTGCCGCCGCTCATCACCGGGTATTCGACCTGCTCCATGATGATGAACCCGGCCGCGGCATCCGGATGGCTCGGCGGCACGATCAGATTGCAGCACAGTGGCGGGTACCCCCGCGGCTCGCGCAGCATCAGCCGGCGGAGCTGGTCGTCGTTGTTCTCGAGCCACTTCATCTGTTCGTAGACCGAGCTGCCCGGAATGTGGGGAACACCACCGGTGATGACCCGCATGGGCTCGCCGGAGTGGGTCTCGATCGCGTGGACCATTCGCTTGAAGGACATTCGTGGCCGGGCCTCAGAGGATGCTGGCGATGAAGGTTCGGGTGGACTCGTGGAGCGGGTTGTCGATCACCTGGGACGGCGGCCCCTTCTCCACGAGCATCAGGAGCCCCTGTGCCCACATTGCGTACGACAGCAGCCAACGGTCCCCGGCGTTCTCGCAGCGTTCGTATGCCTGCTGGACGATCTCGGCGCCCTTCTCCAGCTCGCCCGTCAGCAGGTACGCGATCGCCAGCGGAATCCGCAGGCTGGTGGGATAGTCCTCGGGGACCTCGGCGGTCGCGTATCGCTCGAGCGCCTCGACGAGTAGGGGGATCGCGTCGGCCGGATCGGTACTCAGGGCGCCCAGACCGAGGAGATGGGTGGCATAGGCCAGCGCCGCGGGGTCGTCGAGCTGGGCGGCCAGATCGTGAGCCTCCTCCGACAGCTTGATTGCGGCAGCTTCATCGCCCTGGAAGACGGCAAGGTGAGCGTCGGTTGCCAGCGCCCAGGCGCGCTCGCTGCTCGGCTCTTGATCCATCTTCAGTGCTCGGTCGAGCCACAGGCGACCCTCGGTCATGAACCCAAGTGCGATCCAGAAGAACCCCGAGACGCCAGCCATTCGCAGAGCGACGTGGACCTCGCCTGGCCTTGACAGGCAGAACTCGAGGGCTGTGCGGATGTTCGCGTGCTCCGACTGCAAGAGGGTCGCCCAGCCTTCTTGCCGCGGACTGAACCACTCCCGGCCGCCCTCTCCACCAGCTGGCAGTACCAGTCCCGGTGCCTGCGCTGCACAGCGGCTTCCGGCCGGTGCTGGCCCAGACCGATGGTGGCGAGCAGGCCGTTGCACAGACAGCGGCGCCCGACCGTCTCGTCGGCCGACCCGCCCTTGCGTACGTAGGTTTCAACGGGCTCTGCGGGGCACCGGTAGCCGACTGAGCCATCGGGCTTGAGATGCGGCGTCCGCAGGTACCCGAGGTCGCACAGACGGGGGCGGTTCTCGTACACGCCCTCATCCGCGATGCTGCCCGGCAGGTGCGCGACCTTGAACGGAAAGCCGGCCGGTGATGCGAACGGCTCATTACGCACGTCGAGAGTCCCGGCCGACGCGCGCTGTAGCAGTTCTCGTTTGAGCGACTCGTCCAGACCCGACTCGCGGCACAACGCGAACGCCGTCCCGACCTGGATTCCGGTCGCGCCGGCCAACCAGGCCTCGGTCAGCCGTTCCCGGCCGGCGTATCCGCCGGCCAGCCAGAACGGCAATCCCAGCGCCGCCACCTTCGTCAGATCGACGGTGTCCCGTGGCCCGTACACAGGCTCGCCGTTCTCATCGAGGCTCAGCGGGCCGCGCGGCGGCGCACTGTGACCGCCCGCGACAGCGGTCTCGACCACGAAGCCCTCCGGTCGGGTGGACGGGCTGCGGTTCAGGAAGGCGGCCAGGACGGTCGAGGAGACGATGGCGAGCAGGCGCGGGCGGGTCAGCGGCGGCATCGCCGCGGCCGGGACGCCGAGCAGGTCCGACGGGTCGAGTCCGGTGACGTAGCTGTCCCCAGCCGGCGTGCCCGCGACGGTCACGGACAGCTCGACGGGAGCGTGCACCGCGAGCGTGTCGAGCAGCCGCGGTATCTCGGCCGGGATGCCGGCGCCGACGAGGACGTAGTCCACGCCGGCGAGCATCGCTCCGTAGACGGCGCCAGGCGTGGCGAGCTGGATCTTCTCGAGGTAGTTGATCCCGACCGGCCCGTCGTGCCCCTCCCTGGCCAGGAACACCTCCGCGAAGTTGCCCACGACGGTCAGCTCGGTCCGGACCGGATGCGGTCGCAGCCCGAGCCGCGGCACGGGGCGGAACGGCTGGGCGGGGTCGATGCCGCCGTCGACGAAGTAGCGGCGCAGCACCCGCTCGGCCAGATCGGCGAACGGGAAGTGCGCCAGGGCACGCCGCAGGTGCCCACCGGGGTCGCCGCGCTGCAGCCGCCGGGCGAGCAGCGTGTCCAGCGCGACGCCGGAGACGACGCCGAGCTGACCGGTACGCGCCACCGCGTTGGCCAGCCGCCAGCCGGACACGCCGACGCCCATCCCGCCCTGGATGATCACCGGCCATTCCGCGTCACGCATGTCAACCAGGCAACCGTGCACCCACCGCGGGGACGTAGGGGCGAAGGTCCTCGGACATGCCCGCGCGGTTGTGACCTCGCACACTTCAGTCGGCCGCGTGCTCATCACGACACGGTCGAGATCCGACGGCGCGCGGCGGATGCGGCCAGGGATCAAGT
>WNGB01003907.1_pt1 | contig 23110 bp, 18 predicted proteins | sample 5400681 | NCBI WGS metagenome assembly WNGB01 (sample SAMN13153367, study PRJNA577476) | soil metagenome | isolation source: 115 cm soil or saprolite under grassland replicate 2 | place: USA:California | collected 2016-06-15
AGCACACCGGCCTGCAGGCAGGCGCCGACCGACACGACCTCGTCGGGGTTGACGCCCTTGTGCGGGTCCTTGCCGCCGGTGATGTTCTTGACGAACTCGACCACCATCGGCATCCGGGTCGAGCCACCGACCAGCACGATGTGCTGGATGTCGGCCATGGTCTTGCCGGTCTTGCTCTTCCAGTCGCTGACGGCGCGCTCGAACGGGCCGCGGCAGCGCTCCACCAGGTCCGAGGTCATGCGCTCGAACTCGCCACGGGTCAGGCGCTGCTCCAGGTGCAGCGGGCCATCGGGCGTGGCGGTGATGAAGGGGAGGTTGATGGTGGTCTCGAGCGTCGACGACAGCTCGATCTTGGCCTTCTCAGCGGCCTCCTTCAGGCGCTGCATGGCCATCTTGTCGTTCGACAGGTCGATGCCGTGGTTGTTCTTGAAGTCCTTGAGGAGCCACTCGACGATGCGCTGGTCCCAGTCGTCGCCACCCAGGTGCATGTCACCGGAGGTGGCCTGGACCTCGATCACGCCCTCGCCGATATCCAGCAGCGAGACGTCGAAGGTGCCGCCGCCCAGGTCGAACACCAGGATGGTCTGGTCGTTCTCCTTGTCGAGGGAGTAGGCCAGCGACGCCGCGGTGGGCTCGTTGATGATCCGCAGCACCTCGAGACCGGCGATCTGGCCAGCCTCCTTGGTGGCCTGCCGCTGGGCGTCGTCGAAGTACGCGGGAACGGTGATGACCGCCTGCACGACCTGGTCCCCCAGGTACGCCTCGGCGTCCCTCTTCAGCTTCTGGAGTATGAAGGCGCTGATCTGCTGAGGAGTGAACTCCTTGCCGTCAGCGCGGAAGCGCCAGGACGACTCGCCCATGTGGCGCTTGACCGAGCGGATCGTCCGCTCCGGGTTGGTGACGGCCTGCCGCTTGGCCACCTCGCCGACCAGCACCTCGCCGGTCTTGGAGAACGCGACCACCGACGGGGTCGTGCGCGATCCCTCGGCGTTGGGAATGACCGTCGGCTCACCGCCTTCGAGCGTGGCGACTACCGAGTTCGTGGTCCCCAGGTCGATCCCTACCGCCTTGGCCATCTGATCACCTCGAGCTTGCCTGTTCGTCGACTACGATGCGGTGCCGGCGCCAAGTGGGGGGCGCGGGCCCGTTGCGCCAAGGTAGAGACTTGAGTCCGTGGTTGTCAAGTTTTCTACGGCAGGCGATTTATTGTGCCTCTGAGCTGGTATTTCAGGATGGGTCGGGGAGCGTTGCCGGATCCTGGGGGACGACCCGATCGCCCTCGCGGATCCCGGCGGCGGTGAATGCACCCGAGGACAATTCGACGGCGTAGCGGTAGGGCCGCCCCGGGGCGTAGGTCGGACACCGCTCGGCGCGGCACGGCGCCATCTCGAACAGGCCGACCACCCGCCCGTCGCCTCTGACGAATGCGATCTGCAGCGGGACCAGGGTGTCCTTCATCCAGAAGGCGATCTCGGTGTCCCCCGGGAAGAGGAAGGCCATGCCGGCGCCGGCGGGCAGCTCACGGCGTTTGGAGAGCCCACGCTCGCGGGCGGCCTCGTCCGCCGCCACCTCCAAGGAAACGCGCGACTGCGTCCCGGCCGAAGGCTGGAGCAGATAGACGTGGCGCCCGGAGGCGGGCGTCGCCGTGCCTGCGCCGGGCTCGGCCTCCCGCGAACGGGTGCCCAGAAGGAACGCGGCGCCAGCGAGGATCGCAACCACGCCGACCGCACCGAGCGCCAGCGACCCCCGGCGGGCGGCCCATCGCCGCGGAGGAGGCGGATCGTCCATTTCCCAAGCCTATCGCCTCCAGGGTTGCGGGGAGTCCACCGCATGGGAGCCGGTCCGGGACCGGGGGGCCGGTCCGGGACGGCCAGGCCGGGCCGCCCAGGTGGGTCCCGAGCGAGGGGCGCAGGCCAACTGGGGTCGTGGCCCGATGGCGGTCTCTGGCGCCGGTTCGCGCGGTTGTCCACAGGTTGAGGATTGCCGGTGTCGCTGGTGTTACCGGGCGGTAAGATTGCGCAGCGCCGGGCGTCGTTCACCGTCAGGAGGCAGCACTTTGAAGCTCGCCATCGGGGCCGTCATCACCTTCGTCGCCATCGCGCTGGCGGGACGGCGGGCCGAGCAGCTCGTCCGGCTGATCGGCGTCGGCACACCGGCGCCCGAGCGGTTCCAGGGCGCCTGGACCAGGCTGCGCGCCGAGCTCGTCGAGGTCTTCGGCCAGCGCAAGCTGCTCAAGCGTCCTTTGCCCGGGCTGGCGCACTTCTTCACATTTTGGGGCTTCGTACTGCTGCTCACCACCATCCTCGAGGCATACGGCGAGCTGTTCAGCGACCACTTCGCCCTGCCGCTCGTCGGCCACTGGGCGGCGCTCGGCTTCCTCCAGGACCTGATCGCGGTGGCGGTACTGGTCAGCCTGATCGTGTTCGCGGCGATCCGTCTGCGCGAGTCCCCCGCCCGGCGCGAGCGCGGCTCCCGCTTCTACAGGTCGCACACCGGCCAGGCGTGGGTCATCCTCGGCATGATCGCCGCCGTGGTCGTGACGCTGCTGTTCTACCGGGGCGCCCGCGCCGCCCGCGGAACGCTTCCCTATGGAGACTGGGCGTTCGCCTCGCACTGGGTGGGCAGGCTGCTGGACGGCCTCGGCTCCGGCACCCTCGAGAGCGTCGACAACGCTTTCCTGCTGGCCCACATCGGCGTGGTCATGGGCTTCCTGGTGCTGGTGACGTACTCCAAGCACCTTCACATCTTCAGCGCCCCGTTCAACGTCGCCTTCTCGCGCAGACCCGACGGCCTCGGCCCGCTCGCCACCCTGAAGATCGACCCCGAGGAGATGAGCGAGGAGGACGTCTTCGGCGCCGGCAAGATCGAGGACTTCAAGTGGAAGCAGCTCCTCGATCTCGTCACCTGCACCGAGTGCGGGCGCTGCCAGGACCAGTGCCCCGCCTGGAACACCGGTAAGCCGCTGTCGCCCAAGCTGGTCATCACCGACCTGCGCGACCACATGTTCGCCAAGGCGCCCTACCTGCTCGGCGAGGCCTCCGCCGAGGCGCCGGACGGCCATGACCCGTCGGTGCTCTCGCAGGACCTGGTGCAGGACGTCGTCGGCAGCGACGTGCTGTGGTCATGCACCACCTGTGGCGCCTGTGTCGAGCAGTGCCCTGTCGACATCGAGCACGTCGACACCATCGTCGACATGCGCCGCTACCAGGTCCTGATGGAGTCCCGGTTCCCCACCGAGGCCGGCACCATGCTGCGCAACATCGAGAACTCCGGCGACCCATGGGGCCTTGGCGGCGGTCAGCGCCTCGCCTGGACCGAGGGTCTGGAGTTCGACGTGCCAGTGGTGACCGACCGGATCCCGGACGACGTCGAGTACCTGTACTGGGTGGGCTGCGCGGGCTCCCTCGAGGACCGGGCGCGCAAGACGGTCCAGTCGACGGCCCGCCTGCTGCACCGCGCCGGTGTCAGCTTCGCGGTGCTGGGGCCGCGCGAGTCGTGCACCGGCGACCCGGCCCGCCGGCTCGGCAACGAGTACCTCTACCAGATGCAGGCGCAGCAGAACATCGAGACCCTGGGCTCGGTCGGCGCCCGCAAGGTGATCGCCTCCTGCCCGCACTGCTTCAACACGCTGTCGCGCGAGTACCCCGACCTCGGCGCCACCGGTTATGAGGTGATCCACCACTCCGAGCTGCTGCAACGGCTCGTGGCCGAGCGACGGCTGGAGCCCTCCTCCCCGCTCGAGCTCACCGTGACCTACCACGACCCCTGCTACCTCGGCCGCCACAACAAGATCTACGACGCGCCACGGCAGGTGCTGGACGCGGTGCCTGGCGTCCGTTCCATCGAGATGCACCGCTGCCGTGAGCGGGGCTTCTGCTGCGGGGCGGGCGGGGCGCGTATGTGGATGGAGGAGCGGATCGGCAAGCGCGTGAACGTCGAGCGGACCGACGAGGCGCTGTCGACCGGCGCGGACGTGATCGGGACAGCCTGCCCGTACTGCACGGTCATGCTCGACGACGCGGTCAAGCAGCGCCAGGCCGAGGGCGGCGCCGACGGCGTGAGGGTGCTCGACGTCGCCCAGGTCCTCGAGCAGTCGCTGAGCAGCGGCGCCACAGCCGTCGCCGATATTTCCCGGAATGCCTCCGGCAGCTCGGGGTGACCTCCGCGGCTACTCCCGGAAGTTTTCCCAGTAGCGCGATGGTGTCGGGCCGCGCTGACCCTGGTACTTCGAGCGCACGCCACCCGATCCGTAGGGACGCTCCGCCGGCGTGGTGAGCTGGAAGACCGCGATCTGGCCGATCCGCATCCCCGGATAGAGCGTGATCGGGAGATTGGCGACGTTCGACAGCTCCAAGGTCACGTGGCCCTGGAACCCCGGGTCGAGGAACCCGGCGGTCGAGTGGGTGAGCAGGCCGAGGCGCCCCAGCGACGACTTCCCCTCCAGCCGGGCGGCCAGGTCCGAAGGGATGCCGATCATCTCGAGCGTGGAGCCGAGCACGAACTCTCCGGGATGCAGGATGAACGCGTCGTCCGGCTTGACCTCCACGATCTCGGTCAGGCCCTCCATCGGCTGGCGCACGTCGATGTAGGGATAGCGGGCGTTGTGGAACACGCCGAAGCGGCTGTCCAGCCGGATGTCGATGCTCGACGGTTGGATGGCCTCGTCGTCGAGCGGGTCGACGATCAGGCGCCCAGCCTCGATCGCCTCACGAAGGCTGCGGTCAGAGAGGATCACCTGGCGCTCCACACACTGCGCTGTCCACGTTCGCGGCATTGTGGCACGGCCACGGCGCCGGATCGCAACGGGCCATCGCGGCACCAGCGCGACCATTGCCGCACAGCGGGCCGGCTCGCTAGAATCGCGCCGCCAGCGGGCGTAGTTCAATGGCAGAACACGAGCTTCCCAAGCTCGCAGTGAGGGTTCGATTCCCTTCGCCCGCTCCATCGGTTCCCTCGCAGGTCAGCGGCATTGCCGCCTTGCCTGTCATCGTCCCCGAGGTCGACGTCGTGCCCCCACGTGCCCCGACGGGCGAGCCCGTCGAGTCCTCGTGGTCGTCGTGGTGGCCGAGTGCCTGGTGGGTGCGTGTGCGGGCATGGGTTTGGCGGTGCGCTCGTAGGGCGGTGAAGGTGGTGGAGTAGCGGCGGCTTCGGGTGGACCAGTGGCCCGGTAGCCGAGCATGTGCGCCCAGCGGCGCGTCGCCTGGTCGACGGCGGCCTGGCCCGCCGGGCGTCGATGTCGTCAAAGGTCTGCCTGACGCTTGCTTGACCTCGGCTTGGGCGTGGAAGGAGATCTTGGCCAGGAGGTTCTGGCGCGGTGCACAAGGCAGCGTTGCCGCAGCGCGTGGGGTAAGACCTGCTCGGCGGCGCCGATGAGCCCGGGGCGCTGGCGGCCCGATTCGCTAGGGTGTTTCGGTGCTCACCCTGACGCTCGTGCAGGCCCGCCGCGCCGCGGTGATCGGCCAGTTGCTGGCCGGGCCCCGACCGGCCTCGCTGCTCGAGGCGGTGGCGGGGCTTGGTCGGTTGCAGATCGACCCGACCAACGTCGTTGCCCGCGCCGAGCGGATGGTGCTGTGGAGCCGGCTTGGCAACTACGACGTGAACGAACTGGACCGGGCGGCCTACCAGGACCGCACGCTCTTCGAGCACTGGGCGTTCTACCTACCCAGCGCCGACTACCCGTTGCACCGGCCGGCTATGCGCCGCTGGCTGTCCGCCGAACACAGCGAGGCGCGGCGGGCCAGGGCATGGCTGGCCGCCAACCCGCGGTTTCGCCGCTACCTGCTGACGGAGCTACGCCAACTCGGTCCGTTGCGGTCACGCGACCTCGTCGACCGCGCCGAGGTGCCCTGGCGCAGCGGCGGCTGGAACGACGGGAAGAATCTCAGCCGGATGCTGGAGTTCCTGCTGATGACCGGGATCGTCGCGGTCGCCGGCCGGGACGGCAACGAGCGCCTGTGGGACCTGGCCGAACGCTGCCACCCGCTGCACCTGTCCGCCCTGCCGCCCGCGGAAGCCACCCGCCGGCTGATCGACCGGCAGCTACGCGCCCGGGGCGTGGCCCGCCCCGCGCACTTCGGCTGGGCGGTGGGCGGGGTCCGCCCACCCGGCTGGGACATAGCGCTGCGCGCCCTGGTCCGCCGGGGCGTGGCGGCACCAGTCACGGTCGCCGACCGGCCGGGCACCTGGTACGCCCACACAGACGTCCTCGCTGCAGTGCTGGACACACCGTTCCTGCCGCGCACCACGCTGCTTTCCCCGTTCGACCGGCTGATCCACGAGCGGGACCGCACCGAGGAGCTGTTCGGCTTCCACTACCGGCTGGAGATGTACGTGCCGCGAGACAAGCGCCGGTACGGCCACTACGTGCTGCCCGTCCTGGACGGCGACCGCTTGGTCGGCCGCGTCGACGCGGCCGTCGACCGGGCGGCCGGACGGCTCAGGGTACACGCGATCTACGCCGAGCCGGACGCGCCGGCCGACGCCGGTCCCCGGCTCGCGGCCGTCCTCGGTGAGCTCGGCCGATGGGTCGGCGTCCGCGACGTCGCCGTCGGCACGGTGCCGCCGGTGTGGGCCGGTGCCTTCTAGCCCACAGCGGTGACAGGCTCCTCAGCTCACAAGAACGTGACCTCCTCGCGGTCGACGACCAACACCCCCGCCGCGCCGAGCTCCTCCTCGACCCGCCGCGAGATCATCGAGGCCGGGGCCTCACCGTCGTAGGTCGCGTGCGCCTGGTGCACCAGCGCGACCCGGTGGCCTCGTCGCAGCGCCGACAGCGAGGTCTCGCGGATGCAGTACTCACTCTGCATGCCCGCCACGACCACAGCCGCCGACGCCGGGACCAGCTCGGCAAGGGCCGTGTCGGCGAACGCGTCAGGCTCGACCTTGTCCAGGATGTGCTCGCCATCGCGCACCTGGTGAACCAGCTCCCAGCCGGGGACCCCAGGGGCGTCCGGGTCGCCCTCGGCGCCGTTGTTGCGGATGTGGACGACGACCGCCCCGGCCGACCGCGCGCGCTCCAGTACCTCCTCGATCGCGACAGCGACAGAATCGGCATTCGGCACCGGTTCGGGCGGCAAGAGCATGTTCTTCTGGACGTCCACAAGCAGCAGCACTGAAGCCATGCGGCCCTCGTCTCGTCGGTCCCTTGGTCTGTCAGCGACTCTACCGGCCCCTACCGACAAGACAGCACACGCGCATCGCCAGCGGCCGAAACCCGCGAACCTATGTGGTCAGCGCACTGGCGAAGGGCTACCCAGGACCGCCAGGCACTACAGAGGCTCGCGCTGCCGGGCGACAACGCCGAGGCCGTCCAGCCCAATGAGCTGCGATGGCACCGTCCGTGTCCGTCACCGGAACGGGCGAGTCCCAAGCTCGCAGTGAGGGTTCGATTCCCTTCGCCCGCTCTATCAGTTCCCTCGCAGGTCAGCGGCATTGTCGCTGTGCACGTCATCCTCCTGATGGCAGAGCGCGATTGCGCGCGACGTGTGGCGCATCCTTCATCAGCTCCTCGGTGCTCGTGGCCGCAGCGGTGGCCAGCGTTGCCGCCCGTATGGCGAAGGCCGTGGACGCTTGTCGCGGGTCGTCCGTACGGCCAAACTTCGTACATGTCCACTCAGCAGTCAGGACGGCACAGCAACCTTCGAAAGGTCCTCGCGATCCTCGTCAGTGCTGCCCTTGCTTTCGACGCGGTGGGATCGTGGTGGAATGAAGACCTTCCCCTGGTCGTCAAGCTGCTATACAAGACCGTCGCCGAACCCATCGTGATCGTTCTGGTCCTGCGATGGGCCTGGCGACCGCCAACGCAACCCGACCATGCAGCGTGGGGCTCCCAAGAACCGCCCAGCCCCTCACCCACCGCAGAGGACCCACCTCACCCGGAGTGAGGTCTCGGTCGGACGGGGCCCCTACCTGGAGCTCCCATCCGGCCGGCACGAGTCATCGTGCCCTCCACGTGCTGGCCGCCTCCTGCGGCGTAGCCGCCCAGGTGGGTCACCGGACTAGGTGCGGACCAGTGCCGCCAGCGCCGCCACCGTGATCAGCAGGCCGATGAGCACGTTCACCAGCACCCGCGTCCTCGACGGCAGCTTCGATGGGGATGCCGTCGGCTCGTGCGCGCGAGCGCTCACCCTCCTCGACGAGCCGTTCCTGGGTGCGGCCGCCTTGACGCCGCCAGTGGCTCCGGTTGCGCCGGGCTTGTTGGCCGTCGCGCGGGTTCGGGCGGCCTTGGTCCTGGTCTTGGCGCCCCGCTTGACCGCCTGGCCGCCGCGGGCCTGCCTTGCGTCACGCCAGGCGGGGCGGAGCCGGATATAGGCGGCGAGGTTCCCGAGCAGGAAGGCACCGCCCAGAGCGAGCAGGCACTCGGGAATGAGCTGGTTCAGCGGAATCACAGCAGCCCTCCCGATTCCCGGCGGATCGCCAGGCAAGGCTACTACGCCCCAGCGGGTCGTGGAGGCCGTGCGGCGAGACTGTGGACAACCGATCGCGGCAGCTCGGATGGGGTTGTGGACAGTAGTTTGCCGGAGATCCGGGTTTCTGGAAGCCTGCGGACGGCACCACCCCTCGACCGCATCAAGGAGCCCCCGTGGCCGTCGCCGTCTCCCGAACCAGGCCGTGGAGCCGTACCAGACCCGTCCGCCGCGGGCTGATCCTCGCGTTGTTCGTCGCCTCCGGGGCGGCGGGACTCGTCTACCAAGTGGTCTGGTCACGCGAGCTGGTGTTGGTATTCGGCAACACCACGCAGGCGGTCTCCACGATCGTGACGGCCTTCATGGCCGGCCTCGGGTTCGGCAGCCTGGCCGGGGGTCGCTGGGCCGGCCGCAGCGGCCGGCCCCTGCGCCTGTACGGCGCACTCGAGCTCGGCGTGGCGGTCTTCGCGGTGCTGTTGCCGCTGGCCTTCGACGACCTGGCGGAGCTCTACCGCGGCGCGTACCCGGGCCTGGTGGACAACACGTTCGTCTTGACCGCCGTGCGGTTCACGCTGGCGCTCGCCGCGGTCGCGCCGGCGACCTTCCTGATGGGCGCCACCCTGCCCCTGCTCGTCCGACACCTGGTCCGCACGCTCGACGAGGCCGGCGCCCGGCTCGGCGAGCTGTACGCGGCAAACACCGCGGGTGCCGTGACGGGGACCGTCATCGCCGGCTTCGTGCTGATCGAGTTTCTCGGGTTGCGCCTGACCAGCTACGTTGCCGTGGCGCTCAACCTGCTTGCCGGCTCCGGCGCCTTGATGCTGTCGCGAGCGGCCACCCGCGCCCTGGCGTCCGACAGCCTTCGCCCCAATGCTTCCGGCGCCGACTCGGGAACTGACGACAACGGCGTCGGCATGGTCGATGGCGGGGTTCGACCGTCGATCGGAGGAACCGATCTCGGCGATCGCGGCAAGGCTTGGCCCGATCACGAGGTCGGTGAAGGCCATGGCATCAGGCTGGACAGCGGCACCATCCCGGGCCCAGCCGAACGGCTGGCGCCACGTTGGGCGATTCTGCTCGCGACCTTCGTCTCCGGTTTCGTCTCGCTGGCTCTCGAGGTCCTGTGGACACGGATGCTCTCCGAGGGCACCGGTTCCAGCATCTACATCTTCACCACCATCCTGGCGATCTTCCTGGCAGGTATCGCGATCGGCAGTGCCATCTACCGGCGCTGGTCCAACCCGGCCCGCGAGCGGGCGAGCACGCTCGGCGTGTGCCTGGCGGTGGTCGGAGCGCTGGCGCAGGCGACGGTGGTGCTCGGCAGCGGGGTCGTCGGCACCGTCCCCTTCGTGGTCCGCACGGTCGTGGTGCTGCTGCCGGCCACGATCCTCATGGGGTACGCGTTCCCGCTGGCCGGCCGCTTGGTCATGCCGTCCGCCCGCGCCGCCGGCGGCAGCATCGGACTGCTCTACGCGGTCAACACGGCCGGGTCCATTCTCGGCTCCTTCAGCGCCGCATTCATCCTGGCAGGCACGCTTGGGACCAACGGCTCGGTGCTCCTGCTCGGCGGCCTCAACCTGCTCGTTGGCGCCGCTCTGCTCACCGCCGACCCGACCTGGCGCGCCGGAGCGGGCACAGGCCGCCCGGCCGGGGCACTTTCGGACGCCGGCACTGTCACAGGTCGCTCGGTTGTGCCCGCCAACAGCGGGACGTCCACCGCGCCACGCGGGATCCTCGGAGCCTCCGCGACAGAGCGGGCGGCTCGCCGGCCAGCTCGAAACGGAGCGCGGGTGGCGGCGGCCGCGTTCGCCGCCCTGGCGGTGCTGGGACTGGTCGCATCCTCGCTCGATTTGCCGGTCACGCGGACCGCCACCGAAAACCGCCTTCGCGCCCTCGGCCTGCCTGTGACCCATGCCGAAGACGAACTGGCGACCGTCGACACCGTCGGCGGCCCGGCGGCGAAGCGGCGATTGCTGATCGGCGGGGTCGGCGTGACCTCACTGACGGTCGACACCAAGCTGATGGGTTACCTCTCGAAGGCGTTGCGGCCTCAGGCCCAGGACTTCCTGGTGATCGCGTTCGGGATGGGCAGCACCTATCGCTCGGGGCTCGAGCTCGGGATGCGGACAGACGCTGTCGAGTTGTCCCCGACCGTGCCAAGTCGCATGCCCGTATTCTTCCCGGACGCCGCAAGCTACCTGCATCACCCCAACGGGCGGGTGATCACCAGCGACGGGCGCAACTACGTGCGCCTGGCCCGCGGGCGCTACGACCTCATCGCCGTCGACCCGGCGCCACCGATCGAGAGTGCTGGGTCGGTGGTGCTCTACACCAGGGAGTTCCTCACGGAGGGCAAGGCGCGACTGCGCCCAGGCGGGGTGTTCCTCTTGTGGATGCCATACGCGCTGCCAATGGACGATCTGAAGGCTCATGTGCGCACGTTTCACAACGTCTTCGCCCACGTCAGTCTGATGCTCTCGCCCGGCGGGCACGGCATGTTCATGCTCGGCTCCGATGCGCCGCTTCAGTTCACGGACCAGGCGATCCTCCGGGTGCTGGGGAACCGGGCGGCCGTACGGGATCTCGCGGACTCGCCCGACTACCCACCGACCGACGGTCCTGGCTGGGTCCGAGCGGTCCGTCACGCCGAGTGGCTCGCGGACGACCGCGTGACGGCCTTCGCGGGGCCGGGCCCCGAGATCACCGACGACCGGCCACGCTCCGAGTACTTCCTGTGGCGCCGCGCCATCATGCACGAGAAGGCCTACGTCAACGAGGCGATGCTGCGCGCCGCAACCCCGAAGTAGCAGCCAACCGCAGTCTCGGCCATCCGGGGCCGCTCGTCACGTTGATGGCGCGCAGCATCGCCACCGTAGCGACCCACCCCCGCACCGCCAACGTCACGACCCCCCCAGCACCGCCACCGTAGCGACCCACCCCCCACACCGCTATCGTCACGACCCACCCCAGCGACGCCACCGTCACGATCCACCCCAGAGACCCGCGACGGTGGCGTCGCTGGGTCAACTCACGAAACGCTTGAAGGCGGGCCAGGACTCGAGCGGGATGCGCAGGTCGCGGCAGACGAAGATCGGGCGGCCCCGCTCCTCGTTGGTGGCGCCGACGCTGTTTGTGACCATGGCGACTTGGCGTAGGTTGCCGCAGAGCGTTTGTAGTCTGCTGGCCTGATAGCCGACTGTGATCAGCGGACCGGCGGTCTCATGGTGTGGCCGCCAGAACCAGTAGGTGTCATGACCACTGATCGCCGATGGAAGCCCGAGTCGGGGACCGAACCAGTCGACGGCGCCGGCCTCGCCATAGTTGGCGGCCAGGACTCTGGCGGTCGCGCGGTCGTCCGGCGGCAAGGACCGGTAGACACCGGCGAGGGTTGCCGCCATCTCGGGCCATCCGATCATGTCCGCGTAGTCGGTGCGGAGGTCGTCCAAGTGGTATCGGACCATCGAGCCGACTGGCAGCACCGGGAGGGCTATCGGGACCGCCACGACGGAGGTGACCGCCAGCGCGCCGATCAACGCGACGGCCAGCCGGCGCCGCGAGCGTGCGCTCGTCAGGCGGTTCAGGAGCCGCTCGAACGAGACGGCCCCGGCAGCCAGCAGCAGTGGGTACACAGGTCCGGCGTAGTAGCTCTTCGCACGCTGCACGAGCAGGATCAGCATGACCACCGCCGCCGCCAGGCCAAGCATTCGAAAGGTTGGACGGCGCAGGAGGTGTACGAGCCCGGCGATCAACAGCGGCGTCCCTGCGATCCCGATCAGCAGCAGTTGCTCCGAGAGGAAGCGGGTGGGCGGGTTCTCGGCCGCCATGGCCGCATTGTGGTTGCCGAGGAATTCGAGCGTGGGCCAACCATGCGCCACCTGCCACGCGAGATTCGGAGCGAGCATCGCCGCGGCGATCAGCCCGGCCAGCCAGGGCCAAGGCGTGACGAGCCAGCGCCGCTGCCCCGTCAGCACGAGGCCAACCGCCAGGCCCATGCCCAGCGCCAGGATCGTGTACTTGGTCTCGAGGCCGATTCCGAAAGCGATACCCACCGACAGCCAAAGCCGAGCTGGTCCTCCGCGTGCGAGCAACCGTGCGACCAGGTACAGGCAGATGGCCCACATGAGCTGATCGAAGGTGACGGTCTGGAGCATCGAGTTGCCGCCGAGGAACATGGGGGAGCAGAGCACCAGCAGCGCGGCCAGGACCTGGGCGAACCGGCCTCCTGCCAGTTCGCGCGCGATCAGCCCACTCAGGACCACGATCACGGCGCCGGCCAGGGCGGGCCAGACCCGCAATCCCACGAGCGAATGCCCGAAGACCAGAGTCGACAGCCTGGCCACCATCGCGGTGAGCGGCGGGTAGTCGACGTAGCCGAAGCTCGGGTGGCGCCCGGCGGCGAGGTAGTACAGCTCGTCCCTGTGGAACCCATACCGACCTGCCGTCACCAGCTGCGCGATCAGCTTGACCAGCCCAAGTCCCAGCAGCGCGAGCATCGCGTCCCCGCGCCAGCGCTCCAGCATCCCCGCCGACCGCGCCCGCAACGCGGAGATCCCAGCGATCCGCGGCGCCCTCGACCCTTGCACGGATACTCGCGGGGCCTCCGAGGCCGACGAGCCCACAAACGGTGAGCCAGGCGCCTCCGAGGCCGACGAGCCCGGAGATGGCGATCCCGACGTGTCTGGGACGGACGCGTCCGGGGAGGGTGAGCCCAATGCCGGGGCATTCGGTGAGGGGCCGTCCGCGGAAGACATCGGCGGGGGAGCCTGGGCGCGGCGGGGCATGGGGCCTCCTGAAGTTGTAGGCGTGCGGCGCTCGGATTGGAACCTGGCTGCACGCTACGGTCGCCGAGGGGCGCCGGTCGTCAGCCTCGCTCGGGAATCAGCGCATGGTTCCTGAGAGGGATAGGGCGGGTATCTCCCCCTCGAGGGGGAGACCGGGGCTTGCGCCCTGCCTGCCAGAGGCCGGCTCTCTCGGGTCTGGGGCCGGCCGCTCCTCCAGCATCGCGGTAGGCAACGCCGATCGCCTCCGGGTGCGGTGGACCGCCACCGGTTGTAGGTTCCACGCGGACTGCACGGCCAGATCGGCAACCTCCTACCGGCAGAACTGGGGACACCTACTGCCGTCAACTGGGACAGGCTGCCCTGGCCTGAACTCAATCACCAGATGGCTCGGCCCGGACGGTCGCGCCCTACGGAGCCTCCGGCCCACGGCAGGTAGGCCAGCGGCAAGATCTGTGCCGAGCTGCCTTCGCACGTTCAGCCACACCGTGTACAACACCGCCATCCAGGCCCCGCCGTACCCGGCTACTCCGTCTTGCGGGACGTTCGCGATCGCGACCGACGGAAACGTTGCCATCATGAGAAGCCAGGGGCGCCACGGCGGCGTCCGTTTCGGCGGAGGTGGTGACGTCACCCGAATCCCACAAGCGGCGGCGCGTCCGGACCATCCACCCATCAGTGCGCGTAGTTGCGCTGCGAGATCCTCCGCGGACTCGCCACCGACGGGAACGTGGCCACGCGGTTCCTCCCCACCCCGCAGCGCGATCGTGATGCCCGATCCCGTTATGCCCGCAAGGGGCGGCCCGACAGTGACCCCGGTGATCTCAGCGGTCGACACCTCTGCCTGGAATGGCGCCCCCAGCAAGAAGCTGCGCCGCTTGTCGATCTCCAGGTGGCCGCCCTTCGCTGTGACCCGAACAGGCAGCCAACGCAAACGCCCCCGGCCAGATGTCAGCATCGGATTCAGGGTCTCTTGTGCGATCGTCGGCCAGTCCCCCGGCAAGCACGCAAAGTCGAGGCCCATCTCCACCAAGAGCTGCCCAGAACGCTTACCGGCCTCGATCTGACGCCCCGAGCGACGACGCGACCAGACGACCAGACCAACCACCAATGCGACGAACGCGGCCACGGCAAGCAACCCGACGACAACGCTGCCCGTCTCTCCGGCAGCCTTGGCGAAGATCTGATATCCGAATGGTCGTGTCGGAGGGCCGCCGCCCACCGGCACCCAGGCGGCCGCGACGACCTCCCTGAAGCCGTAGCCACCGGCTGGCGGGCGGCCCTGCTCCGTCACCCCACAGCCTTGAGTCGACCATCGCGCGAGACGCCCGCACTGGGGCCGGAGCCATTGTTCAGGTCGACCGCCGATTGTTCCGACAGTGTTCAGAGAAGCATGGAACCTACAGGTCAGAGGCTTCGGGCCGCCATTGGGGCGAAGCGGGAGTACTGGCCCTGGAACGTGACGGTCACGGTGTCGGTGGGCCCGTTCCGGTGCTTGGCGACGATCAGGTCGGCTTCGCCCTTGCGAGGAGACTCCGGGTCGTAGAGATCCTCGCGGTAGATGAACATGACCACGTCCGCGTCCTGCTCCAGGGCTCCCGACTCACGCAGGTCGGAGAGCATCGGCTTCTTGTCCGACCGGGCCTCTGTCTGGCGGGAGAGCTGCGAGATCGCAATCACGGGGACCGCCAGTTCCTTTGCCAGCAGCTTCAGTGCACGAGAGATCTCGCTGACCTCCTGCTGGCGGCTCTCCACTCGTTTGCTCGGCTGCATGAGCTGGAGGTAGTCGACGATCACGAGCCCGAGCCCGTGGCGCTGCTTGAGCCGCCGGCACTTGGCGCGCAGCTCCATCATGGTGAGCGCCGCCGAGTCGTCGATGAACAGTGGAGCCTCGGCCAGCTTGCCGAGGGAGCGCGTCAATCGGGTCCAGTCCGAGTCCTCCATGCGTCCGGTGCGCAAGCGCTGCATGTCGACCGAGCACTCGGCGCACATGAGCCGCTGGACCAACTCGGTCTTGCTCATCTCGAGGGAGAACACCACCGTCGGGACGCCCGATCGCACCGAGGCATTCCTGGCGACATCCAGCCCGAGTGTCGACTTCCCAACCGCTGGCCTGGCGGCCACGATGATGAGGTTCGAGGCCTGCAGCCCGGAGGTCAGCCGGTCGAGCTCAGGGAAGCCGGTCGACACGCCGGTGATCTCGCGGTTGTCGTTGTGAAGGCGCTCGATCGCTTCCAGGGTGCTGGTGAGGACTTCCCGCAGGCTCTGGTAGTCCTCGGTGACGCGGCCCTGGGCGACCTGGTAGACCCATGACTCGGCGAAGTCCACCGCGCGCTCGGTGTCCTGCGGCGTCTCATACCCGAGCTGCACGATCCTGGTGCCGACGTCGATGAGGCGGCGCAGGATGCCGGCTTCCTTGACGATGCGCGCGTAGTAGCCGGCGTTGGCCGCTGTGGGCACGCTCGACACGAGGGTGTGCACGAACGGCGCGCCACCGACGTCGGCGAGCTCGCCACCGCGGCGCAACTCCTCGGCGACCGTCACCGGATCGACTGCCTGGCCGTGGGAGTACAGGTCGAGCACCGAGCGGAACACCGTTCGGTGGGCCGGCCGGTAGAAGTCATCCTCGTGCAGGAGCTCGAGGACCTCGGCGATCGCGTCGCGCGACAGCAACATCGACCCGAGAACCGACTCCTCGGCTTCGATGTTGTGCGGGGGGACGCGCTCGTAGGTCGGGGAAGCGTTGGGCCGAGGGCCTCCGTCAGGGACGGAGCGCATGGCCATAGGGGTGTGCCTCCTTACGCTTCCCGTATTACGCGGGCACGACCTCCACGGTCATGTTCGCCTCGACCTCCGGGTGCAGCCGGACGGTGACGCGATGGGGGCCGGTGTTCTTGATGGGGGTGTCGAGGTGGATTCGGCGCCGGTCGATGCGCGTCCCGCCCGTCTTCGCGACTGCGTCGACGATCTGCGGCGTGGTGATCGAACCGAACAGCCGGCCCTCCTTGCCTGCCTTGGCTGGGATAACGACCCGGAGCGATTCGAGATGGGCGGCCACGGTCCTGGCCTGCTCGAGATCGGCGATCTCTCGGGCGATGCGTCGGGAGCGGATGCCTTCGGCCTGGCGCACGGCGCCCGGCGTGGCGAGCCGCGCGAGGTGACGGGGCAGCAGGTAGTTGCGCCCGTAGCCGTCGGCGACTTCCACGATGTCGCCCGGGGCGCCGACGCCCCGGACCTCCTGGCTGAGGATGACCTTCACGTCGTCGACCTCGCGCTAGCGGATGGTGTACGGGAGCAGCGCCATCTCGCGGGCGTTCTTGACCGCCGTCGCGACGTCGCGCTGGTGCTGGGCGCAGTTGCCCGTGACTCGCCGGGCGCGGATCTTGCCGCGGTCGCTCATGAACTTCCGCAGCAGGTTCACGTCCTTGTAGTCGATGTAGTCCTGCTTGTCAGCACAGAACTGGCAGAACTTCCTCTTGGGCTTTCGCTGAAACGTGCTCTTTGGCATACAGCCGGTTACCTCCTCACCGGCCGCGGCTTGGTCGCCCCGGCCGGCCGTCAATTTCCTCGATCATGCAAAGCCGTGGTGCTGGGCCACTGGCAGGGTCATCGTGACCGGAGCGACCGCCCTCGGGACCTTGGGAGAAGGCGATCGACCCTCCACCCAAGGTCCACGACCAGCCCGTGTCGCTCATCGGACGGCGCCCTACTAGAACGGCGGCTCGTCGTTGAACTGACCGCTGCTCCGGGAGCCGCCCCCGGCGTCGCCGCCGCCACCGCCACCGCGGGACGCCCGCTCCACCTTGGCGGTCGCGAACTTCAGGCTTGGAGCGACCTCATCGGCCTCGACCTCGGTCACCGAGCGCTTCTCGCCCTCGGGCGTCTCCCACGAGCGTGTCCGCAGGCGCCCTACCACCACCGCACGGCTGCCCTTGGTCATGGACTCGGCGACGTTCTCGGCCATCTGCCGCCAGACGTTGATCCGGAAGAACGAGGTCTCGCCGTCCTTCCAATTGTCCCCGTCCCGCACGCGCGGGGTGACCGCCAGTCTGAAGTTGGCCACGGCGGCCCCATTGGGCGTGAACCGTAGCTCCGGGTCGTCGGTCAGGTTGCCGACCAGAATCACTTGGTTATCGCTAGCCATTCGAAGAGCACCTCATCGCACATCCCGAGCCGGCGCGCGGCCGGACACGAACCGGTAGAACGGGCCGCGGATCGAACCGTATCCGCACCGAAGCACGGGGAGGCACGAACCGCGAGCCAGCGGGGAAGGAGACGTTGCCGGTCGGCTGATCAGGCGGCCTCGGGGCGGACCACCTTGTGCCGGATCACCTCGTCGGCCAGACCGAGCACTCGTGAGAGCTCGTCGACCGCTGCGGGTTCGGCGTCGAGCGCGACCACTGTGTAGTAGCCCTCGTTGATGTGCCGGATCTCGTACGCGAACCGGCGCTTGCCCCAGTGGTCGACGTTTTGGATCTCGCCACCTCGGCTGCTGACCGTGGTCAGATACCTGTCGACCGCCGCCTTGGCGTCCTTGTCTTCCAGGCTGGGGTCGAGAATGACCATGACTTCGTAACGGCGCATGTCACCTCCTCTGGACTGAGCGGCCCCCGACGGTCGGGAGCAGGAGCGTGAAGCCGACCGAGGGTAGCAGCCCAACGCCGTCATCAGCAACGGACAAGCTGCCTCCCTTGGCGGGCCACCGCTCCGGCGCCGCCCGCTGGTTGATCCGTAACGATCGCCCCAGCCATAGACGCAGTTTCCCACTTCCCCCCGACAGTCACAGGGCGCTGTCCACACCCCCCTGTGCGACGGCCACCTCGCTCCGCAACGGCTCCCTCCCCCGACACAGGGCCCGCGGGGACCGCTCCCGCACCGGGCCCGCGGGGACCGGCTCCCCACACCGGGCCCGCGAAGACCGCTCCCACACCGGCCTGCGGGGACCGCTCCTACGCAGGGCCCGCGGGGACCACCTCGGGACCTTCCTCGGCAGCGGTCTGCTCGGCCTGGGGGGCGCCCCCGCGGAAGGCTTGGACGACCAGCACGCAGGCCGCGACCAGCAGGAGGTTGCGGCAGGTCAGCAGGCTGATGTCGACCCAGTCCAGGTGGCGGAGCTGGGTGTAGCGGAAGGGGAACTCGAGCTGGCTCAAAGCCGCCGCGGCGGCCAGGGACCACATCGCCCGGCGGCCGAGGCTCCGGTCGGCCAGGCCGGCCACGGGGGCGGCCAGCCACACCAGGTACTGAGGTGAGAGCACCCTCGTCGGCAGCACGAAGGCGAACACGCCGATGGCGAAAGCGCCCGCCCAGTCGGCCGGCTGAAGACCGCGACCGCCGGACGCCGCCGACCGTCGCCACACCAGCCAGGCCGCGCCGACCAGCGCCGCCGCGGTCGCGGCGGTCGACGCGAGCTTCAACGCGCCAGAGATGTCCGATTGGAGATCATAGGCGCCGAACCCGTAGGCGGAGTGCGCCGTCACCCCGAACGCCAGATGGGCGATGTCGATCAAATTGGCCGGCAGGCTCTCGATCTGCACGCCCCGCCTGATGTGGTAGAGCAGCGATCCGAGGGTGCCCGAGAAGGAGATGATCAGCGCGGGAATCAAGGTGACCGCGAAGGCGATCAGGAACGGCGGGACCGTGCGCCGCAGGGATCGCCGCCAGCCTTCGGTCGGCACCAGCCCGAGCACCAGCAGGGGGGCGAGCACCGCGGGGAACAGCTTGGCCGCGGCTCCATAGCCGAGCGCGGCCGCCGATGGCCCGGCTCGGCCCTCGGCGGCGAGCGCGGCCGCCAGCAGCACGCACACGGCCGGGATCAGGTCGAAGCGCAGCACCAGCAGCGGCCCGATCACCACCATCCCCAGCGTGTAGGCGACAGGGATGCGGCGGCGACCCCGGTCGGCCGCGCGGGCGAGCCGCCAGGCCGCGTAGAGCCCGAGGGCGTCGACCAGGATCATCTCGAGGGCGAAGGTCATCCGGTAACCCGGGCCGGTCCCTACCAGCAGGCCTGGCACCACTGTGAACGGCACGCTGCCGGGCGGGTACTCGATGGCCACGTCGCGGTAGGGAAGCTCGCCCTGGAACATCCGCTCGACCTTGGCGCCGTAGGCGCGGACATCTCCGTACACCCCGGACGAGTAGAGCCGCGGGTTGAGCGAGATGACCAGCAGCAGCAGGCGCGTGGCGACCCAGAGCCACACGAATGCGGGAATCGCCCGTCGCACGGACCAGCGTGGCTCGGGTCGTTCCCGAGCGGACGGCTCGGCGGTTGCGGTACGCACGACCATCCGTTACCCGCTGTTGTTCGGATCAGTCGAGCCCAACTGATCCTGCTGGCCACCCGGGCTCGTCGTCCCCGGGCCCAGTGGCAGGGTCGTCGTCGCGTTCGCGAAGGTTGTGCTCGGCGCCGGTGGCTGCGTCGTCTGCGGCGGCAGCGTCGGCTGGGTGTTCTTCGGCGGTTTCTGCCGGACCATCGTCGTCGTGGTGGCGGTGGTGGTGGTCGTGGCCGAGGTCGTCGTGGAGTTCAGCACGATGCCGCCGAGGGTGGGGTCCGGGAATGGCAGCGGGGCCAGGTTCCTGGTGGCCTCGAGCATGAACTGCTTCCAGATGATCGCCGGGAGCGAACCGCCGCTCACCTCTCGGATACCGTGGATGTTCAGGAGCCGGCGCGGCGGCTTCCTGGGGTCCTTGTTCTCGTAGCCCATCCAGACCGAGGTGACGAGGTTGGAGTCGTAGCCGACGAAGCGGGCGTCGACCGCGTTGCTGCTGGTCCCGGTCTTGCCGGCCACCTCTCGGTCGGGCAGTCGAGCGACCGTGGCGGTACCGCCCTCGATCACGCCGCGCAAGGCCGCGGTGACGGTGTTGGCGATGTTCGGCTGGACGATCTGCGTGCCCCGGTCCTGGTGCCGTTCGACCACCCGGCCGCTGGAGTCGGCGACCCGCTCGACCAGGTAAGCGGGGTGGTGGATGCCCTGGTTGGCCCAGGTACCGTAGGCGGAGGCGAGCTGGAGGGTGGAGACGCCGCTGGCGCCGAGCGCCAGCGGGATCTTGGGATCGAGGACGGGCTTGCGCTCGGAGGAGAAGCGCCCGTCCTCGATCACGTCAGCGAGCCCTGTCCGCATGGAGAGGTCGGCTACCCGATTGGGGCCGACCTTCTCGATGAGCTGGACGTAGACGGTGTTGACCGAATGCTTGGTGGCGTCCATCAGGGTGATGTCGCCGAAGTTCTCGGTCCCGAAGTTCGTGTACTCGTGACCCTTGACCTTGAGCTTGTTGGGACCGGGGAAGACCGAGTTCACCGAGTATCCCTCGTTCAGCGCCTCCTCCAGCACGAAGGGCTTCATCGTCGACCCGGCCTGCCGGCTCGCGTCGGTGGCATAGTTGAAGGGCTCCTTGACGAAGTCCCCGCCGCCGTACATCGCGCGGACCGCGCCGGTCCTGGGATCGAGCGCCACCAGCGAGGCCTTGGGGTCGCCGCGCTCGTTCAGCACGCTTTTGACCGACCGCTGTGCCTCCCGCTGCATGTTCAGGTCGATCGTGGTCTGCACGCGGAAGCCCTCCTGCGCCAGACGGGTGGCGCCGTACTTGTCCAGGAGGTACTGCCGCACCTTCTCGAGGAAATACGGGGCGGGGGACTTGGCAATCCCGCTGGAGGGCACCGCCGAGCTCTCGCGCACGCGGGTCTTGATGGCGGCGTCGGCCTGCTTCTGTTTGATCCAGCCGCGCTGCTCCATGATCCGCAGGACGTAGTCGCGCCTGGCCTTGGTGGAGGTGAAGTTCTGCTTCTTCGAATAGAACTCCGGCGCCCGGATGGTGGCGGCCAGCAGGGCCGACTGGGCGAGCGTGAGCTTCCTGGCCGGCCGGTTGCTGAAGAAGACCCGCGAGGCCGCGTCCACGCCGTAGGCGCCCTTGCCGAAGTACACCGTGTTCAGATAGAAGCCGAGGATCTGGTCCTTGGAGTATTTCTTCTCCAGCTTGACCGCGATGACCGCCTCTCTGAGCTTGCGGAAGAGGTTCCGCGAGCGGCCGACGCTCGGGTAGGCGTTCTTGACGTACTGCTGGGTGATCGTGGAGCCACCCTGGCTGACCCCGGCGTGGCGGAGGTTGGCGAGAGCGGCGCGCAGCATGCCCCGGTAGGAGATGGCGCCGTGCTTGTAGAAGTCGCGGTCCTCGGCCGCCAGCACCGCCAGCTGCATGCTCTTGGGGATGGTGGAGAGGGGCACGATGCGGCGGTTCTCGGAGGGGGACAGCGTGCCGATCTCGTTGCCCTTGCGGTCCAGGAAGACCGTGGTCTGGGCGGCCGGCACCTGATCGAGGACGGGGACCTTGGCGAAGGCGTAGACGAGGCCCACCAGCGAGCCGGCCATCACCGCAAGGATGGGGATGACAAGCCACAGCGCCCGGCGCAGGATCCGCTTGAAACGGGAGCGCTCGGGAGGTGGCGCGTGGCGGGCCGCTCGCGACGGCTGCGGGGCACGCGACGGCGTGAAGGTGGGCGGACGTGCGGCCATGGCCGGACGACTCTATCGTAGCTCGGCGGAAACGCTGAAACGGGCGGTCCGCGGAACGTCAGTGCTCAGCCGACGTGCCTGCGCCCCAGCAGATAGCACTGGGTGAGGTGGTTCCAGAGGCAGGCGGTGCAGACCTCGACGACGTAGCACGCGCACTCCTCGACGGAGCGGTGCAGATCGGCCAGGCCGTCGCTCGGCCAGACCCTGCCGGAGAGCTGCCGGAGTGAGTCGCCGAACACGTAGGTCACGTGGACCAGCGAGGTCTCGGCGCACACGGGGCAGGGCGCCATGGTCGCCTCGCCGACGTTGCGGGCGGCGCGCAGCAGCTCCGGGTGGGCGTCGCAGACCTCTTGCCTGGACAGGCGCCCGCCACGGAGGTCCCGCAGCGTCGCCCTCTTCATCAGCGTGTAGTCGACCAGCCGCATGCTTCTCACGTTCCAGCAGGGATCGGATCAGGGAGGAATCCGCTGACCGCGGCTCCAGTTTACCCACGGGTCCGGCGCAACAGAACGGTAGGCATCAGGATAACGGCTCGGCAACGGCGGGGGGCCCGGTTTGACACCCGGGCGGGACCCTACCTATCGTGTCGATACATCGGATCGATACATCCGGCCAGAGATGGCCACGTAGGGGGACGCGCTCGTGCTCGAGCTTGCTGTACTTGGACTCCTCAAGGAGGCACCGATGTCGGGCTACGAGCTGAAGAAACAGCTCAGCGTCAAGCTCGGCGCCTTCTGGCGGGTCAGCTTCGGATCACTGTACCCATGCCTCAAGCGGCTGCTCGCGGACGGCGCGCTCGAGGTCGAGGAGAGCCGTTTCACCTCTCGCAAGAAGCACGTCTACCGGCTGACCGAGCGCGGCGAGCAGCTCTTCCTCGAGCTGCTCGAATCGGCCGACGTCCACGACCTCGAGCAGGATCGGTTCTCCATGCGGCTCGCCTTCTTCCGGTATCTGCGACCGGAGACGCGGCTCGACCAGCTCGAACGGCGCCGCGGTTACCTGCAGGAGCGCCTGGGCCACCTGCGCGCCTCGTTGCGCGCGGTCCGCGACCGGCTCGACGCCTACACCCTCGAACTGATGGACCACGGGCTGGACGAGCACGAACGTGAGATCGCCTGGCTCGATCGGCTCATCGCCGCGGAGCGCGGCACCGCGTCCGGCGACGCCCGACCCGCCGCCAGGTCCCGCTCCACCGCCCTCCAGGCCGAACCGATGCCGGAGGGCCCTGGGCTCGCGGCCCAGAACGCAACCGTCCCGCGCGATCCTCGCCTGCCGACCCAAGCCGGTCAGGCCGCGCCGACCCCATAGAGGAGTAGCGATCAGGAATGGCCAAGATACGCGTCGCGATCGTCGGCGTGGGCAACTGCGCGTCATCGCTGGTGCAGGGCGTTCACTACTACCGTGACGCCCAGCCGGGCGA
>WNGB01008270.1_pt1 | contig 23106 bp, 23 predicted proteins | sample 5400681 | NCBI WGS metagenome assembly WNGB01 (sample SAMN13153367, study PRJNA577476) | soil metagenome | isolation source: 115 cm soil or saprolite under grassland replicate 2 | place: USA:California | collected 2016-06-15
GTACCATGGTACGGAATCAAGGGGGTGGCGATGAACGAGGAACTGACCATAGGGCGCCTCGCCAAGGCGGCCGGCGTAAACGTCGAGACCATTCGCTACTACCAGCGTCGCGGCCTCGTGGATGAACCTTACAAGCCCCCCGGCGGGCACCGGCGTTACGCTCCATCGGCAGTGTCGCGCGTACGGTTCATCAAACGCGCGCAGCAGCTCGGATTCACGCTGGAAGCGGTCACCGGCCTGCTGCGGCTGGAAGACGGTCAGAGCTGTCGGGAGACGCGCTTACTCGCCGAGCACAAGCTCGCCTTGATCGAGGAGCGCGTTGCCGACCTGACCCGCATGCGCCGAATGCTCAAGGGGTTGATCGCAGAATGCGCCGCAGGCCAGAGGCCGCGCTCGTGCCCCATCATCGCGACACTGTCGGCCAATTCGGAAGTAACCGACCGGCGCAAGTGATAAGTCGGCTGACCATCGGTGTCGCCGGGAATGTCCGCAGTATCTCGGTCTGTTGAGGGCAATGACGATCCGACGATGGCTGCCAGATCACATTTGGATTACGACACATCAGGTTCACCCCAACGCAGTCCGTTTCCACCGCTCTCTTCCAGTCGAAATCGCGCGTTTTGGGCTGGGCTTTCGCCATCAGGTGGCACTGTAGGCACACTCCATTGCGACTACAGTGCGACTTGACCCTTCCCCCAACCGTCCCAACACGGTCGAACGCGTACCGGGGTCGCACCCCAGGGCGATGCGACTGTCCTGAACGCCGCCCGATCTCAATCGGCATAGAACCCGAGGGAATCATCCCCCACGCCAATGTCAAGCCCGGCGCGGGATTGCGTGGCATTGCGGCCGCGAAGGAAACCTGTTCGGGTACCAATTAGGACGAATCTTGTTTGTCAAGCCAACTTTGCCGCATGCCTCTTGACGCGTTCGTCGCGCTCGTCAATACTCGCTCCGCTGCTTGTTCCTGTTCATCGCGAACAGATCTCGGAGATGAACACCGAGCGTTGCGGGCGATAACCGCCTCACGCAGTGCCGGGCCTCAAAGGCCTCGTATCTCAAGGTTGCCGTAGCGGCCTTTGCCACCGATCCGTGAATCGCCGCCTTTAGAGCGCGATTCGCATCAGCGATAGGCCAGACCCATCGCTGCATCGACCTGATCGATGCCGACCGTTGCTTCTCGAAGTTGTTTCTTCCCGCGTGCGAGTGATGCGCTTGTTGTGAGCGCTCGCGACGAGCGGGCGCAACAGAAACTGCTTGATGCGAGCGTGAAGCGTCTCGGGATTCGATATGGGGCGTCGAAGCAGCGCGACGCACCTTTGCGATCATGCTATTGCCGACAGTACCCCGCGTGGGTCGCGCGCGCTGGGTCGATGACGCTGACAAGGCGCTCGCGCGCTAGCGAAGGACGAAGCCTCGATTATCCCTCAATGCCGACAAGAACTGTATCTTAAGTAGCTGTTGTACAGGGACAAACGGCTGGCGGGAGGGCGGGATTCGAACCCCCGTTGGGCAGCGCCGGGCTTGGAGCTTACCGAAATGCTGGCAGAAAGCTGACATTTCGGAGCCGGCAATTCAACGCGTCAACGAGAGCGGAACGGGCCCCGTCATGACCGCGTCTTGCGAGCTCGCAGACCGTCAGCGCAGCGCGAAGATTCTCACGTTCTGCGGGACGATCATTTAGACCAGCGCAAGCCCCTGTGGCTATTCGCGGGAATGCACTGCCCCCTCCGACCGTTGTGGGTCGGTGGGGGCAGACCGATTCTCTTGAGCGACGCTACAGCTCGTTATTTTCCGTAGCGCAGCTTGGCATCGCTGATGCACGCGTTCTTGGCCGGACCGCTGAGAGCATCGCACTTCTCGACTGCGACCTTGTAATCCGCATCGCGCTTGTCGTCGGCCGCCTGCCTGCGCACATCGGCCTGTTTCGCGGCTGAATCCTCCCTCGTGTCGGCGGCGACGCGATCGACCTTGGCATCAGCCTTCGCCCTGACCAGCGCCGCATCTGCTTCCTTGTTGCACACGTCCTTGGCATTGCCTGAGAGGTCGTCGCACTTCTCCTTGGCGACGTTGTGAGTTCCCTCGGCACGCGCGACGCGCGCATCCTCGCGGGCCTTCGGCGTGTTCTTGTAGGCAGCTTCCGCGTCGGCCTTCGCGACCTTTTCCTTGCTGCTCGCTTCCGCAAGACAGATGTCCTTGGCGTTCCCGCCTCGAGACGAGCACGCGTCCTTGTCCGTCTTGTATTGCGCCTCGGCGTTCTTGATGGCGGCGTCGTAGGCATCCTTCGATATCGGCGTGACAGGCTTCGTCGCGACGGGCGCTTGTTGCGACGTCGCGCACCCGGCCAGACTCAACCCGGCAGTGATCAGCAGCACGGTCATCAACCTGGACATGTTGATTCCTCCTCCTTTAGGAAGTGCCGATACTGTGCGTGAACCCAATTGCCGTGATAACCGGTAAACAACCTATGCCCGTTTAGGACTCCCGGGCGGCTGTTGTAGGCGATATCCGTCCCGGCGGTACGGTCCCTGTTTGCGCAGCTCTGAGGTAGACCTGCCTACGCCCTAACCATTGAGCAAGACGCAAACGGATAGGCACGTCGCACTGGCGACTATTCGCTCGATGCGTACTCCTATGCCAATTCTGGAACAGATCGGATCGGCTCCGCCGCCCAACCGATGCGGCGGGCTGGAGCTACCTGCAGGAGACGAGTTCGCCACTCGTGCGCGCGCAACCAGTCACGCCGCCTGCTTGATCAGCGATTCCGCTGGTATGCCGAGGCCTCGATGAAGCTTCCAAGCCATAGCCATGGTCAAAGGCCGCCTGCGATTGAGGACCTCGTAGACGCGATTGGGCCGACCGATATAGGGCACCAAGTCCTTGACGGTGAGATTGCGCTGCTCCATCACAAGCTTGATGGCCTCGACCGGGTCAGGTAGATCAAGGGGGAAATGCTTTGCCTCGTAAGCCTCCACGAGTGTGGCTAGAACGTCGAGGCGATCGCCCTCGGGAGTCCCGCGCCTAGCGGTCATCAGCGTCTCAATCTCTCGAAGCGCTGCTTCGTAGTCTCGCTTGGTCCTGACGGGCTTGATGTCCATTTTTTCGCTCGTTTCAAATCGTCTGTGCGTCGATCCGATCATACTGTCAGTGTGTACCGATGAATCGTATGTACACGATACGGTAGGGATAGTTGATCCACACTACGATTCGATACTTGTTCCCCGCAACATTGAAGACTGCTCGGCCGTCCTTCAAGATGCTTGCGTTGCCGATATCGCGCTTTACGGCTGCCGGGGTCGCCCAGTCGGCCTTGCGCACCTGCTGATGCCACGCCAAGGTGGGTTCGCAAGCGTCAGCGAATTCCGGGTTGCTATCGAGAAACGTCTTCAGCGTTCGCAGAGCGATGACGCGCATTGCGTATGATAGTCCCGAAATGGGACTTAAGCAACCCGGTTGTATCGGCTAACGCGCTGTGATCATCCCAGCGCGGCAAGCAGCTCGATTGGCAACAGTGTTGGAGACAAGGACCGGACAGCGCTCGCCGCGCTGGACTATTGACACGTTGTGGCGACCGGAAAACGTGACTAGTGCCCGGACGGCGATGTGTTCTCCCCGCTAGCGTGTGCAATCAGCCTCAAGGGCTGCGCGATTGAATGCGGTAGCCGACACATGGAGCATCGCGACTTCGTCACCGACCGAGGGCAAGCCTTGGTAGCCACAACACGACGTCCGGCAAGAAAGCGAGGACCAGCGTCGTCGCGAAAACCAGCGCCACGAACGGGTAGATATGGCGCAGCGCTTGCGCCGGACTGATCTCGGCGAGTCCGCACGCGATGAACAGCAGCACGCCGACCGGAGGCGTCAGGCCACCCGCCTGCAGCGCGATGACCATGATCAGCGCGAAGTGCACTGGATCTAGATGTCAAATATCTCGATCGATAGGTTTCGCTTATGCCCCTGACGTCCGTCTGCATCGATGGCGTGCATGCGTTGGTCTGCGAATACGAAGTGACCCGACAGGCGATAATCTCTGAAAGGACACTTCTTGCGCATCCAGGAGGTGGATCAGGCTACCGCTGGACACAACGGGCGGCCAACAGCAATGAAACCGATCCGCAACCCCCACTCGACACCCCGCGACTGGTACATCGACACCGCGTGCATCGATTGCGGCGCCTCCCGCCATGTCGCGCCTGATCTCATTATCGAGCGACACGGTAAGAGCGTGTTCGCGTGGCAGCCGGCGACGCCCGAGGAGCGACTTGCCGCCTGGCGCGCGGTGCTCGTATGTCCGACCGCTTCGGTACGTAGCGAAACGAAGCAGCCACGGCCGCAGGGCACGATCTTTCCCCAGCAAATGACCGAGGGCGTGTGGCGCTGCGGGTTCAACGCGCGCTCGTCCTTCGGGGCGCACTCCTATTTCGTCGGGCGCCCGAGGAGCGGTAACCTGCTCGTCGATTCGCCACGCTATGCCACGGAGCTCGTGAAATGGTTCGAGGACGCCGGTGGCATCGCGCACATCCTCCTCTCGCATCGGGATGATGTCGCAGATGCGGATAAATACGCCGAGCGCTTCGGCGCGCGCGTTTGGATCCACTACGACGATCGGTCCGCCGCGCCGTATGCGACGGATCTCCTCGAAGGCGAGTCCGCGCGTACCATCGCGCCAGGCCTTGTCGCTGTGCCCGTGCCCGGGCACACGCGCGGCAGCGCCGTGTACCTGCTCGACGACCGCGTGCTCTTCGCAGGCGACTCGCTCGCCTGGAGCATGAGAGAGCAGGACTCGTCGCCTTTCGCGATGCGTGCTGGTATTCGTGGAGCGCGCTCACCGCATCGCTCGCGAGGCTCACCGATTATCGCTTCGAGTGGTTGCTGCCGGGCCACGGCTGGCCGGCACATTTGGCCGCGGATAAGATGAATACCCGCCTGCGCGCGCTCGTCGCGCGCATGCGCAAAAGTTGATGCCCGTTAGCCGTCACACAGCCACCCCAATTCGCTACAGTCGCGCATGCTGCCAAACCCTGAGCGCGCATTTGTAGCGCCCAGGCCCGTTCGGCTCGTGAGCTAAGATAGTCTGCTCATACCCAGACTGCCCGATCCGGCTATGCACGACCGCTACCTCAATCACGTCGGCGAAACGCTTGCGCGTATCCGCGCCGACGGCTTCTGGAAATCCGAGCGCGTGATCGCGAGCGCACAGTCGTCGGACATCCGTCTCGCCGGCGGCGCGAGCGTGCTCAACTTCTGCGCAAACAACTATCTGGGGCTCGCCGACCACCCGCGCGTCGTCGCCGCGGCACGCGACGCTCTCGAGCGGCGCGGCTACGGGATGGCTTCGGTGCGCTTCATCTGTGGCACGCAGGACGTGCACAAGGAGCTCGAAGCGGCGCTCGCGCAGTTCCTGAAGGTCGACGACTGCGTCCTCTATTCGAGCTGCTTCGACGCGAACGGCGGCCTCTTCGAGACGCTGCTCGGCGAAGAAGACGCGGTGGTGAGCGACGAGCTGAACCACGCGAGCATCGTCGACGGCATCCGCCTTTGCAAGGCGAAGCGCTACCGCTATCGCAACAACGACATGGCCGACCTCGAGGCGAAGCTCCGCGAGGCCGACGCCGATGGCGCGCGCTTCAAGCTGATCGCGACGGACGGCGTCTTCTCGATGGATGGCATCGTCGCGAATCTCGCGGCGCTCTGCGATCTCGCCGATCGTTACGATGCGCTGACGATGGTTGACGATTCGCACGCGGTCGGCTTCGTCGGCGATGCGGGTCGCGGCACGCCGGAGCTTTGCGGCGTCGAGGGGCGGATCGACATCCTGACAGGGACGCTCGGCAAGGCGATGGGCGGTGCGTCGGGAGGCTATACCGCGGGACGCCGCGCGATCGTCGACCTGCTGCGGCAGCGCTCGCGACCGTATCTGTTCTCGAACTCGCTCGCGCCGTGCATCGCCGCGACGTCGCTCGCGGTGCTGCAGCTGCTCGCGAGCGGCGAAGGCGCGCGGCTGCGCGAGCGCGTGCGCGCGAACGGCGATCATTTCCGTGGGGAGATGACGAAGCTCGGGTTCGATCTCGTCCCGGGCAGCCATCCGATCATTCCGGTCATGCTGGGCGACGCCGCGCTTGCCACGCGGATGGCCGACGCGCTGCTCGCCGAAGGCGTCTACGTCATCGGGTTCTCGTATCCCGTGGTGCCGAAGGGCAAGGCGCGCATCCGCACGCAGATGAGCGCGTCGCACACCGGCGAGCAGATCGACCGGGCGGCAGCGGCGTTCGCGAAGGTCGGCTGCGCGCTCGGCGCGATTCGCCGAGATCCCAAATCATGAAGGCACTCGCAAAGCTCGAACGCGCGCCCGGACTCACGCTGACTCGCGTAAAAAAGCCCGAGGTCGGCCACAACGACGTGATGATCCGCATTCGCAAGACGGCGATCTGCGGCACCGACGTCCACATCTGGAAATGGGACGATTGGGCGCAGAAGACGATCCCGGTGCCGATACACGTCGGCCACGAATACGTCGGCGACATCGTCGAGATGGGAGCCGAAGTGCGCGGCTTTGCGATCGGCGATCGCGTCTCCGGCGAAGGTCACATCACGTGCGGGTTCTGCCGGAACTGTCGTGCCGGGCGTCGTCACCTGTGCCGAAATACCGTCGGCGTCGGGGTCAACCGCGAGGGGGCGTTCGCCGAATATCTCGTCATCCCGGCGTTCAACGCGTTCAAGATCCCTGACGACATTTCCGACGATCTCGCGGCGATCTTCGACCCGTTCGGCAACGCAACGCACACGGCGCTCGCGTTCAACGTCGTCGGCGAGGACGTGCTGATCACCGGCGCCGGCCCGATCGGCATCATGGCGGCCGCGATCGTCCGCCATGTCGGCGCGCGCCACGTCGTGATCACCGACGTCAATGACTACCGGCTCGCGCTCGCCGCGAAGATGGGCGCGACGCGCGCGGTCAACGTCGGCCGCACGAGCTTGCGCGACGTGATGAAGAGCCTGCGGATGACCGAGGGCTTCGACGTCGGGCTCGAGATGTCGGGCTCGCCGCAGGCGTTCACGCAGATGCTCGAGCACATGAACCACGGCGGCAAGGTCGCGATGCTGGGCATCCCGCCGCCCGGCATGGCGATCGACTGGAACCACGTGATCTTCAAGGGCCTCGAGATCCGCGGCATCTACGGCCGCGAGATGTTCGAGACCTGGTACAAGATGGTCGCGATGCTGCAGAGCGGCCTCGACCTGTCGCCGATCATCACGCACCACTACGCGATCGACGATTACGCGGCGGGGTTCGCGGCGATGATGTCCGGCGAAAGCGGCAAGGTGATCCTCGATTGGGCCGCGTGAGCACAATTCAACGCTCCCCGTTGCCCCCGGGGGTCCCCTGAGTGTGGGATAGCGGGCGACGGAAGCTCGAGCTCCAGTAATCCGCGATGCCCGCCTCCAGCCCGAATCGTGGTCGGAAGCCCAACTCCTCGCGCGCGCGGCGGATCGAGAGCTTGCCGATCCTTTAATTGGGTAGATCCCGACGTTCGTTGAAGGTCACCTCAACAAGCGTCCCGGTCACGCGCCGCACCATTTTCGCAGCTTCCGCCAGAGTGTGCATCTCGTCGGCGGAGATGTTGAATACACGCGAGGATAGGCTTCCAGCCTCCATCGCCAGCGCGATGGAGTCGCACACATCGTCGATGTGCACGTACTGGCGCAGCGACGCGCTCGCCTGCGGGATGCGGCAAGCGCGGCCCTCGGCCGCCGACGCCAGCATCTCGCGAATGAAGCATTCAGTCGTCCGGCCCGGACCATACACGTGCGTGAAGCGCAGCGCCACCGCATCGAGTCCGTATTGGCCAGCGAACGCGTGCATCAGCCCCTCGATGGCGAGCTTCGACCCCCCGTAAACGGAGATGGGCTGGGGATATTCCGTTTCGCCGTGCTCCAATCCATGGTCGCGATCGGGCCCATACACCATCAGTGTCGAACAAAGCACCAGACGACGACATGCATTGCGAAGCGCCATCTCGAGCACGGCCATCGTGCCGCCGACATTCACGTCGAAAATGCGCTGCGGATTGTCCGTCTCTACCATGAAGCCCGAGATCCCTCCTGCATGGAGCACGTAGTCAAATCCGGACTGCTGCCGCATCGCCGCTGCGCCGTCCGGGGAGCCGAGATCGAGCGGGATGTATTCGTCGCAAAGGCCGTGCTGCGCGTGCGGCTGGATGTCGACTCCGACAATTCGGGCGTCGTTCTTGCTCTTGAGACGTGCCGCATAGCGGGCCCCGATAAAGCCGTTGATGCCGGTGATCAGAATCTTCATTCTTGCTCCGCTGAGCGCGCGACACGCGAGCTATACTCAGTAAAATCCGCCATCATCGGAGAACGGGAGGAGCGGTGAAGAACGCGGTCGTAGAACTGGAACGCAAACTGGACGGCTTGCTCGCGGGTTTGCTGCGCGAGACGCGCGGCAGCCGCAGCACGCTGCGAATCGACGATGCCGCCCGCGGCTGGAACGTCGATTTCGTTTGTGCGGAGGCTTTGCAGCCCGGAGTCAAATCGCTTCGCGGCAATGGATCGATCGACCAGCGCGCCGCAGAAACAGTCAAATGGATGGCGAAGTACAAGCGTAATCTTGTCCAACCGGACCTCACCAACAATCCCGACCCGGCGCCACCGCCAGCCCTGATGAGCAGCTACGCCGCGAAGGCGCAGATGCTCGGCCCGCTGCTCAATAGCGAGGGATACCTCAGCGGCTGGATCTCGGTGCATTACGTAGACGGCACGCACGCCTTCTCGCCCGACGAGGAGCGCGCGCTCGACCGGGCGCGCGCCGAGGTATCGCGCCTTACCGGCATATCGAAGTAAGCGGCCCGCGGCTGCTCTCGCCTCGCCGCGGCGTTGCGCCCACGCACCGGTGAACGCCAGCGGCACGTGGGCCACACGATCATGGCAGGATCCAACCGCCATCAACCACGAGAGTGTGCCCGGTGACGTAAGCGCTGGCGTCGCTGGCCAGGAACACGAACGCATTGGCGATGTCGTCCGGCTGACCGAAGCGTCCGAGCGGAATGCGTTTCAGCGCCTCGGCGTACTCCGCGGGTTTCGTCAACAGGTGCCGGTTGATCGCGGTCAGCGTGCGGCCTGGCGCCACGCAGTTGACGCGAACCCCGTGCTTTCCCCATTCGAGCGCCGCGGTCTTCACGAACTGCGAAATGCCGGCTTTGGTCGCGGCATACACGGCGCGGAACTCCGCGCCGTTGAGGGTGACCTGCGAGCCGGTGTGCACGATTACGCCACGCTTGCGATCAACCATGCCTGCGCCGATGCAACGGCTGAGCGCCATCGCCCCGGTAAGATTGATCGCCACGACACGCTCGAGATCGTCCCACTTGAGATCTAGCAACGGCTCGTAGAGCAGCACGCCCGCGTTGTTGATCAGCACGTCGATCTCGCCCACCGCGGCCGCAAGCACCTCTACCGAAGCGATTTGCATCTGATCGAACGCGACGGCCCGCAAGGACTGCGGGCGCTCGCGTGCGAAGTCCTCGAGCGCCTCGACATTGCGGTCGGCTATATAAACCGTCGCGCCAAGGTCGGCGAAGCGCGCAGCAGTCGCATGTCCAATGCCGCTTGCCGCCCCGGTGACGCAGACCTTCTTGCCGGAGAAGTCGAACAGATCCGTAAATACATTGCTGCTCATTCGCGGCTCCGCTCAATAGCCCACGAGCTTGGGCAAGAACAGCACGATCGGCGGGACGAGCATGCACACGAACAGCACCGCGTACTGAACGATGATGAACGGCCACACCTCGCGGATGATGTCGACCACGTTGACGCGCCAGATGCCGGAGGCCACGAACAACAGCACGCCGACCGGCGGCGTGATGCTGCCCAGCGTGATGTTCATCACGAACAGAAAACCGAAATACACCGGATCGAGGCCGTACTGCGTCGCGATCGGGCTGATGATCGGCACCAGCATCACATAGGCCGCGTTCGACTCCATCACCATGCCGACGAAGATCAGCAGGAGCTGCACGATGAACGTGAACATCAGCGGATTGGTCGTGAGCGAGTGCAGCCACTCGCCGATCTGCACGCCGACCATTTCTGCGGTCAGCAGGTAAGTGACCTGAGAGGCGAACGCAATGAGGGCGCCGACGATCGCGCTCACGATGCCGGCGTTGAGCAGCGCCACAGGCAGGTCCGAAAGACGCAGCTTTCGGGTCACGAAGAACCCGATCAGCAACGCGTAGACGACGGCGATTGCCGCGCCCTCGGTCGCCGTGAAGACGCCGCCGATGATGCCGCCGATCACGATGACGGGCATCATGAACACGATGAACGAGCGTCGCGTCTGCACGAAAACGTTGCGCCAATTGAAGCCCTCGCCCGTGAGCGGGTACTTGCGTTTGTGCGCGTAATACGTGGTCAGCGCCATCATCGCGAGCCCGAGGAAGATGCCGGGAACGATGCCGGCAATAAACATCGCACCGACGGACACCTGTTCGGCGAGGATCGCGTAGACGATCATGCCCGCGCTGGGCGGGATGATCGGACCGAGGCACGAGGACGCAGCCACGAGTGCCGCACCGAACGGCTTGCCGTAAGCCTTCGAAAGGGCCGGACCCAGCGTTCCTCCCAGCGCCGTCGCGTCCGCCACCGCCGTGCCGGAAACCGACGAGAGTCCCATCGCCGCCACGACGGTCACGTGGCCGAGCCCGCCCTTGACGCGACCCACGACGGCATTCGCCCATTCGATGAGGCGCTCCATGATGCCGCCGCGCAGCAGCAACTGTCCTGCCAGCATGAATAGCGGAATCGCCATCAACGGGAACGAGTCGATTGAGTTGACCATTTTCCCGGCGAGCTGGATCGGCGGGAAGCCGCCGACGAGGATCCCCGCGAGGCCTGCGAGACCGAGCGCGAATGCGAGCGGCATGCCGAGCACGCCGAACACGACGAAGACGACGACGATGGTGAGGATCATGTCTCGCTCAGGTGGTCGCTCGCCGCCTCTCCGGTCATCAGGATGCGGGCCACGTGCAGGCACGTGTGGATCTGTCCGATCGCCATGCCGACATAGAACAAACCCACGCTCAACGCGATCCCCGGCATCATCTGGTCCCACGTGCCGTGCGCGAGCTGGATGCCGTAGTACGCTGCGACGGCGGACAGGATCAGCATGAATACAGCGTTGAACATCAGCGCAGCGCGCTTGGCTCGCGGCCCGAATCGGTACACGACGAGATCGATGCCGACGTGGGCGTTGTAGCGAATGCCGAGCGGGATCGACAGCATGAGCACCCAGATGAAGCAAAGGCGCGGGATGTCCCAACCCCATCTGAGCGAGTCATTGAGCACGTAGCGGTAGAACACCTGGAGAACGACGACTGTCGTCAGCACCGCCATCGCCGAAATGATCACCCAAGAGACGGCCCGGTCGATGGTGTCGAGCAGCCGTTGGTACCGCTGGAGAAGAGTGGAGGACATCCCGTTGTCGTGTCGACGCGTTATTGGAAGCGACGGTCGACGGCGCGACCGGACAGCCGCGCCGTCGATTCGCGCGGGCTCACTGCGACGATTGGCAGCGCTTGATGGCGGCTTCGGCGAGGTCCATCACCTTGTCGCCGAGCTTCTGCCGCATCTGCTGATAAACCGGACGCGTCGCCTCACGGAATTTCTCGAGCTCGGCCGGCGAGAGCTCGGTGTATTGCATGCCACCCTTGATCAGACCCTCGCGCGCGGTCTTGTTCTCGCGCTCGGAAATCGCGCGCTGCTCGGCGACTGCAGTCGCCATTGCCCGCTGAACGGCATTCTGCTGGTCCGGCGTGAGCTTCTCGAACGCCGCCTTGTTGACCATGTACCCCGACCAGTCGAAGAAGTGCCCTGTGTTCGAAAGATACTTCTGCACTTCGTTGAATTTGCGCACGAGCATGTTGTCGTACGGGTTCTCCTGCCCGTCGACGACTCCTTGCTGCAGCGCCTGGTACAGCTCCTTGATGTCGATCGGAGTGGGATTCGCGCCGAGCGCACGGAACGTAAGCTCCCACGCTTCGCCGGAGGGCGTGCGGATCTTCAGGCCCTTGATATCGTCGACCGACTTGATCGGCCGCTTGTTGTTCGTGACGTGCCGCGCGCCGATGTTCCCCCAGCCGATGATCAGCACGCCCTTATCCGCCATCGTGGCTTCCATGTACCGACCGAAGTCGCTGTCGATCTCGCAGAACGCTTGCTTATATGAGGTGGCCGCGAACGGCAGCGTTGCCGCACCGACTTCCGGCGCCAGCTTGTCGTAGAAGCTCAAGCCGCCCCAGGCCATCTGGATCTGGCCGGTCCGAAGCTGGTCGACCTGCTCGAAGGCGCCACCCAGCGTGTTGTTGGGAAAGAGATCGACCTGGATCGTATTGTTCGAAAGCCTCGCAACCTCTTTCTTGAACGTCTCCATCGCCACCGACGTCGAATGCGCCGCCGGGAACGACCCGCTCGCGCGCCAGCGCACCTGCTGCGCGTCCGCCTGGGTCAGAGCGCACAACAACGCGCTTGCGGCGATTGCTGCAAGCGCCGATTTCTTCATCGTCGAATTCATCGTTTCCTCACAGTTTGCCAACAATGTCTCGAGTTGGAATGGCCGGCGCGTCGCGGCATTGCCGGCCCGTTGGTTACGGGATGTACGCCGGGAACCCCGAGCCATCGTCCCCGAACGACGACGGCCTGGTTGGGAAACTGCGCTCGGGCGCCGGTCGCGCGCTCTCTTCCTGTGCGACGAGGCGCTCGTACGAACGCTCGATGCTTGTCGGATCGAGATCTTCGGTGATGAACACGAGGCATGCGCCGCAAGGCGGCGGCTGCGCAAGATCCAGATGCACCGGCGGATGGAGAAAGCGCCTTACGCCGTGCACGGCGATCCACGTTCCGCGCCCCGCATCGAAGAGAACGCCCTTGGTGCGCAGGATGCGATCGCCGTGCACAAAAATCAGCCGACTCAACCAGACCGCAAGGCGCGGCCACGAAGCGGGCGCAGTTCCTCGGATGACGGTGCTGTGAACGCGATGCGCGTCGTATGTGGTGCCTGCCGGCAAATCCAACCGATGCAGCAAGCCCCCCGCATCGCCGTTGCGCTGTTCCCACTGCTCGAGCCATTGCCGGACCTCAGCGCCGCTTCGCGGTAGCATTTGCGCGAGCGGATTGAGCGCGGTCACGGCACGCTCGACGACGACCGCCGAGTCGTCGTCGGTGAGATCGCGCTTCGTGATCACGATCGCATCGGCTGCCGTGATCTGCCGCACGGTCTCGGTCCTGTCGCCGCCCGGTACACCGTCGATTGCACCGACGCTGCAGATCAACGATCCGATCCGAAAGTGCGCGGTCAGGCTGGGCTCCGAGCGAAGCGTTTGCAGGATGGGCAGAGGGTCGGATATGCCGGAGGTTTCGATCAGGATGCGCCGGAACGGCCTGGAGATCGGCCGCAGCGCGAGGAGCTGCATCAACGTGGACACGAGGTCGGTGCGGATCGTGCAGCACACGCAGCCGCCCTGCAGCACGACCGTGTCTTCCGAGCGCGCCTGGACGAACAGCTGGTCGAGCGACACTGCGCCGAACTCGTTGACGATGACGGCGGTGTCGGGCACCAGGCCTGCTTGCAGCGTTTTGTTTAGAAGCGTCGTCTTGCCGCTGCCCAGCGCGCCCGTGAGCACGTGAACCGGGATGAGCGCTGACGCGTCCATCATCGCTCCAGAGGATCGGCAATCGTGACGTGGCGCCGCTCGAGCAAATGCCAGAGTTGCGTCAGGCTCGACACGAGTTCCGTGCCGCCGGTGGGAAATTCCACGAGGAAACCGAAATGGGGATTGGCGGTGACCTTGATGCGTGACTCCGCAAGCAGCGTCGTAAGCTCCGCGGCGGTCGCTGCAGCCTCACGCTGCAACCGCCATCGCATTTCGCTACCCACGAGCCCCTCCTGCTCCCATGCAGGACCTTGACCGAGCGCGCCGCAAAGGCTGCACATGATCAGTCGGACCCCCGAAACACCCGAATTGGGGGAATCGTGTTTTCGCGCACTTTACTTCCTTTCCCCTGCCGCAAGGAAACGTCATCCGGGCGGCGGATTGCGACGCTTGAAGTCCTCTGCGATTTCCTCGAACGGAACCCATCGCACGCCCGGGTGCGCGGAAATGTGGGCGATGATGCGCTCCAGCATAAGCAGGACCTGCGGTCGTCCGGAAACATCGGGATGAACAGTCAGGGTGAATGCGGCGTAGTCCATCTCCCTGTACACCCAGTCGAACTGATCGCGCCAGATCTCCTCGAGCTGGCGCGGATTCACGAAGCCGTGGCTGTTGGGTGCCTTCTTGATGAACATCATCGGCGGCAGATCGTCGAGATACCAGCTCGCCGGTATCTCGACCAGGCGCGTCCGCCGGCCGCGCACCAGAGGCTTCATCCAATGCGCGGCGGGTTTCGAATAATCGATCTTCGTCCAGGTATCGCCCGCGCGCAGGTAGTACGGCGAGAAGTCGTCGTGCATGAAGCTGTGGTCGTAGACGATGTCCTTAGCGAGCAGTAGATCCGCGGTGACGGGGCTGACCTCCCACCACGGGGCGACATATCCGCGTGGAGCACGGCCGGTCAGACGCCGCACGAGGTCGATCGTCTTGTCGAGCACCGCTTCCTCCTGCTCCGGCGTCATCACCATCGGATTTTCGTGGCTATAACCGTGCAAGCCGATCTCGTGGCCGGCATCGGCGACCAACTTGATCTGCTCGGGAAAAGTCTCGATCGAGTGCCCCGGCACGAACCACGTGACCTTAATGTTCAGCCGATCGAACAACTTGACGAGCCGCGGAACGCCGACTTCGCCCGCAAACACGCCACGCGAAATATCGCTTGTCGAGTCCTCGCCGCCATAGGAACCGAGCCACCCCGCAACCGCATCCACATCGACACCGACGGAACACATGATCTGCTTTGCCATCCGCCTCCTCCTTCCGATCAAAACTTGTCACGATGCGCAAGGCGCAGGCAGCGGCTCAGTGTCCTGTGCTGCAATCCGGCCGATGCATTCACTCGCTTCCCGTGCCAACGACAGCAGCTCAGCGTCGCGACCACGCCGTCCAATCAATTGAACGCCGATCGGCAATCGGTTCGCTCCCTTGCCCGCGGGAACGTTGAGGCAGGGGACATGCAGCATGGTCCACACGCGGTTGAAGACGGAGTCGCCATTGGCGTGTCCCAACGGCGCCTCTCCGGTTGCGCTGTACGTCAACACCGCGTCGAACCCGTCGAAGAGCCGGTCGAGGTCCTCGGACGCGGTGCGTTGACGTTCGTATGCGCTGGCAAGATCGGCCGTGCGCACCGAGCGCCCCGCCTCTATGGCCAACCGCGTCGCTTCACTGATCGCGCTGCGATGATGCGCGTATTCGTACGACAACGACTGCGACAACTCGGCGTTGAGGATCGTCATGCAGTCGGTGGGCAGCCGGTCGAATCGGGCTGGCAGGTCCATCGGAACGACGCGGTATCCGCCGGACGCGAGCGCATCGGCGGCACGCTCGAGAATCCTCTCCGCGTCCCGCTCTACGTGTCCCCATCCCGACGCGCGGCAGAAACCGATCGTCTTCGTGCCTGCGTGAGCCGGTTTTGTCCGCGGCTGCAACGCGAGTGCCGAGAAGAAAAACTCGAGGTCGATCACGCTGCGGGCGAACAAGGCCACCGTGTCGAGCGACGGCGCAACCGCCTTCATGCCGCCGACCGGCAAACGGCCGTACGTGGGCTTGAATCCGAACACGCCGCAGTACGAGGCCGGGCGTATCGCCGAGCCGCCGGTCTGGCTCCCGAGCGCGAGCGGCACGAATCCGGCGGCAACCGCCGCTGCAGATCCGCTTGACGAACCCCCGGGGCTGTAGCGGACATCGACGGGATTTGCCGTCGGGCCGAGAACGACATGCGCGAATTCCGACGTCACTGTCTTTCCGAGCAGCACAGCTCCGGCGGCACGTGCGCGTGCGACACATTCGGCGTCGCGCGCGGGCTTGCGGCCGCGATAGATCGCGGAGTTGTATTCCGTCGGGAAATCGCAGGTGTCGAAAATGTCCTTCACCGCAAGCGGAATTCCATGCAGCAGCACCGGCCGTCGATCGTCGTCTCGTTGTCGCGCCTGCTCGAGCGCCCACGCCGCATCAAGGTGTACGAACGCCTGGACCTCATGCTCGCGCGCGCGAATCCGGCGCAGCGCGTCTTCGACGATGTCGACCGAATCGATGCGCCGTGCGGCGGCGGCCGCAGCGAGCGCCTCCACGCTCATCGCGTCGAGGCCCCGCGGAAATTGTTCGCGGCGTGTCATGCTTTGATGTCGGTCGCTGAATGTGTTGTACGGCGCCGCGCCTACAACGAACCCCGCAGCAGCGCACCCCAGCCTTCGATCGCGGGTTCGACACCCACGAGGCGGCACGCCTGCCAATACGTGACGGCGATGGAGTCGATGATCGGCATGCCGAGCTCCTTCTCCATCTCTTCGACAAACGGCGTAGCGGCAAGATTGGTACATACGACCGCGATGCAGTCGGCACGGGCGGACCTCGCGTCGCGTAGCAGACGACGGATCGCATCTCCCGACGTCCTGCCGATTTCGAGATTGATGGTCAGACCGAGATGCGCTTCGGCCACGACGTCGAACCCGTGCATGCCGTACACGGTGGCGATCTGCGCAGTCAGATCGCTCACGTACGGCACGGCGAGCGCGATGCGCTTGAATCCGAAGCGACGGAATACTTCGTGAAAGGCGAGCGTCGATGTCGAGGCGAGCCGTCCCGTGCGCTCGGTGACCCGCCGGCAGAACTCCTCGTCGTTCTCGACGCCCAGCCAGCTCCCCGAAGTACCGTTCCACACGATCGCATCGGCTTCGCAATCGTTGAGAAGATCCGCTGCCGTCAGGAAGTTGGCCGTCGTGAACTGCGAACTCGTTGCCGATCCGAGCGTCAGCTGTTTGACGACGATGCGCGTGAAGTGATGCGACAGCGCGTTTGCAAGCGGCAGATTCATGACGCCCGTAAGCGGCTCCAACATCGTGTTGGACGAGGGCGTTATGTGGCCGATCTTCTTGCGCCGGGAAGATACGTCGAACAGTTGCGCTGTGCCTGTCAAGGGGATCCTCCGCGGAGCAGCGTATCAGAATGCAGGGAAACCTCGTCGTCGCGTTCGATGTCGTGCATTGCCGGGGGGTTCACTTCGGCAGATTGAGCCTTATTCCAATCCGTTGCGTAGCGCGCAGCAGATGCATCTCGAGGAAGAATGCCGCACCGTCGGGGTCGTGTTGCTGAAGTGCTTCCAGAATCTTGCCGTGCTCGATCGCGGCCTCCCATCGCCGCTGTCGGCGTGAGAACGGCAGCATCTGGGTCTGCTGGAAGATCTTGTGGAACCTGTCATAAATGTCGACGAACACGCGGTTTCGAGAACAGACCATGATCGAACGGTGGAACTCGAAATCGAACGCGGTGCTCGCCATGAAATCCGATGCGCTGAGCTTCGCCTTGTACTGCGCGTGGACGAGCTTCAGCTCCGTAAGCTCTTGCTCGCTGATATTCATCGCCGCGAGCCGTACGGCCGCCGACTCCATCAGGTAGCGGTACTCGTACACTTCGTGCAGCTCGTAGCGATTCGAGAAGCGCCACGAGCTGATCGCCGCCTGCTCCGCCACGGCCGTGTCCGTAACGAAAGTTCCGCGGCCGGCAGCAGTCGACACGACGCCGAGGGCCTCCAACGTCGATAGCGCCTCGCGCAGCGAGGTGCGGCTCACATTGAGCTCGTTGGACAGTTCGCGCTGCGCGGGCAGGCGCTCGCCTGGCTTCAGCGCGTTGCGGCGAATGAGGTCCTGAATGGCGCGGACGGCCATCTCCGGCGCGGAAACCTTGTCCGACGGAGCGGCGCGGACGGAATTATCCGGAGGCGACACGTCTGCGGGTACGTTGATTTGGCCACTCGCGAAGATTTCGTTGTCCCGCACTATGCGCGACGACACGCCGCGAGTTGGACGCTTGTTGGCCGACTTCCTCGCATGCGCAAGGGCAACGCCCGTTACACCGCGAGCCATCTCAAGCCCTGTTCCACATCGTTCATGGTGTCTCGCCCGAGCAGGACGGCGAGAAGAATACGCGCCTTCACGCCGGTAAGCCGACCCGCGAACAAAGCACCCGCTCGCGCGAGGCTGGCGCCGCCGCTTCCGCCGTACACCGGGGCCACACGTCCTCGTCCGCATCGCGATGTCACGACAACGCTCACGTGCGAAGCTACCGCGCGACGAACCGCGTCCAGAATCTTGGGCGTGACGTTCCCCCTGCCGAATGCCTCGAGCACGATACCGCGGGCGCCGGTGGCGACGGCACAATCAACGAACCGGCTGTCCGCACCGATCGCCAACTTAATGAGATCCACCCGGGGATCGATTTGCCAATGTGTGAAAACACGCCGAGTCGCCGGCCGCCGGTAGAACAGCACGCGATCACCATCGATCTCGCCGGCCTTCCCGGCGTCGGGCGACTCGAAGGCAGCCAGCCGCGAGGTATGGGTCTTCACGACGTCGCGCGCGAAATGGACTTCGTTGTCGAATACCACGAGCGTTCCGCAGCCGCGCGCCGGCTCGGACGCCGCAACCCCGACGGCATCGACCAGGTTGCGTGGGCCGTCGGATTCCGGGTCGTCCGCGGCGCGCTGCGCGCCGGTGAATACGACGGGCTTGTCCGAATCGAGCAGCAGATCCGCCACGAAAGCCATCTCGAGGTCCATCTCGAAGCTTGCAATGTTCAATGCGTCCTCGATGACGACCTCGACGCCCGCGAGCCGTGTCGCCACGCCCGCTGCGAGCTCGCTACCCGATGAATCAACTCGCACATCCTGCGTGGCTTCGACAAAGCGTGAGGCGATGGTGCCTCCGGTCGCCAGCAGCTGGATCCTGGGGACAATCTCGTTGGTGGGTCTGTTCATTGCCGTTTCAGCGATTCGATCTCAGCGGTCCTCTTACGACTTCTGTTGAAAGCGACATCAGACGTTACCCGCGATCGCCTCATCCGCCAGCGAGTTGTCGACAGCGCTTTCGAAGCGCAGCTTGGTTCGGATCAGACCTCCGGAGATCAGCGCGCCTTGCAGCCGTTCATAGCCCGATCTGGGCAGACGCGGGTCGGCACCCCATATGCCGAGACCCTTGTACCGGGCAATCGCGCGAACCAGACGCGGCTGGGGAACGCTTGCAAAGTAAGGCGTGATCGCGTCAGCGATCTCCTCGGGTGGCGAGCGGTGCAGCCATCCTTGCGTCGCAAACACCGCGCGCGTCATCGCCAGGAGCGCATCGCGGTTTCCCGCGAGGAACGAGCGTCGGGTGTATAGAGACGTGTAGGAGGTGTGACCGCGAAGCGCCGCCGCATGCCAGATATGGCCACTGTTCGTTTCGACGAGCTCTTCTGCAAACGGCTCCAGTGTCTGAATGACGTCCAGTGCGCCTTCGCGCAGCGCGGCGACATTGTCGCTTATGTCGCGATCAAAGCTGACCGTCAGATCGGCCGGGTTCACTCCATCGCGTCGCAAGTCCTCCTGGAGACACTGCCATGGTGTCGGCACCTCGCGCACCGCTCCAATGCGCGCATCGCGCAGATCGCTCAAGCGGAAGTCGCCGCGTGGTCTTGCACCAACGAGCAAGAACGGATCACGTGTCACCGCTTCGCAAAAGCACACCAGATCGAGCCCGCCGTTGCGGTCGTGATCGACCATCAGCCGCATTGGTCCGCCCCACGCCACGTGCACTTCCCCCGCAAGCACACCGCGCACAGCATCGGCAGGAGCGCCGGCGCGCTTGAATTCCACGTCGACGCCGGCACTGCGATACGCATCGCGCGTGAGCGCGACGTAGAACGGCGCGTAGAACAGCGCTCGCTGCGTTTCCTGAAGGACGATCGGCACGGGTCGCTACGGGTCTGGTCTGACCAGTTTTACCCGGTTTGTGCTGCGCCGTCAATTGATGGCGCGCAGCGGCCGGTGTCGCCTACCACGAGGAATAAGCCGCACGCGGCAGGATTTTGTTGACGCATGCAAAAGGCGCTGACTATACTGCGCTGGCCATACTGGTCAGACCGGTTGCAGCCCCGCCCTTTTGGCGCTATCGAACGCACTCGTTGGCGCCGCCCCACCCGAGGAGGTATTCCATGGCATGGCATTCCGCTCGCATTTACGTCGTCTTCGGCCTCTGCCTGCTTGCTGCACCACTGTACGCCGGCGCCCAACCAATCGTATTGCGCATGGGCGGCAATTTCCCCGCCAACCATGGGTCCAGCGTGTCGTTCGAGAAGATCTTCAAGCCGGAAGTCGCGCGCCTCACCAACGGTGCGCTGCGAATCGACCTTTTCCCCGGCAGCCAGCTCGGCAGCTCCAACGAACAGGTCGATCAGATCGTGTCCGGGCAGGTGCCTCTGATGTGGTCGGGGCCCAACATCTTCAGCCGCCTCGCGCCGGAGCTCGAAGCGTCCGAGTTGCCGTTCGCTGCCGCGAGCGATGCGCAAGCGGCGTGCGTGATCGACGGCGAGCTCGGCAAGCACCTCGCCGACAAGCTGGCCGAGAAAGGCGTTCTCATCCTTGGGTGGGAATACAACGGCCTGCGCTATATCACCAACAACAAGCGGCCGATCAATACTCTCCAGGACCTGAAGGGCTTGAAGATCCGCGTGCCGGGCAGTGACCAGTGGATGAATACGTTTCGCGCGCTCGGTGCGAACCCGACGCCGCTCGACATCGCCGAGGTCTACCAGGCGCTGCAGCAAGGCGTGGTCGACGGACAGGAGAATCCGCCGGAAAACATCCTCGTAAACAATTTCCAGGAGGTCCAGAAGTACATCACGAAGACCGGTCACTTCTTCTCCTGGGTGCTGATTCTCGCGAACAAGAAGACCTTCGAGTCGCTCAAGCCCGAGTACCAGCAGGCAATCAGGACCGCGATGCAATCCGCGGTGCAGGATCAGCGGCGCGCCTCGGGGACCACCAACGAGGACGCCTTGAAAAAGCTCCAAGCGAAGATGCAGCTCAACGTTCCCAGCAAGGAAGCGCTTGCCGAGATGCGCAAGGCGACCCTGCCCGTGTACGACCTCGTGCGCAAGCGTGTCGGCGACAGGACGATGGAAATCGCTCAAAGGTCCATCGAAGCGTGCAGCAGTCGCTGACGCCACGCGCGCAGATCGCTTGTCCACGTCTCGTCGCGCCGCCGCGGTGCTGGCAATCACCGCGGCGGCGTGACCCGCAGATCGAGACCAGCGTGCAAACTTTCGGAGCTTGATGCGATGACTGCAACGCGCCTTTCCAGCCCCGCGCGGCGCTCGGCGTTCCTGCGCCGCTACGATGCGGTTCTCGACGGGGTCGACAAGGCGGTCTCACTGGTCATCATCATCGCAATGGCGGTGCTCACCACCGTCATCTGCGTGCAAGTGTTCTACCGTTACGTGCTGAACAGCTCGATCGACTGGAGCTGGGACGTGCCAAGGCTGTGCTTCATCTGGATGGGCCTGCTGGCGATTCCCCTCGGATTGAAGCGCCACGCGCACGTCGGCATCGACCTCCTGCTCGGATCTTTTCCGCGCCCATATCAAAAGCTGATCATGCGCATCAATCTGCTGTTGATGGGCTCGATGATGGCCTTCGTCGCCGTCTACGCGGTGCGTCTCGCTCACACGACATGGCCGCAGCTGCTGACGACGATCGACGTAAGCGTGGGCGTGCTCTACATCGGCCTCCTGATCTGCTCGCTGCATTGCATCCTGCACATCGTCCGGCAGTTGATCGACGTGCCGCCGGTGGGGGCGATCGAGGGTGAGCTCGAATGATTCTCGCGATCATCATCGTCTTCTTCGTCCTCGCGACGTTCGGGATGCCGATCGCGTTCACGCTGGGCATCGCATCGTTCGCCGGGGCGTCGGCCGGCGGGCTCGATCACATGCAGATCGCCACCAAGATCATCTACTCGCTCGACAAGTTTCCCCTGATGGCGATCCCGCTGTTCATGCTTGCCGGACAATTCATGCTTCGCGGCGGCATCATGGAGCGGATCATCGATCTCGCCAACGCCGTCGTCGGCCGCGTGCACGGTGGGCTCGCGCAGGTTACGGTCGTCGCCGCGATGGGTCTGTCCTCGGTCTCGGGCAGCGCGATGGCGGATGCGACGGCCCTTGGTGGAACCCTCGGTCCCGCGCTGACGAAGGCCTACGGCAAGAAGTTCGGCGCGTCGCTCGTCGCCGCAGCCTCGAATCTCGGCCCGATCATCCCACCAAGCGCCGGCATGATCGTCTACGCCATCATGGCAGGCGGCACGGTCTCGGTCGGCGGTCTGTTCATCGCCGGAATCATTCCGGGAATTCTGCTCGGATTCTCGATGATGGCGCTATGCGCCTACTACGCTCGCCGTCACAAGTTTCCGCTCACCGGCAGCAAGTTCGAAGTCCGCAACGTCCTGCGCGAGCTGCGCCGATCGATCATCGTGTTCCTGATGCCGATCCTGGTCATCGGCGGGATCATCGGCGGTGCGTTCACGGCCACGGAAGGCGCAGCGATCGCTGTGCTGTATGCGCTCCTCATCGGTTTTTTCATCACCCGCAAGCTGAAGCTCTCCGACATCCCCATCTCGTTGCTGAACGCCGGCATCATCACTGGCGTGCTCGCCGCGCTGATCGCCTTTTCCTCTACGGTCACCTATCTTTTCACCGTGGGGCTGGTCGGAGCATGGCTCACCGAGTCCCTGAAGGGCATGACGAGCAGCCCGTTCATGTTTGTTGTCATCGTCAACCTGGTCCTGGTCGTCGTGGGCATGTTCATGGAGGCGAATGCAGCCTATGTGATGCTCGCGCCACTGCTCGCGCCCATAGCAGCCTCGTACGGAATCGACCCGCTGTATTTCGGCTTCCTTTTCGTGATGAACATCACGCTGGGCGGTATCACGCCGCCGGTCGGTATCCTGCTGTTCGTCGCGTCCAACATCTGGAAGCTTCGAATGGGGCAGATGATCGCGGGCATCTGGCCGTGGATCATTTTGCAATACGCGATGCTGGCGTTGTTCATGATGTTTCCCGCCGTGATCCTGTTTCT
>WNGB01007908.1_pt1 | contig 23104 bp, 26 predicted proteins | sample 5400681 | NCBI WGS metagenome assembly WNGB01 (sample SAMN13153367, study PRJNA577476) | soil metagenome | isolation source: 115 cm soil or saprolite under grassland replicate 2 | place: USA:California | collected 2016-06-15
AAGGGATGAGCCGCGAGGACCTGGAGAGGCTCGTGATCCAGCTCGAGGAAGAGATGTTCGCCGCCGCAGAGGAGCTCCGGTTCGAGTACGCCGCCAAGCTCCGGGACGAGATCAAGGATCTGCGCCGAGAGCTGCAGGCGCTCGCGCCCGCCTAGGTCCTACTTCTGGTCGCGCTCGCGCGCTGCTTCCTGCTCGCGCGCTTTCGCCTCGTGGTAGGCGATTCGCTCGCGTACCCACTGCTGGTGCAGTTCGCGCTGCGAGATCTCCTCACCTGTCATTTTCGGGGGCTTCCTCTTCCTCACCATTCGCTTCCTCCAGCAGGCGCCGCATTCGCGCGACATCGTGCTGGATGTCGCCGAGCAGGGCCATGATAGTGGTGACGTCTCGGTGCTCGATCGGCAATTCCACCGCCTCAAAGTGTGCGATCGCCGGCCTCGCGCCGCAAGTGTCGGTTTCGGCCAAGGGGCCATAGGGACACGGGCGGAGCACTCCCGGCTGAGCCTCCGCCGACGCGGGTCGGCCGTGCCTTCCCGCACAATGACCACGTGACCGATTGGCCGGGAACGGGCGAGCCTGGGCTTGACGAACGCCGTTTGACCCGCGAGCTGCGGCGCCAGCAGCGCAGGCGCCAGATCCTGATCCGCCGTGCCGTTGCGGCCGGAGTGCTCGTAGTGCTCGCGATCGGGATCGCGGGGGTCGTCGCCCTCGCGAGCGGAGGAGGAGGAGGAGGAGGCAAGTCTCCCGCGCACACGCACGCGAAGGGTGGGACCCCGGCCAAGCATTCCGCGCCTCAGCGCACGCAGCCGGCGGCGATCAAAGGCGCCATCAACCCGAAGGTCCCGGGGCTGACGACCTTCCGCGGCAACCTGACCCGGACGTATTACGGCGAAGGCCCGGTACCGCGCCATCCCGTCGTCAAGTGGCGCTATCCCTCCACCGGCGGCATGTGCGCGCAGTCGAGCGACGAGCACGGCACCGAGACGTGGTGCGGCGTGGGGTGGACCGGCCAGCCGAACGTGATCCCGCACAAGAAGGGTGGGCTGCTCGAGCTGCGCTTCGGAGCCTACGACGACCACTACCACTTCCTGAACGCGCGAACGGGCAAGCAGATCAAGTCCGACCTGGTCACGGGCGACCTGGCGAAGGGTTCCGCCACCTCGGATCCGGACGGATACCCGCTCTACTACGCGGGCTCTCGCGACAACGACTTCCGCATCGTCGCGCTCGACCGGCCGCAGCCGACCGTGCTCTGGTCGATGAACGCCGACACGACGGTGTCGAACCCGGTCTGGAACAACGACTGGGACGGGGCGGCGCTCGTCGTCGGCGACTACCTGCTCGAGGGCGGGGAGAACTCGTGGTTCTACGTTGTCAAGCTGAACCGCGGCTACTCGCACGGCAGGGTGAGCGTGAATCCCGAGATCGTCCTGACCGTGCCCAGCTGGGACGACCAGCTGTCGAGCGAGTTCCCGGGTACCGCCTTCTCGATCGAGAACTCGGTCGCCTACCGCAAGGGGGTCGTCTACTTCGCCAACTCGGCCGGGCTCGTCCAGGGCTGGGACATCTCGAACGTCCTGCACGGCGGCAGCAACGCCAGGCGCGTCTTCCGCTTCTGGACGGGCGACGACACCGACGCCTCGGTCGTGATCGACGACAAGGGCTTCCTGTACGTCGCGAGCGAGCTGGAGAAGTACGACTCCCGCTCGGCCGAGGTCGGCCAGCTGATGAAGCTGAACCCGTTCCGCCGCAACCCGCTCGTGTGGTCGGTACAGGTACGGCAGCAAAGCTACGACGGCGCCGGCGGGATCTGGTCGACTCCGGCGCTCGACCACGGGATGGTGTACGTGGCCACGAACGCGGGCGGCTTGCTCGCGGTCGACCAGAAGTCGGGCAAGGTGCGGTGGAAGATCCCGCTCCCGGGGCCGACCTGGTCGTCGCCGGTCATCGTCGACGACGTGCTCTTGCAGGGAGACTGCTCCGGCATCCTCCATGCCTACGACGTCTCGCGCGTGGGGCACAAGCCGCCGGAGCTCTGGCACCTCAAGCTCGAAGGGTGCATCGAGGCGACGCCGGCGGTCTGGAGGGGGATGATCTTCGTCGGGACGCGCGGTGGGGCGATGTACGGGATCGGCGAGTCGGCTAAGCGCGCTGGAGCGGGTGGCGGCCGCGCGGGAAGCGCCTGACGCCGATCAGCGCCCAGTCGCGCTCCCGCCAGACGTAGGTCTCGACCAGCAGGGTTGATTCCGCCACCTCGTAAAGGTGCAGTCCGCGCGCCTCTCCACGGCGGTTCGGGCGCGGTTGCCCCAGCCCGGGAGCGACCGAGACGGTCACGCCCCGCACGTCGCCCGTCACGACCTCGAACTCGTGCCGCTCGCTGACCGCGGCCTGGTGGATATGACCGGCGAGGATCAGCTCCGCGCCCGCGTCGACGAGCCCGGCGAGCACGGCGTTCCTGCGCGAGACCGGCTTCTTCCGCGAGCGCCAGGGCGCGCCGATCAGGTGGTGGTGGAGGACGACGACACGAAGAGCTCCCTCGCGCGCGCTTGCGAGTAGCTCGCGCGTCCGCCGGAGCTGGCGCTCGCGGATGCCGCCGGATTGGTGGCGCCACGGACGCACCGAGTTGAGCCCGACGACGTAGAGCGAGTCGGATTCGAACAGGGGCTCGGTCGTCTGCCAGACCCGCTCGAACTCGGCGAACGTCCGCACGAAGCGTCCCGGGAAGCTCCAGGGGATGTCGTGGTTCCCCGGAACGACGAGCAGCGGCCGGCCGAGCGAGCGGAGGAAGCGCGACGCGTGCTCGTGCTGCTGCCGTTTCGCGCCGTGTGTGAGGTCGCCGCTGGCGACGATCAGCTCGGGCTGGACCCGCTCGACGAGGGCGGCCAGGCCTTGCTCGATCTCGTCGTCCTGTCCGGCTCCGAAGTGCAGGTCGGAGACATGGAGAAAGCGGGCTGTCACGACCGGCGGAGGCTATAGACTCGAGATCGTGGTAGACGAGCCTGCCGAGATCTTCGACGACCTCTATCTCGGGCTGCGGGCGGGCGGCGCATTGCGGAAGCAGCGCCGCGGCGAGCCGCTGACGACGGAGGAGCAGGAGGCGCTCGGCCGCTGGCAGCGCCTCTCCACCTGGCGGAAGGCGTTCGCGCTCGGGGCGTTCTCGGTCGGAACGTTCGGGCTCGGCTTCACCCTCGGCGGCTTGATCTTCGGTCGCTGGCGCAAAGCCTAGTTTTCGGCTTCCTTCGCGGGGAAGAGGACGGTAGGCGTCTCCTCGTCGGCCGGGTTCTTGTCGAAGACCATCACGTCCACGATCGTCACGAGCACGGCCACGAACGGGATCGCGAGCAGCACCGCGAATCCTCCGAACAGGAACGTCACCGCGGCTACCGAGAGCAGGACGGTGAGCGGTGTGAGCCCAACGGCGTCGCCGAGCACCTTCGGGCTCACGACGTAGTCCTCGAGCAGGCGAACCGTGAGGACGACGAGGCCCGCAGCGAGCGCGACCTGCCAGGACTGGGTGAGCCCGACGCCGATTGCCACGGCCCCCGCCGATAGCGGCCCGATAACCGGGACGAGCTCGACGATGCCGGCGAACACTCCGATCAGCAGCCAGAAGTGGAGCCCGATCGCCCAGAACGCGAACGAGAGTCGCCCAGAACGCGAACGAGAGCACGGTCGCGACCAGCGCCACGAGCATCAGCTGGCCGCGAACGAAGGCTCCCAGCTTGAGGTCGATCAGGTTCCAGGTGTCGCGCACGATCTTCCGGCGCCGCGGTGGTAAGAGCGAGAGCACCACCCGCTCGGCGCGGTCGCGTTCGAAGATCCAGTAGGCCGCGCTCGCGAACACGAAGAAGATCCCGATCAGGATCTCGAAGGCACGCACGCCGACCTGCAGGCCGGTGTCGACGATCTTGCTTGCGGACGGAAGCTTCTTCAACCGCTTCTGGATCCCCTTCAGGATCTCGTGCTTGATTCCCTTGGAGTGCTTCGTCGCCTTGTTCAGCTCCGACCTCGAGGTCGGTACCGCATTCGAGATCTGGGTCTGGGCGATCGGCACGAGGAAGTAGAGGACGAGCGCGATCAGCCCGGCCAGGGCGGCGTAGTGGAGGAGGACTCCGGCCGCACGTGGGATGTGGTAGCGGCGCAGGCGGTCCACCCCGGGCCTCATCGCGGCGGCGATGATGAAGGCGAAGAAGAGCAGGGCGATCAGCAGCTTCAGCTTCCAGAGGGCGAGCGCAAGCGCGACGACGCCGACGAAGATGGCTGAGGCGATCAGAGCCCGGCGGGCGGTTTCTCTCATCTCGACGGGGTTGCCTCCTCTGCGGACGGCGAAAACCCGAGCAGGAAAGAATAGAAGGACCGGCGAACGGACGCCCCGTGCTCTCAGGACCCGACGAGCGCCTCTGCCTGAAGGCGAGGCGTCACAGCGCGGCCGTCGCCCGGCCGCTTGCCCTCGCGCTCGTTTTCCTCCTGGCCGGGATCGAGGGCTTTCGGCTCGGCTGGCCCTTCCCGCTCGTGGGAAGTGGATGCCTCGCCGTCGCGGCGCTTGTCGCCCTTCGAGGCGTGTGGCGCTGGGACCGCACGCACGTGGTTGTCACGACCGAGAAGCTGTTCGTCGTCGAGGGGACACTTCGCCGGCGGATGGAGGCGGTCCCGCTTCGCTCGCTCGAGTCGCTCGGCCTGAGGCAGAGCCTCACCGGCAGGCTGCTCGGCTACGGAACGCTCGTGGCGGGGCCGCTGGAGGTCCGGTACGTCCCGGATCCGCGGCGGGTCTTCAGCCTGGTCGAGCGCCTCGCCGCGTAGCGCCGGTTTACCTTCGGACCAGGTAGCGGTCGAAGAAGGAGAGCGTGTCCGCCCAGACGTCCTCGGCGTACGCCGTGGCGTGACGCGACCCGGGGACGAGGCGAACGGTGGTGGGTACGTTCACCGCACGCAGCCGCTCCGCCATCGCCGTGGCGTTCGCCACCGGAACGATCTCGTCGAGCGAGTTCGCGAGGAAGGCGGGAGCATCGGTGCGGTCGACGTGGGTGATCGGCGACGCGTTCGCCCACGTCTCCGGGCACTGGTCGAGGGAGCAGCCGAGGTAGGGATGGGCGACGGAGCTTGCGTCCCGAGCGCGCGCCTCGATGGAGAAGTCCATCGGCCCGGACCACGAGACGTAAGCGGCGATGCGACTCCCGCGGTCGAGCCGGCCCGATCCCCAGGTCCCCAGGATCGCCGCGAGGTTTGCCCCGGCCGAGCTGCCGAGCGCGCCGATGCGGAGGGGATCGACTCCGTAGCGTTGAGCGTGCTCGCGGACCCAGCGCACGGCTGCCCGGACGTCCTCGACGCCGGCCGGGAACAGGAATTGCGGCGCGAGCCGGTAGTTCACGGAGAACGCGACCCACCCCCGCCCGGCGAGGCGCATCCCGAACGGGGCGAGCGCGGCCTTGTCCCCTCTCCGGAAACCGCCGCCGTGGATGAGGATCACGGCGGGCCGGTGCCGTCCGACCGTCGGTGGCCGGTAAACGTCGAGCGAGACCGCGACGCCTCCGCGCTGGGCGTAGACGACGTCCCGGCTCACCCGGACGTCTCCGCCTGCCGCTGCGGGCGCCGCGAGCGCCACCGCGAGGAGAAGGGCGATCGCGATCCGGCGCATGGGACGCAGTGTCGGCCCCCCTCGTGAAGGCGCGGTTAGCGACTCGCAAGAAGTTCGTAAAAGGTCTCCGTCCGCGCCCTTTGCGAACATACGTTCGCTGGCTAGACTTGATGCTGATGCCCCGCGAAGAACTCGTTGTCCACGGCGCGCGCGAGCACAACCTGAAGGACGTGACCGTCCGGTTGCCGCGCTATGCGCTCGTCTGCATCACCGGCCTCTCGGGCTCGGGCAAATCCTCGCTCGCCTTCGACACGATCTACGCCGAGGGTCAGCGCCGCTACGTCGAGAGCCTCTCCGCCTACGCCCGCCAGTTCCTACAGATGATGGAGAAGCCCGACGTCGACTCGATCGACGGCCTCTCACCGGCGATCTCGATCGACCAGAAGACGACCTCGCGGAACCCGCGTTCCACCGTCGGCACCGTCACCGAGGTCTACGACTACCTCCGTCTCCTGTACGCGCGGGTCGGCCGCCCCCATTGCCCCGTCTGCGGCCGCCCGATCGCCGGCCAGAGCCTGGAGCAGATCGTCGACCAGGTCCTCCGCCTTCCCGAAGGGGCGCGCTTCACCGTCAACGCGCCGGTCGTGCGCGATCGCAAGGGCGAGTACAAGGACGTCCTGGAGGAGCTCCGCCGCGACGGCTTCACGCGGGTGAAGGTCGACGGCGAGCAGCGGCTGCTCGAAGAGCCGATCGAGCTGGACAAGAAGTACAAGCACACGATCGAGGTGGTCGTCGACCGCCTGCGGATGAAGCCGGACCTGCGCACGCGCCTCGCCCAGTCGATCGAGACCGCCGTCGCGCTCGCGGACGGCCTCGTCGTGATCGACGTCGAGGACGGCGAGCCGATGACCTTCAGCGAGAAGTTCGCCTGTCCCGACCACGGCGTCTCGCTCCCCGAGCTCCAGCCCCGCATCTTCTCCTTCAACTCGCCGCACGGAGCTTGCCCGCGCTGCACCGGCCTCGGCGCGCAGCAGGAGATCGACCCGGACCTGCTCGTCCCCGACGTGACGCTCTCGGTCGGCGAGGGGGCGCTCGTCCCGTGGTCGGTCGGCAACTCGAGCTTCTACGAGTCGGTGATCCAGGCGATCGCCGACGGGTACGAGATCGACCTCGACAAGCCTTGGGGCGAGCTTCCTGAGGAGCAGCAGAACCTGTTCCTGTACGGGACGGAGGGCGAGCGCGTCTACGTCACCTACCGGAACCGGATGGGGAGGAAGCGCTCCTACATGCTCGCCTTCGAGGGAATCGTCCCGAGCCTCGAGCGCCGCTACCGCGAGACCGACTCCTCGCAGCAGCGCGAGCGAATCGAGGAGTACATGAGCTTCCGCCCCTGCCCTGTCTGCCACGGGGCCCGCCTCAAACCTGAGGTGCTGGCGGTGACGGTGGGCGAGCGCAACATCCACGAGTTCACCAAACAGTCGGTCACGCGCGCGATCGAGTTCGTCGACTCGCTGGAGCTGACCGAGGTCGAGCAGCTGATCGGGGCGCGCATCCTGAAGGAGATCCGCGAGCGCCTGACCTTCCTGGACAACGTCGGCGTCGGCTACCTCCAGCTCGATCGCCCCGCCGCCACGCTCTCGGGCGGCGAGGCGCAGCGGCTCCGGCTCGCGACCCAGATCGGCTCGCAGCTCGTCGGCGTGCTCTACATCCTCGACGAGCCCTCGATCGGGCTCCACCAGCGCGACCAGGCGAAGCTGATCGGAACGCTCGAGCGGCTCCGCGACCTCGGCAACACCGTGCTCGTCGTCGAGCACGACGAGCAGATGATGCGCTCCGCCGACCATCTCGTCGACATGGGTCCCGGCGCCGGGGAGCACGGCGGCTTCGTCGTCGCGGAGGGCCCCGCGGACAAGGTCGCCCGCAACAAGGACTCGATTACCGGCCTGTTCCTCTCCGGGCAGCGTCAGATCGCCGTTCCGGAGCGGCGAAGCCACGAGAACGGCTCCTTCTGGGTGCGGGGCGCGACGATGCACAACCTCAAGAGCATCGACGTCGAGTTCCCGGTCGGGAAGCTCGTCTGCGTCACCGGCGTCTCCGGCTCGGGAAAGTCCACGCTCGTGAACGAGATCGTCTACAAGACGCTCGCCAACCGCCTGCACCGGTTCCGCGTCAAGCCCGGCGATCATGAGTCCATTGAGGGGATCGAGTGCTACGACAAGGTGATCGACATCGACCAGTCGCCGATCGGCCGCACTCCCCGCTCGAACCCGGCCACCTACACCGACCTGTTCACCCCGATCCGCGAGCTGTACTCGCTCACGCCTGAGGCGAAGGTGCGGGGATACAAGCCCGGCCGCTTCTCCTTCAACGTCCGCGGCGGCCGTTGCGAGACCTGCAAGGGCGACGGGACGATCAAGATCGAGATGCACTTCCTGCCCGACGTCTACGTCCCGTGCGAGACCTGCCAGGGCCGGCGCTACAACCGCGAGACGCTCGAGGTTCGCTTCAAGGGCAAGTCGATCGCGGACGTGCTCGAGATGTCCGTCGAGGAGGCGTTGCGCTTCTTCGCCAAGATCCCGAAGCTGCGCCGGAGGCTCCAGACGCTGCACGACGTCGGGCTCGACTACATCAAGCTCGGCCAGCCCGCGACCACGCTCTCGGGCGGGGAGGCCCAGCGCGTCAAGCTCGCGAAGGAGCTGAGCAAGGTCGCGACCGGCCGGACGCTCTACATCCTCGACGAGCCGACGACCGGCCTCCACTTCGCCGACATCGAGAAGCTGCTCGAAGTGTTGCAGCGGCTTGTCGACGCCGGCAACACCGTGCTCGTGATCGAGCACAACCTCGACGTGATCAAGCAGGCGGACTGGATCGTCGACCTCGGACCGGAGGGCGGCGAGGCGGGGGGAGAGGTCGTAGCCACCGGAACGCCCGAGGAAGTTGCCGAGGTGGAGGACTCGCACACGGGGCAGTTCCTGCGCGAGGTGCTGCCGAAGGTCGCCGCGGCAGCGTAGGCTAGGTCCATGTCGACCGCCGTCGCGGGCGGACGGGAGCTCCTGATTCGTGGCAGGTCGTATCCGGTCGTCCTGCCGACCCTGAAGGATCCGCGCCTGCATCTGGCCGCGGTCATCGTCTCGCTGCAGGTGCTCGGGCAGGTCGCGTTCGACTTCCGCCTCTCGATCGCCCAGATCCTCATCGCGGTCGGCACCTGCGGTGTGCTCGAGCTCGCGATCGCGTTCTGGCGCGAACACGTCGTCTTGTGGCCGGCCAGCGCTCTCCTGACCGGGAACGGCGTCGCATTCATCCTCCGCGTGCAGGGGACGGAGCACGGCGACTGGTGGAGCACGCGCGGCTGGTGGATCTTCGCCGCGACTGCCGCGGTCTCCCTGCTCTCGAAGTACGTGATCAAGCTGCGTGGCGAGCACATCTTCAACCCGTCCAACATCGGGCTCGTCATCTGCTTCCTCGCACTGGGGTCGAGCCGCGTCGAACCGCTCGACTTCTGGTGGGGACCGCTGTCGGTGTGGATGGTCGTAGCGCTGGTGATCATCGTCGGCGGTGGGCTCGCGATCCTGGCGCGGCTCCAGCTCCTGTCGATCGCGGTCGGCTTCTGGGTCGCGTTTGCCGCCGGGATCGGCGCGCTCGCGCTGAGTGGGCATGCGATGACCGCGCGCTGGCACCTCGGGCCGATCACCGGCTTCCACTTCTGGTGGGTGCTCGTGACCTCGCCCGAGATCCTCGTGTTCCTCTTCTTCATGATCACCGACCCGAAAACGAGCCCGAGGGAGACGCGAGCACGGATCGCCTATGCGGTCTCGATCGGACTGCTGGCCGCGCTGTTGGTCGCGCCGGCGCGAACGGAGTACTGGAGCAAGGTCGCCGTCCTCGGCGCCCTGGCGATCGTCTGCCTGGCCCGGTCGCTCTACGTGCGGTTCGCGCCTGAGTTCCGGCTCGGCAGACCGCGGCTGGCGCTCGCGGGCGCGCTCGTCCTCGTCCTGTACGGCGGCGGCCTCTACGCCGCGGGCATCCACGCGCGCTCCTCCAGCTCAGCCCGCGGCTTCCTCTACAACGGGCCGCTCCCGCAGATCGCGATCCTGCCCTCCAAGGGGGTCGATACCAAGCTGAATCAGAAGACTGCGGAGCGGATCGTCCGCGACCTGATGGCCGACCTTCCGCGCGCCGACCGCGACCGGCTCGATCGCGTCTCGCTCTGGCTCGAGCCGGGAGCGCAGGGCGGCTCGACGCCGTTCGCACGGCTGGAGCCCGGCCACGAAAAGGTCGAGCTGGGTCTGAAGCGCGGGCACTACGCGATCACGAGCCGGCGCACGTCGCCGAGATCGGTCTCGTGACGATCCGGGTCGTTCTGGCCGAGGACAACTACCTCGTTCGCGAGGGAATTCTCCGCCTGCTCGAGGAGGACCAGGAGATCGAGGTCGTCGCAGTCTGCGAAGACTTGCCGTCGCTCGAGAGCGCGATCGAGGCGGCGTCACCTGACGTGGTGCTCACCGACATTCGCATGCCGCCGGACAACACGGACGAAGGCATCCAGATGGCGAACCGCCTCCGGGAGACGAGTCCGGAGACCGGTGTGGTCGCCCTCAGCCAGTTCACGGCTCCCGAGTACGCCCTTGCTCTGCTCGAGGGGGGCGCCGATCGGCGCGGATACCTGCTCAAGGACCGTGTGAGCGAGGCAGGCGAGCTCCCGGGCGCGATCCGCGAAGTCGCGCGCGGCGGCTCGGTCGTCGATCCGAAGGTCGTGGAAGCGCTCGTGGGCGCACGCTCGGCCCGTCAATCGCCCCTGGACGAGCTCACTCCGCGCGAACGGGAGACGCTCGAGCAGATGGCCCAGGGCAAGACGAACGCCGCGATCGCAGCCTCGCTCGTGATCACCGAGCGCTCGGTGGAGAAGGTTGTGCACTCGATCTTCCAGAAGCTGGGGCTCAGCTGGCAGGATGAGATCAACCGCCGCGTGAAGGCGGTTCTCGTCTATCTCGCGGAGCTCGAAGGTTGATCCTCTAGCGGGATCGCGCCTAGCACGGTCGTACCGCGGCCCGGCTCGGATTCGACCCGAACGCTTCCCCCGATCGCCCCGACGCGATCCTGCATGTTCGTGAGCCCGGCACCGAGCGCTCGGTGAGCCGGATCCATTCCCGAGCCGTCATCTGAGACCTCGAACAGGATCTCACCGTTCTGCTCCCAGACGCGCACGTTCGCGCTCGCATCCTCGCCGGCGTGCTTGGCGGCGTTCTGAAGCGCCTCCACGCAACAGAAATAGATCGTCGCCTCGACGGCCGGCTCGTAGCGGCGAAGCCCGTTTGACTCGACGTGCGCGGGGATCGACACGCCCCTGGCGGCGTGGGCGAGTGCTTCCGCCAGCCCTCGATCCTGAAGCAGAGGCGGATAGATCCCGTGGGAAAGGTCTCGAAACTCCTGCATGGCCTGGCGGATCGATCCGGACAGCTCGTCGAGGATCGCATTCGCCTTGACCGGGTCCGACTCGATCAGGTCCTGCGCGGCACGCAGGTTGGCCGCCAAGCCCACGAGGTATTGCTGCGCGCCGTCGTGGAGGTCGCGCTCGATCCGCCGCCGTTCGGCGTCGGCGGCGGCCACGATCCGAGCCCGTGACGCTCTGAGCTCGTCCGCCTGCCGCTGCAGCGCTTCGACCTGGCTCAGCACCCGCTGCTCGAGCGTCCGGTTCAGCTCGCGCAATTCTGCCGACTGCGCCTTGATTGTGTCCTGGTAGCGCTTGATCCGCAGCAGGGATTTGACGCGCGTCAGAAGCTCGGCGTGGTTGAACGGCTTCGGGATGAAGTCGTCCGCTCCCGCCTCGATCGCCTCGGTCTTCTCAGGGCCGATGCTCGAAGTGACCATGATCACCGGCAGGATCGCCGTCTCCTCGTTCGCCCGCAGGCTGCGGCAAACGGTGTAGCCGTCCATCCCCGGCATGACGACGTCGAGGAGAACGAGGTCCGGCTCGGTCTCGGCGACGAGCTCGAGCGCCCGCTCGCCGGAGGTGGCCGCGACGACCTCGTATCCGCGCGGGACCAGCACAGCCTCGAGCAGCCGCACGTTCTCCGGAATGTCGTCGACGACCAGGATCTTGGCTGAGCCGTTGTCCATCTTCGTGCTGACTATGAAGCTCGCGGGCCCGACCGGCAAGCCTGCTAGCCCGGCGTCCGGATCGGGGGTTAACCGCCCCCTCGATCTCCATGGTGGCCCCGTTGTGCTTCGGCGTGAGGCTAGACAGGATCCCCAAAAGGGAGGAAGATCGCTGAAAGAAGGAGGCTCCATGAATAAGCGGACAGTGCTGATCGGAACGACGCTGGCGGCGCTGGTCATCGCCGGCGTGGCCTACGGGGGCTGGAGCAGGAGCTCCGGTCTCACCGTGCAGAAGATGGCCGATCTCTACCAGATCGACGGGATCGAGAAGACGTGGCACAAGGCCGCGTCGACGAAGAACATCAACCTGATGATGTCGATCTGGGCGCCGCACGCGTCGTTCACGCTCGGGGGGAAGACGACTACCGGCAAGCCGGCGATTCGGAAGATCTTCGAGAAGGCGGGACCCTTCCAGCCTCAGAACCACTGGGTCTCGGACACGCCGGCCTACAAGATCCGGGCGACGGTGAACGGCAACAAGGGAACGCTGTACTTCGAGTGCCACTACATCGACGTTGCCTCGCAGAAGGTCGTGGCCGTCCTCGGCGCCGACCAGGACATCCGAAAGATCCATGGCAAGTGGCTGATCACGAACCTGACCGTCGCAACGCCGACGCTGAGCCCGTAGGCGCTTGACAGAGGCTCGGGCAAAACGCCCCCAAGCGGCCGCGGCCTGGAAGGGCCTGCGGCTCTTGGGTCGCGCCGGCAACCCGCTCGCGAGGGTCGTCGGGAGGCTTCCTGTCAAGGTCCGAACGAAGCTCCTTGTCGCGTTCCTTGCGATCGCGGCGCTCCTCGTCGTCGTCGCGCTCTTCGGTCTTCGCGTCCTCGGCCAGTCGAACTCGAGAGCAGAGCGGCTCGGTGCGCTGCAGACGCGCGCTATCGGCTATCAGGCGCTCGAGACGGAGGCGAAGCAGCTGCGGGAGCTGCTCGGGCTGTGCGGCGGTGGCACCGACACCGGGAAGATCTTTCCGGGGGGTCAGGTGTCTCCCGCCTGCCTCCGGTCGATCGACCGCACCGTCGGGTCGGCGTTGGGATTGCTCGGCGAGACGACGCGGCTCGGGTTCACGCCTGCGAGCGACGAGGCGGCGGCGTTTAGGACGATCAGCAAGGACTACCGCCGGCTGGCCGAGCTGATCGCGAAGATCACCGCGTCGGAAACGCCCTCGCTGAGGCTCCACGCCGACGCCGAGAGGCTCGCTGTCGACCTGAAGATCGCCGCGCAGGACCTCGCGACGAGCACGCAGGCCAAGACGCGCGCCCTGATTTCCCAGAACCGGGGCGCGTACGCGAGCTCGCGCGATCTCTTCATCGGCGTCGCGGCGGGAGCGGTCGGCCTGGCGCTCCTCCTCGGACTCGTCCTCGCGTGGTCGCTGATCGGCCCGATCCAGCGCATCGGTGGCCGGGTCGGAGAGATCGCCGCAGGAGACTTCTCGCGGCACGTGGACGTGGCGAATCGCGACGAGCTCGGCGTACTGGCGGAGAACGTGAACCGGATGAACGACGAGCTCCGGCGCGTCTACGGGGAGCTCGAGGCGGCCAGCCGCCACAAGTCGGAGTTCCTGGCCAACATGTCCCACGAGCTCCGCACGCCGCTGAACGCGATCGTCGGTTTCTCGCAGGTTCTGCGCGAGAAGCTGTTCGGTGAGATCAACGAGAAGCAGGAGGAGTACCTGGACGACATCCTCTCCTCCGCGAACCACCTGCTCGCGCTGATCAACGACGTGCTCGACCTGTCCAAGGTCGAGGCGGGCCAGGTCGAGCTGGAGCTGGCGGCGTTCTCGCTCAAGGAGGCCGTGGAGCGCGGGGTCGTGATGGTGCGGGAGCGGGCGATGAAGAACGGCGTCGAGCTGACGCTGGAGCCTGATCCGAACGTCGAGCTCGTCGAGGGCGACGAGCGCCGGATCCGGCAGGTGATCTTCAACCTGCTGTCGAATGCGGTGAAGTTCACCCCGGATGGCGGGAGGGTCGGTATCTCGACTGCGATGGACAACGGCGAGGTGCGGATCGCGGTCGCGGACACGGGGCCGGGGATCGCGCTCGCTGACCAGGAGCGCATCTTCGAGGAGTTCCAGCAGACGGACGTCGGCGCGGGGCAGCGCGAGGGAACGGGTCTGGGGCTCGCGCTCTCGAAACGGCTGGTCGAGCTCCACGGCGGCCGGATCTGGGTCGAGAGCGAGGTTGGGCAAGGAAGCACCTTCGTCTTTACGCTCCCGGCCGGAGTCGAACGATGAGAGCTCAGATTGTCAGCTGGGCAACCTCCCTGTCGGCCAAGTACATGGCGCTGTTCGCGCTGCTCGTTGCCGTGCCGGCGATCGCGATCGGCGCGTACACGCTCTACTCCTCCTACCAGCACAACAAGGACGAGCTGATCCGCCGGCAGCAGGAGAAGGCGAAGTCGGTGGCCTTCACGATCGAGCAGTTCTTCGATCAGACGGCCAGCGGTCTCGGATCCTTGAGGGGTACCGGCTTGACCGAAGCCCAGCTGGCCTTGGAGTTCCAACCTCTGCTCGGCATTCACACGCTCAACGTGTTCTACATCGCTCGCGACGGGCGAAGGACCTTGCTGACTCCCGGGGGTGAGCCGGAGGTCGGGAGGAGTGACGTGCGCGAGCCGTTGTTCAAGACGGCCAGGAGTCTCGGAAAGTACTTCGGGCCGGTCAACTTGCCGCCTCCGAACAGCCCCATCTGCCTCGGCAATGTTTGCAATGTCGTAGACATGCGAGTGGCCGCGGCAGAGGGCGCCGGCGAAGGGGTGGTCGTCGAGACGCTGGACATCGGGGTGGTCCAGGATCTCGTCAAGCACGCGCAGGCGGGCACGACCGGCTACCTCTACGTCCTCAACCCGCGCGGGCGCGCAATCGCGCACCCGAATCCGGCGGTCTTTCGCCTCGGGCCGCTCACGACGCTCCCGCAGGTCAAGAAGGGGATGACCTCCGGGCCGGAGGGGTCGGCTACCGGCCGGAACCTCCGCCGTCAGAAGGTGGTGAGCGCGTGGGCAACCGTGGAGCCTTTGGGCTGGCGGGTGTTCGTCGAGGCGCCGGAAGGGCGGGCGTTCGCCCCGGTGCGCGGGACGTTGTGGCGGACCTTGTTCATCCTGATGGGCTTGCTCGCCGCGGCGCTCGCCGGAAGCGTCCTGCTCGCACGCCGTCTCGCGCGCCCGATCAAGCGCATGCAGGTGGCGGCCGAGCGGATCGGCGCCGGCGCCTATGACGAGCGGATCGAGATCGACCGCCGTGACGAGCTGGGAGCGCTCGGCGACGAGCTGAACAAGATGGCGGCGAGCCTGCACGGGCTGATCACCGGGCTCGAGCAGAAAGTCAAGGAGCGGACGCACGAGCTCGAGGTGGCGAGCCGGCACAAGTCGGAGTTCCTGGCCAACATGTCGCACGAGCTGAGGACGCCGCTGAACGCGATCGTCGGCTTCTCGCAGGTCTTGCGCGAGAGGCTGTTCGGCGAGGTGAACGAAAAGCAACAGGAGTACCTGGACGACATCCTCTCATCCGCCCATCACCTGCTCTCGCTGATCAACGACATCCTCGACCTGTCCAAGGTCGAGGCAGGACAGGTCGAGCTCGAGCTCGGGACATTCTCCCTCCGCGAGGCGCTCGAGCGCGGGATCGTCATGGTGCGAGAGCGTGCGCTGGAGAACCAAATCGAGCTCGAGTTCGATGCCGACCCCAGGGTCGACCTCGTCGAGGGCGACGAGCGCCGGATCCGGCAGGTGATCTTCAACCTGCTCTCGAACGCGGTCAAGTTCACCCCGGAGGGCGGCAACGTCGGGATCTCGACCGCTCGCTCGGACGGAGAGGTGAGGGTCGCGGTCACGGACACAGGGCCGGGGATCGCCCTCGAGGACCGCGAGCGGATCTTCGAGGAGTTCCAGCAGGCGCGCGTCGGCACCGATGATCGGCCGGAAGGTACCGGCCTCGGGCTCGCGCTCTCCAAGCGGCTGGTCGAGCTTCACGGCGGCCGGATCTGGGTGGAGAGCGAGGTCGGTGCAGGAAGCACCTTCGTGTTCACGCTTCCCGTAGGGTCAATGTAGATGGCAGGCGAGCTCATCCTCGTCGTCGAAGACAACGAGAAGAACATGAAGCTGTTTCGCGACGTCCTCCAGGCGACCGGTTACCGGACCCTCGAGGCGACCAGCGGCGAGCAGGCCCTCGAGCTGGCGGCCGAGCACGTGCCAGACCTGGTGCTGATGGACATCCAGCTACCGGGGATCGACGGGATGACAGCGCTCGGGCGCCTGCGTGGCGACGAGCGGACAGCCTCGATCACCGTCATCGCGCTGACGGCCCAGGCGATGCAGGGCGATCGCGAGCGTTTTCTCGAGGCCGGCTTCGACGGCTACGTCTCGAAGCCGGTCAACGTGATGGAGTTCATCGGAACGGTCAAGCGCTACTGCGAGGGGGACGGAGATGAGTAGCAACGGCGCCGGCACGATCCTCGTCGTCGACGACATCCCGGAGAACGTGCGCCTGCTCGAGGCCGTCCTCATCCCGCGCGGATACGAGGTGGTCACGGCCACCTCGGGGGAGCAGGCACTCGAGCTCCTGAAGACAGAGGAGCCGGACTTGATCCTGCTCGACGTCGTCATGCCGGGCCTCGACGGCTACGCCGTCTGCAGGGCGCTTCGCGCAGACGAGGAGACCGCGATGCTGCCGGTGATCATGGTCACCTCGAGCATCGGGCCCGAGAAGACCAAGGCGATCGAGGCGGGCGCCGACGACTTCATCCCGAAGCCGTTCAACCACGGCGAGCTGCTCACGCGCGTGAAGTCACTGCTCCGGATCAAGCGCTACCACGACACGATCAAGGCACAGGCGGCCGAGCTGCTCGACCTGAACCGGACGCTCGAGGAGCGGGTGAAGAACCAGGTGGAAGAGCTGGAGCGGCTCAGGCAGCTCCAGCGGTTCCTGTCCCCGCAGCTTGCCGACGCGATCGTGACCTCGGGCGACGAGTCGATCTTGCGCAGCCACCGGCGTCAGGTGGCGGTGCTCTTCTGCGACCTGCGCGGCTACACCAACTTCGCCGACGCGGTCGAGCCGGAGGAGCTGATGGGCGTGTTGAGCGAGTTTCACGCGGCGGTCGGCGGCCTCGTCCAGCGGTTCGAGGCGACGGTCGGCGGCCTCGCCGGTGACGGGGTCGAGGTGTTCTTCAACGACCCGATCGAGATCCCCGACCCCGCGCTGCGGGCGGTCAAGATGGCGTGCGCGCTGCGCGACGAGATGACCGAGCTGACGCCGCGCTGGCAGAAGCGCGGGTACGAGCTCGACTTCGGCGTCGGGATCGCGCTCGGGTACGCGACCTGCGGCGAGATCGGCTTCGAGGGCCGCTCGGACTATGCCGCGATCGGAACGGTGACGAACCTCGCCTCCCGCCTGTGCGACGAGGCGGCGGGCGGGCAGATCCTGATCGCGCAGCGGCTGTTCGCGGAGGTCGAAGACGAGGTCGAGGCGGAGCCGACGGGCGAGTACACGCTGAAGGGCTTCCCGAGGCCGGTGCCGGCCTTCAACGTCGTCGCGGTGCGCGAGGAGGTCGTTAGGCCTTAGGCGTCTGCGGTATCGCGCCCGGGCAGTGCCCGGACTTGTACTGCGCGAAGTTGTCCCGGGTCAGGATCCAGGTCCAGTGTCCTTCGACGGGCACGGCGTGGTAGGTGTCGACGACGATCACAGGCCGGGGGAGACCGGGCGAGCGGACCGAGACGCGGATCGTGACGGCCTTGCTCTCGACCGAATGGCTCTCGCCCGCGATCAGCACCGGCTCGTCCTTGACGCGGACGACCGAGACCTTCAGCAGTGTCCCCGGGAAGGCCGTCTGGTTCTCGCACTGGACGTACTCCACCCGAGGTGCGACATGCTGGTGGAAGGGATGCAGACTCTGCCAGGCGAGCTCGTACTGCCCGGTCGCCTTTTCGCGGATCAACGACGTCATGAACAGGCCGGCTCCTTCGGTGGGGGAGGCGATCGCCTCACCATCGGGGGAGGCCGCTCCGCCGCCGCAAGCGGTCAGCACGAGGGTGCAGGCAACAGCACCTGCACTCACGATTCCTGAAAGGAGCTTCGTCCGCACCAGCGACCTTGCCTGACTCTACAGTCCGTCACGGCGAGCAGGCGTTACGCCAACGGCATACGATTCTCGTGGAGTGCCTGCGGAAGAGAAGCGCCAATTGATCCTCGACGCCGCCGTCCGGGTGTTCGCCCGCAAGGGCTACCACACGTGCCGGGTGGGCGACATCGCGGAAGAAGCCGGCGTCGCTCACGGTCTCCTCTACCACTACTTCGACTCGAAGGAGGAGCTGCTGGAGACGATCTTCCGCAGCACGTGGACGTTGATGCTGGACACGATCCACGGAGTGGAAGAGCTGGGCGAGCCCGCGCGCGAGCAGCTGCGGAAGGTGGCCGCGATCGTGCTTCGCTCCTGGCGCGACACGCCGGACATCGTGCGGGTGCTCGTTCGCGAGGTCACGCGCAGCCCGCATCTGCAGCAGGAGATCGCCGAGACCGAGCAGGCGTTCGTGGCGCTCGAGCGGATCATCGCCAAGGGCCAGGAGGACGGCGATTTTCGACCCGACCTGAATCCGCGGTTCGCGAGCTTTGTCTTCTACGGCGCGCTCGAGGAGATCCTCACCGGCTGGGTGATGGGCCAGCTGCCCGACTCGGAAGAGGACGTCAAGCTGGCCGAGCTGACGGTCGTGGGCACGATCTGCGACGGGCTGCTCGCGGCTCCGTCACCCGCGCCCGCGTAACCTCTCTGTATGAGAGGCGCTTCGTTCCGGGTTCGTGTTCCTCCCGTCTCTCGGGCGCCGCTGGCGGTGCGGGGCCGGAGGGCACAGTATGAGTAATACGGGCCCGGAGAGCACCGTGCCGTCAGCGGCGTCAGGCTCCGCAGAGCCCGGCTTGCCGGGCTCTGCCGTATCTAAGACTTCAAAATCGGCGCGAGAGGGCTTGCCCTCTCCGCGTCGATTTGGAGCCGGGCTCCGCCCGGCGGGAGCCGACGCCGGCGAGGGACCCCGGGCGGTCTTCGCCGCTCTCCGCAACGACTCGACCGAGTCCGCCGAGGCGCGCTCGGAGCCGGTGACGGCGCTCGTCTTCCTGGCCGGGATCGGGGCGGTCCTGCTGGCGCCTGCGTTCGGGAGGCTGTTCGACGACTACGACATCGACGCGCTCGGCATCCTCGTGATCGTGGTGTTCGCGGGCAGCATCTACGGCTTCTTCAGCTACTGGGTGCTGGGCTGGGCCCTGTCCGTGGGCATTCGCGTGCTGGGCGGAGAAGGCCGCGCGCGCCGCAGCCGGCACGTGCTCGCTTTCGCCGCGGCGCCGCTCGCCCTCTCGCTGGTGGCGGTGTGGCCGCTCAGGCTCGCGGTCTACGGGGGCGACCTGTTCCGGACGGGCGGATCCGACTCCGGCACCGGAGGTCAGGTGCTCCGGTGGGTCTGCGTCGCCTTCGCGGCCTGGTCGGTCGCGTTGCTCGTGCTGGGAGTGCGCACGGTCCAGCGCTGGAGCTGGCTCCGCGCCCTCGGCGCCAGTCTGTTCGCGGTCGTCCTAACGGGGTTGGTGCTCGGCGTGTGGGCGGTGCTCTGAGAACAGCTCCAGCTCGTCCTCGGACATCTCATAGGTGTGCTGGTCCTCGGGGAAGACTCCGGCACGGACCTCGTGCGCATAGGCGTCGAGCGCATCGCGGATCTCACGCGACAGATTCGCGTAGCGCTTGACGAAGCGCGGGAGGTGTCCCTCGGTCATGCCGAGCAGGTCGTGGTAGACGAGCACCTGGCCGTCGCAGTCCCGGCCCGCTCCGATCCCGATCGTCGGCACCGACAGCCTGCGGGTGATCTCGGCGGCGACCGGGGACGGCACCGCCTCGAGGACGACCGAGAAGCAGCCGGCTTCCTCGAGCGCGAGCGCGTCGTCCACGAGCTGCCTCGCCTGCTCCGCCGTCTTGCCCTGCGTCTTGAAGCCTCCGAGCATCGTCGCCGACTGCGGCGTCAGCCCGACGTGGCCCATCACCGGGATCCCGGCGCCGACGATCGCCCGCACCCGTGAGAGCGACGGACCGGCGCCCTCGAGCTTGACCGCGTCGGTGCGGGCCTCCTTGAAGAACCGGATCGCGTTGCGGACGGCCTCCTCGTCGGACACCTGGTAGGAGCCGAACGGCATGTCGCCGATGACGATCGGGCGGCGGACGGACCGGACGACGGTCCGGGCGAGGAACAGCATCTCGTCCATCGTCACCGGCACGGTCGTCCCCTCGTGCCCGAGCACGACCATCGCGGCCGTGTCCCCGACGAGGATCACGTCGATGCCGGCGTCCTCGGCGAAGCGAGCGCCGGGGGCGTCGTAGGCGGTGACCATCACGATCTTGTCGCCGCGCCGCTTCATCGCGGCGAGCTCGGGGAGCGGCAGCTTGCCGCGGGGCATGCTCATGGTGCGTCTCCTTCCTCGAGGACGACGTTGTCGATCAGACGGGTAGTGCCGACGCGGACCGCGGCTGCAAGCACGCGGGGCTCGAAGTCGGCGACCTCGACGTAGTCGACGTCGAGCCCGCCGAGCAGCGCCCGGGCGGCCTCCGGGTCCTTGGTCTGCAAGGCCCTGGGCAGGGCGATAGCGGCCTCGCGCTCCTCGGGCGACAGGTAGGCGTTCCGGGACGAGAGCGCGAGCCCGTCGTCGTCGCGGACGGTCGGGAGGACGCGGATCTCGAGCGGGACGTTCAGGTCGCGGACCATCCGCTTGACCACGGCCGCCTGCTGCGCGTCCTTCTGGCCGAAGTAAGCGCGGTCGGGCCGGACGATGTTGAAGAGCTTGAGGCAGACGGTCGCGGCGCCGCGAAAATGGCCGGGCCGGAGCGAGCCCTCGAGCGGCCGGGAGAGCTCTTCGACCTCGACCCAGGTCTGAAAGCCCGGCGGGTAGATCTCCTCCGGCGAAGGCGCGAACAGGTAGTCGACACCTGCCTCCTCGGCCAGCCGCGCGTCGCGCTCCTCGTCGCGCGGGTACTTGCCCAGGTCTTCTCTGGGGCCGAACTGGGCCGGGTTCACGAACAGGCTTGCGACGACGACGTCGTTCTTGTCGCGTGCGGCGTGGAAGAGCGAGAGATGTCCCTCGTGGAAGGCGCCCATCGTCGGGACGAACCCGATCGTTCCCTCCGTCGGAGCCGACCTCATCTCCGCGATCGTTCGCAGCGTCTTCATCGGACCGCCAAGGCCTCGGTCGCGTCGGCCAGGATCCGGTACAGCGGCTCGAGCTGCGGCCGCCGCGCCCGGATCGACTCGAGATGCCGCTCGACGGTCTCCCAGTCGCCGCGCGCGATCGGGCCGGTGAGCTCGAACTCGTTGTCGATCGTGCGTCGCATCAGCGGCTCGAGTGCCTCCGCCGGAGCCCCGGCGGCCTCGACCAGCTCGGACGCGGCCCGGTAGAGCGTGACGAGGTAGTTCGACGCGATCGCAGCGCCTGCGTGGTAGATCGCCCGGTCCTCCTCGTCGAGCTCGAACGGACGGAGGCTGAGGATCTCGGCGAGCTCGAATCCCAGCGCCCGGGCCTCCTCGGTCTCGGCGGTGACGGCCGCCCAGGCTCCGTCGAGCTGTTCCGGCCCGCGCGCGCGGGTGAACGTCTGCAGCGGGTGGACTCCGAAGCGGCGCGTGTGTGGCTCGAGCGCGAACAGCGGAGTTCCGCCGCTGACGTGGGCGACCCAGGGGCCGAGCGCGATCTCCCGCGCGACCTCCGCGATCGCCGAGTCGGGGACGCAGAGGAGCACGACCTCGGCGTCGTCGCGCAGCTCGACGCCCCGCTCTGCGAGCCGGGCGGAGACCGCCGAGCCGACGCGGCCGGCGCCGATGACGTGGATGTTGTCAATCACGGTTGCTCCAGTTCCGTAGCGGATACCGGGCGCGGATCGAAGTGTATCGAGGGCCATTTGCGTTGCGTCCGGGCGCGGGCCTAGACTGCCGAGGCGATGCCGATCTACGAGTACGTGTGCATGGAATGCGAGTCGCACTTCGAGGAGCTCGTCGGGTTGTCCGAGGCGGATCCGCCTTGCCCCGACTGCGAGGCGTCGAACGTGCGCAAGCAGTTCTCCGTCTTCGCGGCTCACGGCACCGCCGCACAGCCCAGCTTCGGCGAGTCGGCGGCAGGAGGCGGTTGTTGCGGTGGAAGCTGTGGCTGCGGGCACTGACCGCGCGCCCTGGCCGTCGTCGAACGATTCCGGGCGGAGCCCGGCTCCAAATCGACGCGGAGAGGGCAAGCCCTCTCGCGCCGATTTTGAAGTCTTAGATACGGCAGAGCCCGGCAAGCCGGGCTCTGCGGAGCCTGACGCCGCTGCCGGCACGGTGCCTTACGGGTCTGTGCCAAGCACTATCCCCTCCGGCCCCGCACCCGCAGCGGCGCCCCAGGACACGCGGGAGCTAGAGGCCTATGCGGCGGAGACCGCCGGCTGCACGCGCTGCCGGCTGGCTGAGACGCGGACGCAGGTCGTGTTCGGCGTCGGCAATCCAAAGGCCGACCTGATGTTCGTGGGCGAGGCGCCCGGCTTCCACGAGGACAAGCAGGGCTTCCCATTCGTCGGCCAGGCGGGGAAGCTGCTCGACAAGCTGCTCGCGGGAATCGGCCTGTCGCGTGCCGACGTCTACATCGCGAACACCTTGAAGTGCAGGCCTCCGGGCAACCGCGACCCGATGCCGGACGAGATCCAAGCCTGCGAAGGGCATCTCTTCCGCCAGGTCGCTCTCATCCAGCCGCGCGTCGTCGCGACACTCGGCAACTTCGCGACCAAGCTCCTCTCCGGCAAGTCGACCGGGATCACCCGCGTCCACGGGCAGGAGCAGCCGACGACGATCGGCGGGCGCGACGTCCTCCTGTACCCGCTCTACCACCCCGCGGCCGCGCTCTACACGCCCGCGATGCTGAACGTCCTCGAGGAGGACTTCCGCCGGATCCCGGAGCTGATCGGCCGGGCGAGTGAGCCGGTGCCCGAAGTTCTCGTCGAGGAACCACCGGCCGCGACGCCCGAGCCGGCCGTTCAGCTGGGACTGTTCTAGGTCGCCTGGGCCGGCTCCGGCACGAGCCCGAGCTGAGCCATCATCGTCATCGCGTCGTAGTACTCGCGGAAGCCGGTGATCTTCCCGTTCTCGATCTCCGCGATGATCGCGAAGTGCTCGTCGACCTTCTTGTGGGTCGGCGGGATCTCACCCAGGGCGCCGTCCTGCGTCCCGCGCCCGATGAACTCACTGGCCGCGCCCTGGTCGGTGGCGACGATGCTCAGCGTCGTGATCTCCATGTCGGGGAAACCGCTCTCCCAATTCTGGAATGCCGCGACGATCTCGTCGATGCCGTGAGACTTCTCTCCGGTACCACAGACTCACATCACTCGAAGGAAGGGGGAGCTCGA
>WNGB01004087.1_pt1 | contig 23100 bp, 16 predicted proteins | sample 5400681 | NCBI WGS metagenome assembly WNGB01 (sample SAMN13153367, study PRJNA577476) | soil metagenome | isolation source: 115 cm soil or saprolite under grassland replicate 2 | place: USA:California | collected 2016-06-15
TCGGGCGCACCAATAGAAAACAAATGGAAGCGAAAATGCAGCAAATGCATGACCAACTACCTGGTAGAAGTAGAGAGGATCGATTCGAAGATAGTGACCGAAAAAGGCCATGAGCATTTCATAGCTGGTTGCCAGGTGAACTGGCGAAAATGCAGCCGCGTCCATATCGACACTGGTCTGACGCACATAGATGGGCTGGTTAAGGTTCAAGAGCTGAGTGAGAGCTCTATGGAAATAGACCACGTCATCTTGATTCGGCCGCCGCACGAACAGAACCGTGGTTGCATAAGCTACACCCAGGACCAGTAGAAAAATATGGGAGAGATGGAACCGATACCCTTTGCCAGGAGTTGCATTTGTTTTCTTCCATAACCCCCTTAGCAAAAAGAAACCGGCGATCATGATACCTAAGAAGCACCACGTAATCGTTTTCGCTGGCCATCTAACGATAAGCACAAGCTGGTAGGCTAGCGTCCAGAATGCGAGTATCGCTATTGGCAGCAGCAGAATGTCACCGGCTCGGGATTCGGTCGACTTTTCAGAGACCAGCATAGACTTCATCCTGGGGTTCTTTGGAATTTCAACTCGTTTGCAGCGCCTTTCGGTAGCTCAGCGTTGGTTGAGCCATTTCAAATCAGCTGGTGATCAGTCTCACGTTGGCGCTTTACTTCGAAAAAGCAAAAGCGTTGGGAAGGGATAAGCCATATCTAGAGGAAAGCGCACAAGACTAAACTCGTGTCCAAAAATCTTTACGGGAACGCCATAGCTCCTTTCATATTTAAATTTTCCGTGTGCCTCGATCTGCTCAACCGTTGCATTGATTTGCGCCGGCTCAATCTGACTTGGGAATCCTACCAGCAAGAAGTCAGCATTTTGTTCAGGCTTCTCCTGTAACTGAACCGCCACTTTTTCGCTGCTTAGTGGCTTGGCCGCAGGCATTACGGTGTAAAAATAAGGTCCGTAGCGCCAGACGCCAACGGTCGCTGGCGCCTCGCCAATCACCTTTTGCAGATCTTCCCGAAGAACCTGGCGAGCATCCTTGTCCTGCATGGCGTGAACGTATGCCATGTCGAAGACTACCGATGGCACGAGGACGAGAAGGACCGCGCCGGTCAGAACAAAAGCAAGTATCTGCTTGTTTCTCAGTCGCAACTGTAGGTCGTTGCAGGCCATGCCAACGAGTACACAAAATCCGGGAAACAAAAGCATTGTTACGCGAGCGACATATGGTTCAACGCCCTTCCCCATAAAGTACAGATACAAAAGAGAGAAGATCAGTATCGGGACGGAGATCCTGTAAAGATAGGGCCTGAAAATAAGATATAAAATCGCGCAGTAAGGAACCACCCATAGCAAGGGATACATCGCGAATGGAACCAGGTATGTGACATATCTCCAAACAACGGCTAAATTTAGCAGCTGGCTCGCGCTGAATTCCTGTAAGGACGCGTATTTTAGCGTTTCCCCGGTGATTGCTTTTGTAACACTGGACGGATTAAAAAATAGCATCGGATGCCCCAGGAACAGCCCCATCAAAAATCCCAAGCCAATTAGCCAAACCTGGCCCGCAAAGAAATCTTTGGCGCCCTCCCAAGCTCGGCTCTTCCAGTTGGGCAACTGTTTACGCCAGTTGAATAACAAATAGAGACACGGAATTACCACTATAATTCCAACTGGGTAACGAGTCGCTGCTCCCAGCCCAGAAATTAGGCCCACGGAAAGAAGCAACTGCCACCGTTGGGATTGCCGAAGCTTTAGCGACAGCCAAATGACCAAGGCACACAGTAAATTGCTCAAGATGTGGGTTCTCATAAAATGTGCGTAAATCACCTGCATTGGCAGAACGGCGTAACAAAGTGCGCCGAGGAGGGATGGGTAAAAGTGTTGAGTCGCGTCCCTAATGGCGAGAAATACAATGACAATTGCACTGAGATCGAGTACGACCGACATCCACCTGCAGATATACAGGAGATCAGAATGATCTGTCGTGTTTGTTGAATTGCTAGGATGTGCGTCTTTATTAGCGGCGATCTTAAGCACTGCTTGTGGCACGGCCCACAGATAATAATTGAAGGTACCCTCAAAATATGCTCCAGGGGCCTTGATATGGCCGGCTGGTAAATCCACCTGAAGAACTCCCCTAAGGCTTACGAATTCGTCCGGGTGAAAGTTCCGGTCATGGCCATATCCGCTGCCCAGGCCCCAGGTCAATCCAGTTATTCGAAGGTAAGCTGCCAGCAAAAGCAGCCCTGAAAATAACGCAGGTCGAAGAGCTTTTTGCACAAGTTAAACTCCGAGGGCGACAGCTTGGAAGGGAGCTGTGAAGCACATTAGTTCGATGGTAGTGCCGCCTCCTCTGATCCGACCGGACCAAGCTTTAGAATTGTCGTCTTCCCGGGCGAATTGTTTAGAATGTGCCACTCGTATCCAGGAACGATCGGCAGGCGCGATTGTTTGCTGACCATTTCGGTCTGCGAAATGAAGAGGGCATAAACCGGAATGGACTGCTCCAAGCCGTGTTCGACCAAGGCAAGAGCCTGCGGCCGATCGTAACGCCAAGTGTAGCTCCACTTGTACTGGTGATTTCCATCGATTGGAGCGGCGACGAACGAACGCGGGAAGAGAGCGTTCAAGTAAACAGGATCAATATCGGAAAGAACGATTCCGGGTTGCCCCTTCAACAGCCTGGCGAAATCTTTTTGAGCGGCAAACTGAGGAGAGGTGCGAGGTGGACCACCAAAATGAAGCGCATCCCACGCTTGCGATCGGTCAAAGCCCCGTGTGTTATGGCCGGAACGCGACGGATAACCGAGGCAGGCTGAAGCAAATAAGACAAAAATGGCCATAGCGATAACAATCCGTCTTCCGGTAAAAAGATTCTTTGCGGCCCACGTCACTGGCAGCACGGCAACGGCGATCGAAAGGATTAAAAGCGGCAGGTAGTATCTTGCATCAACAAGTCTGTAATTATGACTTAGGATCACAGCTAGGAAGGCCAGCCAAGCTAAAAAGGCGCAGATAACGAACCGGTCGAACCGAATAAAGAACAATCCTGCACAAGTTAGAAGAATAAAGGCCGGGACAAAGGAAGTACCGGTGCCAAAAATATTCGCAGTGTGATATCCGAGCGGCCTTAGACTGAATTCGTTCCATAGCGCGGCGGCGTTCTTCGGAACATAGCGAAGAGAAAAGAAAAGGTGGTTCTCACTAAAATATGGAATCCAAAAGTCGTAGCCCGTTTTAAACGGTGAATGGAACTGGATTGCGTTCAACACCAGCACCGGGCTGGCTGCCAACACGAACGCAGCGGGGACTGCAGCGCAATGAAGAAACCACTGCGTGCGCCTCCCTCTCACTGGAAGCAGAGCTATGGCCAGGAGTAATGGTGCGAAGAAAAGGGACTGAATTCGAATGTTTATTGAAAGACCGAGGAGAACTGCCGATAAGTAGATTTTCCAGCGGCGTTCGTGCTTAACCCCCAAGTAACTAAACATGAAGGCCAGGACGACGAGCACGGATGCGCTGATGTCACTCAGTGACGAACGACAGAAAGTGAAGAAGCCAGGCAGTGTCGCGAGTAGAAGGGCTGCAAAACCGCCGGTTAACGGCATTGCGAGGTACGCATAAAAGGCAAACACTGCCAAAAGGAGTAGCAGACCCAGCGTTTGATTTGTCCGAAACGGTGCCAGCACAACATCTCCTCCCGGCAGCAGCTTCAGCCAGGGAAGCATCAGCACTGGATATCCAGGCGGATACCTCGACGGCAGCTTATCGTATCCAATCTGAATGTAAGGCCATGCATTCCTCCCGAGCGCTTTAGCCTGTGCAAAATATTCTGTCGCGTCCGGGTGCGGGCCAAGATCGAGCAGCATTGTCTTGCTATAATCGATTCTAAGAACCGCGAAGTAATAGAACGTCAACGCGCAGAGAAACAACAAGGCACCACCTACGAACGGCACGGTAGCGAAGTTCGCCTTGATAACTTCTCTCATAGAATTCTAACGACGGTCAAACCTGGCTCATTCGGCATTTGCGTGCTCAGGACCATAGCGCGTTACAGTATTTGCTACTGGAAATTTGCTCGATAATGGCAGCGCATCGAAGGCCCGCCCTGATTAGGAAAAGGCACGATCGGTCCGATGGCGTTAGGCTTAGGATGGCGACATCGATTCGGTCGATATACTTATAAGGTTCGCCGTGGCCGTCCTGATTACCCCCCTCCAGTGGTCTTCTCCTGAATCTCATTAGGAGACTTCGGACACAGGAGGTATTGGCCGCCACTTGGTCGCACAATCTCTTCTTTGATACACAAATCATCGAGTAACATCAAAGTTTCGAACAGCGCCCTGGTATCCTCATTTTCCAGATAGGCCGCGCGAGTTCCCTCTGGCACAACAAGCCGCAGGAAAGCGTCAAATTCCAGTTTCCATTCGATAGCAAACCAGCGTTGAAAGACCGCGACGATCTCGCTGGATCGAATCGACTCAAACGGTGAGCCAAGATGACCTGGCTCGGGACGTTTAATTTCTGTCACCAATCGGCCGGTAATTTTGTTTTTGCGAAATTTTTCAGGAAGAATAGCCAGAATTTGGTTCATGATGGAGATGCGTTGGGGGTCATATTGCCCCTGCGCTTCGCCAATGAAGTCATGAATCCACAGATAACCATCGGCTTTCAGTGAACGCCATACTTGTTGCGCAACTCGCTCGAGAAAAAGGATATGATGGAGGCACGTCTGAGCTACAACCAAATCGAATGTGTTTTCCGGCAACTGCAAGAAATTCAGATCGGCCACTTCATAAGTCAGCGGCAAGTTCTGCTCTTTCGCAATTTCGCGCGCCGTGGCTATTGCATCCTCTGAGATATCGATTCCATGAAAAGTCCGGCAGACTCCATTCCGGAGGAGTTCGCGTTCGCATCTCCCGGCGCCGCACCCGAGGGTCAGGCCGTGTTCAAACTTTAGGTTTCTTTCCTCCGCAACGTTTGATAGCCAGGAAGAATAACGACCAACACGGAGTTCCATACCGGCTTTTGTGTCCTCGATTGCTGCTTCGGAACGCTCCCGATGCGGCAGAATCTTCCCCCACACTTCATTTTCGCGTGCGGCCATCGCGTCGTATACGGTCCGGTCCGCCATCGCCCGTCTAACGATCTCGGCAGCTTTGTCGGCGCTCACGAATAAATTAAACCTCCGCTTCAGGCATTATATGGCCTCATTTGTTCATGTCCCTTGCACCAGCATACAGAGCGCGACTCCGCGCGTTCTCCACTACTCAAATCTGACGACCTATTCGAGATAGTTCTTCAGAAACAAGTCCATGATCTGCTGCACACCGGCCCCTCTTACGTGTCTAAGATCATTCTCCCATACCGCTGCGCGATCGGAGTTTTGCACAATCTCATAGCTTGGAAAGTAATCCACGTTGGGATGCGCACTGGCCCACTCTTGGGCGACTGCTCTCAAAAGCGACTTGGCCCAAGTGTTGGCTACCACAATATCCATAGTTGAAAACGTGTTCATCAAAGGCACGGGAGAAACTGTGACCACAATGTGAAAGTCAGCATGCCCGCAGTGAGACAATAATCTGTATATGGCTTCCAGATTAGCCCAGTTTTCAGCGAAATTAGTTAGATGAAATTCGTATCGGTCCGGTTGAGTCTTGAACAAAGATGGAATGGGAGTGCAATTGACAAACACGTCTGCGTGAACATCGCGCCATACCTCTGCAAGACCAAGAGTCACGATGACCGCGCGGCAGCTCTGTATGCGTTTCGTGACCGCTTGAATCAGCGCGCGGCGCTCCAAAGTCTCTTCCCGCCCTACGAAGTTTAAGGTGGGGGTTGTGTGTGGGTCGTACCAGGTTGTGTTTGTCAATTGAACAACAGAGTTTCGAGGAAATTCTGCGTCTGAATCGAGCGCCCAGCGAAGTTCGTTTAGTATTGAATAGGTGTTGTACTTGTTTGTAAATCCGAGTGCTGATACTCCCTTCTTGGCCGGCTGGAACTTGGCAAATTCCGGTGCTGCGCTCTCAACGGCTATCTTGTGCCCTGCCAGGAAGTTTTCCAGACCGCGCGCAAAACATGAGCCGATGGCATAAAATTTATCCTCCCGGCGAAGCTTGAATTTAGGATCGACTTGAGGGGTGAACCACGTCTGGCCCAGTCGTTGAAAGGCATATTTGCCAGTCGGATCATTTGAGTCAACGCCGTCCTTATACCAGGTTCTTGCGCCGTTTGCCGCATAATTCTTCATCGCTTCAGTCGCGGTCGAGACGTAAGGCGATGCGCTCAACGGCGGGCGATTGTTCGGTGGGCCGGAAACGGTTACTTCGTTAAGGAGTGCTCCAGACATTGGCTAAAATAATTCTAAGGCCGCAATCGGCAAATTGTGCTGCGGTTCAGCTAAGCATAGGACGTCTTTTTCTCCAGCGGAAAATCCGGCAAAAGAAACGCACTTTTAAGGTTTGGAAGTGGCCGCGCGACTTCGAAACCTGTTGGTTCGCACGTATTACAAATTTACTGTTGCGCGAGCAGATAAATTGCGACCAGCGCAAGCAGGAAGTACGGAACAAGCACCGCCGCTCCGGCATAATCTTTGGCCATCCGCTGGCCAAAGAATAGCGCGGTAATGGCAACCGCAGAGATCACTGCACCATAGAACGCGATGCTTGAATCGCGCAAAAACATCACTGCGAAACAGCCGATGGCGCTCAATAGTCCCGCTGTAAGTTCGAGAATGGTGATTACGGTTAAGAGAGCGGGTACGACCCCGGCTAATGGGCTTTTCGCGAAATGTGCTTTCAGCCAGTCCAGGTTTCCGCGGCGATCAACAACTTTATCAATGCCTGATTGAAGAAAAAGAATCGCGAGAAAGGCAGCGGTGAAAATCTGCATCAGGTAAGTTGCTTCGGCCGATCTGTGGAAAGCAGACATGACTAACGCATCCTAGCTGGAATCGTGCAGCTTTGTCGATGCTTGCATAGCAGTCATCAAACTGTGATGCGGCGGGGGTTGTCGCGACTGCGAGCCCGTGTGCCATGCTCAACAAAAAAACAGGGACGCGGTTTTATCCGCGTCCCTGCTTTATAGGATCACTTCGCGATTCGATTGTTACGGGCCGACTATGGCGTAGTACGCGAAATGCAGATCGTTGTCGACCGGGCCATCGAGACTGATCCAGCCCTGGACCGTCTCTCCTAATCCCGCATTGACCGTCGCAGTGAGCGTGGTCGAACCGTTGGCCGGCACCATCACGCTAGCATCGACAGTGATCCGATCATCGCCCGGAGTGATAGTTCCGGCATTCCAGATCAGAGGCACCGTGTTCCCGAAGGTACTTGGAGTGAATTTCATCTTCGAGACGGCGAACGTCTGGTCAGTGCCGGTTGGATTGTACAGTGTGATCGTAACCGGCGTTGGATGACCAACGGTTACACGACCGAAGCTCGCTGAAACGGGATCCATCCAGGTGGTTGCGTCTGCGGAAACGGAGAGATTCTCGCGACCTGCGCCCTGTGCTGTGGGGCCAACGTCGTGCGTGCCTGTGAAGGCGTCCTGCACAACCATATCAGCGCGGTTGACAAGCGCCGACTTAACCTGCGCTGGCGACCAGTCTGGATACAGCTGTAGGAGCACGGCCGCCGACCCGGCAATGTGTGGCGTTGACATCGAGGTGCCGCTGAAGAAAGCCCACCCAGTGCCGTCGCCCGGACAGGTTTCCGGCTTGCCGACGCACGTGATCGAGCTGAGGACATTCACACCGACTGAGGTCACGTCAGGCTTGACGGCAAAGTCAACCGCCGTTGGGCCCTGGCTGCTGAAGCCAGCGAGGATATCCTGGTTGCCAGTAGTGACAAACTCCTGCAGCGTCGCGTCCGCTGACGCGTCGGGTGGATTGGTAACGCGCAGCGCTGCCCCTTCATCCTTGCCGATCATCACTGCCGGCAAGTCATCGCCGCCGCCGCCGTCCTTAGCCATGGCGGTTGGGTCACCGGCGACATTGTTAATCACGAGCACACCGATGGCACCTGCCGCGATCGCATTGCGTACCTTCGTGCTGAACGTGCAACCTCCGCGATCGATGATTGCCAGGTTGCCGGAAGCGCCCGGATCGACGCTGGTGCAGCTGGTGCTGTGTGTATCGAAAAGGGTATACGACGCGGTGGGAAGCGCAGGGAAGTCTCCAACGGCCGCACCGATCGTCGTTCCGCCGCCCGCCGGGTAGGTAAACGGCTGGCCGACGAAGTGCTTATTTGTGCTCGCGCCGACTGTAATGATTTTGCGCGCACGCCCCGGCGACTCAAGCGTGCCTTGCCCAGGACCGCTGTTACCAGCAGCAACAGCCACTACGAGTCCTGCATCGACGGCGTTGTCGAGTCCCATCGCCAGCAGATCGTTGTTGCCATGATAGCCGCCGCCCAGCGAAAGGTTGAGAACATCCATGCCGTCCTCGATTGCCGCATCAACGGCGTTCAGAATGTCTTCACTGCGAGCGTTCAACACGCTACCGGGGAAAACATTGTAATTGCCCAGCCACGCGCCCGGAGCGATGCCCGACATGTCATCGATGCTCACGCCATTTACAACAGCAGTTTTGCCGGTTACTCCAGCCGCAATGCCAGCCGTGTGTGTACCGTGATCCTGGATGGCCTGCGCGTCGAGTCCCTGCTGTTGGGCCTTATTGTAGAAAACTTTGGCAACGATAACTTTTTCCGAGACGTAGTTGCAGTCCTGATCCTCGTGATGCGAAGCGCTATCAGCCGCATCGCACTTTGGAAAACCATCGGGATATGTGAAGCCAGTCGGATCGAAAAAGGGATGCAGGTGGTCGATTCCTGTGTCGATATCACCGATTTTAATGCCCGCGCCGGCAGTCGCCCTGCCGCCAGCGGCAATCCAGGCGTCAGACGCATTAATGATCTTGTAGCTTTCGCTCAGATTAGGGTGGTACAGCGCGTTGTACTCGGCGCTCTGCACCATTGGAGCGGCTGCGATTGTCGCCAGCGGCGTGCCGTTGAGTTGCACCGCCACTGCGTTAAGTGAGACATCGTATTCGCCCGTAACCTTTGCTCTGGGGGCATTTGCTCGCAGCCACCGTTTGAATTCGTTCCGTCCAGCGTTCAACTGGGCGCGGTACGATCTTACCGCGTTGCTGTTGAAATCAATTTTCTTGCCGTGTGGCGGCTTGGTACGAGGACTCGTACTCAGAGGATCACCTTTGAGTTGCACGACAGCACTCGTGTTATCCACCTCGGGGCCGCGGGTGAAGGCGTCAGCGTTTGGATTCGGTCGAGGCGAGCCGCCTACGCCAAATGCAATAACGCCCAAGCCGATAGCAGAGAATATCAGGGCTATTGCGAGTATTTTCTTCATAGGTTTGGATGGATTAGAGTTTGTGACACTTCTGTAATGTGAATTGCTTGTCAATTCATTTCCTATTCGCGCGCGCTGCGCGTGCCAGTCGCAAAAAAATCAGCCGAAAATTGTCGGCACGTCTTGAAAGCGGCCACACCGCCAACTCGTATAGAATTGTCAATCGCCTTGCGCGACGGCATCGGCGAAGGCGACCTCGCCGGTTTTCAAATCCAGTTCAGCTTCGGCTGGCGTTCCAAACAGGTGCGCCCGGCTTTCATCGAATTCTTTTTCCCAACGCGCAACGACCACCGTCGCCAGGCAATTTCCGATGACGTTTACGCACGTGCGGCCCATGTCCATCAATTCATCCACGCCGAAAATAATCGCCACGCCGATCGGTCCAAGTCCCGACGGCACAAACGAACTTAAGACTGCCAGCAAGATCACAAGTGATGACCGCGGCACGCCGGCAACGCCCTTAGAACTTAGCATCAACGTCAACATCATGGTGATCTGTTGGCCTAATGACATATGCCATCCTGTTGTCGTCTCGGCCGCCTGCGCCACGAAGACCGAGGCCATTGCCAGGTATAACGTTGATCCTGTGAGGTTGAACGAATAGCCGGTCGGCATCACGAAGCCGACAATGTGCGGCGGCACGCCGAAACGTTCCATCGATTCCATCGCTTTGGGCAATGCCGATTCGCTACTCGTGGTCGCGAATGCGAGCGCCGCGGGCTCGCGCACTGCCCTGACGAATTGCCGCAATGGAATCCGCGCAATCCAAATCACCAGTCCGAAGATCAACAAGATGAAAATCACGAGAGCGAGGTAAAGCGAGCCAATCAATTTGCCGAGATTCACCAGCACGCCTGGACCCTGGGTGCCGATCGTGTGCGCCATCGCTGCGCCGACTCCAATTGGCGCAAACATCATCACGTAATTTGTAAACTTGAACATGATCTGCGACAGGCTGTCCATCGCGCGGATAATTGGTTTCCCTTTTTCTCCAACCGCTGAGACCGCGAGTGCGAAAAGCACACTGAATGTGACAATCTGCAAAACATCGCCGCGCACCATTGATTCGATCACACTAGAGGGAAAGATGTGAACGATGGTTTCGACAAAAGTCTGCGGGTGACTTTGGCCGATTGTCTTGATCACGTCGGTGTTGGCAACAGCGAGAGTTACGCCCGAGCCGGGCTTAGTGGAATTGACAACGGCTAATCCGATGAACAGCGCTGCGGTGGTGACAATCTCGAAATAAATCAGCGCTTTGATTCCCATGCGCCCGACCTTACGAAGCGCACCTGCGCCGGCGATTCCCACGACAATCGTTGAGAAAACGAGCGGCGCGATGATCGATTTGATCAGGTTAATAAAAATGTCGCGCAAAAAATAAACTGCATTTCCCCAATCGGGCCTGAGCCAGCCGATCGCACCGCCGACGACCAGCCCGATCATAATTTGCGTGGTCAAAGAGGGCCGATACCACGGCCGGCGCATTTTTGGCGAAACTCGCGTGGTCATCCCCCTCGTCATTAACACAGCGAGCGGACTCCAAACAGCCTGCGTTTCAGGCTTGCATTAGCACCTCGCCAGGGAAGAAGCGGACATCTCGCTTCTGCTTTGGCTCGTAGAGGTCGATTAATCGATCACCCGCCGATTGAGCCCGCTGTAAGCGTCGATTCTGCGATCACGGAGAAATGGCCAGTGCGTCCGATGCTCGTTTACTCGATCCCATTCTACATCGGCCATCACGATCTCTTCTTTATCAACGGAACCTTTTGCAATGATTTCCCCATCAGGGCCGCATACAAAGCTTTGCCCCCAAAATTCGATGCCGTCGCCGCCCGCAGGCGCTTCATGGCCAACGCGATTCGCCGCGGCGACGTAGCAACCGTTCGCGATCGCGTGACTGCGCTGAATTGTTTCCCAGGCGGAATGTTGCGCTGTGCCGAAGTTTTTCTTTTCTGATGGGTGCCAGCCGATTGCCGTTGGATAGAAAATAATTTCTGCGCCGCGTAGCGCCGTCAGTCGTGCCGCTTCCGGGTACCACTGGTCCCAGCAAACGCAGACGCCAATTTTGCCATGCGCTGTTGACCACGCCTGAAATCCGAGGTCACCGGGCGCGAAGTAAAATTTTTCGTGATACAGCGGATCATCCGGAACGTGCATCTTGCGATATTTGCCCAGCAACCCTCCATCCGCGTCGATTATTGCCGCGCTGTTGTGATAAACTCCCGCGCTGCGTTTCTCGAAAACTGACGCGATAATCACGGCGCCAGTTTTCCGCGCCACATCTCCCAATGCCGCTGTTGATTTACCGGGCACTTCCTCAGCCAGATCAAAATTCTTGTGATCTTCTGTCTGACAGAAGTATTGCGACCGAAAAAGCTCCGGCAGGCAAACAATCTTCGCGCCCTTCGCTGCCGCCTCGCGAATGAATTCGGTCGCCCGAGTGAAATTCTTCTCCGGCTCCGGGCCACAGCGCATCTGGATGAGCGCTATTGTTGATTTGCGTTCTGTCATGTCGAGCGGAGTCGAGACATCTCTAAATATTTCTGAAACAGGGAGAGATTCCTCGACTTCGCTCGGAATGACAAGGATGACGACTATTTCACCGAACCTGCTGGGACGATGTCGATCTTGTTGATCGTTACGCGCTTTGTCGGCTTACTCATTTCGCCCTGTGCGTTTCGCTCGACCGGCGTGTTGCCGATTTTCTCCAGCACGTCATCGCCTTTAATCAGTTTGCCGAACGTGGTGTATTGATGATCGAGACGATGTATCGGCGCGAGACAGATAAAAAATTGTGATCCGGCCGAATCCGGATCAGCGCTGCGCGCCATGGAGATCACGCCCGGGTCGTGAGGATGATCGTTAAATTCGGCTTTGATGTTGTAACCGGGCCCGCCTTGTCCGTAACTATTTTCCTTCGCTGGGTCTTTCGAATTCGGGTCGCCGCCTTGAATCATGAATCCTTTGACGATCCGATGGAAAATAGTGCCGTCGTAGAAGCCTTGGCGCGCCAACTTTTTGAAATTCTCGACGGTATTTGGCGCAGCGTCAGTCCAAAACTGTACCACCATGTCGCCTTGGCTAGTTTTAATTATTGCGACTTCGTTTGAGGCTGTGGTCATAGGAAGAGTTTCTTTCTTTTCTTCGGCAGCAAATGTGGCGGCGCCGAACAACAACGCCAGTAAGATCGACAACTTCATTCTTTTCTGTAGCGGCGGTCTCCGACCGTCGCAAATCTGCATGCCATGACCGGCGGTCAGAGACCGCCGCTACAGTGGTATTCCTGCAAACTGCGCACCTGAACTTTCCGTTTTTGTAACGAGCGAATCCCATTCGCACTGGCCAGCGCCGCGCGCACCGTCGTCATTATGGGAATTTTTGCGGCCAGCGCGGCATTCCGAATTACTACTTCATGCTCTCGTGGAACCTTCCCGCTTGGCGTGTTGATGATGAAATTGATATCGCCATTCTTGATGCGATCGAGAACGTTCGGGCGTCCCTCGTGAATTTTGAAGACCTTGGTTACCTTGATTTTCCCTTTCGAAAGCGCCTTTGCAGTTCCGCTGGTGGAAATGATTTCAAAACCGAGCTTCACAAACTCGCGCGCAACCGGGATTACCGCTTCCTTGTCGGTGTCCTTGACGCTGACGAAGACTTTTCCCTTTTTCGGCAGGGGTGGTGGCGCGGCCATCTGCGATTTTGCGTAGGCAAGGCCGAGATCGACATCCATGCCCATCACTTCGCCCGTCGATTTCATCTCCGGACCCAGCGAAATATCGAGTCCTTCATAGCGTAGAAACGGAAAGACCGCTTCTTTCACTGAGAAATGTTTCGGTACGATTTCCCTGGTGAAACCGAGTTCGCGCAATGATCTGCCTGCCATCACCTTCGCGGCAAGTTTCGCCAGCGGGACACCGATCGCCTTGCTGACGAAGGGAACAGTGCGCGACGCGCGTGGATTCACTTCCAGGACGTAAACGTCATCGCCTTTGACGGCGAATTGCACGTTCATCAACCCGCGCACGTTCAATTCGCGCGCCATCGCTTTCGTTGCTGCGGAAATTTCGTCGAGCACTTTTTGCGACAGCGAGAATGTTGGGATTACGCAGGCGCTGTCACCGCTGTGGATGCCCGCCTCCTCGATGTGCTCCATGATCGCGCCGATCACGGTTGTTTCGCCGTCCGAGATGCAATCAACATCAACTTCGACGGCGTCTTCAAGAAAGCGATCGATGAGCACCGGGCGATCAGGTGTCACTTCAATAGCGCTCCCCATATAGCGCCGAAGATCCCCCTCGTTATAGACAAGTTCCATAGCGCGGCCACCCAGGACGAATGAGGGTCTGACCAAAACGGGATAGCCGATCTTGTTCGCAATTCCAGTCGCGTCGTCGGTGCTTATCGCCGATCCATTTGGAGTCTGCCTCAGATTAAGCTTATCGAGCATCGCCGCGAATAGTTGCCGGTCCTCGGCCGTCTCGATGCTTTCAGGCTGCGTCCCAAGAATTGGGACGCCCTCGGCCTTCAAACCGCTTGCGAGATTCAGCGGTGTTTGGCCACCAAACTGGACTAACACGCCCTCCGGTTTTTCCTGATCGTAAATGTTGAGCACGTCTTCCAAGGTGAGCGGCTCAAAATAAAGTTTGTCGCTCGTGTCGTAATCGGTGGAAACCGTTTCCGGATTCGAGTTGACCATGATGGTTTCGAATCCCAGTTCGCGCAGGGCAAATGCCGCGTGCACACAGCAATAATCGAACTCAATTCCCTGACCAATCCGGTTCGGTCCGCCGCCCAAAATCATGATCTTGCGCTTCCCGCTCTCGCGACGCTCGTTCTCGTCGCCGTACGTGGAGTAGTAATAAGGAGTATAAGCTTCAAACTCCGCCGCACATGTGTCCACGAGGCGGTACGTGGGTGCGACACGTTCAGTTTTTCGCTTCGACCGAACTACTCCTTCCGAATCGCCGCGCGCCACGGCCAGCTGTCGGTCCGAGAAGCCGAGCTTCTTTGCGCGCGAGAATGCTTTCGTCTTCAAACATCCCGTTTCGGCAACCAGTTCAGCCAGGTTCCTCAAAAACCACTTGTCAATTTTTGTAAGATCGTAAACCTCATCAATCGACGCGCCCTTTTGAAATGCCTGCGCAATGAAGAAAATCCGTTCCGCGTTCGGGGTCGCTAGCTTCAGTCGCAGCGTTTCAAGGTCGACATCTTTATCTGCGCCATCGCCAATCAGACCGAAACGTTTGATCTCGAGCGAACGCAGCGCTTTTTGCAATGCTTCCTTGAACGTGCGCCCAATCGCCATTGCTTCGCCGACGCTTTTCATCCGTGTCGTCAGCGTTGCGTCGACTTGCGGAAATTTTTCGAATGTAAAGCGCGGCACTTTGACGACGCAGTAATCAATGGCCGGCTCGAAACATGCCGGCGTCTCGCGTGTGATGTCGTTTTTGATTTCATCCAGCGTGTAACCGACCGCCAGTTTTGCTGCGATTTTCGCAATCGGAAAACCAGTTGCCTTCGATGCCAGCGCACTGGACCGCGAGACGCGCGGATTCATCTCGATCACTACCATGCGGCCGTTCTCCGGTTGAACAGCAAATTGAATATTCGAACCGCCGGTCTCGACGCCGATCTCGCGAATCACAGCGAACGCAGCGTCGCGCATCATTTGGTATTCTTTATCAGTCAGCGTTTGCACCGGGGCGACCGTGATGGAGTCCCCCGTATGCACACCCATGGGATCGAAATTTTCGATCGAACAGACGACCACGCAGTTGTCCATCCGGTCGCGCATCACTTCCATCTCGAATTCTTTCCAACCAACCAGCGATTCTTCGATTAACACTTCGCGGACCGGCGAGAGATCGAGCCCGCGGGCAGCGATCACATCGAGCTCTTCGCGATTGTACGCGATGCCACCGCCAGTCCCGCCCAAAGTGAATGCGGGACGAATGATCAGCGGGAACGTTCCGATTTCAGCAACGATTCGATCGAGCTCTGCCAACGAACGCGCCACCCCGGAGCGCGGGACCTCAAGACCAATACGCAACATGGCTTCCTTAAACAGTTGCCGATCCTCGCCCTTCGCAATGGCCTGCGCGTTCGCGCCAATCAATTTCACCCCATGCCGCGCCAGCGCGCCGTTGCGGTTCAGTTCCATGGCCGCATTGAGCGCCGTCTGTCCTCCAAGCGTCGGCAAAATCGCGTCCGGTTTTTCGCGCTCCATGATCGCCTCGATCACTTCGGCAGTGATCGGCTCGATGTAGGTGCGATCGGCGAATTCTGGATCGGTCATAATTGTGGCTGGATTGGAATTGACCAGCACGACCTGATAACGCTCTTCGCGCAGTGCCTTGCATGCTTGCACGCCGGAATAATCAAATTCGCAACCCTGTCCGATCACGATTGGACCGGAGCCGATCAGCAGGATTTTGTTGAGGTCGTTATTACGCGGCATCTGCGGCCAGCGCGGACAGTAGACCAAATCGCGCGAACGTCACGTCGGAACTCTAGATTCGGTGATTCTCAGCGTAGCAAGCCTCTCGGCTTTCGCCCCGATTAGCCAGAAGCGGGCTTGGCAGCTTCGCGCGCTGGTAGAGTTTCGAGAAAGTCCCTACATGGCACGCCTGTTCCGCCCTCGCGCGCGGCGAGGTCATTCGGAAAACGCCCCATCGTCGTACTACCTGGTTTGTTCACTTTCTGCTGTTCTTCGATGAGCGATATTGGTTGCCTTAGCCTTTATGTTTGCGTAGCGCATCCGGCAGTGTTGGCAGTCCGCCGGGCAGACGGAAAAGCCGACCACAAACCGAGGGTATGGCGAAAATTCGAAACTCTTATGTAACCAGTGTTGTGGCGGGGGGCCTGGTCGTTACTTATGCCGTTAGCCGGCTTATAGGTCTCACGACGTTACCAATTTTCTGCGATGAGGCAATTCACATCCAATGGGCTGCGCAGATTTTACGAGGACACCTCTTGGCGCCCTTACACGATGGAAAACTGCTACATGTCTGGCTTATTGCCCTTGGCCTTCCGTGGTTCTCCGATCCGTTATGGGTCGCCCGCGTCCTTGCCGTGCTCGAAGGAGCGATTGCTTTATATGCATGTTTTCGCATCGGCGCACGTCTTTACGACCGGCTAGCGGGATTTTTATGTGCGGCCCTATATGTGATGTGCCCGTTCACGCTGTTCTATGATAGAATGGCTCTAGCTGACGGTCCCCTGTCGGCCTTCGCTGCTCTGACCTTGCTCTGGTCTATCGCCGTAATACAAGACGGGAGAGGCTTGTATGTTTTGCTATTAGGGCTGGCGATGGCAGGAGCAATACTGTGCAAGATGCCAGGTGTACTAACTCTGCTTACGCCCGTGATCGCCGCCTTTCTGTTGGCGAAGCCGCCTCGCATCGGTGTGGCCAAGCAGTTGGCTCTTTCTTATTGCATTACTTTGACCCTGGTGGTCGTTCCGATCGTTATATTCCTCCTGACAACGCGTCAGCATCATGAAAAATCGGTTCTTGGCGAGAATGCTTGGGCTTTGATGGTTCAAGTCGCAACTAATGTTAAGACGACTTACAAGTGGCTTTGGTTCTACTGGACACCACCCGTACTGATTCTTGGACTAGTGGGGTTCGTTTTTGCAGTAATCAAACGAAACCGTGAGCATTTGCTGCTGGCGGCTACTTCTCTTGTTCCGATCTTCGCGTTCATCGCTATCTCAAGAGTCTTGTTCTCCCGTTATCTGCTTCTTGCGACAGTGCCCGCTTTGACACTTGTAGCCGGGGTCGTAACGGTTGATATAACCCCCCGGATTGCGCGTCTAATCGGATTAGCCCAATCGGCTGCCGTACGTGCTGTGCCTGGGATTCTCCTTTGCGTAGTCGTGGGTCTGTTTGCTTGGAAAGTTAACTGGCTATTGCTGACGAATCCAGCACATGCCCCGCTACCCCGCGCAGACCTTAATCAGTACGTGGAGCGTTGGCCGTCGGGCTATGGTGTCGCAGAGGCTGCCCATTATCTGCGATGCCTTGCGAGGGCTTCTCCAGGCGGCATCGTCGTCGCCCATCATGATCTTCAAGATTTTGGATTGAAGGTGTCTTTGATGAATGAAAACCGAATTGCCGTTCGACATCTAACCATGCGTGGCGAGAATAATATGGCAAAGCTCGTGGCATGGTCACGAAACAAACCAACCTTCGTCGTATTGAATCGACCACCGGTGAGTCGAACGCCAAGCGAGCAGCCTGACAGTCCTGAATTGCTTAAAGTGGCTGACCTGGTGCAATCTTTTCAAAAACCGGGCGGGCGAGCTTCTGTAGATGTTTATCGCCTAAAATAGCCGATACACCTGCGACGTGTAGATAGCTAACATCTTGGCGAAGCTCCCTGGGCTTTCCATATCTGTTAGGAGTCCACTCATTGCTCGATTTAGGCTGACGGAAAGCGTTTCCTTGTGCGAGCGCATGAAAAACTGACTGCCTTTGTATGACTTGGCTTTCTGTCGCAGCCGCGGAAGATCGCTGGCCCCAAAGCGTTCCGGAGCTCGGATGACAACATGTGGGTTATGCGACCCGAGCCATGCGCGCGCGGTCGAGCCAAACTTTGCAGATGCTTTTGATGCGCGTCAGAACGTAATAGACTGTCTGGCTGCGGATGCGGACCAATTCCGTACCCACGACGCGTGTCACGAAATCGCTGGGAAGATCGAGAATTTCCTGCGGCGTTGAGCCCTCAAGCCCTTTGCAAAGGATCGCGGTCATTGAGCGGGTAAGCGTTTGCACTTCCGGCCCGAGCGTCATCCGGATATGCGCCTTGCCGTTTTCATCCACCTGCAGGTACACACCCACCGTGTCCGTGCATTCCGCGTCTTTTCGCACATCGACAAGATCGAACTTCTCAGTTTCGCGCGGCTCCTGCTTCTTCGCGTTGTCCGCATAAGAGACGAGCGTCTCGCGCCGTTCATCTTGTGGGAGCGATTCAAAGAGATTGATGATCTGGTTCAACTTCGTTGGATACATCGGGAGCCGTAACCTATCACAACGTGGAGAGCCGTGCTTCGGCTTTGCTCATCAAGGGGTTTATGCCTAATTGGATCATGAAAACTCCCATCAAAGTCGCTGTGACGGGCGCCGCCGGGCACATTGGTTACGCGTTTGTGTTTCGCATCGCCTCCGGACAGATGTTCGGGCCCGATCAGCCGCTCTTACTTCATCTAATTGAAATACCAGCAGCCCTCGGCGCGTTGAATGGTGTGGTCATGGAATTGGACGATTGTGCATTTCCGTTGCTCCAATCTGTTATATCGACTGCAGATCTTGATGAGGGCTTTCGGGACATCAATTGGGCTTTGTTGGTCGGAAGTGTGCCGCGCAAAGCCGGCATGGAGCGGAAGGAATTACTGGGAATCAACGGCAAGATCTTCGTCGGACAAGGTCAGGCGATCCAAAAAAATGCTGCGGCCGATGTGCGCGTCCTCGTAGTCGGAAACCCATGTAACACTAATTGCCTGATCGCGATGAACAACGCGAAAGAAATTCCGCGTGACCGCTGGTTCGCGATGACGCGATTGGATGAAAATCGCGCCCGCGTGCAGCTGGCGCACAAAGCCGGCGTAGGGATTGCCTCGGTCACGAATATGACCACCTGGGGAAATCATTCCTCGACTCAGTATCCGGATTTCTACAACGCGAGGATCGAGGGCCGTCCTGTCAACAAAGTAATCGGAGACGAGAAATGGCTGAAGGAAGATTTCATCGCGACGGTGCAACAGCGCGGCGCTGCTGTGATCAAGGCGCGCGGACTTTCTTCAGCCGGGTCAGCCGCCAACGCGATTGTCGATACGGTCAGTTCGCTTACCAATGACACGCCGGGCGATGATTGGCACAGCGTGGGGGTTTGTTCCGATGGAAGTTATGACGTCGAGAAAGACTTGATTTCCTCATTCCCGGTCCGTGTGCATGCCGGAAAGTGGGAAATCGTCCAGGGACTGCCGATAAATGATTTCAGCCGCGAGAAGATCGACGCGTCGATCGCGGAGTTAAAAGAGGAAAAATCGCTTGTGAGCGATTTGGTTCCGTAGGATCTGCCGCCGGTCCGCGGTTCGTTATCTTCGGGCGACGACAGTAAAAAGCGTGTAGGGCCTTCCGCGGTGGCGCTGTTGATGTCGCAAAATTTCTGAAGTGTTAAATCCCATCACCGCCAGAAACTGAGTGAAAAATTGCGTGCTGAAATGCCACCATGTGTGCCAGAGAAAATTCTGCGGCGTGGGCGCCAGGCGGCAAACGGGCGCTCCTTCCAAATCTGGATAGAACATGTCAGTGATGATGAGCAAGCTCGCCATTTTCCCACATTGCTCAACGATCCGGAGCGGGTCGCGACAGTGTAACAGCACGGCGCCTATTACAGCGATGTCGAATTGACCGAGCGCAGCCGGCAGATTGTAAACGTCACCATAGTACAGCTTGGCCTTGGATTGTAGAGCGGCGTGACTGAACCAATAGGAATTCTTTAGCTGTTGCATCACGATACGACGAGGGCCGAACACTTGTTCCAGTTTAGCAGCCTGATAAGGTACGAAATCCCAGCCGTGTTCTTCTGTTACTTCCACTGAGACAACGTCGGCGCCGCGCTTCTCCATCTCGAAGCTGAGAAAACCGCTGGCAGGCCCAATTTCCAGAACACGCTGGCCCGCGAAAGCGACTTTGCCGAGGTATTCATCCACACCGCCACGCAAATCCCAATCCCGCCCCTCTATGACTCCATAACCAGGCAGTTCCACAGTGTGATAAAAGTAACAGTCGGCGACGTCGTCGACCTTCAGTGGGGTGGCAAAAATGTTCTGGTTAGCGACGACTTCCATCGCTTAATCAGTTGTGATCACGGGACACGCGCTTCTTTTTTCTTTTGGCTCAGCATCTTTTCGAGTCCTGCGTTCCAGGTGAGAGCATTATTTTTGAACCAATTCGAATCGAATTTTGGTGCAGCAAAAAGAGCCCACGTCTGCCGGGGATGTTTCCAATTCAGAATTTCAAATCGCAAATTCACTTTTGACGCAGCGCGTTCCAGTGTCGCTGCTCGGTAATTTACGCATTCGGGATAGATCCAGCCGGTTCGGTCCGAATCATCCTCGCCGGGCAGAAATGTGGCAACTAAAGCTCCATCTTCAGCGAGTGAACGCGAAACCGCGGACAACCAACCCTTGATCAGATCCAGTCCGCAATGGGTAAAGATTGATTGAGCCAAGGCAAAATCGAATGAGAGTTTCGCCCGGATAACGGTCTCCGGTGAATCGGAAAGGAAGAACGTTGGGCGTTTGATTCGCACTAATGCTTCACCGATCTCGCGCTTGATTCCTTCATCGACAAGCCATTCATTCGGCTCCAAGCCAAAATAGTTTCCCTCATTCAGGTAGGGAATTAACAAGCGCCCGATCCGGAGCGAACCGCAGCCGATATCGATTAATGAATGGTGCTGACGCAGACCAAGCGTGGTAAGAAGATTGAACGTCATCGCCGCGATGAGATCGTAATCTTCCGGCGGGCCGACGTACGCACGGTAATGTGAATCGCCCGGCTTCAGGCCCAGGCCAAGATTTTCCCGATCAGCCGAAGGCGTTTCCATGTCACTTCACTGGTTTCAACCAGGCGCGGTCGAAACTTTGCAGCGCGTCTTCTGGTTTATCGGGAAATCCAAGCACACCGCGTGACCGGTCGAATTGGTAGATGCGCCGCAGTGGCCGTTTGCGGAAAGGGAATGCGCGGAATTTATCGCCGTTGAGTGCGTCTATTGCGCCTGGGGTGCGGCACGATCTAACGGCCATGGCGTAAAGGTCATCTCTGATTCCCGGCGCGGAACTGATGCAGTTCGACAGCTCGTCGCGGTCACGTCTGCGATTGAAGAGTTGTTCCCGCCCGCCATTGGCCATGAAAATGTATTTCCACTCGTCAGTCAGAACCATGACTTTGAAATTATGCGAGCCGGGGACTTCAACCATTCCGAGCAGATATTCGCGCGGCGTACATTCGCCTCGCAGCATTTTAAGAACGTCCGTTCCCTCCCGCAATTGGCATGCGCCGCCGGCCTGCGTCGCAATTCCGAAAAGGTCTGCCAGGCTGATCAATTCGTTCCGGATAGTTCCGGCGGGCAGCGTTGACGGCCAGCTAAGCAGGAAAGGAACGCGGCAGGCCGCTTCAAAAAAGTTTTGTTTCTGCCAGCCATGATGATCACCCAAAAGATCGCCGTGGTCCGAAAAAAAACAGACAAGCGTGTTCTCCGAGTTCGGTCGCGCTTCGATTGCATCAAGGATTCGGCCAAGGCAATGATCGAGATAAGTGATCTCGCCGTAGTATCGGGCTTTCACGATTTTCGCCAGGGTTGGGTTGATGGCGTCTCCCCAGACCGCGTATCGCATGTACGGAATCTCTTCATCCAGATGGTCTTCCTCGAGCTTGCCTAGAGCCGCCTCTGGCATTCGATCCGGATCATACATTCGATTGAAAGGAATTGGCGGAGCTAGCGGTGGATGCGGCCCGACAAACGATATGAACCCGAAAAACGGGCGCGCGTCGTCTGATTTGGCAATCTCCTCGACAGCACGATCGGCCATCCACCATTCGGTGCCTAACTCGGCCGGAAGAGGACTGCGCTGGGGGAGGTAATACATCTCGCTGCGTTCGCCCATCGGTTGCTCGAGGAAATCGAATTCCGGATGCTCGCGAGCGAGCCATGCACCGTAGTCATCGCCTTCGCGTTTAGGTGGATGGTAGGTCTCTTCGCTGCGCCACAGCGTTTCGTACCCTACGTCTTCATCCCATGGATACGTATGGAACTTTCCGATTCCAAACGTCCGATAATCAAGACCCGACATGACTCGACCGAGGTACGGTCCGCAACGCGCTGCCATCTGTACAGGCTGCCCCGCGACCGGGTCAGCCTTCGCGTTGCTGAAGACACGCGTCGTCGCCGGCTCGCAGCCGGTCCGGATCATGTAGCGAGCGGCTACGCAAACCGGACATGTGGCGTATGCATTCGAAAACGCGATTCCCCTTCGCACCAAGCGATCGAGGTTTGGCGTGTAGATATGCGGGTTACCGAGCGCAGCGATCGTATCGAATCGCTGCTGATCGGTCATAATGAATAAAATATCAGGCCGGGTCAGTGGCATTGGTTTCGAGTGAATTATCTACGGAATTAGCCATCTGTCATTCTTCGGTTCGCTCAGAATGACAGCGCTACCAATGAGATGAGTTGAGTTCTAGTGTTTCGCGAGCTCGTTCCCAGTCAGGCGGCGAAATGCTTCGAGATATTTCGCCGAAGTTTTTTCGATAACATCCTTCGGCAGGCGCGGAGCCGGCGGGCTCTTGTCCCAGTCCAGGGTTTCCAGATAATCGCGGACGAATTGTTTGTCGAAACTGGGCGGGCTCTGTCCGATCGCGTATTGGTCCTTTGGCCAGAAGCGTGAGGAGTCCGGTGTGAGACATTCGTCGATCAACAGCAGATCTCCATTCACGACGCCAAATTCAAGTTTCGTGTCCGCCACGATGATTCCTGCCTGCGCGGCGTGATCGCGACCGCGCGAATAAATTTCCAAGCTCAACGCCTTCACGCGATCTGCGAGTTCTTCACCGAGGATCTGAGCGCATCTTTTCATGTCGATGTTTTCATCATGACCTTCTTCTGCTTTGGTCGCCGGCGTGAAGATTGGCTCTGGCAATTGCGATGCCAGCTTTAGTCC
>WNGB01011220.1_pt1 | contig 23100 bp, 21 predicted proteins | sample 5400681 | NCBI WGS metagenome assembly WNGB01 (sample SAMN13153367, study PRJNA577476) | soil metagenome | isolation source: 115 cm soil or saprolite under grassland replicate 2 | place: USA:California | collected 2016-06-15
GGAAGGTAAACAGGCCGCCATCCGCGGACGTCCACTCCGAACGCGCTCGATCTGCGCCGGCAGCTCGCCGGCATTGCAGTACTCGTCAACGATCGATTGATCGAGCATTCCCGAGCAGAGGTCCGCCGCCTGCTTGGCGATCTCGAATCGCTCGATGAGCTCTTTCGCCGCCGCGATCCAGCCGCATCGCATACCGGGGGCGAGAATTTTGGAGAAGGTGCCGAGGTAAAGGACGCGGCCGTCGCGGTCGCGGAGTGGATTGATGTTGTATCCGCACCGGCAACGTATACCAGCTCACCGTATGGATCGTCTTCAACGAAAGCAGAAAGCAGAAGGCAGAAGGAGTCGAGCGCCAGCACTTCTGCTTTCTGCCTTCTGCTTTCTGCCCTCTGATTGATGTGCCGCCGATGTACGTCGGCAGCTCGACGGCCACGACGTCGCCGGGATCGATCAGCGTGTGCGCGATGAGATCGAGCGCTTGCTGCGAGCCCGTCGTAAGGATCACCTGATCGGAACGCACGCTGCATCGCGCGGCGACGAGCATCATCATTGGGGTCAGAGCTGTACTTGGTACTTTTCTACAACCGGTAGGGTTTAGATTCAGGGCCTAAGCTTTACTTGGTACTTTTCTAAGTGTCGATTTGTACGTCAGAGCTTTATTTGATACTTTTTTCTACAAGCAGTAGCGAAGTTCTATACATTGTAGAAAAGTACCAAGTAAAGCTCTGACCCCCAATCACCGCTCCTCGGTCATTCCGACGTAGGACGCGAGGAACCACAACCCGACGGCTGCCGAGAAAACCCCCTGCAGGATCGAGGTGACGATCTGCGCAGGGGCGAATGCGATATTGAAAAAGGGAGGCGCGCCCGAGCTGGCTCGCAGCATCGACATCGGCGCGGTGAACATCGACAGTGTCATCGCTCCGCCGAACGCAACGACGAACACGATGAACGCGACGGCCAGGTGACGGCCGAGGTCTCTGCGGATCTCTTCCCATCCTTGCTTCAGCGCCACCGTTGCCGTCGCCAGGCGGGCGACGCAGACCGCGATCGCTTTTTGCGTCCAGACGGCGATGATCACGCCGATCGGAATCAGGATCAGAAGGCTGAGGGCCAATCCTCCGCAACCGACCGCCACTCGTGCGCCGGTGTCATTGACGGCGATCATTCCAACGATCGTCAGCAGAAGTGGGATCAGGATGATGAGCCCCCCGAGTCCCCACGCCACGTTGTAGATCCAGAAGACGCCCCACCATGAAGCCCGACCGCCCTGCAGCCAGCGGTCCATCGTGAACGCGCGAAAGGCGTCGCGGCGCGGCGGGGGGGCGGCGCCGACTGTTCGTTCCGCATCGACGAACACTCTCGCATTTCCCGCCTCCACGAACGAGTGAATGGCAATGAGGACGCCGAGGAGGATGGTGACGACCGCGAGGATGTAGAGGATGAGCGCCCAGTGTCCGACGATGATTGCGGCGATGGCATCCGCAGGATTGTCGGCGTTTTTCAAATCGAAATTCGACAGGCCCGCAGCGACGGCAATGGGAATGATCGCCGCGATGATCGAGCCGATGACGATCAGAACGAATAGGAAATTCTCGGCGATGCGGATGGCGATCAGTTGCCAATTGGCGAGAACGCTGTCCAGGCCGCGGCGGAGGACGTCAGTGGTGTTGCGCAAAGGTTTTCCGGTAATCGGGAACGCCTGCGAGCTTGACCTCTTCGGTCATTTCGTAGAGGCGGCTGCGCAGGCGCTGGCCGATGCGATCTTCGAGATCGTCCGAAAAGTTCGTCGTGAAAATCGTCGTGCGCTGCCCGTTGTAGCGGGTGTTGATCAGGTAATAGAGGATGTCCTGCACGAACATCGACGGCTTTTGCGATCCGAGCTCGTCGAGCACGAGCAGATCGACCTCCAGCAGCGGCCGCAGAATCTCCGATTTGCTCGGCGCTTCGTCCGAATCGAACGAGGCCTGAATCTCCTGGATGAGATCCTGAAAATTGCTGAAGAGCAGGCGTCCCGGTTTTCCGCCGTCGATGATCTCCAGCAGCGCGGCGACGGCGAGATGGGTCTTGCCCGAGCCGCACGGGCCCATCAGCAGCAGGCCGCGTCCGTTGTTGATGCCGGGCAGCCAGGCGTCCGCAAATTCCTGGACGCGATTCCTGCCTGCCACCAGCGCGGTGTTGTTGCCGCGCGTGTAAAACGTCTCCAGCCGGCAGTGGTAGTAGCGTGGCGGGATGTTCGCGGCGGTGATGCGCTGGCGCCGCCGCAGATCGCCCTGACAACCGCAGGGCTCGACACGCTGCGCCTCGCCTTCGATGGGCACCCAGCCGGAGCCGTTGCAGCGGGGGCACGTTGCCGGGGCGGAGACGACGTTCACGGTTACTCAGTTTAGCTCGATCCGATTGAATGCAGAACGCAGAATGCAGAATTGAGAACGAAGAACATCGCCTTGCGTTTCTCACTTCTGCATTCTGCGTTCTGCATTCCCCCTCCCACCCCGTTATAATTCCATCCCTCGGGTCATGCCATCAGCTCTGATCGATTATCTCTCCGCTCGCGCGGACGCTGCGACATTCATCCTCCCGTTCGATTACGCGAGGACGATCGAGGAACTGTTCCCGCGCGCCGATGCGCTTCTTCCCGAGCCGTACAAGATTTTTCCTGCTGACGAGACGCAGGCGCCAATGCTCGGGTTCCCGCTCGCGGAAACCGCGGTGATCAAAGAGCTCGATGCCAAGCTCGATCGCTGGATCACCGACGAGGTCGCCTGGCAGGTCACCCGCAACGCCGACGCAAAAGAAAAGGCGCAGATCTCTCAGAACGCGTATCTCACGCCGCTGCTCAAGGTCGCCGAGAACGCGATGATGTCGAACCTGCTCAATGACTATCACGCGGTGTTCTGGCTGGCGCACTCGTTCGACGTGGCGCGGCAGTTCTCCTCGATCCCGCGCCGGGTGAGCTCGATCGATGCGCAGGTCGGCCGCACGCAAGGCGATGCGCTCAAGTACCGGGTCTTTTCGAAGTGGTCCATCGACACGCGCGATCAGATGATGCAGCTCGCCAATCGCGCTGCGGCCATCCTCGATGGCGAGGAGCAGCGCGCGCTGCAATTTTTCCGTCTGCTGCAGGATGACGTTCTCATCTTCACGGAAGAGTTCATCGGACCCGATCTGCGCGAGCTTCGCTCGTTTCTCAACGGCTATCTCCGCCGTGATTTCCAAGGCTTCCGCGACGGATTCGAGCGTCTGCGCAACGCCGCGACCGAGCTGCTGCAGCGCGATCGCACGTTCCGCATCGCCCTTCCGTCGTTCGGCTTGAATCCGGACCAGGGCATCTCCACCGCCGTGCTTCTGGACTCGCGCTTCCAGGCATTTCTCTTCGAGCTGCCGGCCGTGCAGAACACTCTCTCGCGCGAGGACCGCGAGCAATTTCAACTGATCGCCAAGCGTCTGCGCGAGTTCTCTGTCCTCAATCAACTACGACGCGGGATCGTGTGGATGGTCGTCGCCGCCGATGGGACCGTGCTCGCGGCCGACAAGCGGAACGGCATCGCCTACTCACGCTCTACGCGGCCGCTCGATTTCGGACGTCCGGGCGTGCTCGATCCGATGGTGCATCGCTTTGGCCTGATCTACGACATCTCCAACTTCACCGAAACGCTGGGCAACATCCGGCGCGCGGGTCGGAAGGAAGAGATCAACTCGTACCGGCAGATGCTGCTGTTTCAGCGCAGGCTGGAGACGATCGCCCAGCGTCACCTCCTGACCTTCGAAAAGTTTCTCGGCGACGGCGCGTTCTATACGACGCGCCGCGCGATTCGCCTGATCCGCGCTGCGGTCGAAATCGAGCGCTTCTATGCCGAGATGCGCAAGAAGGGATTCGCCTTCAACAAGGGGCTGCGGATCGCGCTCAACTACGGCTACTACCGGCTGCTGCCGATGAAGGGGACGGCGTCGAACGAGAAAATCACGGAGTTCTACGGACCGGGAATCGTCGAGCTGTCGCGGCTGACGACCGGGAAAGCGAACAAGGAAATCGAGGAGTTCGCGTCGTTCCTCATTTCGCACGGTTACGAGCCGAGGAAAGTGCAGAAGTTCTTTGCGCCGCTCGCCGGCGGGGTGGACGTCATCGATCACGAGCAGCACGCACGCGAGTTCTACGCCTATGTGAACACGAGCGGACATCTGGTGAACGAGGGCATCGTCGCGTCGATGTCTCTGCTGCAGGAGCTTTCGAATGATCTGGGCAACGAAGGACAGCAGCTCTACCAACTGCGGAGCGCGTGGGGAGTGTATTTCGGCTTCGATCCCGCGGTGACCGGTCTCGAATATGTCGGCGTGCGGCTGATGGGAATGGTCTCCATCAAGGGTCTGGACAACATCGAGGTCGCTGAGGTCGTGCCGTTCGCGCCGGGCGAAGTCGAAGCGATGCCGATGAATACCACCGAGTCGCTGGTGATGCTACTGCGGCAGGAATTTCATCAACGCGGACAAAGTGGCGCGTCGGAAGTCAGCGTCGAGACCACGCACGAGAAACTGATTCCAAGCGAGATCGTGGTGTGCGTCAAAGCCGATGCGGCGACCAACACCGGCGAAGTGCTGATCGGCGAATGGGACCCGCTGTCCGACGACGTTCGCAATCCGGTGCGGTTGCCGCGTGCCGATTTCCAACGCCTCTTCGCCCTTAACGGTGAGCTGAACAAAGAAAATCTGGCGAACAACAAATTGAGCGTCCGCGAGATCTATCTACGGCTCTCCGATCACATCTACACACCCGCCGTGCAGCTCGCGAGCTATCGCGAAAACGAGTACGCCGCCTTCGTGTTGGGAGATGAGGTGGAGAAGTTGTAGTTCGCCGTTCGCAGTTGACAGTTCGCAATTGATTTGCGGTTCAGTGTCATCCTGAGCGGAGCGAAGGATCTCAATCAACGTGGCTTGAGATCCTTCGCCGTCTTCGCGGCCCAGGATGACACCCCGCCGAGCGCGATCCCTCAACTGCGAACCGCGAACTGCTACCATCATTTCGTGCGCGTCGATCACGACAAGCGCGAAATCATCTGCTCAGTCGGTGATCTCGTGTATCCGACGACTTATCGTCGGATCGGCGTCGAGCGCGGCGATGGATTCCGCCGGATGTGGATCGGCCAGGACATCCACACGCGACGCGCAGAAGTCCGCGCCGCAGAAGACAAGAATTACCGCGCGGAAGTCCACGTCGTCCATCGGATCACCCACCAAAACTGGAATGTCACCGTCACGGGCCGCATCGACGGCCTCTCCGTTGACGCCGCGCAGCAGGTCGTCGCAATCGAAGAAGTGAAATCGATCCACTTCGATCTGGAGCTGGAATCACTCTACAGGTCGGAGAAACTGCAGCGGCATCTCTTTCAACTGCTGCTCTACTCCTTGTTTCTTTCCTCGCAGCCCGACTTCACCGGATTCACCTTCACCCCTCGGCTCGTGCTGATCGATTTGATCAGCGGCGACACGAAGGAAATCGATGCCGACTTTGATCGAGAGTCGGTCGCCGCCGCTCTCGCGGCGAGTCTCGATCAACTGATCGAGCAGCTCGAGACCGAGCACGCGCTGATCATCGCCAAGCGCTCGTATGCCGACGCGCTGCGGTTCCCCTACGAGCGGCTCCGTCCGTATCAGCAGGAGATGATCGACGCCGTCGCGCACGCGGTGCGCGAGCGCGAAGCGCTGCTGGTGTCCGCGCCGACGGGCGTCGGGAAGACGATCGCCGCGCTGTATCCCGCAGTGCGCGAGTGTCTACGAGCAGGCAAGAAGCTTTTCTTTCTCACCTCGAAGACTCTGCAGCAGGACGCGGCGGTCGACGCGCTGAAGATGCTCAACGACGGCTCGCTGCGCGTGCTGCGCATTCGCGCGAAGCAGAAGATGTGCGCGCACACGGAGATGATCTGTCACGAGGATTTCTGCCCGTTCGCCGCGCGCTACTCGGAAAAAATGGAGAAGAGCGGGCTCCTGCAGCGGATCACGGACTCCATGACCTACTTCGATCCCGATCTCACGTTCGAGCTCGCGCAGTCGACCGAGGTGTGTCCGTTCGAGGTTTCGTTGGAGCTGATCGAGCAGGCGGACGTCGTCGTTTGCGATTACAACTACATCTTCGATCCGTATGTCGGACTGAAGGCTTATCAGCGGGACAGCGATTACAGCGACTGCGTATTGATCGTCGATGAGGCACACAACCTCGTCGATCGCGGACGCGCGTACTATTCGCCCGAGGTGCTCGAGAAATCGTTCGACGCGATTCAACATCATCTCGCCGGCCGCAGTTGCCGGATCGAGCGATGGAACGACCTCCTCGACGCTCTTCGCGAGCACATGCACGAGCTCGCGGAATCGATCGAAGAGAGATCAACGCAGGCGCTCTGCGAACCCGATCGCCAGTTTTTCGTCGAGCAGCGCGCCGAGTGGGAGCGCGTGGTCATGAACTACATCCAGTGGAAGATCGAGAATGGAATCGCCGAAGAGGACGACCCGCTCGTCGACTTCTACTTCAAGCTCGTGAAGTTCACGAATCTGCTCAGCGAAGAGGGCGAGGAATTCGCGCACGTCATCGAGCGCACGCAGGACGGGCTGAAGCTGAAGATTTTCTGTAAGGATCCATCTCGTTTCCTCGGCGAGATCTTCGACTCGGCTTACGCGACGATCGCGCTTTCGGCGACGCTCGAGCCATTCGATTTCTACAAAAAGACTTTGGGATTCCCTCAGGATCGCGCAACCGAGCTCTCGCTGCCCTCGCCGTTCCCGCGATCGAACCGGAAAATCGTCATCGTTCCCGAGGTGGATACGACGTACAAACAGCGGGCGAATCATTACGATCGCATCGCCAGCACCGTCGCCGAAATTGCGGAAACCTCAGAGGGAAATTTCCTCGCGCTGTTTCCGAGCTATGTGTTCCTCCGCGAGATCGCCGAGCGCATGCCGTCGATGCGCAAGCAGGTCATGGTGCAGCGCGCGGACATGACCGATTACGAACGCAATGCGATCCTTTCGGTCCTGCGCGACCGGCGCGACCGCGACAATCTGATTCTCGCCGTGTCGGGCGGAATGTACGCGGAAGGGATCGACTATCGCGGCGATATGCTGTCGGGCGTGGTCGTGGTCGGTCCGGCGCTGCCGTCCGTCAGCTTCGAACAAGAGCTGCTGAAGCGTTACTACGATGAGATGTACGGCGCCGGCTTCGAATTCGCGTATCTGATTCCCGGCATGACGCGCGTCGTGCAATCGGCGGGTCGCGTGATCCGCAGCGAAACCGATGTGGGCATCATTGCTCTGCTGTGCCGCCGATTCACGCAGGAAAGCTACACGCGCTACTTTCCGAGCGATTGGTACGACCAGTCGCCACGCGAGCTGATCTCGAGAAAGCCGGCGAGCGAGATCCGCGAATTTTTCGAGGCCAAATCGACGCCGCAGTTGAGGTTGGTTTGAAGTTCCCGCTCGCCGCTCGCTGCTCGCTGCTCGCCGTCATGGCCTGCGCCCACAACCCACCCGCCCCTCCGCCCACCCCACCATCCATGGTCCCCCGCGCCGCAGTGGACATGCTGTGCACGCGAATGCACTCCGAAGGCATGACCGGCGAGCTGCGCGCGCTGAAAACGAGTCAGCCTCTGATCACGCCGCCGTCCGTCGAAGGGCTTGCGGAAGCGACGTTCTATCGCGGCCGTTCGATCCCGCGAGTCACAGCGGCTGAAACCGTGCCCGTGGAGATATCCGGATCATGCGTCACACGCGCGATCGACTCCATCAGCGGGCGCGACTCGGACGCAATGGTCGTGCAGTTCTCATCGCCGTTCGAGAATCCCTTCGTCCGCGGCCAGCTCGGCGTCTTCGCCCGTCTTTCTCTCGGCAACGAAGCCGCGACGTGGTATTGGATTCCCATCGGGCAGCGCAACGGCGTCTGGGGCGCTGCGAATCCGATCATGCTCGCCGTTCGCGAGTAGCGAGGTGTTATGGGTCCAGTGATCGTCCGGGCAGCGGGGTCGCTGCGAAACGACATCGAGTCGGATCACCATCATCTGATCGCCGACGAGCCGATCGATGCCGGCGGCACCGATGAAGGTCCGACGCCGTACGATTTTCTAGCGGCAGCTCTCGGCGGGTGTACGTCGATGACGATGCGCGTCGTCGCAAAGCGGGAGAACATTCCGCTCGAAGGCGCCGAGATCCAAATCAGCAGCGATCGCATGTACGCGAAAGACTGCGCCGATTGCACGAGCGCCAGCGGCTACATTCATCGATTCGATGTGCGCATCAAACTGCTCGGCAATCTCTCCGACGCGCAGCGCGAACGGCTGCTCAGCGTCGCCAAGCGCTGCCCTGTCGCCAAGACGCTCACCTCGGAAATCAAGATTGAGGAGTCGCTGCTATGAACTCGCTGCTGGAAGAGACCATTGAAGCGTGGGAGGGCACTCGCGACGGAATCATCGCCGAGGTGGAGAACATCCCGCCGAAGCAATTCGATTTTCGACCGGCCGAGGAGAGCCGCACCGTCTCCGAGCTGGTGCTGCACATCATGGAAGTGTCGCTGATGATGGCCGGCGAGCTGACGCGCGACGACACGAACTTCCATCGCGCGCCGTGGCCGAAACTGCTCGCCATGTATAACAAGCCCATCGAAGGACTGCAGTCGAAACGCGAGCTGACTTCAGCGCTGCGATCGACGCTGCGCGATGGTGTAAAAGCATTCCGCAACGCCGGGGAGCTCCACCTCCTGCAACTGATCACACGCTTTGACGGCAAACGTGGAACGCGGCTGGCGTGGTTCAATCACGGCATCGCCCACGAGAATTATCATCAGGGGCAACTCACAACGTATCAACGACTTATCGGGGTGACGCCAGCCCTCACCAAATTGATCCAGGGCAGTGCCTGACGGCCCGAACGCGCGCCAAATATCGTTGTAGGGCACGCCCTCAGGCCCAGGTCTCCAGCCAGTACTGCAGCATGACCACCGCCCACAGCGGCTTGGCGTGATTCGCGCGGCCGGCGCGATGTTCCGACAGCAGATCCGCAACGTAGGTCTCGTTCAGGATTCCGTCGCCGCGCAAACGCTGCGGTGAGAGGAGCCGATCGACTTCGCCCCGCAGCCCATGATTGATCCAGCTCGCGATCGGCACACTCAAGCCGCGTTTCCTGCGGTAGATCACGTCTTTCGGCAGCCACGCCTCCGCCGCCTTTTTCAGAACCCACTTCGTCGTTGTCCGGCGGACGCGAAGATCGGCGGGGAGGGAGAGGGCGAACCGCGTCACGTCGCGATCGAGAAACGGCGCCCGCGCTTCGACCGACGACAGCATCGTCGCGCGATCGACTTTCACCAGCAGGTTGTCGCGAAGATAGCTGCGGTAATCGAGCAACATCGCGCCGGTGAGTGGATCGCGATCGGCGGCCACACCCGGCATCTCCGGCAGTTCTCGCGGCGTCGATTTGCCAACCGGCGGTTGCAGGCCGGTGCCGAACCACGCGAGATGGCGCTCGACCCAGGGCTTCTCCGCATCGGTGACGAATTTCTTGAACAGGAATTCGATGGTCACTTTTCGGTTGGACGGCGGCACGCCTTGAACGAGACGCCGCAGTCCCGTGCGCGCGAAGCCCGGAAGGGCATCGTAGATTGGCGCGAGTTTGTGTCCGAGGTACGTGGGATAGCCGCCGAACAGCTCGTCGGCGCCTTCGCCGCTCAGAATGACCTTCACGTGCTGATGTGCAGCACGCGCGAGAAGAAACGTCGGAAGGATCGCCGGATCCGCGAGCGGCTCGGCGACGCCGCGTACGACGTTCCGCAGTGCGTCGAGGAGCGCCTCTTCGTCCGTGCGCACAGCGATGTGGCGAGTGTGAATGCGCGCCGCAAGCACTGCCGCGTCGCCGCTTTCGTCGTAGGACTCTTCCGCGAATTTCGCTGAAAAGGTGTGCACTTTGTCGACGCCGATGAATTTCGCCGCGAGGGTGGCGAGGATCGAGGAGTCCATGCCGCCGCTGATGAAGACGCCCACCGGAAATTTGGAACGACTCCGGATCCCAATAGCGGACCATCTGCTTGCCGTTTTCGGTAAAGCGCACGAAGGTTCCCGCTTCGACGCGGCGGATCGCGCGGAACATCGTCCGCGGCTCGGGGACGTAGCCGAGGCGGAGGTATTCGGCGACGGCGATGTCGTCGAGGTCGCGGCTGATGTCGGGATGGCGCAGGATGCACTGCAGCTCGGAGGCGAAGAGAATCTCCTGGCCGACGCTCGCGTAGAACAGCGGCTTCTCGCCCGCGCGGTCGCGCGCCAGGAGCAGCGTGTGCGTGCGATGGTCCCAGATCGCCAGGCCGAACATTCCGTCGAGCTCCGCGATCGCATCGCTGCCGCGCTCGAGATACAGCGGCAAAATCGCTTCGACATCCGACTGCGATCGGAACGGATAGTGGCCATAGCGCGCGCGGATCTCCGCGGCGTTGTAGATCTCGCCGTTGCACTCGAGCCAGACCTGCGCGTCCGGCGCGGAGAAGGGCTGGTCGGCGCGCTCGTGCAGATCGATGATGCGCAGCCGCTCGGTGCCGATGACGGCATCAGGATGCGTGAGCACCGCTCGGCCGTCCGGCCCGCGATGGCGCAGCGCTTCGCCCATCCACTCGAGAACTTCCGGATAGCGGAGCGGCGTGCCGCGCTCGGCGATCATTCCGTAAATGCCGCACATCAGCGAGGCATTGTATACGCCACAAAATGCGCGTCCGCGGATGCGAGCTGCGCGCCGTGCTGCTCGACGATGGCGCGATTGCGGCGGTCGTTCGCGCGCACGATCAGGATTCGCGGCCGGCTGCGGTCGAAGGCTTGCGGCAGCCACGACGCCGGCCGGATCGTCGAGCGCGGATCGGCGGCGAAGCCGCTATAGTGACGAGTAATATAGTTGCTCGCCAGCTCCTCGCCGTCCGGCGTGACGATGACGATCGGCCGCTGCAGGTAAAAGGCCATCGAGCCGGTGAACGCCTCGATGCCGATGATCTCGCTGTCGGGCTGCAGCAGCGGACGAATGTCGGCAGCGAGACCTTTTTCGGAGCGGCGGCCCGCCAGCGATCGCATCACGCCGCCGGTCGTGAGCGGAACCAGCAGCATCGGAACCGTGAGCGCGATCAGTGCGAACGGCCCACGCACGAAGATCGCGATCAGGCCGAAAAGCAGAGCGGCACAACCGAGGATGATGGCCGTTCCGGCGCCGAACGGGAGATGGGTGAACGGCAGCGCAGCGAGGATGAGCGCTCCGAAGATGGCCATGACGATCGCGGCGGCCCGACTTTTCTCCCAACGGCGCGCAGTGAGAAGCGCGATCGCCGGCATCAAGGGCAGCAGGTACTGCGGACGTTTCGATTGGGACAGCGAGAAGAAGACGAATGGCACGGCAATCCAGAGCAGCAGGTAGCGCTGAAGCCATTTATCCTGCTCCCCACCCGCCACCCGCCACCCGCTGCTGGCCCAAAACGGCAGCGCGCCGCCCAGCAGGTACGGCACGAAGTACCAAGGCGGTCCCGTGCGCTTGAGGGCGCCGGTGGTCAGCCGCTGCGCTGTCTCGGTGACGAGCACGTAGCGCAGAAAATCGGGGACTGCGAGCGAGATCGCCCATACCCACGGCGCGATGATGAGTACAAAAAGAATCAGCCCAGCCACTGAAGCCAATTGGCGTGCTTTCTTGCGCCAAATGGCATACGGGACGGCGACGATCAGCGGCACCGCCAGGGCCACCGGCCCTTTGGTGATCACGCCGAATGCCATCGCCGCCCAGGCAAGCGCCGTCCACCGGTTCGCCGTTCGCCGTTCGCCGTTCGCCGTGGTGCTCACTCGGCCAACAGTCAACGGCGAACGGCCAACTTCGTTTTCAATCGCAAAGTAGAAGGCGATCAATGCACTCGTGATGAAGAACGACAAAGCGCTGTCGAAGATGACGGTGCGTGCGAAAGCGATCGTCAGCGGCATCGACAGAAACATGATCGCCGCGACGGGCGCGTCGATGCCCACGCGCGACGCGAACCAGGCAAGCAGAATCGCGGTGGCGATCGTGAACAGCCACGCCGGAAATCGCGCGGCGAACTCCGTCGGCCCCGTCACCTCCATTACCGCAGCCTCAGCCGCAAAATAGACGATCGGTTTGTCCAGATACGGCATGCCGTCGAGCCGCGGCATCACGTAGTCGTTCGTCGCGGCCATCTCTCGGGCGACCTCGCCGTTTCGTCCTTCATCCGGATCGAGCAGCGGGTAACCGCCGAGCTGCACCGCCAGGACGATTGCGGCGACGACGGCCCAAGCGGATAAACTCGGCGACCTCATGATTCTTGCCGCCATTTTGACGCACGCGATCGCCGCGCACATGCGATTTCTCGCCGGCGATTCACTGGAAGGGCGCGAGCCGGGGACGCGGGGCTTCGAAGTCGCGGCGCAATACGTCGCCGCGCAGTTCCAGTCGTTCGGCCTGGAGACCTCATTTCAGCCGATCGTATTTCGCTCGGCAAAGCTGATCGAAGAGCAGTCGTCATTGGCCATCGATGGGCAGCCGCTGATCATCCGGAAAGAGGTTCTTCTGCGGCCTAACTTTCTGTCGCCGACCAGCGAAGTGACCGCGCCCGTGGTGTTCGCCGGATTCGGAATCACCGCGCCGGAGCTTCATCACGATGACTATTCGGCGATCGACGCACGCGGAAAAATCGTGCTGATGTTGAGCGGCGCTCCGCCGAATTTTCCTGCCGATCAGCGCGCGTTCTATTCCGGCTCTCGCCTGAAGGAGAAAAACGCGGCGCGGCACGGCGCCGTGGGAGTCCTCACGCTCAGCACGATTACCGACGAGAAGCGCTCGCCATTCGAAAAGCGCGCGCAGCAGAGCGGCATCCCTCCGATGCTGTATCTCGAGAACGGCAGCCCCGTCGATGCGATCGAAGGAATCGGCGCGGCGGCGACGGTGAGCCGCGCGGCGGCCGAGAAACTCTTCGCCGGCGCGACGCTGTCGCTGGATGCGGTGCTCGACGATGCGGAGAAGAGCGTCGCGCATTCGTTTCCGCTCGCGACAAACGTCAGTGCCCACATCGTTTCGCAATTCACGGAGCCCAAGAGCGAGAACGTGGTGGCGATTCTCCGTGGGGCGGCCGGCGAATCGGTCGTCGTCTCCGCTCACCTCGACCACCTCGGCAATCATCCGCCGGCAAACGGCGGCGACTCGATCTACAACGGCGCGTACGACAACGCGTCGGGCGTCGCCTGTCTGCTCGAGATCGCCCGCGCGCTCGCTGCCGGTCCGCGGCCGAAGCGCTCGATCGTCTTCGTCGCCTTCACCGGCGAGGAAAAAGGCGATCAAGGTTCCCAGTACTTCGTGCGCCACCCGCCCGTCCGCCCGCTCGTCGCTGACGTCAACATGGATATGTTTCTGATGCTCTATCCCGTCGGCGATCTCGTCGCGTTAGGCGGCGAGCACACCACGATCGGCGAAATGGCCGCGCGAGCGGCGCACGAGGTGGGATTCGAAATGAGTCCCGATCCGTATCCGGAGGAAGTGCGGTTCATCCGCAGCGATCAGTTCTCGTTTGTCGAGGAGGGAATCCCGGCGATCCATCTGAAGCCTGGCAATCGGAGTCTCGATCCGAGCATCGATGGTGCGGTGGTCACCCGCGATTGGCTGCGGCGCGTGTACCACTCGCCGGCCGATGACATGAATCAGCATTTTGATTTCGCTTCGGGCGCCCGATATGCCGAGACGAATCTTCGGCTCGTGCGCGCGATCGCCAACGCGCCCGAGCGCCCGCGCTGGAAAGCGGGCGATTTCTTCGCGCCCAAATGAGGATCGTCTCACTCGTCCCCTCGCTCACGGAGACGCTGTTCGCGCTCGGAGCGGGCGATTCGGTCGTCGGTATCACCGATTTCTGCATCTTCCCGGAAGGCATCGATCGTCCGCGCATCGGCGGGACGAAAACCCCGAACGTGGCGAAGATTCGTGAGCTGCGCCCCGATGTTGTCTACATGAATATCGAAGAGAACCTGAAGAAGCACGCGGACGAGATCGCGACATTCGCGCGCGTCGTGGCCACCGAACCGAAGACGATCGACGACGTGGCGAAACTGATTGCCGAACTCGGCACCACTCATGGCTGCGAAACAAAGGCCGCCGAATACATCCAACTGCTAACGGCGAACTGCGAACCGCGAACTGCGTTCACGTTCGTTGTCCCCATCTGGAAAAAGCCGTGGATGTGGTGCGGCGGCGACACCTACGTTTCGAATCTCGTCGAGAGCGTCGGCGGGCGCAACCTGCTGCGCGATTGTGCGCGCTATCCAAGACTCGAGCTCGAGGACGTTCTCGGGCTGAAGGCGGACATCGTCTTTCTGCCCGACGAGCCGTACGCGTTCACCGAGGCGGATGCAGCCGCGATCACGGCCCCTCACCCGGCCTCCGGCCACCCTCTCCCCGCTGACGCGGGGCGAGGGCCCTCACACGACGCCCCTCTCCCGCTTGCGGGAGAGGGTGCCGCGAAGCGGCGGGTGAGGGTGATCGGCCCCTTTCCCGGTCACCTCTTCACATGGCACGGCGTGCGGACGATCGAAGGGCTGCGTTTCCTCAGGCGGGTGCTGTCACCTCTTCCGCCCACTGCCGGATCGTCTCGTCGACCGCGTCGAGCTGCTTCGAAAAAAAGTGATCGGCGCCGGTGACGATCACGCTCTCTGCATTGCGGATGTGCTCTACGACTTTCTCGAGCTTTGCCACATCGCCGTGCTCGTCCTGTGTTCCATGCAGAAAGAGGATCGGCTTCTCGCAGTGACGCAGATGCCCGAAGTCGTACTTGTTCACTGGAGTGCCGATCAGAAAAATCGCGTCGACTTCCGGCAGCTCGCACGCGACGCGCGATGCCACCCATGCGCCGAATGAGAATCCACCGACGATGAGCTTCTTCCCGGGATGATGCTTCTTCGCCCAGTCGATTGCCGCCATCACGTCGTCCTGCTCGCCCTCGCCCTCCTCATGTTTCCCCGCGCTCGCCCCGACTCCTCGGAAGTTGAATCGCAGGGTGGCGATGTTTGCGTTCTCCAGACCACGCGCGGCGCGAAAGACGACCTTGTTGTGCAGCGTGCCGCCGCCGAGGGGGTGCGGGTGGCAGATGATGGCGATGCCGGCGGGATCCTGCAGCTCACGATAGAGCGCCTCGAGCCGGCCCGCGCTGCTGAAGATATCGACGTGGCGGAGCGGCTTCGGATTCATGCGATCTTCACCAGCACGCGATCGCCGTCGAGGCGCACTTCATGCGTCGCGATTTTGATATCAGGGTTTCCAAGACAGACGCCGGTGGCAATCTCGAATGACCACAGATGCCACGGGCAGACGATCTCGTCGCCGATGATGTCGCCTTCGCCGAGCGGACCGCCGCGATGCGCGCAGGTGTTCTCGCTCGCGAAGAAGCCTTTGCTCGTGTGATAGAGCGCGATGCGCCGCTCGCCGATCGTGCAGACGCATGCGCGGCCGACAGGAAGATCATTCACCTTCGCAACCTCGATGAAATCAGACACTGCTCGCCGCTCGCTGCTCGCCTTATGCCAGCCACACCGGCCGCGGAATGCCGTCGCGTCCAATCGAAGCGCTGCCGTCGCCCCACACGCCGGGAATCTCCGTACCACACGACGCGCATTTGCCGTCCTCGAGTTTGTAGGATGTGACGCGGAATCCATACCGGCCGATCACGACGGCGTTGCAAGTTGGGCATTGCGTGCTTTCGAGATCGCCGAACGCGCCGGGAATGTTGCCGGGATAGATGTAGCGCAGGCCGGCGCGCTTTCCGATTTCATACGCGCGAAGCAGATGCTGCGGTCGCGTTGCCTCGTTGTGCATCTTGTAATCTTCGTGGTACGCGGTGATGTGCCACGGGATGTTCCCATCGACCGACGCGAGGAACTCTGCGATTTTCGTCAGCTCTTCCTCGGAGTCATTGAAGCCGGGAATGACCAGCGTGACGATCTCCACCCAGATTCCACGCTGTTTCAGACCGCGAATGGTGTCGAGCACGGGCTGCAGCGTCCCGCCGAGCTCGCGGTAGTGCGCATCGGAGAAGCCTTTGAGATCGACCTTGTACATCGTCACGTACGGCGCGATGTAATCGAGCACGCGCTCGGTCCCGTTGCCGTTGGAAACATACGAGCAGATCAGTCCCGCTTTCGTCGCCTCTTTGAACACCTCGACCGCCCACTCGGACGTGATCAGCGGCTCGTTGTACGTCGAGGTGATGACTTGCGCGCCGTTTTTCTTCGCCAGCTTGACGAGGTCGGCCGGTTCGACGTCGCTCGGCGGCGCGCCGGCGACGGGATCGCGAATCGCCTGAGACGTGACCCAGTTCTGGCAGTAGCCGCAGTGGTAATCGCATCCGAGCATGCCAAACGACAGCGCGAGGGCGCCCGGATAGGCGTGAAAAAACGGCTTCTTCTCGATCGGATCGACCTGCAGCGCGGCAACGTATCCGCGCGGGACCTTCAGCACTCCCTCTTCATTGAAGCGCACTTTGCAGATGCCGCTGAGCCCGTTGAGGATCTTGCAGCGATGTCCGCACGAATAGCAGCGAACCGCTTTGTTCTCCAGTGGATCGACCAGCTCCGGAGCGGCGTCCGTCGTCCGTTTGGCGAGGATCTCCCCGAGCGTGATCTGTCGCTCAGTCAGTTGAGGCATGCTACCGAAAACATTGGCCGACGCTCGCGTATTGCCACGCCAGATCGTCACGGGACGAGTTCGAACGCTGCGGTGTGCTTCGGACGGACGACGCTAAAGTCGCGCCGGTCGAGGGTGGCGATTACGGTCGCTCCGAGCCGTTCCGCGGTCGCGATCACCGATGCGTCGACGGTCCCAAGGCGTAAATCGCGGTATTCCGCGACCAGCTCCGCGATGCGAATCCAATCACCGGCCAGAACAGGTTCAGTTATGAAGTTTCCCGCCGCCAAATCTCCGAGGAATCTCACCTCGGACATCCACCCAAGGCGTGTCTCGAGAAGGTAAGCAACTTCGGTCACGACTAGTTGTGGCACAACGAGCGGTCCTGGATCCGATTCGAGAAGTGCCAAGCTCGGACTGTGATCCTGGTCGTCTTCGTCGATGTAGGCGTACAGCGGACCGGAATCGACGATGAGAGTTATCGGCGACTCTCCCGCCGGATGATCTCTTCGATCCGCCGTGCTGTGTCGCGCTGCCCGCTTCGCCCCGACTTCGCAGCAATCAGTCGCCGCCGCCCGCCGCCAAGGTGAGAAACGATCGCTTCGCGCGTCACTTCGGAGATCGTGATCCCGCGACGCGACGCCTCATGCCGTAGCTTCGCATCCAGGTCGTCACTCAATTTCACGGTCGTGCGCTTCATGGTATGCCAGCATACCACAGGCGGTTCTCCGGCGCAACCGCGGCATCGTGATGACGATGTACGCGACGCTCGCGAGCCCAATTCCGGCGATGGAGTCGATCAGGTAATGCCAGCCGGTCACGATCGATCCGATAAAAATGATGACCGTGAAGATGGCGAAAAGAATCGCGCCGAATCGCCAGATCCGCCGCAGCCAGAGCCAGACCAGAAACTCGAAGGCCACGTGCAAACTCGGAAATGCGGCGATGCCGAGGACGACGTTCACTTCCTGGTTTCGTAATAGATGCTGATAATTTGTCATTAAAAGACGTTGCAATTCCTGGGTGTGGGTCAGCATTGCGGAAAGCGGAAGCCACACTTGAGGGAATCGATATGCCGGCCCGAGCGAGGGCACAAGCATGTAGAGCCACGCGCCAGCGATCCACATCAACGTGTTCGAATTCATGAAGCCGATGCGGATGCGACGATCCGCATCCGACAGGAAGAAAATCGAGGCGATGTTGATGCTGGCGACGAACACGTTCGCGTAGGTCCAGTCGAAAAACCGCAGCGCGAGCGGATTGGAGAAGACCTCGAGGAAGAAAATGTTGGGCGAGTGGCCGAAGAACATCGCTGCATCCGCGTTCCACAGCTCGCGATCGAAGAGCCGAGCGTGAAGGAGCGGAACCGCCAGCTTGATCCAGCCGTACGTCTGCACCGAAAGAACGCTGAAGACCATCAGCCGCGCGCTGTCGGCCAGCCATTCCGCCGAGCGAACGACGCGAGCGTATTCGCGCCGCTTGATCGCCAGGCGGATCGCCACGCCGATCAACGCCTGAATCGCGAACGCGGGTACCAGCACCGCGAAGATTTTGATGAGCGTCGCCAACGGAGCGCGTGTGATCCGCCAAAGCAGAATCTGAATCAATAGGAAATTGATGACGACGAAAACTTCGAAAAAATACGGTCGCTTCATTGCGCAGGAAGAAAGAACATCGCGACCGCAATGATCGCGTACACCGCGAGAAGCTGCACGCCCTCGAACCAGTTCGTTTCGCCATCCATCACCAGATACGCGAAGATCGCCACGCTCACTCCGCTCGCGAGCAGCTCCAATGGAGTGAACAGCAGATCGAGCGGGTGTCCCAGCGCATAAGACAAGAACACCAATACAGGCGTGACGAACAGAGCGATCTGTACGCTCGACTGCATGGAAATGTTCAGCGCCGTGTCCATCTGATTGCGATATGCGAGCATGACCGCCGTCGAGTGCTCCGCAGCATTGCCGACCACCGCCAGCACCACGAAGCCGAGGAACACTTCGTTCATCCCCCACGACCTCCCCGCTTCCCTCACCGCATCCACCAACCCCTCGGCCACCACCGCCATGAGCGCGCTGGCGATCAGCAAGAGGATGATGGCGCGCCTTGCCGGCCACACGTGTTCTTTCGGGGGCACGTCTTGCTCCGAGGCGAGGACCTTGCGATGAGTTTTGAACGTGAAAAAAAGGCCGAGGATGTACGAGATGAGAAGGATGATCGAGGTGCCAATCGAGACCTGATGAATCAACTGCGGCTGATGCGCGCGGATCGCGGCGCGAAAAAAGAGCGCCGGGATGAGCGCCGCGCTGACCGAAAGAATCAATTGTCCGGCTTGCGATTCCGCCGAGAGCGCGTTGAACTTCAGCGTTTCGCGTTTCATGCCTCCGGCGACCATCGACGCCCCGCCCACGAAGAGCAGATTGCCCACGACCGAGCCGCTGAACGATGCGCGCACCACGTCGGGCAGCCCCGCGCGAATGGCAAAGATGGCGATGATCAGCTCCGCGAGATTGCCGAACGTCGCATTGAACAGCGCGCCGGCCGTGGGTCCCATCCGATGGGCGAGCTGTTCGGTGCCGACGCCGATCCAGGCCGCGAGCGGCAGCACCGCCAGACAGGCGAAGACGAACAGCCACAACAGATTGCGATGCGTGAACTGAAGATAGATCGCGATCGGAATCGTCGCGTACAGGGCCCAGTGCGCGGCGCGCTTCACGTTAGGGAGTTTACACTCGCCGCAAGGACCTGCTCGCGGCACTGCACCGGTGAAAAGGACTGAGGACTGAGGACTGAGACCCGCCCCCCTCAGCCCTCAGTCCTCAGTCCTCAGTCCTCAGTCCTCGTCCTACCGTTTGTAACGTGCGATGACCAGCGTTTCGTCATCGTATTGCGGAGCGGAGCCGACGAACTCATCGACCGCCGCGGCAATTCGGTCGCGCATCTCGGCGGGCGTGGAGGACGCGCGCACGAGCTGTTCCAGACGGTCGGCCCCGAACTCCTCGCTCGCTTCGTTCTCCGCTTCGGTGATTCCGTCGCTGTAGAGAACGACGGTCGATCCGGCAGGAAACGAGCGCGTTTCGGTCATGTACTTCGACTGTGCGAGCATGCCGATCGGCAGGCCCTGCGATTTGAGCATTTCCAGTTGATCGCCAATGAGCACGTAACCTGGATTGTGGCCGGCGTTCACGAACTGAAGGGTCTCCGCCTCGCGGTCGATGGACGCGATGATGAAGGTGATGAACTTGTTCTCCGCCGACCAGCGATGAATGTGACGATTCAGCTCCGTGGCCACCTCTCCGAGCTCGCGTCCTTCGCGCACCAGGAGCTGCACCGCCGCGTGCAATGCCGACACGAGCAGCGCCGCGGGCAGCGACTTGCCGGAGACGTCGGCGACGAGCATCGTCACGCCGTTCTCACGCTCGAAAAACGCGTGATAGTCGCCGCCGACCTGGCGCGCGGGCCGCGACAGCGCCGCGATTTCAACGCCTTCGATCGTGGGGACCGACTTCGGCAGAATGTCGCGCTGGATCGTCGCCGCCAGCTCGAGCTCGCGCTCCATCGCCTGCTTTTCCAGCGCCTCGCGGTGCAGCCGCGCGTTTTCCAGCGCGATGCCGACCTGGTTGGCAAAGAGCGACAGCAGGCGCAGCTCGTTGGCTTCGAATGCGCCGATGCCGCCCTCACGCCTCTCGCGATCGGCTGCGGCGAGAACGCCGATGATCTGATTGTTTCCGTTCACCGGCACCGCGACGACCATGCCTCCTTCGAGGCTGACCGCCTCTTGTGTCTCGAGCAATTGCTGCAGATCCGCCTCACTCACCGGCACATCGCCGAACGACCGATACGGTTTGAAGCCCTCGCCGTCGCGCAGAAACAACGCGGCGCGCCGCGCGTTGATCAGAGAGATCATGCGGAAGAGGATTTCGTCCGCGAGCTCTTCGATGTTCAGCGTGCCGGCAATCGACAGACCGATGTCGTAGAGCGATTCGAGCTCCCACAGCCGGTATTTGAGCTGGAAGTCGCCCTCGCGCATTTCCTGCGAGAGTCGTTGATTGGCGACGACAGTTCCGACGAACGCGGCCGCGGCGCGGAGCAGATCGAGATCGTCTTCGGAATACTCGCCGCCGGTCAGTGCGAGGAGGCCGAGGTGATCGCGGCCATTGCGGAGCGGGACGAGGATGCGGTCGGCGGCGGCGACGATTTCAACGGGAGGATCATCGGCGAGAATCTCCGGCGCGACGAACTGCTGGCTTTTCGCGGCGAGACGCATGTTCGCATCGCGATCGCGGAGATAAACGGCGCCTCCTTCAAATGGAGTATGTCGCGTAAAGGCGGCGAGGATTGCGTCGCCGCGCGCTGACGTCCGTTCGAGCTGTTGGAGATCGTGAACGAAATCGGCAAAGCGGCGGACGAGTAGAGACATGTATCTGGTGAATATTACTGGTTGCGAGGTCTCGTGGTTTCGGGGTCTCGGGGTGCATCACTCCGAGACCGCGCGGCCGCGAGACCGCGCGACTACAGTCCCAGCTCCTTCACCGCAGTCTCTTCGTTGTCGAAGATCGCGGCGTAATTGGCGAGGCCCATGATCTGAAACGTTTTGTGAATGACGGGCGTGAGGCAGCAGAAGGCGATATTGCCGCCCTTCTCCATCATCTTCTCGATGATCTCGATGAGGATGCTGATGCCGATGGAGTTGACGATCTTGGTCTCCCGCAGATTCAGCAGCAGCGTGCGGACGCCGCCATCCATCAGCTCGTAGGCGCGGTTGGCGATCTCTTCCCCGCCGACATTGTTGATGTAACCCTTGGTGTAGAGGATTGCGCCCTGCGATTTGCGCTCGACCGCCACCTTCAGTTCCTCAGTCATGTGCTTTTTCTCGCGTTCTCAATTTATCCCGAGCGGAGCGAGGGACCTTCGGTGCTGCGGCGGTCGGTGCGGTGACATACGGCTGCAGGTGCGCCGCTCCACTCGAGATTTCATGAGATCGCTGTGCCACCGGAGATGCCTCGCTACGCTCGGCATAAACTCGCTCTCAGTCATGAATTCTTCTCGTATTTGACCATATGTATGGTTGTGCCGCCGTTCTGAGTGGTAGAGATGTCGACCTCATCCATGTGCAGCTCCATCAATTGCAGTCCTCGTCCTCGCTTGTGCGGCGTGCCGGGAATGGGACGGCGCGAGCGTGCTTCCTTAGGATCGAACCCTCTGCCGTGATCGGTGACCCAGATATCGATCCGGCTGCCGTCGTTGTTCGACGTGCCGACGAATCTTAAGTAGATGCGATTGTCGGCGCAACCGGAGTGTTCGCGGGCGTTGATGCACGCCTCGACGACCGCGTGCATCATCTCATCGACGTGCTCGGAGCTCATGCCCATTTCGCGCGCGAGATTGCCCAACGCGCGAGCGGCGGCGATCTCGATGTCCGGAACCATCGGGAGGGTCAACTCCATCTGCCGCTCGGCGGTCGCTGTCATTCGAAAGAAATCCTGCAGGGAACGGGACTCAGAAAGCGAGGAACAGCGCGACGACTGATTTGATCCACGATGGAATCTGTCCGAGGCTGTCGAGGGCCAGGAGGGCGCCTCTATCGCAACGCCACTGCCACGTGCTGGGAGCCGCCAAATTTGCCTCTAAGCCGCTGATGATACGGAGTTTACACGAAGTTAGAAGGCCATGGGGCAATTTGTCCAACTGTGGCGAATTGGGACTATCATTGGTGAGCATCGTCACATCGAAATACAACTCGCCACTTTTCAGTAACTTATCAGTGAACGTCCCAATTCTCCCCACTTGTGGCGTTTTGGGATATCGCTGCGCGCATCCTATAGAGCGTCTTGCGGTCGACGCCCAAGATTTTGGCGGCCTTCGACATGTTGCCGCCGGTGAATGCCAGAACGCGCGCGACATAGCGGCGTTCCAGCTCGCTGAGCTTCGGCAGATCGGCCGACAGCTCCTCGCCCGCCGTAGTGGTCGATGCCGCGTCGGGCAGGAGCAGATCGCCGGAGTCGATGATCGGATCGGTGGTGAGCGCGAGCGCTCCTTCGATGAGATTCTCCAGCTCGCGGACGTTGCCGGCGAATGGGTAGCGCATCAATTTTTGAAGGGCGTCCTGGGTGATGCGGACGTCGCGCAGACCTTCGCGCTTACCGTATTTGTCGAGGAAGAAACGCACCAGTTTTGGAATGTCTTCTTTCCGGTCGCGAAGCGGCGGCAGCACGATCTCCACGACCCTGAGCCGGTAGTACAAATCCTGACGAAACTCTCCCTGTTCGATCATCTCTTCGAGATTGCGGTGCGTCGCCGAAAGAATTCGAACATCCACGGGGATCCGCCGCCGGCCGCCTAACTTTTCGATCTCGCGCTCCTGCAGCACGCGGAGCAATTTCGCCTGCAGCGCGAGCGGAATGTCGCCCACTTCGTCAAGGAAGACCGTGCCACCGC
>WNGB01003914.1_pt1 | contig 23093 bp, 18 predicted proteins | sample 5400681 | NCBI WGS metagenome assembly WNGB01 (sample SAMN13153367, study PRJNA577476) | soil metagenome | isolation source: 115 cm soil or saprolite under grassland replicate 2 | place: USA:California | collected 2016-06-15
TGTCCGCCAGACGCTGCGCCACCAGACGGTCGAGCCGCCACGCCGCGTCGCCGCGGCCGGTGCGGAACGTCCGGCGGTGCGGTCCCGCAGCGGTCACACCGCCGGCTTCACGCCGAGCGTGGCGTAGACGGCCGCCGGATCGAAGACCGTACCGTCCTTGATGGTCAGCGCCACCCGGCGGACGTCGGAGATGCGCGCTAATGGGTCGCCGTCGATCAGGATCAGGTCGGCCAGCTTGCCAGGCTCGACCGAGCCCAGCTCGGTATCCCGTTTCATCACCCGGGCGGCGCCGAGAGTATCCATGCGGAGCACCTCGGCGGGGGGGATCCCGGCCTGCGCATAGAGCTCGAGCTCGCGGTGCAGGGCGAAGCCCGCGATGGCGTCGGTGCCTGCCACGATCGTCACTCCCGCGTCGTGGAAGGTGCGCACCAGGGCGAGCGCCTTCTGGAAGGAGTCGGCATAGCGCTGGACCTTGTCCGCCGGCGGGTTCAACCCTCCGTTCCGGAAACCGCGCTGCACCTGCGGGGGCACCCGGTCCGCGATCGCGGCGTATTCGGGGGAGACCTCGCCCGGGCGGGCCATGAACATCCCCTCGAACACGCCGACCGTCGGGTCGAGCACCGTGCCCCGCTCCTTGAGGAGCTGGATGAAAGAGCGCACCCGCGGCGAGGCCAGATCCAGCTCGGCCGCGTGCTCGGCCACCGCGGTGAAGCGGGCCGGCGTGCGCGTGTCGATCCCGTCGAGGAAGTTCAGGAAGAGGAAGTTGACGTGCTGGATCTCGTCGTAGCCGGCGCGCACCGCCTGCTCGGCGGTCATGCCGTTGGGGATGTGGCCGCTCAGGCGCAGACCGTGCTCATGGGTCCGCCTGGCGATGGCGGGGACGAGCTTGGGATCGAGCGAGCTGTAGAGCTTGATCTGCTGATACCCCAGCTCGGCGTAGCGGTCGACCCAGGCGAGCGCGTCCTTCTCGTTGTCCACCAGCACCTTGGTCGGCCCGGCGTAGGGGCCGGGGCCGTCGATGATGCCGGCCCTGAGCACGCGCGGCCCGACCTCCTCGCCGGTATCCCACTTCCGGCGCAGCTCGGCGAGCTGGTCGATGTCATTGGCCATGTCGCGGACGGTGGTCACACCCGCCGCGATATTGAGCGGGCCATCGAGAGGCGAGAGATGGGTGTGCATGTCCCACAGGCCGGGCATGAGGAACCTGCCGCGCGCCTCGATCACCTCGGCGCCGGCGGGGACCTCGACCTCGCCGTCCCGGCCCACGGCGGTGATCCGGTTCCCGGAGACGATCACCGTGGAGCCCGGCCGGACCTCGCCTGAAGCCGGATCGAACAGCCGCGCGCCCCGGATGGCGAGCGGACCGGCGGGCCGGTGCGCCAGACGGGCGGCGCTCTCCTTCATCTCCGCGTCGTCCTTCGCCTCCTGAAAGCGGGCGAGATCCGGCGCGGTGCTCTCCCAGCCTTCGCGGACCAGGGCCGTCCACCCATCGCAGGCCGCGAAGAAGCGGCGGTCCTCGTCGAGCCAGATCCAGCTGGGCGCGAAGTCGCCGCCGGCGAGCGCGTAGAGGTGGACGGTCCGCGTCTGGCCGCCCGCCGCGACCTGGAGCGATCCGCTCTCCGCGATCCGCATCTCGCCGGCCGGCAGCAGGTCGATCCGCCCGCCGGGTGCCCGGAGCAGGGCGCGGGCCAGGACCTCCTGCTCCAGGGGAGAGGTGTTGAGCGCCAGATAGAACGCGGGCCGCGTGAGGCTCCGGTCCCCTTTCTCGGCGGCGTTGCTCCAGGTCGCCCGCGCGCCGGTCTTCTGGTAGGTCTCGTCGACCGCGTTCTTCCAGTAGTCATGGCCGCGGATCTCCACGCGCACCGGCACACCCTGCTCATCCACCACCTCGCGGGTGGTGATGCTGGGGCCGCGGCCACGATCATTGAACTCGAACGTGAAGACCTGCTCGCGGTCCGACACCGTCTGAGCGGTGGCCGATCCGGCCCGGTTTCCACTCAGGACGAAGGTGTAGCGGACCTCGGGCGCCGACGGGGCGGCGGCGCCGCAGAGGGCGAGCGCGAGGAGCACGGGGGCGATCAGGCGGCGCGGGGCTGTGTGCATGTCATCTCCGGTAGCCAAATGCTGGAGATGATACCGAAGGCCAGGGGTCCAGGTTGCGCTACTTCGAGAACCGGCGGACGACGAGCGCCATGGGCAGGCCGACGCAGAGCATGTGGACGGTCAATCCGTCGCTTCACCGGCCACGACGTGCGCCACGCCGACGGCGGCCAGCTCCAGAGGAAGGGCTTGACCCCACACGTCGAGGTCGCTCCGACCCGGGCGGGCCTGAGCGCCGGCAAGGACGAGGTGCTCGACCGGGCTTTGCAGGACCTCGCGCAGACGCTCGCTCAGGAAGCGAAGGAGAGAGAGAAAAAGGCGCCCTGAGGACGCGGGGCGTCAATTCGCGAATACGTCTTCCAAGCGATCCGCCGAGAGCACCCGCTCTCCCCAATCGAGGAGATGCGTGGCATCTGCGCTCAGCACCCGCTCGCGGACCTGCGGGTCCAGACGCCCGAACTTCCGTTCGAGCAGACGCAGGAGAAAGTCCTGACGACCCTCCTGCCGGCCCTCCTGCCGGCCCTCCTGCCGGCCTTCCTGACGGCCTTCCTGACGGCCTTCCTCGCGGAGCTCACGGTTCCACTCCTCGACTCTGTTTTCCAACATGGCTCTGAAATCCTCCAGCCCGAGGGCTTCAGGAATCGATTCGCTTTCTCCGTGGCGCGGGAGCAGGACATGGTCGAACCAGCTCAGAACGGCGCGCCGAAGCGGCCCTTCGTCCGGACCATCCAGAAGCTCGACCAGCCGGCTCGCGCCTTGGCTGAGGGCGGTCCGGTCCGGACTCTGCTCCAGCCAGAACACCTGCGCTGTTACGAGCCCTCTCCTTTGCACGCGCACAGGTGTGGCTCTCGACATCCCCAGGGAGCCCCGCGCGGAACGTGATCTGGAGATATTCTATCAGAAGGAAGAGCCCGCGAGGGCGGGCCTCCAGGCCGCCAAGGACGAGGTGTTCGTCCGGACCAGGAGGCAGAGGAGACGGAGAAGAAGGCGCCCGAGAGCACCTTCGAGCTACTCCTGCAAGACGACCCGGCTCGGGAGACAGGCCGTCGCGCTCGCCAGACAAGTTGTTCGGCTCGCGAGGAGAGGCAGCCGTCTGGAGAGCACGGCCGCTCGTCTCGCCCGACAGGTCACCGTGCTCGCGAGGAGAGGTGGCGTGCTCGCGAGCACGGTCGCTCGTCTCGCCAGACAGGCCGCTGTGCTCGCGAGGAGAGGGAGCGCGCTCGGGAGACAGATCGCTCGTCTCGCCGGACAGGTCACTGTGCTCGCGAGGAGAGGTGGTGCGCTCGCGAGACAGATCGCTCGGCGGACGTGGGACTACCGCCGTCGAGCCTGGCCGCGAGCGGCCTTCACCGGAGGCTCCGGGCACCCCAAGGTCTTGAGCAGCTTGCGGAACGACCTCGAATTCTTCCGGGCTCGCTCCGGGTCGAGCTTACCGCAGATCTTGATGGCGCCGGCCTTCTTGTCGTAAGACCGCTTGTGGGAGCAGACCTTCAAGAGTTCGTGAGCATCCACCGTGTCCGCGCGTCCCGGCACCACCTGCTTCTCGATTCGCTCAACGTGCTCGAAGAGCCCAGGCAAATCCCGGAGCGCCTGCGGGTCGGCGACCAGCCAGTTCTCGAGCTTGGTCACTTTGAGGACGACCTGCACGTCGGCGGTCTTGCTCAACGACTGAAGACGGCTCCGCGCTGCCCGTTCGATCTCCTCCACGAGAGGGCCCGTGCACTCCTGGCGCGTCTCCTTGTCGATCAGAATGAGAATGAGATCAGCGCCCTGGTTGAGGAGGATCGGGAAGCTTTTGCTCGCGACGTAGGCGATCTGGTCAGGCCGGGCGAGGGGCTGGATGGCGCTGAAGAGAGGTCTCAGAATCGTGTTCGGAGACCCGAGCCGCGGCAAGAGATGCGGAAGCGCGTAGTACTCCCCTTGCCCATCGACGAGGATGCCAATTCTCATACGCCGGACGCCGGGACCGCCGCAGGAATCGCTCCGCTGTCGAGATACTCGGAAAGCGTGGACTTCCCCTGGCCCCACGCATCCTTCAGAGAAGGATCGAGTTCCAGCACGGGAGTGATCTTGGTCTCAAGCTCCGGCCGCTGAACCACCCAAAGCTCCTCGGGGCGGATCTGGTCGATGAGGATCGGGGAGTGGGTCGTGAGGAAGATCTGCTTCGTCTCAGAAGCCTCTCGGAAGGCTTGGACGAAGTTTCGGATGGCCCAGGGGTGGACGCTGTTCTCCGGCTCCTCAATCACCAGGATGGGGACGCGAGGGTCGAAGGTAGCCGTGAGAAGGGCGATTGCCTGGATGGTACCGTCGGAGATGTCCTCAGCCGTCCAAGGCTTTGCAACACCCACTTCCTTCAGAAAAAGCCCCAAAGTCTTGGTATGAGTAAAGTTCGTTTCGATCATCTCGATGGAAGGCATGACCCTCCGGATCGTGTCCAAAAGTCGATCGAAAGCAGTTGGATGCTCTCGCCTTAAAAAATCGACAACAGCCGGCAGGTTTCCTCCAAAACGCTCTAGATTCGAATTGGGAGTGGGAACTCCAGAGCTGCGGCAAAGATGAGGACTCAACTGGAAGACTCGGAGACCGCTCATCAGGCGAGAAGACAACCCGCCCCAACGATAGACCGTATCCGCACGCGGAATAAGTAACTCGACGTCGGAAAGGCGATCTATAGGCTCGCGAACCAGCCGTTTCATTGCAAACACTAATGGGTCATTTGCCCTGAGAGGTTCGGAGCCTTCGGGGGTGTCTCCGAGATCTACTGCGATCTTACCTCGCTTCCGCGTGACGCGAGACAGAACCAAGGAGCCCTCGCCATACTCCTCGCGAACGACCAACTCCTCGAAGTTCACGAAGAAGGGCGCGCGGGGAGATCTGGACTTTACCCCGAGCTCAAAAGTATGGTCGACGAAAAGAACCGGGTAAGTCCCCTTGAAACCAGAGTCCCAGTCAGTCGCGAGAAATTCCAGCACAACCCGGAACCGAATCGCCTCGGTCGACCGCGCCGCTTGCCGGAAGCAGATGTTCTCGTACCCACCCTTTTTCTTGACCGCCCCCTCCAAGTCCCAGCGGTAGACCTCGCTGAGGAAATCCAGGGCGTCTGCAAAGTTGCTCTTGCCGGCAGCGTTTGGACCGACGAAGACCGACAGCGGCGCGGGCTCGAGGACCACGTTCCGCAGCGACTTGTAGTTGTGGATCTCCAGCCGCTTGAGCTTCACGGGAGCATTCTACCCCGGCTCGGCGTTCTGCTGCCGCCCCCTCCGGGGGCTGGGAAATCGGGGGCGCTCTTTTCCCGGGGCTTACGCCCCGGGCTACATTCTGGCGCCCCCTCCGGGGGCTCTCGAGCCTTTGGGCGCTGGCGCCCCCCTCGCCCGGGGGAAGGGAGTGCGGATGGGAGAGGGTGTCCCCTCCGTCCCTCGCGGGGAAAAGGGGATCCCCGATGGGGCCGAGGCCGGGAGTCTTGGGGAGAACCTCATCCCCGATGGGGATGAGCCCGTCCCTTCCGGGGATGAGCCCATCCCTCGTGGGGGAACCGTTCCCCCAGCAGGGATGACGGCCGCCCCTCTTGGGGATGGGCCGGTCCCTTTTGGGGCGGAGGCCGCCCTTTTTGGGGATGAGCCCGTCCCTTCTGGGGATGAGGCCATCCCTCGAGGGGCGACGGCTCCCCCAAGAGGGATGGCGTTCGCCCGAAGACGTCCGGGCTCGGCCCCTTTCTTCCCGGCCTCCGCCCCGAGAGTCCGCCTCTTCGCCCGCCGCTTCTGGCGTTCGACCGGACGCTATCCCCCCAGCCGCCGCGCCAGCTGTTCCGCCCGCTGGCGGTTCATCTCCTCCGTCGCCGGCGCGTGGACTTCCTGCCGGACAACGGCGGCGAGCTTCTGCTGGCGCTCGGCGTCGGTGGCTCCCGGCGCGTTCAAGGCGTTCCAGGTCTGGCTGACCACGATGGTCTCCAGGTTCTCCACGCGCTGCGCGAGGGTGCTGTTGGTCCGGCGCAGCTCCTCCACGACCTTTTCGAGCTCTTGGTTCGAGGTCCCTAGGGCTCTCTGCTGCGTCTGGAGCCGGATGTAGTCACGGAACACCCGCGCCAAGATCGCGACGATCGGGATGAAGACCCAGACCCAGGTCGATGCCATCGATCCGACTCCTCTGGAGGTAACGCGGCGAGCGTGCCGCGGTGGCCATCCGTCATTGTACGGCGGAGCGCCCGTCAGGTTCTCGCCCAGGTTTCGCGGAAGAGCCGGGCGAAGTTGCCGCCGAGGATCTTGGCCACCCTCGCCTCGGAGTGCCCGCGGTCGAGCAGATGGCGGCCGATCAGCTCGAAGCGGCGCGGCGTGTTCAGGTCGGGCACGAAGGTGTAGACGTCCTCGGACTCTCCTGGCGCCGAGATCCCCAGACGGCGCCGGTCCTGCACGTTCTTGCGAAACCGCTCGATGTACTCCGGCGTCAGCTGGATCGCCGAGATGCCGCCGTCGGTGCCGATCCCCACGTGGTCCTCGCCGCAGACCTGGACCGCGTGCTCGATGTGGCGGATCACGTCCTCCGCCATCGGCTGCCCCTTGGTGCGCAGGAACGGCATCAGGTAGATGCCGGCGACTCCTCCCTTGTCGGCCAGGCGGCGGAGCTCCTCGTCGGTCTTGTTGCGCGGCAGGTCGGCCAGAGCGGCGCAGCCGGTGTGGGTGATGGCCACCGGCCCCTTGGAGGCTTCGATGGCGTCGAGGGCGGTCCGCCGGCCGCTGTGGCCGAGGTCGACGAGGATGCCCCGCTGGTTCATCCGCTCCACCATCGCGTGCCCGAGTCGGCTGAGCCCCGCGTCGGCCGGCTCGAGGCAGCCGTCGCCGGCGAGGTTCCTCCGGTTGTAGGTGAGCTGGATGATCCGCACGCCGAGGTTGTAGAAGGTCTCCATCCGGTCGAGGTCGTCGCCCAGGGGGAGGGTGTCCTGGAACCCGTAGATCAGGCCCAGGCGGCCGGTGTCCCTGGCCGTCTGGAGGTCCGCGGCGGAGCGCACCTTGAGCAGGACGTCCGGATGCGCGGCGAGCTCCTGCTCCCAGGAGGCGATCCCCTTGACCGTCTCCTCGAAGGCGTTGGCGAGCACGCCCACGGCGCCGACGGTGAGATTGACGGCGGTGAGGCCGGAGGCGCGGACGTCTGCGATCTGCTCCGCCGTCAGCGGACCGTCGGAGGTCCCGCCCGGCGATCCCAGGGCATCGATGACGAAGGCCGGGGCGGGTTGGTCCTGGAACGGCAGAGCGGCCGCCCGGCGCAGGCCGGTCAGGCTGGCCGCGGCGGCGGCGGAAAGGGTGAGGAACTCCCTCCGGTCGAGCATGGTCTAGATGCTACTCCAGCTATGATGGCCTGCCCATGCAGGACGTCCGACTCGCCCTCCGGAGCTTGCTCAAGCAGCCTGGATTCACCCTCGCCGCGGTGCTGACGCTGGCTCTCGCCATCTCCGCCAATACGGCGATCTTCAGTCTCATCGACGCGGCCCTCCTGACGCCGCCGCCGTTCCGGGACCCCGGCCGGGTGGTGGTGATCTGGTACCGCAATCCCGAGGTCACCCGGCTCCTCGGCTCCCTCGACCTGCCGGCGACCCCGGCCACGATCTTCGACTGGTCCTGGCCGCCCTGGCGGCGGCCTGGCTGCCCGGACGGCGCGCGACGCGGGTGAGCCCGCTGGTGGCACTGCGCACCGATTAGATCTTCCAAATCGAGTGGCTCGCTTTCAGCCGTGAGACGCACCAAAGTGGGTAGAAGGCCTCACGGGTAATTACATCGCTGCAGAGCAACGGTCGAGGTCGCGTTCCGGCTTCTTCTTGATCAAATCTTCGCCGGCGGCTCATGAGGGGGCTCCCGGCGATTTAGGGGGAGTGCTGTCTTTCAACGGACTAGGAGGAGAGAGGATGAACAAGAAGTGGTCTCGGAAGCTCATGCTGGCAGACGCGTTGGTCCTGGTGCTCTTGGTAGGCCCGCTCGTCTATGCCGCAACGGAAGCCCCGGCCGGGTTCGACAACCTGACCAACGGCTTCACGACCCAGGCACAGTTCGATCTGGACCTCGCCACGTTCGATGAGTTCGAGTTGATCGACGACGGCCTCGGCCCGGTGTACAACGCGCAGGCCTGCCGCGAATGCCACCAGAACCCGGTGAGCGGCGCGACGAGCCAGATGACGGAGCTGCGCGTGGCGCGCCTCAACGGCAACATCTACACCGATCGGCCCGGCGGCTCGCTGATCAACGACCGCGCGATCAACCCCGCCATCCAGGAGCGGGTCGCCGGTGAGGACAACATCAATACCTTCCGCACCTCGCTCAACCTCCTGGGCGACGGCTTCGTCGAGGCGATCGCCGAGGCCACCTTCACCAGCATCAAGAACCTCCAGCCGACCGGGATGAAGGGCACCACGGTCACCGTCCCGATCCTCGAGGCGCCCGGCTTCACCCGGATAGGCCGCTTCGGCTGGAAGGACCAGCAGGCCAGCCTGATTTCGTTCGCGGCTGACGCCTACAAGAACGAGATGGGCATCACCAGCCCGCTGCAGGCGACGGAGAACACCTCGAACGGCGCTTCGGTGGCGGCCTTCGACACCGTCGCGGATCCCGAGGACACCGGCGGGAGCTTCGGCGCGGACGTCGACGCCTTCGCCCGCTTCATGCGCTCCCTCAAGGTGCCGCCGCGCGACACGGCGCTCGCGGCCACCGCGGACGCCATCACCGGCTCGAACCTCTTCACCTCGATCGGCTGCGCCAACTGCCACCGCACCACGATCACCACCTCCCCGACGGGCACGGTGTTCAATGGGACCGGCGCCGGCAAGTTCACCGTCACCGCGGCGTTGGGCGACAGGAACATCCACCCCTACGGCGACTTCATGCTCCATGACGTGGGAACTGGCGACGGCATCATCCAGGTCGGCCCGACGTCCACCTTCTTCATGGTGCGGACGCCGCCGCTGTGGGGTCTGCGCACCCGCTCGCGGATGATGCACGACGGCGAGGACTTGACCCGCAACAACTCGATCCTCCGCCATACCGACGAGGCGGAGCCGGTCATCCAAAACTACATCAACCTGAGCCTGACCCAGAAGAACCAGCTCATCACCTTCCTGAACTCGCTGTAACCTGCCCGCTCCCTCCGGACCGGCCGGATTGATACCCGGCCGGTCCCTCCCTCCGCCCGCGGCGCTAGGACGCGGGCGGTTTGGGGAAGCGGACGACCTTCACACTGCTCAACGGAATCGAGACCGGGTGCGGCGCGCCTTTGTCGAGCGCCATCCCGGAAAGGCTGGTCGCCTGCCAGTACCAGCTCGCGGTCGGGCCTTCGTAGGGGACGATCACGACGGAGTAGAAGACGTACTCCTTGCCGTCGGCGGCATCTCTGATCTTCTGTCCCTCGTCGGCGATCCGGATCTCGCGGATCCGCATCCCCCGCTTGCTCGGCACGATGGGGATCTCGAACCACTCGAACTGGCTCATCTTCGGCTTGAAGCCCTTGGTGAAGCTCATCCGGTCCGAGTCGTTGTAGGAAGGGACCACCTCCCGAAGCTCGAACTTGATCCTGTCGTTGTTCTGGGTCTGGACCTCCACAACAGTCCCTTTCTTCGGCGTCTCCGCAAGAGCGCTCCCCCAGGACAGCGCGGCCACCATCAGACAACCGGCGAAGACGGTACGCATGTTTGCCATCAAACTCTCCTCGTACAAAGTTGAGCAGGATTCTCTCTCTAAGCAAGGTGCTAGCGCCAGCGGCTGCCGAGACAGGGCGGCGGCGCACGCTCCGGCCGCGGAGGACGAGAGCTCCGTGATCGCCGCGGGCAGGAAGTCGCTGCCGGTCCTCGCTGTCGTGAGCTGAGCCGGCGTCGTGCGGATTCTCATCGGCGTCCTGCCGATTCCAATCAGCTCGGTACTGAGGGTCCTCAGGGGTGGGTCATGGAGATCGCTTCCGCCGCGGCCGGGAGGGCGAGACGCGCCCATTCCCCATACATCGCGCCCGCGTAGTGGAGGCCGTCCGAGGCGAGCAACGAAGGCTCGGAGGCGACGCGGCGTGAGACCGGGGTGACATCGACAAAGAGGACTTTGGCTTTGATCGCCTCCTGCCGGTCGACGGCGTTGAAGCGCTCGATCTCGGAGGAGATCCGTGCCGGATCGCGTCCGGTCTCTCGCGCGAAGGGCGTCACACCCCAATCGGGGATCGACAGGACGACGACCCGCCGCGGATCGCCGCCCGCCAGCGCGACGGCGCGGGAGAGCATCCTGGCGAGCCCGGGCCGGTAGGCTTCCGCGTCCGCGCCCTGGTACTGGTCATTCACTCCGATGAGCAGGGTGACGAGGTCGAAGGGACCGCGAGGCGCCGCGGCATCGATCCCCGCCGCCAGGTCCGCGACCGTCCAGCCGGTGCGCGCGATGATCTGCGGCTCCCCCACCACAATCCCCCGCTGGCGCAACAAGCCCGCGAGTTGGACCGGCCAACGGTCGCGCGGCGGAACCCCCTCGCCGATCGTGTAGGAGTCGCCGAGGGCGAGGTACCGGAGCGAGTCCGCCTTCCCTCCTCCGGCGACGACGCCGACAAGGGACAGGAGGCACAAGATGATGGGGATGGACTGGCTCATCTGCGGCGGCCTCCAGACCTCCTGACATAGTACCTCGCAAGTCCTTGAAGTCACTGGGCTGTGGCCTGCTGGAAGTGCGGACCCAAACTTGTCCGCTTTTTTCGCCGCTGCCTTCGACTTCCCCTGGGCCGGCAGGTCCCGCTCCGGTGGCGGCGCGGTCGAGGCAGCCCCGAAGGGGCGACAGCAGACCCGCTCCGTGTCGACCAGGATGATCGGATGATCTGGGTGCCGAAGAGAAGGTTGAGGCTGCGGCGCCGGTCTGCTGTCGCCCCCTCGGGGCTGGGGATCGTTGGTTGGCCCTTGTCCTGGGGCTCACGCCCCAGGCTGTATGCTCGCGCCCCTTCGGGGCTGTTTTCTTACGGGCGGTGGCGCCCTCCTATCGCCGAGGGGAGCACCTCACGTTGCTGTCGACGAGACCGCTGCTCAGCTCTCCGAACGGGTCAGGGCCATGATCTCCTCGGTGCTCATCCCCGACGTGGCTCGCCCCCGCATCCGTTCCAGCAGCCTCTGTCCCCGACCTCCGGGTGCCTTCTCCTCGCGGACGATCCGGACGGCGTTGCCCTCCACCTCGAAGCGGACCTCGGTGTTGGGCAGGAGCCCCATGCGCTCTCGGATCTCGATTGGAATGGTGACTTGCCCCTTGCTGGTGATGCGCATTGTGTCCTCCCAGAGCGAGTAAGAGTCATACCCCACAAATTTACTCGCCTCGTGAGGGCTGTCAACTCTCGGTTACGCCCAGAAGCTCCCGCTCACCTGCATCCCCTTCACCCGGAACGATCTCGGCTTGATCGACCCCGTCGCGGCTTGTCTGGAGGGGGGAGCCTACATGGGCCGCCGCCGCGATGTTGTAGGCGCCGCTCCCAGGAGCGAGCTGGTGGACGAACCAAAGCGAGCGTTGGCCCTGGGAGAGAGGTGCGAGGGAACTGTTCTGCGCGGGATGTGATTTGCTTCGTCATTGCTACGAGAGTCGTCGCGGGGAAAACCGCCCCGGAATCGAAACTCGCAGTGTACACCGGCCTCACCGCAGGTAGAATTCCAGCGAACCTACCGGCAGGAGGGAGAGACATGGCGCCGCCGATCGTGGTCAGCTTCCGCAGCCTGAACCAGTCCGTGACCGGGAGTGAATCCGCTCAAGCCGCCGAGTCGGCGGTCAAGGAGGTCGCCGAGTCCCCGGCGCAGCAGGCCCTCCTCCTCGCGCAGTTCGGGGCCGGCCTCCGCGCCCTGGAGGACGCGGCCGAGGACGTCGATCCCGAGGTCCTCATCGCACCCCAGAACCGCATGGCGTCCCTGCTCCAGAGCTATCTCGCCGAGGAAGGCGAGAAGAAGGGCACCTTCGAGCAGGTCCCCCAGGGCGGCGCCGAGCTCAAGTTCTTCACCGACGACTTCGCCGGCTGGGCCAAGAGCTTCTTCTCCTGGGTGCAGAAAAACCGCTGGCACCCGATCGCCCGGCCCGCCACCGACGACCCCGAGCCGCTCGCCGGCAAGGTCCGTCTCGGCCTCCTGGCCGACTGGGGGACGGGTCTCTATGGCGCGCCCGACTGCACCAAGAGCATCGACAACGACCCCGAGGACTTCCAGCTCCTCTTCCATCTCGGCGACATCTACTACGCGGGCACGGAGAAGGAGGTGCGCGACCGCTTTCTCGCCCTCTGGAGCAAGCGCCCCGGAGCGGTCAGCCGGTCGCTCAACGGCAACCACGACATGTACTCCGGCGGCTTCGGCTACTTCGACGACCTCTTCCAGGCGTTCGGCCAGACATCGAGCTACTTCGCCCTGCAGAACGAGCACTGGACCCTCGCGGCGCTCGATACCGCCCACACGGACAACGACCTCGACGACGAGCAGGTGCGCTGGCTCAAGAAGATCGTGGCCGGCGCCGGCGACCGCAAGGTCGTCCTCTTCTCCCACCACCAGCTCTTCTCGCGCCTGGAGAGCCAGGGGAAGAACCTCGCCGCGAAGCTCGGCGAGCTCCTCACCGGCAAGCGGATCTTCGCCTGGTACTGGGGGCACGAGCACCGCTGCACGATCCACCAGCAGCACCCGGTCTACGCCATGTACGCCCGCTGCCTCGGCCACGGCGGCATGCCCTACGACCGCAAGAAGGCGATGAAGATGCCCGAGGACCACCGCGTCGGCGACGCGATCTGGCGCCGCTTCGACGCCCAGGGCATGGTCCCCGCCGGGCTGATGCTCGACGGAGCCAATGAATACATGCGGGAGAAGGCCGACAAGTACGGGCCGAACGGCTACATGGCGCTGGAGATCGAGGGCCCGCACCTGACCGAGGTGGCCTACGACACCCACGGGCGGGAGATCTACCGCAAGGGGCTGGCCTGATGGGCGACGACAGATACGGCAGGCTCCTGGCGCGCGCCGAGCGCACCTTCGGCGACCGCCCGATCGAGCAGGCGGTCGCCAAGGTGCGGCAGATCATCGGCCCCACCCGGTTCCCGCCGGGGCAGGAGGAGGCCGAGGCGGCGATGGAGTCCCTGCGCAACGGCGTCGAGCCCACGCCCCGCCAGCTCGCCGCCCTGGAGCTGATGGTCCGCCTCATGCGCCCGGCCGTCTACTCCCGCCAGGGCCGGATGGACCCGCTGCCGCCGTTCAACGACTACGAGCCGGGGACCGTCGAGCGCTGGGAGCGCTTCCGCGAGATCGTCACACCCTGGCTCTACTCGATCGGACGGATCGACCGCGCCGGCCCGAACGGCGAGAAGCTCGGCACCGGGTTCGTGGTCGCCCCGGGCCTCGTGGCGACGAACCATCACGTGGTCTCGGCCCTCTCCTACGGCGCCGACATCCTCGAAGAAGGGCAGGCCGTCATCCGCTTCGGCCAGGAGAAGGGGACGCCCGACAAGGAGCCGCCGGTCCCGGTCCTCGCCGTGGCCGCCATCCACCCCACGCTCGACATGGCGCTCCTCAAAATCGCGGCTCCGGGCGACCGCAAGCCGCTGGAGATCGAGACGGAGAACGTCGAGGAAGGGCTCGGCGTCACGGCGATCGGCTATCCGTTCGAGGACCCCCGGAGCCCGCTCTTCGCCGATGCGATCTATCAGGGCGGATACGGGGTCAAGCGCGCGGCGCCGGGCGAGGCCCTCGAACGGAGCAGCCCGCAGGTCGTCTATCACGACTGCTCGACGCTCGGGGGCAACTCCGGCTCGCCGATCCTCTCGCAGGAGACGGCCAGGGTGGTCGGCCTCCACGCGAGCGGCTTCTTCATGTACCGCAACCAGGCGATCGGCGGAGCGCGGCTCGCGGAGCTCGTCGCCGCGCAGGCTTGAGGAGGGAGCCATGGCGATCCGCGGTCTGATCATCGCCATCGAGTCGTACGCGAAAATCCAGGGGTTCGGCGGCGAGCTCCCGGGCACGACGGCGGCCGGGGTCGCGTTCCGGCAATGGCTGCTCCAGGAGAAGCAGGCGGCGCCCGGGGACGTCCTGTTCTGTACCGAGGACGCCGCGGCGGAGGGCCGCACCTCCGGCGCGAAGGCGAGCGAGATCATCGATGCTCTGGCCGAGCTCTACGCCCAGAGCAAGGACGACACCGAGCAGCTCTACGTCTTCTTCTCCGGCCACGGCTTCGTGTTCCAGGAAGACCCCCGCAAGCGGGCGGCCGACGTGCTCCTCGCCGCGGATTTCACCTCGGTCGGCGATCCGACCGCCGGCCGCCGGGGCATCAAGCTCGACGAGGTGCAGACCAAGCTCCAGATGGCCATGGGGTCCGGGGACCACTTCTATTTCATCGACGCCTGCCGCAACAAGGTCAACGAGATCGACGTCGCCGGCACCGGCCTCACCCTCGGCCGCTCGGTCACCGGCGATCCGACGGTCTACACCCTCTACTCGACGAACCGCGGCGCGGCGGCGTTCCTGAACAGCAACTTCTCGCAGCACCTCCTCGCCGGCCTGCGCGGTGCCGGCCGGGCGAAGGTCTGGCGCCCGGACGGCGAGATGGAGGTGACCCATGCGTCGCTGCGAGACTACGTGCGCGAGAAGCTCGCCGGCCAGGAGACCGACGCCCGGGTCGACGGCGACGGGCGCGGGCTGATCCTCGAGATCAAGGCCGCTCCGACCTACGCCTGCACGCTCGAGGTGGACGGCGCGGCGGAGGAGGACGAATTCACCCTCGCCCTCGCCGACTCCCGCGGGCGCCCGATCGGCGGCGCGCAGACCTTCAAGGGGCCGAAATTCAGCTTCTCCCAGAGCCCGGACTTCTATCGTCTCCGCATCACACAGCAGGGTGCGCCGCTGGTGCCGGCGGAGCGCACCATCGACCTCTGGGACGCCTGCTCGGTCCGCTTCTCCATGCCCGGGACGCTGGTGCAGGAGAGCGTCATCGAGGCTCCGCCGATGATGCTGCCGGGCACCCTCCCCGTCGAAGAGCCGCCTCCCAGCCCGGTGCGGGAAGCCATCGTCTCCCGCCTGCCGCCGTACGCGATCGACGGCTCGCGGGTGAGCCTCTCGGAGTCGCTCGGCTGGATCACCGACGACGACCTCGGCCTCTGGCTCGCCATCGCCGGAGCCTCGCGCATCGTGCGCGATCCGGACTCGTTCTCGAAGCTCCGCAATCTCCCTCTGGAACGTTTCGAGGACGTGCAACCGGGAGGCTCCGCCGTCTACGTGCTGGCGGGCCGGGACGACCTGATAGGGCTGCGCGCCGCCGTCGGTCCCGCCCGCTTGGCCCAATGGATCTTCAGCCAGGAGGTCGTCCCGGGGGTCTCCGGGTTCCGCCATCTGCGGATCGCTGCCCAGCCCGGTCCGCTCGTCCTCTCCCTCGCGGCGCCGGACGAATCCCCCATCACCTTCGTCAGCCACTGCCTGCCCGGCCGCGTGACCCTCGTCGTCGCGACCGGCAGCGCCACGCGGGGAGGCTTCCGGATCCAGCAGCTTCTCCTCCCCCTCGCCCACCTGGCCGCCGCTCCGGAAACGGGGAATCCGCTGGAGGTGGTGAAGCGCTCCTCGCTCGCCCAACGGCAGTTCGCCCGCAAGCGGGAGGTCGGAGCCCTCCCCTCCGAAGACCTGCTCGATCCCGTGACCGGCCTCGTGGCCGGATACGAGGCCCTCCGGCGCGGCCGGCGGCAGGAGGCCGAGGTCTGCATCGGCAAGCTGCGAGCCCTCTATCCGGGCCTGCCGGACATCGAGGCCCTGGCCAGGCTCTCCGGCCAACCCTTCGTGCGGCCGGCCTCGCCGCCCATGATCCTCGACGGCCTCCTCGCCTTCGAGGACTACCCGGCGCTCCTCCCCCCGGACCTGCCGGAGGACCGGCTCGACTATTCGGGGCCGTGGACCGCCTGGAGGCGGGCGGTCAAGTAGCGCGGTCATCGCCGCCGCGACCGGGGAGACCGCCCCCGCCACCGCTGTCATCGCCGTGGCGACGGCGGTGAGAGCGCTGGCGGGGGGCGCCGTTCCCTTCAGCAGGGCAGCTGCAGCCCCCGAGGATACGCCGAGGCGAGATAAAAGCATCCTACCACGGCGGCCACCCGGCCGGGGTCCGCTTATACGTCTATCCGAAAAAATCTCTGCCAAACCGCCGCCGGTTCCGCCGCTGTTCCGTCGCTTGACATATCGAAAAAGGGGCCATAAGGTGTGCCTGACGACCGGCTGGTTAGCTCTTCATTGATCATATTATGTCTCGAATCATCCTCGTTTCCGGCAAGGGAGGAGTGGGCAAGACGACCGTCGCTGCGGCCACCGCCCTGGCCTCGGCACGCAAGGGCCGCAAGACCCTCGTCTTCTCGCTCGACCTCGCGCACAGCCTCTCCGATTCCTTCGATCTCGACCGCGGCCTGTTCGACCAGAACAAGGGCCTCCCCTTCGGCGTCGCCGACAACCTGGACGTGCAGGAGATCGACATTCAGGAGGAGATCGAGCGCCACTGGGGGGAGATCTACCGCTACACGGCGATGCTCTTCACCTCGGCCGGCGTCTCCGACATCGTGGCCGAGGAGGTCGCGATCGTCCCCGGCATGGATGACGTGATCTCGCTGATGTACATCAACCAGTATCTCAAGGAGGGGACCTACGACACGATCATCGTGGACTGCCCTCCTACCAGCGAGTCGCTGCGCTTCGTCGGCATCAACGCGACGCTCGACTGGTACATCAAGAAGCGGTTCAAATTCGACCGCAGCATCCTCAAGGTGGCGCGGCCGATCGCCACCCGGCTCACCGACATGCCGATCCCGGAGGACAGCTATTTCGACTCGCTCAAGAAGCTGTTCGATCGCCTGGACGGCATCGACCGCATCCTCGTCGACCCGACCATCACCACCGTGCGGCTGGTGACCAACGCCGAGAAGATGGTGATCCGCGAGACGCAGCGGGCGTACATGTACTTCAACCTCTACGGCGTCACCACCGACCAGGTGATCGTCAACCGCCTGATGCCGTCGCAGAAGGGTTATTTCTCCCGCTGGGCGGAGACGCAGAAGGGGTACGCCGAGGAGATCGACGAGTTCTTCCAGCCGGTGCCGACCGCGAAGATGCCGATGTTCGAGCACGAGGTCATCGGGCTCGACCGTCTGCAGCAGTTCGCGGATGCGCTCTACGGGGAGGAGGACCCGAACCGCTTCTATCTCGACGCGCCGCCCTACGAGTTCAGCAAGGCCGACGGCCTCTACCAGCTCAAGCTCCGCCTCCCCTTCGTCAGCAAGGAGGACGTGGACGTGAGCCGCTTCGGCGAGGACGTCGTCGTGCGCATCGGCAGCTTCAAGCGGCACATCCCGCTGCCCCGCTCCGTCGCCCGGCTGGCGACCGCCGGGGCCAGCCTCAACCAGGACCAGCTGGTCATCACTTTCAAGGAGGCTTGAACATGTCCAACCCCCTCACAGGCTCCATCCCTCCCGCCTGGTCACAGATGGCCGACGAGCTGTCGTCGACCTACCAGGAGGCCCTGACGCCGGACACCGAGTCGGCGTACGTCCTCCAGGAGCACTTCCTGCGCGCGCAGTCGGAGATCCTCAAGGGCTTCCTGGCCGTGGTGGAGCGTCAGATCAAGCAGGCCGAGCGCCGCACCCAGACGCGGGTGCGCGAGAAGATCACGCTCAGCTGACGCGCCCCACCGCGGGAGCGGACCAGGCTCTGGCCATCGTACGGCGGCTTCCGCTCCGGAGCCGCGAAAGGAGAGGTGATGTATCCGTACCGGATTCTGACGATGGACGGGGGCGGAGTGCTCTCCCTGCTCTCCCTCGTGCTGCTGCGGCGCATCGAGAATGCGCGCCCCGGTTTCCTCGCTTCGGTCCAGATGGTCTCCGGCACCTCCGCCGGCGGCATCAACGCCCTCCTGATCGCCGGCAACGAAAACCCCCGGCTCGGCCTGCAGCAGGGGATCGAGCTCTGGCTGCGCGAGCCGATCTACAGCAACAACCCGATCGCCACTCTGCTCGCCGTCGCCGGCCAGGTCCCCCTCGCCTCGAACGAGGTCCTCCACGACTACCTGCTCTCCGCGATCGGCAACGTCACCCTGGGCGGCCTCTTCAAGAAGGTCGTGATCCCGTCGCTCGACCTCGACGGATTCCTGCGCGGGCAGCGGACCTGGAAGCCGAAGATCTTCCACAACTACGGCCTGAACGAGCCGGACCGCCTGGAGAGCGCGGTCGACGTCGCCCTGCGCACCAGCGCCTCGCCGGTGACCTTCCCGATCTATCAGGGGTACGCCGACGGCGGCCTGTACGCCAACAACCCGTCGATGTGCGCCCTGGCGCAGGTCCTGACCTGCTCGCAGAGGCAGATGGCCGGGGAGGAGGCGGAGCTGCCGGGGGGACAGGACGACGTCATGATGCTCTCCCTGGGCGCGGGTTTGAACGTCAGCTACATCGAGGTCGGCGACCCGAACTGGGGTTGGGTGAAGTGGCTGCTCAATCCGCAGGCCCCCCTGGCGGTCATCGAGGCGATGGCGGAGAACGTCCCGGAGGTGGTCGACTACCAGTGCGCCTGCATGATGCGCGGGAACTACTTCCGGCTCAACCCGCCGCTGCCGGAGCACATCAACCGCCAGTTCCCGGGGGAGCAGAGGAAGTCGCTCTACACGCTGGGCATGGAGTACCCGATCGAGCCCGTGCTGGCGTGGATCGACCGCGTCGGCTGGTTCGACACCGCCAGGACGGAGCGCGCCCGGCCGGCCGCGAGGAAGACGGCTGCCGCCCGTCCTCCCGCCAAGAAGACTGCCGCGAAGAAGACCGTAGCGGCGAAGGCCCCGGCGACCAAGCCTCCCGCGAAGAAGGCCCCGGCCAGGAAGGCTCCCGCCAAGAAAGCCGCCCCCGCAACGGCAGGGGGAGGCGGCGGGGCCGGAGAAGGTGGCACGCCGCAGACCTGACGTCGGCAGGCGCAGTAACCCATGGCGAGACCCGAGCCCATCGCGATTCTCGGCATCGGCTGCCGCTTCCCCGGCGGCGCCGGGAGCCCCGAGGCCTACTGGCGGCTGCTCGATGACGGAGTCGACGCGGTCGTCCGGGTGCCGCCCGGGCGCACCAGCCTGGACCCGGAGCACCTGGTCAGCCCCTGGGGGGGATTCCTCGACCAGGTGGACGGCTTCGATCCGCACTTCTTCGGCATCGCGCCGCGCGAGGCCGGGCGGATGGACCCGCAGCAGCGCCTGTTCCTGGAGGTGGCCTGGGAGGCGCTGGAGCGCGCGGGCATCCCGGCCGAGCACCTGGCCGGGAGCGCCACCGGCGTCTATGCCGGGGTCTACAACGACGACTATACCTGGCTGCAGGTCGCCCATCCCGAGGAGCTGGACGCTCACGCCTATACCGGCAGCTACCAGAGCGTCCTCGCCGGCCGCCTGTCGTACCTGCTCGACCTGCGCGGCCCGAGCCTCGCCGTGGACACCGCCTGCTCGTCGTCGCTCGTGGCGGTCCACCTCGCCTGCCGCGACCTGTGGAGCGGCGACGTCGACCTCGCCGTGGCCGGTGGCGTCAACCTGATCGTCTCGCCGCTGTCAAACCGCCTGACGTTCAGCGTCCTCGCCCTCTCGGCGACCCACCGCTGCCACGCCTTCGACGCCGCCGCCGACGGCTTCGTGCGCGGCGAGGGGTGCGGGGTGATCATCCTCAAGCGGCTGTCGCAGGCGCAGGCCGACGGCGATCCGGTGCTCGCGGTGATCCGCGGCTCGGCGGTCAACCAGGACGGGCGCTCGGCCGGCCTGACCGCGCCCAATCCGGACGCCCAGGAGGACCTCGTCCGCCGCGCGCTCACCGACGCGGGCGTCGGTCCCGCGGAGCCCGCCTACGTCGAGTGCCACGGCACGGGCACCCCGGTCGGCGATCCGGTGGAGGCGGAGGCGCTCTCCCGCGTCCTCGGACGCTCCGGCGGCCGCCCCTGCGCCCTCGGCTCGGTGAAGACGAACCTCGGTCACCTGGAGGCCACGGCGGGCATCGCCGGCCTCATCAAGGCGGTGCTCGCCCTGCGCCACGAGACCATCCCGCGCAACCTCCACTTCCAGCAGCTCAATCCCCGCATCCCTCTGGAGGGGACCCGCCTCTACGTCCCTGCGGAGCCCAGACCCTGGCCACGCAGTGAGGAGAGGCGGTGCGCCGGGATCAGCTCGTTCGGGGTGGGCGGCACGAACGCCCACGTCGTCATCGAGGAGGCGCCGCCGGCCACCGCTCCCACCGCGGCGGACGACCCCGGTCCTTACCTCCTCACCCTCTCGGCGCGCACGCCCGAGGCTCTGGATGCCGCGGCCACCGCCTGGGAGGAGCACCTCGCGACGGATCGAGGCGAGGACCTCGCGGACGTCTCCTGGACGGCCGCGGCGCGGCGGACGCACCACAAGCACCGCCTCGCCCTCGCCGGCGGCTCGCGCGAGGAGCTGGCGAGCGGTCTCGCGGCGTTCCGGCGGGGCGAGCCGAGCCCGGGGCTCACCTCCGGCCGCGCCGAGCCGGGCCGGGCGCCGCGCAAGGTCTTCGTCTTCTCCGGCCACGGCTCGCAGTGGCAGGGGATGGACCGCGAGCTGCTGACCCGCGAGCCGGTCTTCCGCGACACCCTGGAAGCGTGCGACCGCGCGTTGCGCGAGGCCGCCGGGTGGTCGCTCCTCGAACGGCTGGCGACGGAAGCTCCAGAGGCGGTCGACTTCGTCCAGCCGGCTCTCTTCTCGATGCAGATGGCGCTCGCGGCCCTCTGGCGCTCCTGGGGGATCGAGCCGGACGCGGTCGTCGGCCACAGCCTGGGCGAGGTGGCCGCGGCCTGCGTCTCCGGCGCCCTGACCCTGGAGGAAGGAGCGCAGATCACCGCCCACCGCAGCCGCCTGCTCTCCCGCCTGAGCGGCCAGGGAGCCATGGCGCTGGCGGACATGACTCCGGAGGAGGCGGACGCCCTGCTCGCCCCGTATCCGGAGCGCCTGGTGGTCGGCGCGGTGAACGGTCCGCGCTCGGTGCTCCTGGCCGGCGAGGCTACGGCGCTGGAGGAGGTCCTGGCCGAGCTCGAGCGGCGGTCCGTCTTCCACCGCCGGGTGAAGGTCGACGTCCCCTCCCACTGCCCGCAGGTCGAGCCGCTGTGCGACGAGCTGCGGCAGGCCGTGAAGGATCTCCGGCCCGGCGCCGCGGCGGTGCCGTTCTACTCGACGGTCTCCGGCGAGCCGGTCCCCGGGGAGGCGCTCGGTCCGGAGCAGTGGGTGCGCAACCTCCGCCGGCCGGTGCTCTTCTTCCCCACGCTGCGCCGGCTCGCCGAGGACGGGTACGACCTGTTCCTGGAGGTGAGCCCCCATCCGGTCCTCGCCATCTCGATCGAGGAGGGCTTGCGCCACCTCGGGCGGCCGGGCACCGTCCTCCCTTCGCTGCGGCGGAACGAAGGGGAGCGCGCGACCCTGCTCGCCTCGCTCGGCGCCCTCCATACCCTCGGCCAGCCGGTCGATTGGGACCGGGTGCACGGCGGCCGGCGGCAGGTGGTGGACCTCCCGTCCTATCCCTGGCAGCGGCAGCGCTGCTGGTTCCGCGAGGAGGAGCCGGAGCGCCGGCCCGCGGTCGTACCGGTCCAGCCCGCCGCCGCTCCCCCCGCCGAGCTCTACGACGCGCTCTCCTCGCTCGCCGCCCGCGACGGCGGCTACCTGACCTTCGGCATCCTGCCCGAGGCCGCCGGCTCCTTCGCCTGGCCGCTCGCCTTCTTCCTCCCGGACCGCCACCCCGAGCAGCACCGGCTGCTGGCCGCGGCGCAGCAGGAGCTGCGCGACACCCTGTTCCGGGGCGTGGATCTCAGCCGGGTGCAGCGGGTGGTGGACCTCGGGTGCGGCTACGCGGCCGACCTGATCGCCCTGGCGCACCGCCATCCGCACCTCCAGCTCGACGGCTGCAACGTCTCCGCCGGCCAGCTCGCGGTCTGCCGCGAGCGCATCCGCGCGCTCGGCCTGGAGGAGCGGGTACGGGTGCACCACCGCGACAGCGCCAGGGACGGCCTCCCCGGCCCCTGCGACTTGGTCCTCGCCTTCGAGGTCACCGGCCTGATCGAGGACAAGGACGCTCTCTTCGCCGACGTCGGCCGGCAGCTGGAGGACGGCGGGGTCCTCCTCCTCGCCGACTTCGTGACCGATCTCGCCGCGCCGCTCGCGGTGCGCGAGACCTCGACCTTCTCGGTCACCCGGGCGGAGCTGGCGGACGTCCTCGGCCGGCACCGCCTGCGCGTGGCCGGCTGCGTCGACGTGAGCCCCGAGATCTCGCGCTTCCTCCACGACCCGGACTGCGCGGCGCACGTCGGCCAGGTGCTCGGCGAGCTGCCCGGCGAGGTGGTGGCACGGCGCCATCTCACCTCCTGGGACAACATCCGCAAGGCCCTCGACCAGGGCTGGCTGAGCTATCTCTTGTTGCATGTCGAGCGGAGCGGACGCGCCGTGCCCGCCGAGGTGGCGCGCGCCAACCGGCGGACCCTCGCGGCGCCCACGCCCTACCGCGAGCTGGCGGCCGATTCCGCGCGCCAGGTGCTCTATCAGGTGGTGTGGGAGCCGCGGCCGGCCGGAGCGCCTCCCGCCACCGTCACGGGGGCCGGCCCCTGGCTCCTCCTCGCCGACCGCGGCGGAGTCGCCGAGCGTCTGGCCGCCCTCCTGGAGGCGCGCGGCGAGCGCTGCCGGCTCGCCTTCGCAGAGCGGCCTCTGGAAGTGGACCGTCTGGCCGCCGCCGAGCCCTGGCGCGGGATTGTCCACCTGTGGAGCCTGGATGCGGGCGCCGATCCCATGGCGGCTCTCGACCTGGGGTGCGGCAGCGCTCTCCCTCTGATCCAGGGATTGGCGCGCGCCGGACGGACGCCGCGGCTCTGGCTGGTCACCCGCGGCGGGCATCCCGCCCAGGCCCCGCTCCGGGGTTTCGGCCGCACCGTGGCCCACGAGCACCCGGAGCTCGGCTGCACGCTGGTCGACCTCGATTTCGACCGCCCGGAGGAAGCGGCCAGGGCGCTCCTCGACGAGCTGGCGGCG
>WNGB01005367.1_pt1 | contig 23093 bp, 19 predicted proteins | sample 5400681 | NCBI WGS metagenome assembly WNGB01 (sample SAMN13153367, study PRJNA577476) | soil metagenome | isolation source: 115 cm soil or saprolite under grassland replicate 2 | place: USA:California | collected 2016-06-15
CGTTTTCGATGAGAGCCTCCTGGAGGAGCATCAGAAACAGACGATTCTCAGCGTCCTGCAGGAGACCATCCCGTTGGGGTTGGAGGTTGCGCCGGTCGGCCCGCTGCCTCCTCCAGACCCGCTCAAGGCGCGATCGGTGCTGCCGCTCAATTGGGACAAACACTGCCGCCTTGCCAAGTCGGAATTCCGGGTCGTCTATCGCTGGGCCGCGGAAGGCGAGGTCACCCTGCATTCCGTCGGCGTCGTCGCGCACTTCCCTTACAAGCCCGGCAACCCGACTTTCGAGGGCATCGCCGTCAAACACAACAAGTGGGAGTTCGGGGAATCCGTGGAGTCAATCGATCGACACCTGAAGGATCTCCGCGACCTGACCCCCGTGTCGTTTTACTTGAAGAAGTTCGTCAAACCCAACGAGCTTCCCGGGCCCTGCTCCGCCGTGGACGTGCCCCCGATGGTCGCGCCGTGAGCGAGACGAGGCGCTGCGGCAGAGCACTCCGGCTGGTCTTCGCTGGGATCGCCGCGGGAACCCTTCTCGCAGAAGCGCCCGCGCAGACACGGGACGCGATGTCGCGCTCGTCCAAGGTGCGCACGAAGCCCTCGCCGACCCCGATTCCGCGGGTCCGGCGTCCGGCCGGCGCGATTCTCGTCAGGACTCCGGCCTCTCAGGTCCCTGTCAAGCAGCCTGAGAAGGTCCGCCCTCCGCCGGCGGCTCCGCCCTATCGGTTTCCGGCCAGAGATTTCAAGAAGGTCCGCCCCACGGCGACGGCGATTCCGCCCTATCGGTTTCCGGCCAAAGATTTCGAGAAGGTCCGCCCCCTGGCGACGGCAGTTCCAGGCACCAAGCCAGCCACGGCCGGAGTCTCCGCCGCGCCGGCCGGCGCGAAGTACGGCTCGGCGGATCTCCTGCGCCAGGGTGGATATGCTCAGGCACAGGGTGATCTGGCGGCGGCGAAAAGCGTCTTCAACGACGCCCGCCAGGCCGCGAAGACGGAGAAGACGACTGGTCTGGAGGCGCAGGCGGCTCTCCAGTACGCTCGGACGATCCAGTCTCTCGAGACTTCGCAACTCACCAAAGAAAACGTTGCAGAAGCCAAAAGGCCTACGCGGACGCCATCCGTCTCGGCACGCCGCAACAGCGAGTCCACGCCCAGAACGACCTGGCGATTCTGTCTCTGCGGCAGGGAGATCCCCAACAGGCCGTCGCCATGCTTGGGCGGGTCGATGTCGGGGCGCTCGAGCCCGGCGAGCGCAGCCTCTACGCATACAACTACGGCCGGGCGCTCGAGTTGAGCGGAAACGGCCCCGAGGCTTACCAGAAATACACGCAGGTCCTGGAGCAGAACCCGGAGTTCGACCTGGCGAGCGAGGGCGCGTTTCGCCTGCTGCGAGCGTCCCGGCCCGCCCGGGTGGGCGAGGCGGCCCAGCTTGCCGAGATGCTGCTCGGCCGGGGTCAACAGGAGTCCGCCGTCCGCGAGCTTCGCCGAGCGCTCGAGATCTGGGCCGCGGAACCCGATGCCCAGAGATTGCTGGCCGTTTTGGTGCGCTACTTCGTCGCGGCCAGGATCGATCCACGCCAGTTCCGAAAGAATGAATGGCCCGCGTTGAGGAGCCTTTCCGAACGCGGGCCGCGGCTGGCGCCGGCGATCAAGCAGATCGCGACGGCCTACGAGGGCAAGGTGCCGACATTCGTCGAGCGGGGGAGCGCCCGCGGTTTTTTCAACGCGTGGTCACCGGAACCCTGGAAGAGCGAGCCCTTCTCGCGGCTTCTCAAGACGATCGGAGACTCCTATGATCGCGCCGAGCAGCCGCGTCAAGCCCTGGCGCTGTATTCGGGCGCGTGGTCGCTCGATCCGACGAACACGGAAGCGGCCCTGTATGTGGCGCTCATCCTGCGAGACCACGCGGACGGGCTCGATCCAGGCGGCCGGTTGCTCTCCCGGATGACGGAAAGCGTTTTCGAAGAGAAGGGAATCGCCTATCAGAAACAGGACTGGCTCAATATCCTTCGCCAGCACGTGCTGCTCGCGACCCTTTTCGAGAAGGAAGGCAAGTGGGGGCCGCGGGGCAATCCACGCAGCGCGATCTTTCAGTGGACGAACGCGTTGCGGGCCGACGACCGGATCCGGCAGCGCGACCCCAATTTTCCGCTGTCGCCCGCTATCTACCTGCACCTCGGGGAGTGCCACATGAGGGTGGGCGATCCCGATCTGGCCTGGAACGCCTACGCGAAGGCGTCGTACGCCTTCTTGAAGTCCTCCAAGCCGGAGGACGCGGCCGCGGCGCTCGAACGCGCCCGTTCGCTCGCCAAATTCATGACGCCGCAACAACTGGAAACGGTTCGGACGCTCGAGAACGCCATCGCGCGGGCTCGAAGAGCGTCCGGCTAGCAGGGCGATCGCGGGTGCCCTGGCCATGAAGCGCGCGAAGATGACCCCCTGGTTTTCCCCCTTCGAGCTCATACGCCACGCGCCCGACGTCCTGGCCGCCGCGGTCTTCGGGCAGCGGGCGGATACCCGCCTGACGGAGGCGCTCGCGGCGCCCGACGCGAGGTTCTTCGACTATTCCGGCGGGGAGTCTTCCGTCGGAGAGTTCTGGATGGACTTCGTGGCGGACACGGGCGACGGCTGGAACTCGACATACGCGGTGGCCTCCGCGGTGGCGCGGCCTGAGCTGATTCTCAAGGACTCCAGAGGAACAGAGCACCGCACGATCCGGGGCGGGCTCCTCGTCTTCGGCGGCGACCAGGTCTATCCCGCTGCGAGCAAGGAGCTCTACAAACAGAAGCTCGTGCAGGCGTGGGAGACGGCTCTCCCGCGGACCGATCCGCCCAATCCCAAAGTGTTCGCGGTCCCAGGCAACCACGACTGGTACGACAGCCTGGTCTCCTTCACCCGGCTCTTCTGCTCGCGCGACTGGCTGGGCGGCTGGGAGACGCCGCAGACGCGCAGCTATTTCGCTCTGAAGCTGCCGCGCCACTGGTGGGTCATCGGGACCGACGTGCAGCTCGGCTCCGACATCGACGCTCCGCAGATCGAGTTCTTCAAGCGGGTGGCCGGTGAGATGAAACCGGAGGACCGGATCATCCTCTGCACGGCCGAACCCCACTGGGTCTACTCTCGGATGTACGCGAAATACAACGCCGCCGTGTACAACGAGAGCGGCCTGCGTTTCCTCGAGGAGAAGGTCTTTGCGACGCCGGCCCAGGCCGGCGGCCGCGTCAGCGTGTTCCTTTCGGGTGACTTACACCACTACCGGCGGCACGCGGCCGCCGACGGCCGTCAGAAGATCACCGCGGGAGGAGGAGGGGCCGCTCTCCATCCAACGCACGGGCCCGACGTCTCGGCGCTCGAAGGAGGATATGCGCTGGCCACGTGCTTTCCCGACCAGAAGACTTCGCGCGCTCTCTGCTGGCGCAACCTCTTCTTTCCCTGGACCAATCCCACCTTCGGTTTCCTGACCGCCTTCCTGTATCTCCTGACCGCCTGGGCCGTCGGAGCTGATATCGGTCACTTCCGGCTCTCCGAGATCCGACAGGCCGTTTCCACGACGCTGCTCGAGGTCTTGAACAAGCCGCTCGCGGGATTCTGGGTCATCGCCATCCTGCTCCTCTTCTTCCTCTTCACGGACACGCACTCTCCCGTGTATCGCATTGTCGGAGGCCTGGCGCACGGCCTGGCGCATCTCTGCGCGCTCTTCTTCATCGGCTGGGGCGCGACCTATTACTGCGTCTCTGTCAGGGGCTTCGCTCCGGGCTCGTTCGAATACCTCTGGCGATGCGCCCTCGCGGTCGCGGCCGGAGGGTGGCTGACGGGATCTCTCATCATGGGGATCTATCTCGCAATCTCGCTCAATCTCTTCAACCGCCACTCCGACGAGGCCTTCGCCGCGCTCCGGATCGAAGACTGGAAAGAGTTCCTGCGCCTGCGAATCGACGCCTCCGGAGACCTGACGATCTTTCCGGTCGGCATCCGGCGAGTCGCGCGCCGATGGAAGGCCCGCCCGGCGGGCGAGGCCGCCATTGACTCTCGTGCGCTGACCGGCTTTCGGCTCGAGGAGGAAGGATATGAAGAGGATCAGCAACAACCTGGACTTGTTCGAGGCGGCTTCCGGGGAAGTCATCACCGTCACGGTGAAGGCCGGCAACACGCCCTATCAGGCCACGTTCTCCGATCTCGAGAGCGGCGGCCAATGGACGCAGCTCCAGGAACCGACGCCGCAGAAGCCCGTCGAGAAGCTGACGTTCACGATGCCGGCCGGCTCGAAGGAGTTCTTCCAGATCGTCTATTCCTTCCCGCCGGAGGGGCAGATGGACCCGGACGCTAAATATCAGGTGAGCTTTTCGGGAAAAGGCGGGACGGGCGACGGGCCCAATGATGTCTTTCCGCCCGTGGCCGGCGATCTCGTCCAGCTTTCCTACGAGTTCCGGCGGGGGCAGCCATGAAAGAGCTGGAACGAGCGCGACACACAATGCGGTTTTCCACCGTCTGCCTGATCTTCGTTCTCGCGTCGCTGTCCGCTCCCTGCGAGGCGCAGATCTCCGACGTCTGCAAGGAATCGATCGTGGATCCCGCCGTGGAGCGCGTGATCAAGAGGATGGGAGACGCTAAAGAGGAGAGTGTCGGGGCCGCGAGAACCGACTTCAGGGCCAGACTGGCCGACACGACCACGATCTGGGCCTGCGTCGGGGGCCTGGACAAGAGGTTCGCCGGTGTCCTGGAGCGGCGCCGGATCGACAAGCAGGTGGGGGCGGCCAGCGGCGCCGCGGGATCCACCAGCCTGGTGCCCGGCGGCTCGGTCCCCGCGCTGCTGGGGCTCGCGGTGGAATACGGTGGTCTCACCCAGTCCTTCGATGGCACGACGATTACGTTTCGAACGACTCCAGCCAAGCTGATCGCGGCCATGGGGAATGCCTACGGGCCGAATGCCCCTCCAACCAGCGATAAGACGCTGGCGGTATTGCAGCGCGTCAGTCTGGCGGTGTCTTTCGATACCAGCCGAACCGATCAGGCCGACACGCCGAGCGGATCGAAGCTGCGCGCGGACTACCAGCAACTCTCCCAGGCCAGCGCGCGGATCATCGTGATCAACGACCGTGACCCGCTCGCGCCCAAGAACTGGCGGAAGATCCGCGAATTGAGCGCGAAGCCGCCATCCCGGCAGGTGGCCAATCTCGGGCGTGACCTGATGGCGCCGCTGTTCGATATCAACGGATTCAAGGCGGCTGTCGACAAGGCAATGAATGCTTTCGACAAGCTCGACAAGGCCGAGCCCGACAAAGCCGTTCTGACCGGCGCCTTTACCACGTATCTGGAGGAGATCCAGCAGCTCACGATCTCGCTGCCGAATTGGCAGGAACGGGTGAACGCCTACGGCAACGCGAGGATGGAACTGGACGAAGAGCACAAGCGCGTTTACAGGGAGATCTCCAAGGCCCCGAGTCTGACTCTGGAATATGACTTCAACCGCCCGCCGGCCGTGAGCGCCGCGGCGGCAGGCTCCGCGACGCCGGGCGCGACCGTGACGGCTCCCGATCTCTCTTCCGTGCGGCTCATCTACGTAGGCAGCCTGATGGAAAGCGAATACACGGTGACGGCCTCGGCGAATTTCTTCAACCAGACCCGGCCGGGAATGGACGGATCCTTCCGGGACTTTCAGGTCGCCGCCAAATGGGACGTGGCCGTCGGCCGCCTGCCGGCCTTCATCGCCAACGGCGTCCTCACGTTCAGCGGTTTGTATGAGCACCTGCATCAGAAGCCGATGGGAATCGATGTCCTGATCAACGATGAGAAGGTCAACCAGCCGGGCAACATTGCCGTGTTCCAGGCCAAGTACTCCATTCCCGTGGGCGACTCGGGTGTTTCGATTCCCATTTCCTTCACGGCGTCCAATCGCACGGAGCTCATCAAGGAGAGGAACACGCGGGGCAACGTCGGGATCACGCTGGACCTCGACAAGCTCCTGACGAGGTAGGCGAGGTTGGCCCAATGAGGCTTTTTTGGAAGAGACGCGGAGGCGCAGACTCGGACAATCGGCAGGAAGCCCGGCCGGAGGGGGACGATTCGGCGTATCCCCGCCGGCTCCAGCTGCTGGAGCGCGCGGCCATGGAGAAGCGGCGCGCGGCGGCCGGGTTGGATCCGGCGGATCCGCAATTGCCGATCGGCCTGGCGTGCTCGGGAGGGGGGATCCGCAGCGCGACCTTCTGTCTCGGGGTTTTCCAGGCGCTGGCGCGGTCCGACTTCCTGCGCCGCATCGATTTCCTGTCAACCGTCTCCGGCGGCGGATACATCGGCACTTTTCTCGGGCATCTGTATCTCCGGCCGTATGCGGATCCGGGGAAAGATCAGGCCGGGCATCCGACGGATCCGGCGGGAGCGGACGGTTACGTACTCGGAGCGACGGCCGCCGAGCGGGTCTCCAACATCCTCGACGATTCCCACGCGAAGCCGCTCGCTCACCTGCGGGAGAACGGCCGGTATCTCTCGCCCAACGGCAGCGGGGACTCGCTCCTGGCGGGGGCGGTCGTGCTCCGCAACTGGGCGGCGATTCAGTTCGTCCTGCTCACGATCTGCGTCACGGTGCTCTTCGGCTTCCTCCTCGTCAGGACTCTCGTCGCGGCGGCCGTCGGAGAAGTCTTCGGCCCCGACGCCCTGAACGTCGGCCCGAAGTCGTTCATCGCCGGCTTTCTGTCGCGTTTCGATCCGTCCCGAGCGCACGCCGTCTGGATCAGCGATTACTTCCTGCTCGCAGCGGCCCTCGTCTTGATCCTGGCCGTGCCGGTCGGTCTGGCCTACTGGTTGACGCGGCTGGGAGATCTGCTCGGCGCCGCGGCGTTGGGCGGGATCGCGGTGGCCTTCCTCTGGAACGCCCGAGGCCTGGACGCGTTTCTCCTCGCGGTCGCGGCGTACTGGCTCCTGGCGGCGGTCCTGTGCGCCGTCGTGGCGCAGGGGGGCTGGACCGCCCCGACGGAGGCGGCGCGCTGGAAGCGAGGCAACCGGCTTTCCCGCGTCCTCATGCAGGCGTTCCTGGCCGCCGGCGTCGTCTCGGCGGTCGCGTTCATAGACAGTCTCGGTCAGAACCTTCACGCGCATCCCGCGGCCTGGGATGCCGCCAAGATCTTCGCGCTTCTGGCAACGCTCCTGACGTTCGGCAAACGCCTGGTGCCGTTCGTCAGCAACTTCACCCGCGGCGGCCGGCCCAGGATCTCGGTGAGCGTGATCGCGGCTGTCGCAAGCATCGTCCTCCTCGTCGTTCTGTTCGGGTTCCTGTCGGGGCTCGTCTACGACTTGAACGACGTGATGTCGGGCTCTCCGCGGATCCTTCGCGAGGGCTGGATCGTGTTCTGGAGCGCGCGCCTGGGTGCCTCGTCGGCGGGATTCCTGGGTTTCGCGCTCCTCTGCCTGATCGTCGGCCAGACGCTGTCCTTCCTCAACCGCTCGTCCCTTCAGATCTTGTACAGCGCCCGATTGACGCGGGCCTATCTGGGCGCGTCCAATCCCGAGCGCTGGAAACCGGAGGGAATGCGGATCTCCGACGCGGTTCCCGGCGACGCCGTGAGCTGGGAGGACTACCACCCGGAACAGCGCGGAGGGCCTCTTCATCTGATCAACACGACGATCAACGAGACGATCGACGGCCGTTCCCAGGTCGAGCAGCGCGACCGGAAAGGCGTCCCTCTGGCCGTCGGCCCGTTCGGGTTGAGCGTCGGGGTCCGGCATCACGCGCTCTGGACCGGCCGCGTCGGATCCCTCGCGACGGGGCGTCTTTCGCGCAAGCGCACGCTTGAACCGCTCTCGCCCGCGAGCGGGTTCCGCATCTTCGCCTCCAACCGGGCCGGCGACCCCATCGAGGTCGAGCCCCTGACTCTGGGAGAGTGGGTCGGGATCTCCGGAGCGGCCTTCACGACAGGCATCGGATACCGGACGAGCCTGGGTCTGAGTCTCCTGTCGGGCATGGCGAACGTGCGGCTGGGATACTGGTGGAACAGCGGCGTCGATCCCGCCAGCCGGAATTTTCAAACGCCGCCGAGGCTGATCCAGAAGCTGGCACGCCGCCTTCCGCTCTTTCCCGTGCAGCGGCTTCTTTTCAACGAACTGCTCGCGCGGTTTCCGGGGACGGCTCTGAAGTATTGGTATCTCTCCGACGGAGGCCATTTCGAGAATACGGCCGCCTATGAGCTGATCCGGCGCCGCCTGCCGCTGATCATCATCCTGGACAATGGCGCGGACCCCGACTGTCTTTTCGAGGACACGGGCAGTCTGGTCCGCAAAGCCCGTCTCGACTTCGGCACGGAGATCCGGTTTGCCGGGGAGGAGTATGGGGGCCGCCTCATTGAGATCACGCGGGATTATCAAAGCAGCATCGGCGCACTCGCCCAGCTCAAACCGGCCGCGCTGGCGGGGAGCGCCGGCCGTCCTCGTTCCGCGCGTCACATCGCCGCCGCCGCCGTCCACTATCCCGACGGTCAACGCGGGTTGCTCCTCTTGGTCAAGCCCACGCTCCTCGGCAACGAGCCCACGGACATCGTGCAGTACGCGGCGAACCACCCCAGTTTCCCGCAAGAGCCGACGTCGGACCAGTTCTTCGACGAGGCGCAGTGGGAAAGTTATCGGAAGCTCGGCGAACACATCGGCGCGAGGCTTTCCGAAGTCCTCGAATCCCTGCCGGCCGACGACGCCGCTTCCCTCGTGGATGCCGTCATCAGCTGACAGCGGTTCCGCTAACCGGCTGAGGCGGTGACAGATGGCGGAAAGGCCGGCGTTCGAATGCGGGTCTTCGCTCTGGCGCCGCGCTCGGGACGAAGTTGTCTTCACCGGGGTTCCGGGGACCGGGCCTACAATAGCGTCAGACAAGCGAGTTGCCCGGTCGGTGGCGGCGGGGGTTGGATGTGCCGTAGGGGCCCTGGCCAAGCGTCGGGCGGGCGACGAGAAGAAGGCCGCGATCTATCTGGCCAAGGAACTGATTTGGCTGGGCGGCGCGAGGTTGGCGCGGTGTTTGGCGTCGAGGCGGCCCAAGTCGGCCATGTCATCCGTGCGATTGATAACGCGCCATCCTCGCCGCTTGCCCGCCACAGTGAAGGGGTATTTGCCAACTTGCCTAATCAGCTATGCTAGAGAGTTGGGTGATCTGACCAAAGTGCACACGTCGCTATCAGGAGCCAGAGGCGCAACCGGCTAGCTGCCGGCGTGCGCCCGGGGAGGAGGACAGATGCCGGCGGCGAAGAGCTTTGACTGGAAGCCATTGCTCCAGAAAAATTCCATCTTTTCGACCGTCGAGGAGAACAGGATCGGCGCACTCCTTGCAGACGGCGTCTCGAAGGAGCACGACTATGCTAAGGACAAGGACATCGTGCGCCAGGGTGAGGAGGGAAACTCTCTTTTCGTGATCGGCTCGGGCTCGGCCGAGGCCTTGCTCGCGGTGACCGCGGAAGAGACGATCCACTTGTCCAGGATGGGGAAGGGCGACGTTTTTGGGGAGATGGCTTTCTTCGGACGGCGAGAGCGGGCGGCAACGGTGCGAGCGAAGGAAGACTGCACGGTCCTGGAGATAGGGGGGCCCGAGTTCCAGCGTCTAGTGGATGAGTATCCTGACATCAGGTCCAGGCTCCTGCTTCTGATGGGCGAGCGCCTGAGAGACACCAACGAGCAGATTCTCGCTCTGCACCTGAGGACCGTTGACGAGAAGCTCAAGCTATTCAACAACAGGCTCGACAATGAGCAGAAAGCTGTCGACGCATTCCTCACGGCCGCCAAGACCGTCTTCGACCAGACCAACTCCCGGACCCATGAGGTCATTGAGAGCGCCGAGCGCAGCCGCGACCGGCTCACTAAGTCCGCGACACTTATCGGGACGTTCGTGACCGTGCTTATCGGGTTGGCAGGGCTATTCGGCTGGAGCAAGGTGAATGACGCCACAAAATCTCTAGACGAGACCAGGAAATCCTTGGAGCAGAAGGTGGCGGAGTCTGCCAGTAGGGTCGAGCTCGCGAAGACTGAGGCTACGAAATCTGAAAACGAGGCCAAGAAGGCCGAAGAGGAGGCCAAGAAGGCCGCAAAGTCTCTGCAAGAGATCAAAACGGAAGCCGAAACCTCGAGCCAGGGCGTGAAAGAGCTCGAAGCCGAGCTGAGTAAGAGCGTAAGCGGGATTTACCTCAAGCGGTTCGTCGAAGCACTGGCGCGGAACGCTGCCTACGACGCCAAGGATGATTACTTGCAGATCGTCGCCGCCCATGGGCTCGACAAGCAGCTTCGAGTACTTCTTAGCGAGATGGAGTTACAGGTGATCGTCAAGGCTCACCCGCCCGGGAGCACTCAGGAGAAAGAGAAAATTGGAATCTTTGGCTGCATCCTTCAATTTGCGGCGGCTGGCGCCGGTAACAGGACGGGCGAAAAGCTGCTTGCATATTACCTGCTCTTAGTCTATGCGTACCTAACAGACCAGAAAGACTTGGAGGAGTGCGGGATCACTACGCGTCAGGCTGCTCGCGAGGCGTTTGAGGAGTTCCTCAAGAGCACTGCTTTTCGGAAGTACCTCAAAAGCACTCCGAGGGAGGAGCGACTGTGGCCGACAAAGAAGCTTGATGAGCGGCTAGCGGGGGAACCGGGCCAGCAGGGCGACGAATTACGGAGCTTTCGCCGTCTCCTTGGGACCTCCCTGGACTCAACTGTTTAGCTGCACTGCCTGTCCCACCAGACCGTCCCATGATCGACAAAGAGGTCGTCGTGGTCGTCCCGCTCATTTCGCTCCCGGCATTGCTCGAACGTCAGCTCCAGGGCCTTCTTCCACGGGTCGCTGGAGGTCTGGCGTATCTTGCAGCAGCCGGACTGGGCGGAGAGGGGAGTGCTGGAGGGTGGCAACATCAAGAGAGCGAGCACGACCAGGAGCAAGCCTGCTAACAAGAGCGCCTTCTTCATTGTCCACTCCTTGCTGGGCCTGGAACCGACCAACGGCGGGAGCGATCAATCAGGAGCTGCTACGCCGGAATGATCGAGGGTTGCAGAGCGGCCAGCCGAGACGAGTCTATTCGAGCCTTCCCTGCGAGTCAAGGTAACCCTGAAACCTACCGCTTCTTGCTTGCCACATGTTCGTATCTTCAGTTGGTCGGGGGACTCCGGGAGGGCGGCCGCAAGCGCTCTGAGGATGAGTTTGCATGGCTGATGCGGTGACAGGCAGGCGATATGGGAGGTGGTCAGAGCCGCTTACAGTGTCGCATATCTCTGTCTGAGTGACCTCTGGATAGAATCGGGCGCCGGGCGAGGCCGCGCGGCAGGAGATCAAATAGCGGATTGGCGATGCTGTTGAAGCAAGGCGACTCGGGAGAAGGAGTTCGGTCCCTGCAGCGCGGGTTGAACAAGCTCGGATGCATCCTGCTCATCGATGGGAGTTTCGGGCCGGGAACGCGCGACGCGGTGATCGACGGCCGCGTCGCTGTGCGAAAGCCGGGGCCTCCCGAGGCAGACGATGCTCTGCAGCAGGCGCTCGCGGCGCTCCCGGATCCGTTTCCGCCGCTCACGCCGGCGGGCGTGACGTTCATCGCGCGCGCGGAGGTTTCGGGCCCCCGCGAGTACCGCGAAATACAAGAATCCGGTCTGGCCGAGCACCGAGAGCGGCATCACGATCGGAATCGGCTACGACCTGCGCTTCGCGGATAGGGACCGGCTCAACGCAGACTGGAGCGGTCAACTGCCGCCCGCCGCGATCACCCGGCTGGCTGAAGTCCTCGGGGAGCGAGGCTCTCGCGATCTTCTCGAGCGGGTTCGCAACGTCGAGGTACCGCTTCTCGCCGCGGTCTCGGTGTTCTTGCGTAGCGCCTTGCCCAGCACTCTCGAGCAGACGCGCTCGATCTATCCGCAGGTGAATGACCTGGAGCCGGCGCGCCGCACCGCATTGGTGAGTGTCATCTACAATCGTGGGACCCGACTCCAGGACTCGGACCCGGCTCGCCGGGATCGGCGGGAGATGCGGACAATCCGCGGGCTGCTCGCGACGGCGCGCTTCGACGAAGTCGTGAAGCAGCTCGACGCGATGTCCCAGCTGTGGGATCCCGCAAAGTTGCCCGGCCTCGTCCAGCGGCGGCACGACGAAGCCAGGCTCTGGCGCTCCGGATTCGCCGCGCAGCAACTCGACTGATCCGTGCCACCGCGACCTGGCGCGCTCGCGAAGGGATGACAAGGCGAGGGATTACCAGGGGATGTCTTTGCCGTGGCGATCGAGGAAGCGGCCGGTGTCGGAAGGAGCGAGGCGGTCGATGACTCTGAGCATGGCGGCGACGCTGTCGTCGGGGGAGACGGAGGCGCCGGGACCGCCCATATCGGTCTCAACCCAGCCGGGACAGATCGCAATACAGATGAAGCCCTCTTTCTTGAGCTCGGCGGCGGCGGTGCGGGTCAGCTGATTCAACGCCGCCTTCGAAGCGCGATAAGCGATCCAGCCTCCGCTTTCGTTCTCGGAGATGGAGCCGAGGCCGCTCGTGAGATTGACGACGACGCGGCATTGTCCGGCGCGCAGGTTGGGCAGGAGAGCCTGGGTGACGGCAACCGGGCCGATGGCGTTGACTCGGAAAGCCTGATCGAGCTTTTCTATCGAAAGGTGCCCGAATCCCGGACCCGCTTCGCCGATGGCGGCATTGTTGATCAGGACGTCGAGCGGCTCGTCCTCGATGCGGCGCGCCAGACTCGCGATGCTCTTCTCGTCCGCGACGTCGAGTTGCTCCAGGCGCAGGGGGAGCTTCGCGAGGTCGCGGGCTTTCTCAGGATGCCGGGCCGTGGCGACGACCCTGTCTCCCCGCTCGGAGAGATGCCTCGCGAAGGCCAGGCCGATCCCGCGATTGGCGCCGGTGACGAGGTAGTTGAGAGGGTGATTCTCCTTCGGCATCGCGTTCGGTGTGGAGGCTGCAACTTCTGGACCGTTCAGCGGCTGCTGCATCGCGGATAATCGCCTGCCATGGGCGGCACATCCCGGGCCTGGTTCGTGGACCGCTACGGCGGTCCCGAGCGCCTGGTTCTGCGCGATCGCCCGGACCCCGTCCCGGCACCCGGCGAGGTCCTCGTCCGAACCGCCGCGATCGGCCTGAACTTCGCCGATCTCTTCGTACGCGCGGGCGTGTATCCGCGCACTCCCAAACCTCCCTTCGTGCCGGGCATGGAGATCTCCGGCACGATCGAGGCTTGTGGCCGGGGCGTCGCGGATCTTCACCCCGGCCAGCGCGTCGTCGCGGTGCCGCTCTTCGGCGGCCACGCCGAGAAGGTCGCCGTGCCGGCGCCCTGGGTCTTCGCGCTTCCGGACGGCGTGGATCTCGTTGAAGCCGCCGCCATGCCGGTCGCCTTCCTGACCGCCTGGTACGCCCTCGCCCGCGCGGAGGTCGGCTCCGGAGACCGCGTCGTCGTCACGGCCGCGGCCGGCGGCGTCGGGACGGCGCTCCTGCAACTCATTGCGCTTCGAGGCGCCAGGGCCGTCGCTCTCGCCGGTTCGGAATCCAAGCTCGCCCTCTGCCGCGAGCTCGGCGCTCTGGACGCCGGCCTCTACGCCTCCGCGGCCAGGCTCATTGCTCGTCACTTCGGCAAGGCCGATGTCGTGATGGACGCGATCGGCGGAAAACTCTTCCGCTCCCTCTGGCGCCGGCTCGACCGCGGCGGCCGCTACGTCCTCTACGGCTTCGCCGCCGCCGCCGGCCCCCGCGGCGTCGCCCGCCTGAAAGCCGCCCGCGAATTTCTCGCCATGGGTTTCCTCGCCCCCTACCGCTTCGTCGAGACCTGCCGCACCCTGATCGGCTTCAACCTCTCTCTGCTCCCGACGAAGACCGGCGAGCTCCGCCGCGCAGCCGAGGCCCTCTTCGAACTCTGGAAGTCCGGTCGCATTCGCCCGGTCACAGGCCCCCGCTTCGACTTCGCCCAACTCCCCGAAGCCCACCGCGCCCTGGCCTCCCGCTCCACCACCGGGAAGGTCCTGATCGAAGTGAAGAAAGTATAATTAGGTGCGATGACAGCTTCGACCGCGCTTCGCTTCACGTACCAGGACTACCTCCTCCTGCCGGAGGATCGCCGCTACGAGGTGATTGACGGAGACCTCTTCATGACGCCTGCGCCGACTCCATACCACCAGCTCGTCTCGAAACGCATCGAGCGGCTGATCGATGATTTTGTGGAGAAGAACGGGCTGGGGCTGGTCCTCTATGCTCCCTGCGATGTTGTTCTCTCCGAGACCGATGTCGTCCAGCCGGACATTCTGTTTGTGTCAGCCAGCCGGATCTCGATCGTGGGGGACAAGTTCATCTCCGCCGCGCCGGACCTCGTCGTCGAGGTCCTTTCGCCGGCAACCGAGACCCGGGATCGGGTCGCCAAGGCGAAGCTCTACGCGAAAAAAGGCGTGAGGGAGCTCTGGATCGCCGATCCGGACGCGAGAACGATCGAAGTGCTGGTCAACTCCGGCGAGGGGTTCCGGCGCGCCTCATTGGCCGGCGCGGGCGAGACACTCCGTTCTGTCCTTCTTGAAGGGCTGGAGATCCCGCTCAACGCTGTCTTCTGATCACTCTTGATCACTGGCTCTAAGGAGCGGCGGGAGCTTCTTGTCGAGCCGGTGGCGCGGCCATGCGTCAATCGTGTCCTTCACAAAGGAACGGCTTCCTTCAGAATCTGATCACGTATGAGCGGATGGAGACCAGCTTCGGTGAGGACCTCGACTTTCCGGCCAAGCAGGTCCTCCAAATCAGCCAGGAGCCCCCTCTAGGAAACCAGGGCGTGCGGCCCGGACCTACCCTTACCAGGAAGTCGAAATCGCTATCGGGGCCTGCCTCGCGACGCGACCGGGAACCGAAGACACGCACGTTGAACGCGCCGTGTTTCGCCGCTATACGGAGAATCTCCTCTCGCTTCGTCTGGAGGACGTCTCCGACTTCGACTGCCATATCAGCATTATCTCACCGCTGGCCCGGACTCGCGCGTCCAGGATCTGGAGACACTCTCGTCTACAGGATCACCTTCTTTTCCAGGATCTGAAGCCTGACGGCCTGGCCGTCCAACAGGTGCCTGAGTTCCTCCACTTCCCATGCGACCTCACGCACGTGGCTCTCTGGAACAAGCCTCGCTCCGGCCCCGACCGCTGTCGCTTCGGCGCGCTCCATCAGGCGAATCAACCTGCGGAGGTCTTCGGGCGCGACGCCCAGTTCCCACGAGAGCTCGGAGATTGTCCTGCCCGCCCAAACGATCTCCTCCATGGTTTCCCGTCGCAGTCCGGGAGCGACGGTCGCGCGCGTCTGCGGTCCCCTTGAGAGATCCATGGCCGTCACCCCTGCGCTGCCGCAAGAACCCGGGGTCGCCGCTCCTTTGAACGGACTCTTCCATATGTCTGGTCCGCCGAGCGAAACTCGATGCGTACGCCCCGGGGGCCATCGCTTCCCGGCTTATCCAGGCAAGTGATTTTCATGGACGGATCGTCTGTCACCAGGTGGGCGCGTATTCCAATCACGACGACTGCGAGCGTAAAGATGGCGATAGGGATCAACCAGAGAATCGCGTGCAGACTCATGATGTGACTAGGAAACCATCAAATCAAATGCACGTCAATTGGACATTGGTCGGAACACTTTGGTCTAGGCCATGGTGCCATCCAGGCCTCGAGAGCCTCTCCCGCGACCGCCGCCAAGAGGCTCCTCTCGCCGTCCAACCGCCTCGCACATACTGCGAAAGCCCTATTCCACCTCCGGCCAACCCGGTGCTGCGGGCGCGAGTGGAGCTCAGGAGAAGGCGCCCACCATCGGGAAAGTGATCTGTCAACTACATAGTATAGACCTGACCCCAATGACTGAGGTCAGATCGCTCCGGGTAATTCCCTCGCCCCAGATCAGAGGGACTTCAAGAACTCCAGCAGGGCGTCACGGTCGGCCGCCGAGAGACACCGGAAGCGGCGCCTCGCGCTCTTGGCTTCGCCGCGATGGCGATCAATCGCGTCGGAGAGGGTCACGGACGCCCCGTCGTGCATCAGGCGCGTCCTCAGGCGGACGCCCCAGAGAGGAGCGGTCCGCACCTTGTTCCGCGCGCTGTGGAATCCCTCGGGCGAAAATCCCTTCCACGCGACCCTGTGCATGGAGCGGCCGTAGTGCTCCGGCATCGGGACCACGATCCCGTCGCCGGTCCCGACGTCGTGCATCAAAAAATCGGCGAACGGAAAGAACGACTTCCGGCCCAGCGCCTCCGGGATCGAATAGGTGCCCCCGTTGATCTTCGTGCCGGCCGGCGCGGTCGTCAGCGTCCGCACGTGGCAGGTCGCGCACCCGACCTTGTCGAACAGCTCCGACCCGCGCTTCGCCTTCGGCGTCTCCGCCAGGACCCTATCCCGGGCCGGCGCCTTGGTCGCCCGGATGAAGCGCGCGAAGCGGTCCACGTCGTCCAGCCCGTCGGGCCCCGGCGTATCGTTGGGCTCGGAGACCGTGTTGCAGAGCTTCGTCACCTCTTCGGGGAAGAGCCGGCTGGTGATCCCCATCTCGTTTAAGTACGCGTCGCCGGAAAACGACACCAGGCTGGCGTGCTGGTCCTTCCAGCCGAACCGGCCGACGCCCGTCTCGCCGGGGGCTTCCACAATAGGAACTCGAATCACCTGACCACAGATCTTTCCGCGGCTGCTCCGGCATTGCTCGCGCGAGAGCTCGATCAGGGTCTCGTCCGCGACGGCCTCGACGAAGCCGTCTCCCAGGAGATTCAAGGAGACCCGCGTCGTGCGGATCTTCTCCGTGTCGGGCACGCGTTCGTGAATCTCCGTATCCGGGAAGTCCCCGCTCGGGCAGATGGCGCGGTCGTTGACGAGCGTCCGGCCGGTGATGATCTCGGCTCCGCGGGCGATGGGGATCTCGGGGTTGCGGAACCGGCCATCCGGCCCGAAGTGGCCGACCCGCAATTCGGTGATCTGGCTGGCTCCGCCCGACGTCGGGTCCTGTTGACACTCGCGGCAGGACTGAGCGTTGTACAACGGGCCCAGACCGTCCTCGACCCCTTCGACATCGTCGAATGCCTCCCGGTCGGCCTCGTGAGTCGCTTCTTCCACCATCCCGTTGCTCCTGTCGTCGAAACCCGTTGGCGCCTCGGCGGGCGGCTGTCCGACCGACAGGAAAACCAGAAACAGGGACCCCAGCGTCAGAACGACCTTCATGGCTCGCCCCTCTCGTCAACCACGAATCGTCTGGCGACAGCATAAACGGTCCTGCAGCCGGATGCGCCGCTCTCCGCCACATCGCGGAGGAGTCCGCGGCGCGAGGTTTCGGCGCCGATTCGCGAAACCCCTCTCTTCCGCCGCAAATCGTTGCCACCGCCCAGAGCGGTGCGATGCGGGAATCCCCTCATTTTCCTGTCCGGCTCTCCCTGATTCTCAGGCGGCGGCCGCCGGTCCGTGGCCCGGCCTCAAACGCCTTGTTCAGACAAGCTGGACACGGCCGGGCCCGACCAGCTAAAACTGGCCCCGGCGCGATCCGAAGCCAATCCCCTTACCTGCGAAGGATCACTGGACAAAGGGTTTCCGCCTCCCAGGAGTTGCTGAGCCGTCTTGGTGCCGTTCCAGCTGCTCGAGAACCAGAGCCCACCCGACTGGTTCAGATGGGGTCAGCGGTCCCGGTCCTCGGCCCGAGAGGCCGGCAGGAGCGACCCGAGCTGACGACGCACTCTTCCGGCGTACCGAGAGTCAAACAGACGCTCTCACGGCAGAATAAGCCCATAAGGCAACTGACCCCCGCCACCCACGCGGCCCGGGACGGAGTGGGATCTGTCCGAGGCGCGGGCGATGGCAGGCTATATCGGGAAGCGGCTCGGCGGAATCTCCTGGAACCGGATGGCGCGATGTGTTCACCGGGATGGTTCGATGCTGGTGCGAGACATCGGCCAGCTGGTGACCCCCTGGACCCTCCCCGACTCCCAGAAGCCCCCGGCGAGTACCGCGCCGTCACTGTCGCCGTAAACAGGCCCGGCATCACCGCCCGCACCATCCGCGGCTACAGCCCGTAGCCGCTCTCCGGCCACGACCTCAATTCTGGCTATAATATGGCCAGATGAGGTACGAGATCGTTCTCTCGCCAGAGGCGATCGAGGATCTCAAGGGCATTCGTGCCCGAGACCGCGCGGAGTTGAAGGGTGCCATGGAGGCGCACTTGCGAAGCGAGCCGACGAAGACGAGCCGAAGCCGGATCAAGCGACTTCGCGGAATCGCAAGACCAGGATTTCGGCTCCGCGTCGGTGATTTCCGGGTGTTCTACGACGTCTCCGAAGGAGAAGTGCAGGTTCTGGCAGTTGTACTGAAAAGTGAGGCGGGATCATGGCTCGAAAGATCGGAAAGACAGGAATGAAGAGGGTGTCGCTTTCGGAGGTCAAAGACGATCTTTCGAGATACCTCCACCTTGCGGAGGAAGACGACATCGTCATCACCCGCCACGGAAAGCCGGCCGGCATCTTGATCGGTTTTGCATCGGAGGACGCCTGGTTCGAATACCGGCTCGAGAACGACCCTCGTTTCCTCTCACGAATCGAGAAGGCGCGCGTGAGCCTGAAACAAGGACGGGGCAAACGCCTGGAAGACGCCCTCTGAATTCTGCTGGCTGGGCACGAAGTTATGCTGAGTAGCATTCTGAAGCAGGCTGGGCTGAGGCCTTAGGGCAGCAAGAAGGGCATGGGATAAGTCGTGATCCTCGATCACGTAACCGCCGGCTCGGCCCAAAATAATGCATGATTTCAGGGCTGACCCCATCCTGTCCTCCCTGATCCTCCCTGGCGTCACATTGTTCGCCAGCGAAGAATCCTGAAGATGCCTGTCTTGCCTCAAGCGGCGTGGTCCCTCAGGTAGTCGATGCTCCCAGGAAGGTCCCGGATCAGGCGGAGCAGCATGTCCATCGCCGCCGTCTGCACGTTCCTACCCGACTCCCAACGGGAGACCGTGTTCGCGCCGAGTCGGAGCAGGCGCGAAAGGTCCGCCTGCGTAAGGCCGAACCGTTCGCGGATCGCGCGGATCTCGTCGGCCGAAAGAAGCCCGCTCTTCTTACGGCAGATCGCGATCGCATCCTCGTGGAGTCGTTTCGCCTCCAAGGACCGCAGCACGATCTCGCCGCATTTAGGGCACTTGAGATGGGCCGCCGACGGCACAACGATCTCTTCGCCGTTGACCGGCAGACTCAACCGACCCCGCCGTTCCCTCATCATCGTGCCGCAGGACGGGCACGCGTCGTCGGGAAGAAGACGGCCGCGAATCCGGGCGTGCTCAGCTCTGCTACCGGTCTTCTTCATAGTCAGCCGGCCATGCTCGTGTGTGACCACTCTTTGACAAATTATGCATATAGTTAGTCCGTCAGTCAGCCCTCGGTAATCAGTTGTGCCTGCTGGCTAGGACAGATGATGTCCAGGCTCAGGTCGTCGTGTCCAGGGAGAGCAGCGGATTCTTGAGCTTTAGCGGATGGCCTCCGGGCGCCGCCGAGCAACATCTGCCGAGCAGGGCGAAGAAGACGCTCTGGAAGGGTCGAGTCCGAGGTCAGGTCGAGCCCAGGGTCAGGTCTATATCATGTACTACGGCCCCAGGCCCACCAACCAGACCCCGTCGTCTTTCGCATGTGCGAGAATGGGCGGGGCGGAAAAGATTAGGATGAGGTCGAATAACAAACGAAGCAGGCATCGGAAACCCAAAGTCGTCACGCGAGTGCTCAACTGCACGCTGCGGGCCGGCTTGCGAATCACGCAGACGACCGCCCGGCGGCGCCGGCGGCATCGCGAGGAAACCCATGCCATGGGTCGCCCGCGGATGGATCTGCGCAAGGCTCTCGCCGAAGCGGCTCGAATGGAGGATGAGGAGACTCTCCGAAAGCTGGCGCTTCGCAAATGAAGATCGTGGCTCTCATGCGCTCGACGCCACGCGGCTAGTGACGGAAAAAGACGAACACTGAGAGATTCTCCGCTCCCTCCTGGCGGAATCCGGCACCGCGGGAAACCTGACCACGGACGCACACCTGGCCGCGTTGACGATCGGCCACGGAGTCGTGCTCGCCTCTTTCGACACCGACTTTTCCCGCTTCAAGGGACTGCGCTGGGAAACCCCCGGCGCCTGAAGCCGTCGCCCGATCAGTCGAACACTCGCGTGGATCGCCTGAGGTCAGATCCGCACTGTCTCGCAGATGAGGGGGTAGAGGACCGGCAAAATGAGGGCATTCCCTCATTGCCCCGCTTCCATCGCCGGAGAAAGGATGGAGGCGAAGGAGGAGACCTTCATGGACCGCTGCCATGAGTTGCGCGGCTTCCCCGGGAGCCTTCCCCGCCGGACGCTGTCTCTGTCCCCGAGCAAGAGACCCGTCTCCACGGGAAGGACGACTTACACCCGCGCTCAGCCGAGCGGTTGAGGTCTGAAACGTAGGTGACCGCCGAGAAGCCGATACGCCTGGTGCTGGCCGGCAACAACGCGATCGTGCTCGCCTGTCTGGAACGGCTCTTCGCCCTGGAGGAGAACTTCGCCGTCGTCGCGCACTGTGGAAAGGGAGAGAACGTTCCTGGCACTCTTCGAGCGTACCGGCCGGATATTCTGCTTCTCGATCTGCCTCCCTCCTTCAGGGAAGGACTGGCGGTGCTCCGCGAAATGAAGGAAGCGGCGCTCCCCACGCGCGCCATTTTCCTGGCCGAGACGCTTGCGGAAGACGAGATGGCGGCGGCGGTTCGACTGGGCGTTGCCGGCATCGTCCCGAAAGACGTCGCGCCGGATCTCCTCGCGCAATGCATCCGTAACGTCCACGCTGGCGGCGTCTGGCTGCGGGGAACCGCGGCCTTTCCCAAGACCGGCCGTCCAACGGCGACGGGGAGCGCGCACTCACGCCTCGGGAGATCGAAATTGTCCGGCTCATCTGCGGAGGCCTTGGCAACAGGCAGATCGCGAAACAGCTCCGCATCGGCGAGGCCACGGTCAAGACACACCTGCACCAGATCTACGAGAAATTGAGACTCCGGGACCGTCTCCAGCTCGGTCTCTACGGCCGGCAGAAGGGATTGACGTCCACGAATCGGTCGGACATATTGGAGTGAAGCGGGTTCGAAGTCCTGACTACACGAGAGGCTGCATTCCTATCAGCGGCTGAGGCGCCGCTTGACAAACGAAGAAGCCCGACGTTAGTGCAGGCGTGCCAGGGCGCGTACCCGGTCTGAAGGAACTGTGTAGAAGAGGGCGTAGGGAAAACCAGGACGAGCGCACGGCGCATGTGGCGGTATGCCTTGCACAGGCCATGGGGTGCTCGCTAATGAGGCAACAACAAAGTCGAGGGCTGTCCGGAAGCTCGTGGCGCGGCTGGCGACCTGTCTGCAGGCTCAGTAATACAGGAAGTACACGGTTGACCCTACGCGCTCCAGGGGACCGAAAGGACAAGCTGTCGGTAGGGCCTGGCGCGACCGCGGCGCGCCCGCCGCTCTTACTTGGCTTTGATGGTCACGTTGCTCGAGACTCCGACCTGTCCCGTCGTATCGTAGGCGTTGGCGTGGATCTGGTAGCTCGTGTTCGCCTTCGCCGGCACCTGCCAGTTGCAGCTATAGGGGCTCGTCGTGGCGGAGCAGACGACGCTCGAGCCGACGATGAAATCCACCCGGCTGACCGGGTTGTCAGTCGGTGTGGCCGAGGCCTTCAACGCGACCTTAGATTTGCGCGGCACGGTGGTCCCGTTCGTCGGGCTCGTGACAGAGACCTGCGGGGGCACGGGAATGCTCACGGTGATGCCGACTGACGTGGAGGTTCCGGAGTTCCCGGCATTGTCAGTGGCGACGGCGTAAAGCGTGTGCGCTCCTGCCGAAACGGTGCTGGAGTCCCAGGTGATGGCATACGGTGAAGTGGTCGCCGTTCCGAGAAGGACGGCCGCGTCTCGGTAGAAGGCCACCTCGCTGATCCCGGAAGCGTCCGAGGCACTGGCCGTTAGAGAGACGCTCCCCGACACAGTCGCGCCGGGCGTCGGGCTCGTGATGCTGACCGTGGGAGGCGTCGTATCGCCTCCACCTCCGCTCTGGACGGGCGTTGCCACGACATAGGCGGAGACAGCATCTACGTTGCCACTGTTGTCCTGGACCTGAAGCAGGATCCAATAGGTGCCTGGAGTGTTGAAAGTGCAGCTTCCGTTTGGGCTCGATGACCCAACGGATCCACTGAAGCAGTCGAAGAAGTAGTACTGGACAGTCCCATCCGGATCGAAACTCGAGCTCATGTCAATATTCACAGTCAGTGGCGCAGAACCGGTTTGTTTGTCAAGCGTGGCGCTCGCGACTGGCGGTTCGCCTGTGGCTCCCCCGATGCGGACGACCGCGCTCTGCCGAGTGGAGAGGTTGAGCGTGCTGTCGATGGCCTGGGTCGCGAACCGGTAGACCCCCGGGTTGCTCAGCGTGACCGTCGTCGAGGAGGAGGTGAAGCAACACCAGCCACTCGCGCCCCCCCTCTCGCCAACCAAGAGGTCCCATGCCACGGGACCCAATTCGGGATCAGTGACCGGGAAACTCACTGTAATCGTGGACCCGGCGGGAGCATCCGTGGGCGACACGGTCAGTGTGCCAGAGGGCGGGAGCCCCGGGCTCGGTGCCGGCAAGACCGTGACGTAGCTACGGCCGTGCGCTCCACCGCCCCGTCCATCCGCCACCGAGGCATCGTATGGGACTGTCACAGCTCGCGCGAGAGACGGAACGGTAAAGGAAACCGAGCTTCCAGCTGGGTTCGGGAAGAGGGAATCGAGCATGGAGCGGAAGAGCCACAGTGACCCGGCGTCCGTGGTCTTGGCCCAGGTCATCCTGATCGGATCATTGTCCGGATCGGACGCGGTCGCGCTCAGATTGACCTGGCTCCCTGTCGAGGCGAAGACATCCGGCCCCATGCTGAGCACCGGAAAGTTGTTCAGCCTGGGCGCGAAGAGGAGCCCATTGGCAAGAGCCTTCGGGAAGTTCAAGCGTCCGCCGGTCGAAGTGCTCTGCCCTTTCGTATCGCTCAAAGCGTCGTAACTCCCCGGATCGAGCACGACGTCGCGCGCCTCGTTCGCGGAGAGCGCCGGGTTCTTTCGGAAGAGTGCCGCCAGCACGCCGGAGACGTGCGGGGTCGCCATCGAGGTCCCGGAGAGAAACTTGTAGCCG
>WNGB01007821.1_pt1 | contig 23085 bp, 14 predicted proteins | sample 5400681 | NCBI WGS metagenome assembly WNGB01 (sample SAMN13153367, study PRJNA577476) | soil metagenome | isolation source: 115 cm soil or saprolite under grassland replicate 2 | place: USA:California | collected 2016-06-15
AAGCCGCGGTGGCTGCCGCAGCGCCCTCGCCTCTGCCTGCGCCGCGCGATCAGCATTCGAGCCAGCGTGGTACACGAGCCGCGGGCGTCCGCGGCCGCTCGAGACCTCTTCGACGCGGAGTCTGCCGCTGTCGCGCAGCTGCTTGAGGATCTGCCGCGCGCGCGGCTGCGACAAGCCGACCGCCTTCGCTGTCTCGACCGCAGTCATCGGCTTGCTGGTGATCGCCTGGATGATCGCAGCCTCGCGTTCCGCGGCCGGAGCGCGTCCGGCTGAGCGCCGACGCGTACGGCGCGGGCTGGCAGCCGCAGCGGCTGCTGCGCTCGCCGCTGATGCCGAACGGGTCGTTCCTGTACGTGCACGCCCACCTGTTCCGGCACGAGGGGCGGCGGCGGTGCTGCTGTTTCCGCCGAGCTTCGTCAGCCTGGTGCGCGTCTGCTGGAGCTCGCGACGCTCGTCCTTTTTGTTTTTCAGCTGCGTCTCGAGCGTGCCGATCTCAGCGTCGAGAACCGCCACGGCTTGATCGAGGCCGCTAACAGCCAGATCGAGCCCCTGTCGCTCACTCGACCGCTGCTGTCTGGGTCTTGGCATCCCTTTGATCCTCCTTCCGACTCGGACAGATGGGCTGAAAATGGGACGAAGCCCGACGCCGAACGACTTTCGCTCATCAGGACGGCGAAAACTATAGGGACCACACGCGCGCACGCGCACTTAAGTCCGGATCTGGTCGCCGCTGTCGTCCGCGTGGCACGCCACCGAGCGCGCAGGATTCGCAAACTCCGATCTCCCCGCAAATCGCGCAGATCGGGACGGGCGACCGAATTTGCGCACCCTACGGGCGCAGCACCACGATCTCAAGCTCCCGCTCACCGCCGCCACGGGCGAGCAAGCGGACAACCCAGCACAGGAGCCGGTACAGCAAAGACATCAGCACGACGCGCAGTCTGAACCGGCTCGACCGCGATCACCAGCACCGCCCGCCCGGCCGAATCGAATTTCTTTACCCCACACGTTCTTGCAGCCGGACGAGTGGGTGGTCGAGGTCGACCGGCCGGCACGGCCCGCGCGGCGCAAGGGAGCGATAATCGGACGAGTGTGGCGGCGCCCGCGCCGGCCGCGAGGCGCTGGCTCGGGAGCAGCTCAGCCAGCCGCGCCGCCGGGGCGAGTGCGAGGCGATCCGCGTCCTCTTGGTGACGCGGGAGGGTGCGGTCGTCGTGCACGAAGGCGATCGGGCAGCTGAAGGCGCTGATCATCGACGCACCCGAAGGCCTGCGCCACCAGTTGCGCGAGACTCACCACCGACGAACAGCTCGCAGGTTGCGCTCGCCTCCGTACACGCCCGACGCAATCACGCCAGCAGCGCGCGACCATCATCGCGCTCCCGCTCCATCGCGCGACGAGCGTTCGCGCTCGAGGCCGAGGCGCACGGCTCGAATCGGCGCTGCAGCTGCTCGTCGGCGAGCTCGCGCCCACGTTGCTCGCCGAGCCGGCGTCGGCGTGATCAGCGCCGCGCAACTGCTCATAGATACACACAGCTACGAGGCACGCACGACCGCGGAAGCGAAGACGCCGCGCGAGATCAAGCGCTGCCTCAAGCGCCACTCGCGAGACGGCTCTACCCACTACTCGAAGCGGGCACCCTGACAACTTGACAAGCCATAGAAGCATCCGGGTGTGGTGTCCCAATCTGGGCGATTTGCAGGGAGATCGAGTTTGCGAACCCTATGCGATCCGCCCGCGAATGGCCGGCCGAGCTTCGTCCCCGAGCGTCTACGGGCACCCGCAGGAAAGGCTCGGGCCGAAGCGCACGACCTGGCGACATGCGACGATCTCCACACCTAGCCGGGACGAGCAGTGCTTCCCCACGCTGGAGGCCCGAGGCAAGATCCGGCCCCGGGGCGGAAAAAGAGGCTACAGCCTTGCCCCGCGTGCGTTTAGGCTTACGGGCGGCGTCAATCTCAAAGGTGCGGCGACAATGGAACTGCCTGCGGCTCAGACGGCGGTGGTTGCGGATACTCATCCGCTGTCACTCGATTCGCTCGGGGTTGTCGTCGCGGGATTAGGGATCGAACTGATCGCCCGCGAGACGAAGGTGGAGCGCGTCGCTGGCCTAGTGGAAAGCCACAAGCCCGACCTTCTCGTTCTCGGCGTGGACGTGGTCGACGCCGCGGTGCAGAAGCTCTTGCGCGTGGTGCAGCAGATGCACCCGAATTTAAGGGTTGTCGTGATTTCTGATGACGACCCGCGGAGCGCGCAGGCGGCGTTCGCCGCCGGTGCGCACGCTTTTTGCCAGCGGATTGCGTCGGCGGACGACCTTGCCGCGGCCATCCGGCAGTCGTTCGAGCGCTCGATCCACCTGCGTCCCTTGCTCGCTGACCCGGCGACTCCGCAGATGGAGGCTTACCCGGAGCTGGCGTACTTGACGCGGCGCGAAGTTGAAATCCTACGGCTCGCCGCTGAAGGGCGTACGAATAAGCAGATCGCCGGGACGCTCTGGGTCACGCTGCACACCGTCAAGTTCCATCTGTCGAATATCTATCGGAAGCTCAACGTCGCCAGCCGAGCCGAGGCGACTCGATGGGCGGAGCGTCACGGTCTTCTTGGCACGCGGTCACAAGTCGGAGCGGGAACCAGGAGGCGCTAGAACTCGACGAGGCGACGGCCGGCGCTTCACTGCTGTCGCGACCCCCGCCCGGCCATGCGGCATACTCCCGCCCGCGAGCTCGCTGGTCTAGCCGCCCAAGCTGACCCGATTGATGTCGCACACCCGGAGCTCTCGAATCTCACGCCTAGATCCCTGTAGCCGAGCGACCCAGGCGCCGGACAGGCGAGGCTACCTAGTCATAGGGCTAGGTCCCTAGCCTCTCGGAGAGGTTAGGGATAGTAACGGCCCACAACCCTTTCAGTTCCACCGTCTATCTGTCTAGGTTAATGATCTGTTAACCCGGTTACCTGATCTGTTGACTGAGCGACGGCGAGGGGGGTGGTCTAGCGGCAATTCGGCGAGAAGCGTGGTCGGCGCGCGGAGCCCCCTCGGACTGCGGAACGACCGCCACGATTTTGGTCTATTGACGCCGCGACGAACGCTGCATATACGCTGATCTGATTGCGTCCAATAGACGGGGCGGCTATTGCCAGCGCGCCGCTCACCGACACCATCAGGCCTGAGATCGGCTGCGGGGTCGGAAAACGCGGCTGAACCGGCGCCCGGCGGGCGCAGCCATATTGGCATCTCGACCGTCGACCTTTCTACAACTGCGGCTCGCACGAATCCAACCGAGGGGGAAGTACGTGGAGCTCGCAGACCTACGGCCAGTCGTCGAAGCGGCCGACGCCGTACCGAAATTGACGGTCGTTGTCCCGACCAAGGACGAGGCCGCTAACATTTTCGAGTTCGTCCGCCGACTCGAGCGTGTCCTCACCGCGGATGATGAGGTCGTCTTCGTCGACGACTCGAGTGACGAAACGCCCGAGGTTATTCGCGAGGCCCGACGTTCGACGGCGATTCCGATCCGGCTCATCCACCGCGCACCCGAGGAGCGGCACGACGGGCTTTCCGGGGCGGTCGTCGAAGGGCTGCGCGCCGCGCGTGCTCGTCGCGTGTGCGTGATGGATGCGGACCTCCAGCATCCGCCGGAGCTGCTCCCTCGACTGTTGCGGCGGTCCGTCGCGGAGGATCTAGACGTGGTGATCGCGAGCCGCCGGTGCGATGGCGGCGGCATGGATGACTTCGGCCCGCTCCGGCGTCTCCTGTCCCGAATGTCTTCCTTCACCGTGCGGGCGCTTTTCCCCCGGCGCCTGCGGAACGTGAGCGATCCGATGAGCGGGTTCTTTGTGCTCCGGCGCGATTGCATCCAGCTCGAGCGCACCCGCCCCCGTGGCTTCAAGATCCTGATCGAGCTGCTGCTCCGGAATCCGGGCCTGCGCGTCGGCGAGGTGCCGTTCCACTTCGGCACGCGCTACGCAGGCGAGAGCAAGGCTTCGCTGCATGAGGGTCTCTCGTATCTGCGGCAGCTGACAGCGCTCCGTATCGGCGACGGAAGAATGTTTCGATTCGCCCGCTTCGGCATCGTGGGCGCGAGCGGATTGATCGTGAACATGCTGGTGCTCGTAGCGCTGGCGGGGATGGTCGGCATCAATTACCTGGCGGCTGCGATCATCGCTACCCAGGCCTCGACGACCTGGAACTTCCTGCTGACCGAGCGCTGGGTCTTCGTGGACACAGCCGGACGTAGCGGCGTCTTGCGCCGTGCGGCGTTGTTCTTTCTGATGAACAACGCGGCGCTTCTGCTGCGTGGGCCGATGCTGTTCCTGCTCGTATCCGTCGCGGGAATCAACTACCTCGTCTCGAACCTCGTCTCGTTGCTTGCGCTCACAGTGACTCGGTTCGCAGTCGCCGACGGGTGGATCTGGGCACGCCCGCTGTTTCGGCGCGCCCTGTACCGCTACAACATCCACGGCCTTGTGACCATTGAATCCGAGGTCGCCCTGCCGGAGCTGGCCTTCTTCCGTGCCGAGCACATCTCCGAGCCGACGATCAGCGTCCATATCGGCGCCGTTGGGCGCGAGAGTGCGGATGCGAACCGACTCCAATACCGCGAGCCATTCGGTTTCGCGATAGAGATCGAAGTTCGCGAGCGCACACGAGTGACGGCCGCGCCGCTGCTCGCGCGTTCCCCGCACGTGCTCTACACGAACGTGATCGAGCCGTTGCTGCGGTGGACCTTCGTCGAGCGCGGCTACGCACTCGTCCACGGTGCATGCATCGCCAACAAATCCGGCCTGGCATATCTCGTCACCGCCCGAACCGACACGGGCAAGACGACGACGATCCTGCGGACGCTGAGCCACGACTCGCACGGGTTCCTCGCCGACGATCTGACACTCGTTGCCCCGGACGGGCGCGTTCTCGCCTATCCGAAACCGCTCACGATCTCGAGCCACACGGTCGGCGCCCTCGCCAATACCGACCTGAGCCGAGCCGAGCGGCTGCGGCTCGTCTACCAGAGCCGGATCCACTCGCGCTCGGGGCGGCGACTTGCGTTCCTGCTCACCCGCTATCGGCTCCCCGTCGCAACAATCAATGCGGTTGTGCAGTGGCTCGTGCCACCGCCGAAGTACGCAATCACGCGCCTTGTGCGGGGCGCCCGAATCGTGCACGGCGCGAAGCTGGCTGGACTACTCGTCATCTCGCGCAGCGACGATCGCGTGCTCTCGCTGCAGCCGGACGAAGCATTCGACCTACTCCTATCGAACTGCGCCGACGCCTATGGATTCCCGCCGTACTCGACGATCGAAAGCTTCCTCTTCAACCGCAGCAGCATGAATCTGGTTCGGGCCGAGAAGGAGATCATCCGTTCCGCGTTGGAGGGGCTTCCCGCACAACTGGTCGAGAGCACGACCATGAACTGGTGGGAAAGGCTCGTGGCGCTTATGCAGGCCCTACCGACGATCGTGGCAGAAGCGCTTGAGGACGCCGCGTCGGCGAGTGCCGTCGCGGAAGGGGTCGAGTTGATGCCAAAGCCCGCGTCGTCCGCCTGAGCGGTCGATGAATCAGTTTGACAGCGCCGCGGAGGTGGTGGCGCCACGGCGGCGCAGCCTCGGCAGGAGGTCGAGTGCGCGGATCGGCGAGACAGTCTGGACGTTCATCCGCGGGCGCGAAACGGCCGTCGCCCTGACACTCGTGCTCGGCATCGCTGCCCTTGTTCGGGTCTGGCGGATCGATGCCGTCGGGTACAACTCGGATGAGGCGGTGTACGCCGGTCAGGGAGCCGCGATCGCCGCCGACCCAGCGCTGAAGCCATTCTTCCCGATCTTCCGCGCCCACCCGCTTCTCTTCCAGTCGTTCTTGTCGATCGGCTTCCACCTGGGGATCGGCGAGCTGTTCGGACGTTTGGCCGCGGCGGGCGTCGGCGTGTTGACGGTGCTGCTCGTGTACCGGACGGGCAGGCTCCTCTTCGGGAGCCGCGCTGGGATCTACAGCGCCCTCGTTCTGGCGCTAATGCCGTACCACGTTCTGGTCACGCGCCAGGTGCTGCTGGACGGGCCCATGACGTTGTTCGCGACGCTCGTGCTCTACTTCATCGTTCGCTTCGGCCTGACGCGGCGGCCCGGCTGGCTTTACGCGGCCGGTGCGGCCATGGGCCTGACGCTCCTCGCGAAAGAGCCCGGAATCTTGCTCCTTGGCGCACTGTACGCCTTCTTCGCGCTGTCGCCGGAGGTGCGGGTCCGGGCACGCGAGCTCACGCTCTCACTGGCGGCGATGATCCTCGTGATCGCGCCGTATCCGCTGTCACTTTCGCTGGCCGGCGGAGCGCACACAGGGCGGAGCTACCTCGTCTGGCAGCTGTTTCGGCGGCCCAATCACACCCTCGCCTTCTACCCCGTGACCGTGACCCAGGCCGTTGGCGTGACTGTTGTGCTTGCGGCGGCGTTCGGGCTCTGGTTTGCGCACCGCCGATGGTCGTGGCGGGAGCGACTCCTGCTTTCGTGGATCCTCTTTCCAGCCTGCTTCTTCGAGCTGTGGCCGGTCAAGGGGTACCAGTACTTGCTCCCGATCTCGCCTCCGCTCGCAATCCTCGCCGGCCGCGCCCTCACCCTGCTCCCCGTGTGGCTGGCGCGCGTGCGGCTCGAGGAACGGCGGGCGCGGTTTCTCGCGGCTGCGGCTGTCGGCGTGGTCGTGGTGTCACTCGCCGTCCCGACCTGGACTGCGATCTCACCGGCGACAGGATCAACGTTCCTCGCCGGCACCGGCGGTGTGCCAGGCGGTCGCGAGGCGGGTCGCTGGATCAAGCAGCACGTTCCCGTGGGCGCCGTGCTGATGACGATCGGGCCCTCGATGGCGAACATCGTTCAGTTCTATGGTCACAGAAAGGCATACGGCCTTTCCGTCAGCCCGAACCCGCTGCACAGAAACCCTTCCTACGACCCGGTCGAGAACCCCGACCTACAGATCCGGCACAGCAACCTCCAGTACCTGGTCTGGGATGCCTTCTCGGCCGACCGGACACCCTTCTTCTCGCGCAAGCTCCTACGTTATGCCGACCGCTACAACGGCCGTATCGTGCACGTCGCCTCGGTGCCGGCACACGACCGGTCGGGACGGCGGACGACGCCTGTAATCGTCATCTACGAGGTGCGGCCGTGACCCGTTTCGTGACGCTGCTCGCGCTTGCCGCGCTCACGCTAGCCGTCTCCAGCGCGCACGCCGCCGGTCACGGACGAGATGCCGACCAGATCGCGACGACGACGCCGATCAAGCACGTGATCTACCTGATGCAGGAGAACCACTCCTTCGACAACTACTTCGGCACCTACCCGGGCGCGAGCGGAGTCCCGAACGGGATCTGCATGCCGCGCCGGCCGGGGCAGCCGCAGCTCGGTTGCGTGAGGCCGTTCCACATCGGCAACCGTGCCGTGCGCGACCTTTCGCACAGCCAGAAGACGTTCCGGCGCGAGTTCCGCGGCGGTCGCATGGACCCACGGTGACTCCATCAGCATGGGCCACTACGACGACCGCGACATCCCGTTCTACTGGAACATCGCCGATCGCTACGTCCTCTTCGACCGCTTCTTCACATCCGCTGCCGGCGGCTCCGTCTGGAACCACCTGTACTGGGTCACGGGGACCCCGGGAAACTGGCGCGACGACGTAATCCCGCCCGGTGGCTTTGGCCGCCTGCCGACCATCTTCGACCGGCTTGATGCGAAACGGATCCCATGGAAATTCTACGTCCAGAACTACGACCCGACCGTGACCTTCCGTCAGCGCGGCTCGGGCGACCGGGGATCCCAAGTCGTCTGGGTTCCGCTGCTCGACTACGCGCGCTTCCTCGACGATCCGCGGCTGTTCGGCAGAATCGTCGATCTCGAGCAGTTCTACGACGATCTCGCACACAACAGACTGCCGGCCGTCTCCTATATCGCGCCCTCGGGGGCGAGCGAGCATCCGCCCGGATCGATCCAGGCGGGCGAGCGGTTCGTGCGAACGCTGATCACCGCACTGATGCGCAGCCCAGCCTGGAAATCGACGGCGTTCGTCTGGACGTATGATGACTGGGGCGGCTGGTACGACCACATCCGGCCGCCGCGCATCGACCAAATGGGTTACGGTTTCCGAGCGCCCGCCCTGCTCGTGAGCGCGTATGCCCGGCGCGGTTACGTCGATTCGACAACCCTCGACTTCACCTCGCTGCTCAAGTTTGTCGAGGAGAACTGGCGCCTGCAGCCGCTCGCCGAACGCGACCGGAAGGCAAACAGCATTGCGACCGCGTTCGACTTCACCGCGTCGCCACGGCCAGCGGAGTTCACCCCTCCGATCCGTGCCGTTCCTGCGAAGCCCGAGCCTCGCCGCAGCATCATCTACGTTGCCTATACATTCGCCGCGCTCGCCGCCGGCTTGGTCATTACCGGCGCCGCACTCGCATCGCGCAGGCGCCGTGAGGCCGAGGCCGAGGCAGAGGCAGGGGCAGAGGTCGCCTCATGACTCGACGGCTCGTCGTGGTCGCAACCGCGGTGCTCCTCGTACCGTTGGTCGGAGAAGCGAACGCCGCCGGACAGGGCGCCGACACGATCGTCGAAACAATTCCTCCGACGCCCAATCTGCCGATCGTCTACGGCGGGATCACCTACAGCACGGACCGTCACGGCGTTGCGCTGCTGCCGCCGCAGCTGATCGGCCGGCCGCGGGTGCCGCCGACGACGTTCAGCGCCGGCCGACGTGCAGTCTTCCAGCGCTGGTACGGCAGGAGCGTCCGCCTTCGGGCAGCGCTCGACATCTATTACCGCGTGCGGCTGCGCTACGTCGACCTCCGGGGACGGCTCGTCGACCCGGACACGGTCGACTCGATCCAGATCCGGAGCTCGATCGGGGAGCGATCCCACCCCGCGAGCAGGATCCTGTGGCTCCGCGGAACACGCGTCGTCCCGCTGAACGGGGGGCTCGAGAGCAAACCGATCTACTACACGATCGAGCGCGTGGTCGTCGGCGGCTCCAACGTCGTCAACGAGAGCCAGCAGAAGTTCTTCCCCGCGCGCCAGCACGGCGTGACGGTGCAGCTGCTCTTCTACCGTGCGAGGTTCCGAAGCCGGGACGCATTCTTCGGCTTCCCGGTGGGAGATCGGGTCCGCTTGACCTTCCCGCGAGGATCGACGCGGCGCTATCGGCTCGGCGGCGACGGAACTGTCGTGATTCCCTCGCTCCCGCGCGGTAGCTACCACGTCGAGGTCGAAGGGGGCGGGATCTCGCTCGGCGGCCCCGTCGCCTTGTCGAGGGATCAGGATGTCAAGGTCGGCGTCGTCAGCTATCTCGATCTGGCGGTCGTGGCAGCGGCGCTCGCGTTCTTCGCGGTCGGGCTACCGCTCATCAGGCGGCCGCACCGCCTCCGACAGCTGCGGGCCGGTGTCAGAGGTCTCGGCACAGCGCGTTCGAGGGCCGCGGCCGCGCCACTCGCAGCGGTCGCGCGTCTGCCGAGGAAGGTCGCCAACATCGTCTTGGCCGAGCGTCGAGCTGAGCGATCCCGCGTCCGTGGCGGGAGCGTGCTGGATCCGGCCGCAGGCTCGGGCATCGGCGAGCGGGTCGAGCCAAGCGCGATGACTTCCGCCACCGTTCGTGGCCGCGAACACTTCGTCGAACCCGCTCAGATGCGGGAAGTCGCCGCCGCGACTGTGGATCCAACGACGGTGAACGGCCTTGTACACCTGAACACGGCGACGCTTGCGCAGCTCGGCGCACTCCCCGGCGTCGGGCGGGCGACCGCCCAGAACATCCTGGCCTATAGGCACGTGCACGGTGCCTTCGGCTCCGTCGACGAACTCGCCGCCGTCCGCGGCATCGGCCCGGCCCGCCTCGACCGGCTGCGGGGGCTGGTGGCGCCGTGACGCCGCGAGCGCTCGCGTCAGCGCTTTGCGGCCCGGTGGCTGCTGCCCTCCTCCTGCTCGGCAGCCCGGCCCCGGCCCCGGCCGCCCCGACCGCACCGGTTGGTGTCTTCGCCTACTACTACATCTGGTTCGACGCCAGTTCATGGAGTCGGGCGAAGACGGACTTTCCGCTGCTCGGCCGCTACTCGAGTGACGAGCGGATCGTCATGCGACGACACGTCAGGTGGGCGAAGCAGGCCGGCCTCAGCGGCTTCATCGTCTCGTGGAAGTCGACGCCGACACTCGACCGCCGGCTCGCGCGGCTGGTGGCAATTGCGTCCACTTCGCGCTTCAAGCTCGCCGTCATCTACCAAGGCCTCGACTTCGAGCGGCGGCCGCTTCCTGCCTCCCGAATCGCCGACGACCTCAGGAAGTTCGTCTACCGCTACCGGACGAACCCGGTCTTCCACACCTTCGGCGGCAAGCCGCTCGTAATCTGGTCGGGCAGTTGGAAGTTCACGCGCGCTCAGATCATGCGCGTCCGCCGCGCGATCGGCGACAGCATCTACCTGCTGGCGAGCGAGCGGAATGCCGACGACTACCTGCGCGTCGCCGACCTGTTCGACGGCGACGCCTACTACTGGTCGTCGGTCAATCCACGTACCTACCCTGACTACCCGAAGAAGCTCGTGGCGCTCGGCGCAGCTGTGCACACGGGCGGCGGCCTCTGGATCGCCCCAGCCGCACCCGGCTTCGACGCGCGTCTGATCGGCGGCCAAACGGTGGTCGGCCGCGGCGACGGGAACACCTTCCGCCGCGAGTTCGAGGGTGCGTTGGCGTCGTCGCCCGATGCCGTCGGCGTGATCTCCTGGAACGAGTTCTCCGAGAACTCGCAAATCGAACCGAGCACTCGCTACCGGAACCGATATCTGTCGCTGCTCGCCAGCGTGCTCGGCGGACACGCGCCCGTCGTGATGGGCTTCTCGTCAGACGACCGCCCGGCGACCGGCACCGAGTACGGGCTGCCCCTGATCGCCGTGTTCGTGCTCGTCGTCGCTGGCGCGATGGTGGCGGTTTTCCGGCGCGGGCGCCACCCCGACAGCGGCGGGGCGAACGGTGGCAGCGACGACAGCGGTGGCTCGAGGACGTGAGCGCGCGGGTGATCGTCCTCGCAGCAGTCGTCGCTCTCTTACTCCTCGCGAGCGGCGTCGTGACGGGGTTGCTCCGGCCGCCGCGCACGCAGCCATCGCCAGGGCCGCTTCGGGCGACCGGCGGCGTCCGCGCACGGCAGGTACAGGAGTCGAACAGGCAGCTGTTCGACACCGGCTACGAGACCTGCGCCGCACTGGGGCTCCCGCGGCTCGCACGCCAGTACGGACTGACACCGACGCCCGAGCGGGCCGCGCGCGCATACGCGGCGCAATTCGAGCCGGCGATGCGAGCCGGCACCTACCGCGGCTGCGTCAAGGCGCTGCGCGAGTCCACGGGGAGCCCGCGGTGAGGCGCCCACTTGTGCTCGTCGCGACTGCCGCCGCTGCGGCAGTCCTCGGCTCGACCGCCAGCTCGCCAGGAGCGGTGGCAGCAGAAGCCTGCGCGACGACCGACCACGACAGCGACACGACCACGACTTGCCTCCGCGCCGCTGAAGGTCAACTTTCGGGTGACGCGCCGGTGAGTGTCACGCTCACCTCCTCCGGCGCGCGGGCGCTCGTCCGCGAGCTCGAGGTGGAGCTCGACGGGCAGCACTTGCTCTCCGACTACGAGGAGCCGTTCGACTTCCAACTTCCCACGTATCTCTTCTCAGACGGGAACCACGTGCTGAGCGCGACGGCGCTCCTGCGCGACGGAACTCGAACCCAGCCTGTCTCGCTCGTCGTCGCGTTCGGCAACGGCGGCCAGCAACCGTCTGCGATGGTCTTCGCCACCACGGCGGGGACTGCCCCCGCCGCCGGACGACCGTTCGTCGTCGCCGCCGCCGGCGACGGCGCCGGTGGCGAGCACGAAGCCGCCGACGTCACCAACCTGATCAGCAGCTGGCAACCGAACCTCTTCCTCTACCTAGGCGACGTCTACAAGCAGGGGACGGCAACCGAGTACCTCAACTGGTACGCGCCGGAGCGCTACTTCGGCCGTTTCCGGCCGATCACACTCCCGACGCTGGGCAACCACGAATACACGAAGCGCGTCGCACCCGGCTATTTCTCGTACTGGCGCGACGCCCCGCATTTCTACAGCGTCGAAGCCGCCGGCTGGCACATCATTTCACTCGACTCGACCAGCCAGTTCAACCAGTTCGAGCCCGGATCGGCGCAGTACGAGTGGCTGAAGCAGGACCTCGACGCCCACCCGGCGCCGTGCACGCTCGTCTTCTACCACCACCCGGCGTTCACCGTCGGCCCCGAAGGCACCTCCTCCGATCGGATCATTCCCGTCTGGCAGCTGCTGGCGGCGCGCGGGGTCGACCTGGTGCTCAACGGCCACGACCACAACTACCAGCGGTTCCAGCCGCTCGACGCGAGCGGCAATCCGTTGGCAGCCGGGCCAACCGAGTTCGTCGTCGGCTCGGGCGGGCATGGGATTCGCGCGTTCGTCCGGCAGGACCCCCGCCTCGTCCGCGGCTCCGATACGACGAAAGCGTTCGGAGCCCTGAGGCTGACGCTTAACCAGAACGGCGCCGGCTTTGAGTACATCACGATTAAGGGGAAGCTTTTCGACCACGGGGCGATCCCATGTTCCGGTGGAGAAGGCGACCGCGCCGCGCCGACGGAACCACGGCTGCAAGGCCGTGCCGCCTATCGGAGGGCGATCTTGAGCTGGCGCGAGAGCACCGACGATGTCGGTGTCGTCGGCTATGCGCTGTATCGCAATGGCCGCCTGATCGGGCGCCTGGGACCACGCACGACGTTTGCCGATGAGCGGCTCAGGCCCGCCACACGGTACCGCTATCGCGTTGTTGCGCTCGACCAGGCTGGACACCGCAGTGCGCCCAGCAACCGCATCTCGATTCGCACCCCCGCGAGGCACCGCCGGCCCCCTGCCGGCGGCGGGGGATGACGAACGTCCTGATTTCTCGAGGCGGGGCCGCAGCTCGCGGCGCTCAGTCAGGACGGGTGCGGCTCGAGATCGGAGAGTAGCGTGATGCCTGTGACCGATGAGGTTCAGGCTTATCCGGAAGCCGCAGCCCGCCCGGATCGGCAGCGCCTCGTTCCCGATGCATGGGCGAGTATCGGTCTCGCAGTCGTCGTCGGTCTCGTTGTCGCCGGCCGCACCGCTGGTGTTGGGGATCTCGCCAGTGTTCAGACCTTCGTCCTCATCTTTGTCTCGATCGTGGTCGAGGCGCTCCCGTTTGTCCTTATCGGAGCGCTTGTCTCTGCGCTCATCGCCGCCTATGTGCCCGAGCGAGCGTTCGACCGGCTCGCGAGGCTGCCGGCGGCGCTGCAAGTATCCGGAGCCGCCCTTGGCGGCTTCGCCTTTCCTGTCTGTGATTGTGGATCGGTGCCAGTGGCGCGTCGGCTGCTCGCGCGCGGCCTCCATCCCGCCGCGGCCGTGTCGTTCATGCTTGCTGCTCCGGCCGTAAATCCGATCGTGCTCGGCTCGACCTGGGTGGCGTACAGTGGCCGTGGCCTCGCGATCGAGATGGTGCTTGCTCGCGCGACCGTCGGCCTGCTGCTCGCGCTTGTTGCCGGCTGGCTGCTCCGCGGCCGCCTTCCGGTCGCGTTGCTTCACGGCGACCACGGCGGCCACAGCCATCCGGAGGCTGTGACGCGGACCGCGCGGTTCGTTGAGCACCTCGTCGCTGACTTCCTCTTCATGGGCAAGTTCATCGCGCTCGGAGCTGCGGCAGCCGCGTTCATGCAGACGACGATCTCACAAGGCATCATTGGCGGTATCGGCGGAATGCCCGTCGTATCAACGCTGGCGCTCATCGCGCTTGCGTTCGTACTTTCGATTTGCTCTGAGGCCGACGCTTTCGTTGCCGTCTCATTCGGCTCGTTTTCGCTCGGCGCACAGTTGGCCTTTCTCGGTTTCGGCCCCATCTTGGACCTGAAGCTCGCGATGCTATACGGAGGCACCTTCCGCAGACGCTTCGCGCTCTCACTCGCGGTCGTCGCCGTACCAATGCTCGTCATCGCGTCTCTCGTCTTCAACGGACTCGTCGAATGACCGTCACTTCGCTACTACAATGATCGTCAACGCCAACCTCGCCCGCGGCCTAGTAGTCGTCGCCTGGACCGGTCTACTGCTCGGCCTCTGGGTAACCGGCGAGACTGCTCGCTATCTCGGCCCAAGAACCGCGTGGCTCGTTCCATTTGGCGCCATCACGCTGCTGGTCGCCGGCTGCGCGTATCTCTTCTTCACGACTTGGCTCCGCCGGCCGGTCGAAGCGCTGTCGCTACGCGAGGCTGCGGGACTGGCCGCCTTGTTGCTTCCAATCTGCGCCGTCGCGCTCGTCCCAAAGCCCGAGCTAGGGGCACTCGCCGCCTCAAAGAAGCTCAGTAATCGCGCCCTCATCTTCCCGAAGCTGGCGTCGCGAACGTCAGGCCCTCGGGCGAAAGTGTCGTTCTTCAGCATCGCCTCGGCGAACGTCAGCTCGACCTACGCCGCCAGCATCGGCCTCCGGCCGGGACTCCCGGCCGACCTCACTGGCTTCGTCATTCGCCCGCGAGGGGCGCCCCCGGGGACCTTCGAAATCGCTCGTTTCTACATCGCCTGTTGCGCCGCCGACGCGCTGCCGTTAATCGTGCCAGTCCATGCCTCCGGCGCCGATTACGGGAACGACACCTGGCTCGAGGTGAAGGGCCATTTGGAGCGACGCCAGGGCAACCTGGGGATCAAGGCCGACAACATCGTCCGCGTGGAAGCGCCGAACCACCCCTACCTCTCCGCGTACAGCCAGTAGTCGTGGCGGGCCGGCGCCAGTGTCGCTCCGCGGCGGCCGCCGTTGGTGGTGAGGCCACCGCGAGCATGCGCGGGGAATTCACAGAAAGGAACTCGTTGCATCGCGGACTTTGCCAGCGGCCGACCCTGTGTTCCCACGGGCGCGCAAACCGCCTTTCGCCGGCCTCCCGGCGTGGGTGAGGCAGCGCCTGCTGCTCGCGTGGTCGTGCTCGGGCGCGGACCGGAACGATCTTGGCGCTTCGCGCACCTACGTTCTCGAGAAGGCCTTTCGCCGGCGGCGGGAATCCGCTTGGCTGCCTGCGCTTGGCGCGGTAGAGTCCGGCTATCGAAGGGAGGAGCGCGGTGTTCGCCAGCCGTGGAGGTCACCGGCGAAGCGGACGCCGGAATGGATTTGCCAGCCTGCTGACGACGCCGCGACGCAACGGGTCGCGTCCGGGGTGGAAACGTCGGTCGCTCCACGCTGCACTGCTCGGCGCAGGCGTGCTCGCGCTACCCCTGATGGCGCTGTGGCCGGTACACGCGGGAGTTGCAGGCAGTTCAGGCTGGCAATGGTTCAAAAGCGACCCGCACGTCCACGACGTCGTGAGTGGCGACGCCGTCGCCGACATCGGGCGGATCAGCATGGCCGGGAAGGCGTACGGCTACAACGCGATGTTCCTGACCGACCACGAGGCCGGGAGCAACTTTGCGATCAGCACAGTCGTCGCGAACCATGTCCAGTTCGACGACTCTTTGGGCTCGAAGTGGATCAAGGATGTCTATGGCTCCCCCTCCGCCACCGTCAATGAACTCGTTACCAGCCCGGTCAGGAGTGGGTCCTACTCCGAGCACCTGAAGAGTAGTTCGAACACGTTTGGCGAGGCGTTACTCGACCTGAAACGAGGGCCGAACCTCCGCTCAGGTGACCTGATCCTTAAATTCTCCGTCTACCCAAAGACGATCGGGAGCAACGGCGGGCTCTATGCCTCGGTCTCGCTCGGCGGCGACCCAAGCGTCGACACGCCCGAGGGCTACACGACCGCGGCCGGCGTTATCAGCGCCGGGAAGAGCGTGATTCTTGTCTGGCAGTGCGGCACGGCGAGAAGCCAATCAACGAGTGATCCGAGCGCGCAGGTGCTCGTCTCGATCCTGCCTTCATGCACGACGAACACCTGGAACGACTACACGATCAACATCACGAAAGGCACCGCGAGCCGCAACGGTGCTGCGGCCGTCAACGTCGTCGGCATCAATTCGATCGCGGCGAGCGACCTGCCGGTCGATTATGAGCCGCTGATATGGATCAAGATGGCCGCCGCGGCGCAGAACGGAGGCGTCGCCGAGGGGTACTTCGACAAGCTGAACCTCGATGCCTCGACTCCTGTCCCGTCCGGTGCCGAATTCGCGTACCGGAATACGAAGATTGATCAGTTCAACACGGCGATGTTCAAGCTCTTCCCGTCGATCGAGATGGGCTTCAATCGACACGCGCAGCGGTTCAACTTCGCGATTACAGATCCCACTGAGTACAACACCTTCTTCCAGTGCGACAGCTCGAGTAACAACTGCAAGATCACGAACGGAACAGCCGGGATCCTGCCGACCCAGCAGACGGGCTATCCGGCGCAGCTGAACCACCCGAACATGCCGGGCGGAGTCAAGCTCGACGAGATTCAGACCGACGACTACCAGGCGTTCGGCGCCGATGTGATGGAGGTGCGGCCGGATTCGGGCGGGATCCCGCCGACGACGATGGTCGACATCTGGGACTCGATGTTGCAGCGGGGGAACATCGTCCTTGGCACCTGGTCAAGCGACATGCACAAGGTGAGGACGCTCGACGTTGGTGATCGCGGCGTCGCTACCTATCTGTACGCGCCGTCGCTCAGCTTCGACCCGTTGATGCGCTCTCTGTTCGAGGGTCGGATGTACCTCGCTCGGAACACCTTCAACGGCCGCATCATCTTCAATCTCGATCCGAGTTCGCCGGAGCCGTATGCCGCCCGCTATCCAACGTATGTGTCGGACGCCGCGTCGTCGGCCGCCGTTTATCTGCACGTCACCGATTCCGTGGCGAGCGCGTCGAACGTCCGCTGGCTCGTCAACGGCACCCAGATGTGGGACGATTCCGCCTCAGGGAGTTACGAGGCGACGAAGAATGTGCCGCTCTCCGGCACGTCAACTTACGTCCGCGCGGAGCTCCACACCCCGGCGGTTGGCTCGATCGACTACATCGGGATGACCGAGCCGATCTTCTTCATCGACGTGCCGGGCCTTCCGAACGGCGTTAGCTTCCGCGTCACAGGTGTCGATACACCGGACGGCCGCACCTACACGAAGACCGTGACCAAGGGCATCACGTCCGAGAGCTGGAACAGCACCGCAAAGTCACTGGCGTTAACACTGACCGACCCTGCCTCGTCGCTGGTGACGATCGAGGCGCAGACAGGCACGCTGACGCCGCAGCAGGTGCTCGTCGACGGCAGCCAGACCGTCCAGTCGACGTCGCAAAGCGCGTTCGACTCGGCCGCAGGCTCGACTTGGTACTTCGAACCGCTCGCCCATAAGCTGGAACTGAAGGTCGACCAGCCGAGCTCGAGCACAAGCGTCCGCGTCGACTTCGGCGGCAGCGCGGATGCGCAGGCGCCGTCGGTTCCCTCGTCGGTGACGGCGGCGGCGCTTGATTCGAGCTCGATCCGGATCTCCTGGCAGGCGTCGAGCGACAATGTCGGCGTCGCCGGCTACCACGTCTATCGTGACGCGGCGGTGTCGCCGACAGCGTCGATCACGAGCGGCACGAGCTGGACGGATACTGGGCTGCAGCCGAGCTCGACTCACAGCTACACCGTCGATGCGTTCGATGCGGCAGGCAACACGTCGTCGCAGTCGAGCCCGGCCTCGGCGACGACGCTCAGCAGTTCGACCGTGACCTTCGGGCCGCAGGCCGATGCCTACGTGCGGAGCGATTTCCCGACCGCGAACAACGGCACGAGCACGACATTGCGCCTCGACGCGAGCCCGACGATTAGGACCTACGTCCGCTTCAACGTCAGCGGTCTCTCGGGCACCGTCACGAAGGCGCTGCTCAGACTGGCCGCGACCAGCAGCGGCAGCGGCTCCGACGTCCACGGCGGCGTCACCGACAACAGCTGGACGGAAACCGGGATCACGTATGCCAACGCACCCTCGTTTTCGCCCGTCCTAGTCGGCAGTACCGGGTCGTTCGCGGCCGGGGCGACGACGTCCGTCGATGTCAGCTCCGCGATCGTGGGCACGGGCATGATCACGCTCGAGGTTGACACGAGCAGCACTACGGCGATGAGCTTCTCCTCGCGTGAGGGTCCCGCGCCGCCGCAGTTGGTCGTGACGACGAGCGGCGGCACCGTCGATACGCAGGCGCCGTCGGTTCCCTCTTCGGTGACCGCGGCGGCGCTTGATTCGAGCTCGATCCGGGTCTCCTGGCAGGCGTCGAGCGACAATGTCGGCGTCGCCGGCTACCACGTCTACCGTGACGCGGCGGTGTCGCCGACGGCGACGGTCACCAGCGCCACCAGCTGGACGGACACCGCCCTCCAGCCGAGCTCGACCCACAGCTATACCGTCGACGCGTTCGATGCCGCCGGCAACACCTCGCCCCAATCGAGCCCGCCCGCCTCAGCAACGACGCCGTCGGCTGGCGGCACCGCGACGACAACGTTCACGCCCGTAGCAGACGCAACGGTCAACGCCGACTTCCCGAGCTCCAACTTCGGCAGCGACACGAAGCTCCGGATCGACACCTCGCCCACGGTTCGCAGCTACCTCCGGTTCTCGATCAGCGGCCTCTCCGGCACCGTCACTCGCGCATTGCTGCGCCTGCAGGCGACCTCCGCCGGTGCCGGCGTCGAAATCCACGCGCTCAACCCGCCCGGCGGCTGGAGCGAATCGACAATCACCTATAGCACGGCCCCACCGGTGCTGGCGACGGCGATCGCAATTGCGCCGTCGTTCGCCCTCGGCGACTGGGTGGTGGCCGACGTGACGCCACTCGTTGTCGGCAACGGCACCCGCGAGCTTGCGATCACGGGCGTCTCCTCAACGGCGGCGAGCTTCTCAAGCCGTGAGGCCGCGGCTGCGCCCCAGCTCGTCGTCACCACCACGTCCTAACTTGGCGGCACACGCTGTTGCGGTGAAACGTTCCGCGTCAGCCATGAAGGCGGATGGTGCCGCGTTGCGTCACGTCACACGCGAGTCCGCGTGCGAACGGCGGGACGAGGTCGCTCCGCCAGTCGGCCCTCTCCCGAAGATCGATCTGCACCGGCCGCGGACGCCTCGATCTGCCGCGCCAGCATCCGCGGGTTGATGTTGCCCGTGCCACATCACGTCGGCTCCTCCGACGTCAGACTGATCGAGCCTGGGTAAAGGCGCGCGTTCAGGGCCGCAACTGCCCTCTCGGCACTCTCCTTGAAAGGAGATTGCGATTTTCCGCGCTGGCCGGCGCACCCGGCAAGCGCGAGCATGAAAGCGACGACCGCTGCAGCGGGCAGGTTCCGTCTCGGGCCGCGCAGCGGCCGCATAGAGGGCGACGATACTCGACGCGCAGTGTCGGTCTCCGCGGCTCGTCCACCGCCTCCGCCCCACCCGTCCGGACGCGCTGCTTCGACCCCGGATCGGGCGGCGAACCGTTACTTGCCCAGTTCGGGCGCGCTTACGTGTCTCCGCGCGTCCTGCGCGAGAATGTCGTCGATGGCAGCGAGGATGGCGTCGATGCCGATGACGGTATCGTGGCGAGCGACCTCTTCGAGCTGCTCTCTTAGCCGCATCACGTCGCCGACGAGGGTGCCGTAGTCCTCCGCCTCGTGAAGCCGGAAACCGAGATTTCGCATTACTGTGGGCAGCTGGTAGCCCGCCGGAACTGGCACCCGCTCGCCCTCCCTATTGAACAGGTAGCGCCGAGCGAGGGTGAACGTTGGCCGAAGCTTGATCATCATCGAGTGTCAGCAGCCCGGTAAGGTGAGCCTAGCAACGGGCTGAACAGCGGTGGTCGCGAAACCGTGAACAGTTTGGGTCCATTTCGTAAACGAGAAATATTCACCCGGCGATTCGGAGCCGGGCTCAAACGTCATCGGCTGCTGGCGCCTCTTGCTTAAGCGAGCGTGCTTTGATGACTAATGGCAGGGACCATTCCCGCTGTCGGTGAAACTGCCCGACCCTGGGTCGTTGACGAACTGCCACGTGTAACCACGAGGATGAAGCGCGAGCTTCAGCACCCCGTAGCTGTCGGCGTTGCGCACGACCTCACCTGCCAACGGTGGTTGAGTTCCGAATCCGTAGTGGTTCTTTCCGCCCGTGCCGACAACGAACTCGCGGATGCCGGCAGGATCGAGAGTCGGCTGTTGAAAATTCGGCTTTCCCGTCGTTGTGCTGTCTCCCGCGGCCGACGCGTCCTGCGGCGTGATTCCGATCGGATCGAAGCGCTCATAGTCGTGGTTGTGGCCCGCGAGGACGACATCCGCGTGCGCCTTGAGCAACAGATTCCAGATGTCGGCCATCCTCTGCGCGTCGCCGTGCTGGCCGGACGAGAAGCGGGGCTCGTGCCAGTAGGCCAGCGTGCAGAAGCTTCGGTGCTTGGCGAGGTCGCGCTGAAGCCACTGGTACTGGACGCTGCCCGCCGCACAGCCGCCGACGCTGGTCGCGCCCTCTCCGTAGGTGCACTCGCTGTTAAGCGCGATCAGGTGCCAGGATCCGAGGTCGTAGCTGTACCAACCGAGCGGGTTGGGAGGGTGGAAGTACCGAACCGATGCCGAGTTGTCGTTCCGTCCACACGCACGGCCGTACTCGTGATTTCCGGTTGCCCACTTAGTGATCGCGAGCAGGCGGCCCCAGCTGGGGGCGTAGCTTGCGGAATACGCGTCGGCGCTTCCGCATTCGTACTGCGCGTCGCCGAGGTTCAGCACGGCGTCTGGTTTCAACCTCATGATCAGATCCGCGGTGTGCTTCTGCCGGCATGAGTTACGGCTGCCATCGCCACCTCTGAAGTTCTTGTCCGCGGGGTCGCAGGCGATGTCTCCGGCGGCAACGACCACCCACGTTTGCCTCGAGGGAACCGTTACCTCGATGCTCGAAAGGCGGTCGCGGTTGTCCGTCCGCGCGTGGTCGCGGCCGGCGCCGCCGGCAACCATATCGATCTCTCCGTCGCGCGCTTCGAAGGCATCATTGCCGGAGCCGCCGACGAGCGTATCGCGGCCGGCGCCGCCGCTCAGAACATCGTTTCCGCCCCCGCCGCTCAGCCGATCCGATCCCGCGCCACCCGCGAGGCGATCGCTTCCTGCCCCCCCGTCAATCCGGTCATTGCCCGCGCCACCGTCAATCGTGTCATTGCCGCCGAAGCCGCAGATGACATCTGCGTGCGGTGTTCCCCGCAGACGGTCGGCCGTAGCCGTTCCGCGGATCGTGCACCTGAGCCCGCCTGCTTTGGAGGCATGAACGGCAGGGGCGCTCCTGGTGATGCTCGCGCCTCCGAGAACGCGGTGCAGCGTGTCCAGGTAGAAGCCGAAGGCCGAACGGGAATTCCAGTCGGTGGCCGCCTCGACGGCGGTGCCCTCGCCCCACTCGTTGAAGGTGGTGATGAGTTGCCACGGCTCACCGGAGGCCGCCATCGCCTCCACATCGCGCTTCCAACGCGTGCGATCGCGCGCCAGCCGCGCCGCCGACTCGTTCGCTTTCCAAAATCCGGGGGAGACGCTGAAGAAGTAGCCGCGCTGTTCGTCCGACGCCGTCGCCGGCGCATACTGATGCCAACCATCTGGCTGTGAGCTGCAGTCGCGATAGCCGCCGAAGACCTTCAAAACGATGAACGCGGAGGTGCTGACTGCTTCATTCGCCTGGTGCCAGCGATCGACGACCGAGCATGACTGGTCGTTCGCGTTGTAGACAAAGACAACGAACCGTCCGCCGACGCGGAGGTAAGCGCGGCTAGTCGCCAGGTTGGCACGGATATAGCGGAGATCCTCTGCGAGCTTGGCCGGACTCGGATCCGCCCGTGCCTCCTCCTCGTAATAGACGGCCCATTTGAGTGGCGACCTGAGCGCCACCGTACTCGAGAGGAGCGCACGCAGGCGGGTATCGCTGTAATGGCCGGGCGCTCTCCAGGAGGAGATTGCAGCATCGAAACCCGCGTAATCGAGCGCGCGAATGTGCTTTCGCCGGACGGCGACATCCGCTGAGCGGTAGAGGCCCAGCGTCGGCCGGTAATGGATCGGCTGGCCTCCGACAGTCCAGGTTTCCGGATACCAGGGGTAGTAGAACGCTGCCCGGATCGGGAATCGTGGCTGATCCTGCCAGCCCGCGGCTCCGCCGGCCGCCGAGGGGAGTACGATCAACGCCATCGCCACAACCGCGGCGCGAACAACGATTACTCCGCGCGGCACGCGCGCACGCTACCAGCGTCGCGTGGCCGCCGCGACCTGAAGACGGTGGCCGTATTTTCTGCGGTTCCAGCAAATGGCCGCGACCGACAGCGCCCGTTTACTGCTGCGAGCGCCGGTCGGCACGCCTTAAGCTCGATGGAGCACCTCGATCCTGGCTAGGTTCTGTTATCTGAGAACCGGTGTAAAAGGCCTGCAAAATCGGCCCTCATTTCTGCGCATCGCGCCCTTACTACCCGGCGGGCTAGGTCGAGGAAAGGAGCCTTGACCAGGCTTCGTAGGAGCGAGAGGGTCATATGCTGCGGAGCCAGGTCGTTCTTTTCCCCCTCGGGACCTGGCTCCGCAATGCTTGTAGACGCCGAAAGTAGAGACACCTTGCGCTCTGCCCGCGGGCAACCCAGGGACAGGACGCTAGCGGCGCTCGAGCACGCACCACCCTGTGGGGTAAAGAAACTCGATTCCGCCGGTTCGCGGCGGTGGCGAGCGGGACCTTGAGATCGTGGTGCTGCATCACCAGCTCGCGATCCTCGGAAGCGGGGGCAGGCGGCCGCGGTACACGACCGCCGACCGAGCCCTGTTCGCTGCGGCGACCAGCTCGCCCTGGATCCGCCGGTATCCCCTATCTGAAGGGGGCCGTGGTTGTGAAGACGTTGAGGTGGCGGGCGACTCGATCGGGTGCGCGTGTGCGAGTGGTGTTGATGCGAGCGGCGGCCCGTCCCTATCTTGGCGAGCCCGGAGGCGGCGCGGGAGGTCGGATTGGGGTCGTCGCGGCGGCTCACTCCAGCGTGGGCAGCGCAGGGCGTGCCGGGGGCTACCAAGAGCTCGCCGCGAGCTTGTCCGTTCGGTGGGGCCTTGTCTCGCATCGTGCGGAGCGTTCGCGTCCTCAGGCTGCTTCTCGTTCGAGTTCGTGCAGGACGTGGTAGGGGCCGGCGCGCGATCTTGCGCG
>WNGB01005555.1_pt1 | contig 23078 bp, 20 predicted proteins | sample 5400681 | NCBI WGS metagenome assembly WNGB01 (sample SAMN13153367, study PRJNA577476) | soil metagenome | isolation source: 115 cm soil or saprolite under grassland replicate 2 | place: USA:California | collected 2016-06-15
GAGGAATTCGCTCCGGGTGTCTCTCGAATTGAGCCCGGATATACGCGCATCGTCTGGGTAGTTCGTCTCGACTTACGCTCGCAGCATAGAAACCGCGCGCCCATTTGAGCGTGCCCTCAATTACGTGGTTAGCGCGATAACCGGCGCCGCTCTTCGCCAAGCGAACAAATTCACTCAGCGACGAATCGGGGCGGAAACTGACCAGCACGTGCACATGATCAGCCAAGACAGCCTGCTCGAGTATTCGGATCTTGGTTACGGAGCTTGCGTTTTCGAGAGCGGTCTTAACGTGACGCGCGGCGCTTTCAGAAATACAGCCGACTCGCTGCCAAGTGTGCCAGGTGATGTGGGCGTAGAGCGAGAACGCATGATGGGCCACGATTTTCCCTCAAGGCTAACCCCGGCGCAGGCTGGGGGCAGGCTGACCCCGGGCGGCAGCCCGGGGTCTACCAAAATGGGCGCAGGCTCACCCCGGGCGGCAGCCCGGGGTCTACCAAAATGGGACCAGATTACTCAGCCCCGTTATCAAATCCGCGCGTGATAGATCAGGAATCCGCCACCGGCTTGACCCTCCGGCCACCGCGCCCTGACATTAGATCGTCGCTCGGGCCCTTAGCTCAGCGGTTAGAGCAGCGGACTCATAATCCGTAGGTCCCAGGTTCAAATCCTGGAGGGCCCACTGACCGTCTAGTCAACAGGGAACGGGTCTTGGTAACAGACGCACCGCGGTTAACGGGATTGGGTCAATAGGACAACCCGATTATCTTTTCCCGTCGACCGATGACGGTAACCCGCTGTGCGTCCATTAACCGTAACCCGTTTCCGGTGGACCAGCCGTTCAGGGGTGGCTAGCTCAGCTGGTTAGAGCGCCGGTCTCACATACCGGAGGTCACAGGTTCGAGTCCTGTGCCGCCCATTCTGCGCAGAGTCCTCGTCATCTCCCACACCTATCTCCAGCCGACTCACCGCGGCAAGCTTCGCGCGTTGGCGGCGCGCGGGCTCGAAGTCACCGTCGCGATTCCGCAGCGCTGGCGCGAGCCCTGGTTCGGCCGGCCGATCGACGTCGCCTGGGAACGCCAGGGCGGCCTCGAGGTCTTCCCGCTCCCCGCCAGCGGCATGGGCGGTGGCCGCAGTGCCGAGCTCGCCAATGCGAAATACGGCCGCCGCGCCCTCAAGGCGCTGCTGCGCGACCGCCGCCCCGATCTCGTCCAGATCGAGGAAGAGCCCAACACGAACGCCGCCCGCCAGGTGCTCGGCGCCGCGCGCCGGTTCGGCATTCCCGTCGTGCTGTTCACACACCAGAACGTGGCGCTCGATCAGGGATGGTGGGCGCACTGGAAACAGCGGCGCATGCTGCGCAAGCTGACCGGCCTCGTCGCCGGCAGTGATCTCGCCGGCACGCTCGTCCGTCGCGACGCCTCCAATCTTCCCATCGCCGTGATTCCGCAGCTCGGTGCCCTCGCGCCGCACGAGCCGCAACATGTGCCGCACGAGGGCCTGGCGATCGGCTATGTCGGCCGTTTGGTCCCGCACAAGGGACTCGATATTTTGTTGCAGGCGCTGGCGCAGCAGCGCGGCGCCAAGTGGCGGCTCACCATCGTCGGCGACGGCCCCGAACGGGAACCGCTCGAAGCCCTGGCCAGTGAGCTGCGCCTAGCGGCGCGGGTGCGCTGGACCGGTGGGTTGCCCGCCGAGCAGGTGGCGAATCTGTGGCCCGACCTCGACGTCCTGGTGCAGCCGTCGCTGGCGTTGCCCCATTGGCGCGAGGCCAATGGCCAGATCCTGATGGAAGCGATGGCGAACGAGGTCGCGGTCCTCGGCACCGACAGCGGCGTGATTCCCGAGCTGATCGGCGATGCGGGGCTCGTCGTGCCGGCCGGTGATCCCGCGGCCCTCGGCGCCGCGTTCGAAAAGCTGAGCGACAACGCGACACGACGCGCGCTCGCGCAGGCGGCACGAGCCCGCGCGTTGCGGCTCTACTCGGACGACGCGATCGCCGAACGAACACTGGAGTTCTGGAGGCAGGTAGCGAAGTAATGTCGAGTGTGCTGTTGGTTCCCGATCTCCCACTCGAGCACTGGGCATCGATGGACAAATACGCCCATCGTCTGCACGACTGGCTCGAAAGCTCGGACCTTGGCTTCCAGGTTCGATTGGCGGCTCACATCGGCGCGCTCACCCGCGACTCCGTCGGCCGCCGGAGCGACCCCCGCCAGGCCTTCGTGCGCTGGTGGACACAGCCGGTCGATCCCTCGCGCCTCATTCTTCCCGGGCCGCTGCACGGCCCGCAGCAATGGGCGGCGCGCTACTACTTCTATCCGTGGCGCGTGAAGCGCGAAGCGAAGCGCTCGGATCTCGTGCACGTGCTCGACCACAGCTACGCGCACATGATCGAGAAGGCGGGGCGGCGGCCGGTCGTCGTCACGGTGCACGATCTCATGCCGGTCGTTGTATTGCGCTCGCCGACCGGCGGCGGGGGCTGGCGCGAGGGCGTGCGCAATCGCTTCCTGCGACAGGCGCTCAAGTCACTCAGGCAGGCAGACGCCTACATCGTCGGCACCGAGTGGCTGAAGCAGGAGCTCGCGACGTGGCTGGGCAACGACAAGAACATTTCCGTGGTGCCGTTCGGCGTGGATCGCGCATTCTACGGCGAGTCGACCGTGGCGCGGGAGCGGGGCCGGCGCGAGTGGCGCATTCCGGAAGACGCGTTCGTCGTGCTGCACGTCGGCAGCACGGTCGATCGCAAGAATGTGCCGCTCGCGATTCAGACCGTGGTGCGGCTGCGCCAGCAGACGGACGCCTATCTTCTCCAAGTCGGCGGCCGGTTCACGGCCGAGCAGGAGCAGCTGATCGATCGGCTGGGGCTGCGGAGTGTGGTGCGTAGTGTCGCCTCGGCCGACGAGACCGCGCTGCGGCGCGCCTATCGCGCGGCCGACGTGCTGCTCTTTCCTTCTTTATACGAGGGCTTCGGCTTCCCCGTGCTCGAGGCGTTTGCGTCCGGCTTGCCGGTCGTGACATCTGGTGCGGGTGGTCTCAAGGAGGTGGCCGGCGGCGCGGCGGTGGTGGTGGAGGGGCGCGATCCGGGCGATTACGTGCATGCGTTGGAACGGCTCGATGATCCTGAGGAACGTGAGGAGTTGGTGCAGAAAGGATGGGCGAGGGCGCGACAGTTTACGTGGCAGAAGACGGCGGCGCTGACGGCGGCGGTGTATAAGCCACTGTTCTAGTCGTGGGGTGTAGGGGCTGCGCCCAGTCGTGAGGTTGTAGGGGCGCAGCATGCTGCGCCCCTACCACTACAATTTCATCAATATCATCCGCATCGGGTGCAGGGTGCGATGAAACGGATCGAACACGAGGCCGAGGTTCTCGAGCGTCACGACGCCGAGCAAGGCCTCAGGGTCGCCGGGTTCGCCGAGGATGACTGGTGCGTGCCCCTCGCGCTGCGCGAGCGAGAAATGGCACTCGGAGACCGGCCGCGAAATCGCTGTCCCGTCCGCGAGCGAGAATTGCTCGTCGCGACTGGGCGAGAGGCCGATGCGTCGCCAGACGGCGTCGGGCAGCAGCGAATACATCGCGCCGGAATCGATGAGGAACTTGACGCGTTCGGTGCCCTTCGGCCCGCGGACGGTTCCTTCAACGTAGCTGATGCCCACCTCCCTTCAACATCTCTCGAATTATCTCCACGTCTTGCCGATCCTGCCAGCGCCCGGCGGCCTCCTTGGACCGCACGATGTCCGCGAGACTCGCCGCCAGCAGCTCATCGCCGTAGAGCGTGAAATGCACCGCGTTGCGGGCGAGGTCGTCGTAGCCTTCCGTCCCTGACGGCTTGAAGGCGATGTCGAGCCGTCCCGCCGTTGTGACCAAGTTCCAGATATCGCCGCGCGCCAGCATCTGTGGACTACAGTCGAAGGGCAAGCCTTCCGGTATCTTGTCTACGTAGATACGGGCATCGAGCTCGCGTAACGCGGCGGCGAGGCGGTGCAGATTCTGGGGATTGCGAGCGGGTGTGATGTCCGCGTCGTACGTGGCTCTGGGGAAGCCCTGGAGACGCGCCGCCAAAGCCCCAATCAGCACAAAGTCGACGCCATGGCGCGCGAGCGTAGTGAGGACCCGCTCCGGATTGAGGGGGGTGACGGGGGAGACCGGTTCAGACACGGCGCACGTGATGCAAGAACTCGCTCAGATTCTGCACCTCTTCCAGCCGTTGCTCCGGAGTCATGGCGAGTATACGCGGTACATCATCGAGCATGTGCGATCCCACCACCACCCGCGGCTCGGTATGCGCAACCATTTCATAGTTCGCGGCCGTCAACAGTCGTTCAAGGGTGTCCCAAGACGGGCTGGTCTGACCGCCCTCGATTCGCGCGATCACCGACTGAGCCGTGCCGGCGCGTCGGGCGAGGGCGCGTTGACTGAGACCGGCGCGAGTACGGGCCTGGCGAAGCAGTGTGGCCGCGGTGGACATGCCGAATGATAGCTAATTAGCTATCACTGGCAAGCCTCTGCAAACGACGAACTAACAGGTTGACAGTCCAAGAGTTAAGGCGCAACTTCTCACTCCTCTAAGCCCTTGGGGATTCCACGCCCGACCAGATCCGTGCGCGGCTGCGCGCCAGCGGCTACCCCGAGAACCTGCTCGACAGCTACATGGGTACCACGACAGGACCCACCAGCGGCCAACCCGCGCCGAACGAGCTCGCGGCGCTGCAGGCGCTCGGCCTCGCGCCGTTCCAGGCCGAAGGCGCCAACCTGCCGGTCGATACCGGCCTCGTTCGTCGCCGCGGTGACACGCTCGCGCCGCCCAGCAACGTCTTCGGTGTGGACGTCTTCCGCCGCACCTCCACGCAGTTCCTCCCGCTGCTCTCGGGTCCCGTGCCCGCCGATTACCGGCTCGGTCCCGGCGACATGCTCGTGCTGATTCTCACCGGCGACGTCGAGCTGGCGTACACGCTGCAAGTGACGCGCGAGGGGTTCATGCTGATCCCTCAGGTGGGACAGGTGTTCGTCAGCAACCTCACGTTGAACCAGCTGCGGGACCTCCTGTATGCGCGCCTCGGGCGCGTCTATTCCGGCGTGCGCCGCGGCGCGAACGCGACGACGCGGTTCGACATCTCGGTGGCGAACGTGCGGGCGAACCAGATCTACGTCGTGGGCGAGGTCACGCAGCCGGGCGCGTACCAGATCAGCTCGCTCGGCACGGCGCTCACGGCGTTGTACGCGGCGGGCGGCGTGACCGAGCGCGCGAACATGCGCCGGATCGAGGTCCAACGGCTTGGCAAGTCGGTCGCGTCCCTCGATCTCTACGATTACCTGCTCCGTGGCAACACGCGCAGCGATATCCGGCTCGAGACGGGAGACGTCGTGTTCGTGCCCGTGCACGACACCCGGGTGCAGGTGTCGGGGGCTGTGATCCGGCCGGGGATCTACGAGCTGCTGGTGGGCGAGCAGCTCGGCGATCTGCTCGCGGCGAGTGGCGGGTTCCGCGCGGACGCCGCGCTGCAGCGCGTGACGGTGCACCGGATCCTCGCGGCGGCCGAGCGTGGGCCAGGGCGCGCGCCCCGTGCGGCGCTGGACGTTGCGCTGGGCGTGGCGGCACCGGCGTCACCCGGTGGCGGGGAAGGCACGACCTACCGCACCGCGGCGCTGGGCGCGCCCGGAATCCGCGTCCCCGCGTTGGCCCTCATGGACGGCGACTCCGTGGTCGTGGATTTCCTGCCGCCGTTGAGCGAGACCTACTACGTCGCGATCGCCGGCAGCGTGAACAAGCCGGGGCGTTTCCCGTGGCGGCCCGGCCTGACGCTCCGGGACCTCGTGCAGCTCGCGCGCGGGCCCCGGATCGGGGCGTACTTGAAGGAGGCCGAGATCGCGCGGCTCCCCGAGGACCGCTCGCACGGCCAGCTGGCGACGACGCTGCGCGTGCCGCTCGACTCGACGTACCTGTTCGAGCGCACGGCGGACGGCCGGTTCGTCGGACCGCCGGGCGTCGCCGTGCCCGCGGGCGGGACCGCGGAGGTGCCGCTCCAGCCGTACGACAACGTGCTGATCATGCAGGAGCCGCAGTTCGACCTCCAGCGCGCCGTGGTGGTGAGCGGCCAGGTGCGCTACCCGGGGACCTACTCGCTCCGCTCCAAAGAGGATCGGCTGGCGGACGTGATCAACCGGGCGGGGGGGCTGACGGCGCAAGCGTACCCGGAGGGCATCCGGTTCGTGCGCGCCCAGGACGGCGTCGGGCGAGTCAATATCGATCTGCCGCGGGCGCTGGCCGATAAGAATTCCTCAGCTAACGTGATTCTCCAGCCCGAGGACTCGATCTTCGTTCCCGAGTACCAACCGACGGTGAAGGTGCTGGGCGCGGTGAACGCGCCGGGGAGTCTGTTGTGGCGGCGCGGCGCCAGCCTCGACTACTACATCAGCGCGGCGGGCGGGCTGGCGGCGAACGCGGACGGCGGCCACGTGAGCGTGCGGTACGCCAATGGGGACGCGCGTACGCGCACCCGCTGGTTGTTCGTCTCCAGTAAGCCGACGCCGGGCCCGGGTTCGGAGGTGTTCGTGCCGGTGAAGCCGCCGGGTGAGAGGACGAACGTGGTTGCGCTGCTCGGGGGGATCGCCCAGATCCTCACGAGCGTCGTGACGATCATCGTGGTGACACGGGCACGGTAGGGGCGCACTCAGCTCCCAGCTGCGGTCTCACGTTCACGTTGAAAGCATCACGATGGAAGTCGCCGTTGAGCTGCCAGCAACGCTGACGCAGGGCCACCACCTAAATGTGTTCTATGAACACGTCACGACGTGTGGACCGACCAATCCTTCTAATGCGGTGATCGATTTAGCTAATACGACGCTCGATCTGCGGTTCTCACTGACGCCGTGACAGTGCTATCCAGCCCGCCATAAAAACGTTCAGCGAACGATGCGATCACCTTCCCCGGCACCGGCGCACCGTATCGATCGTTCGCGAAAAAAACGATCCCGTCAATTCTGTCTCGCGACGCAATCGCAATGTCCTCGAGGCTAGCCGACTTGTTCGGGAATGAGGCCATCGAGTTGTAGCTGTACCAAGGATCCACATAATCCAAGGTTGCCAGGATGCGCGGACCGGCTGTGAGTTGAAGCTTGCTCTCGAGGTCGTCCCTGTACCGCTCGGTTGGCGTTATAACGCAGAAACCGGAAGCAATCAGGTAGTCAAACGAGCTATATCCGTCGCTCGGAAAGCTCCAGGTGTCCCGCTCTACCTGACTGTTGTTGTACGAGTCGAACCACATGAGATCCTTGTCGCGGAGCCCACGTTTCGAAGACTCCAGAAAGGCTCGTATCGCAGCTGCTTCCGCCTCGGAGTACCCCGGACCATTCCCTGGATACCATCGGCCGCGCGTCCCGAGCTGATTGCCATACAGAATCCCATCGAAGCCGAGATCGCTCGTATAGCGAGAGACTTGATCCACGAGAAACTGACCGCATTCAGTTCCCTCCACGATGCCGTCGGGCGCACCGGCATATATGACGTTGTCTCGGATGAGACGTCCTCGGATATCGTAGGTGCCCCATGGCCAAGACATGCATTCTGGATGCCGACGCGTTTTGAAGTCATTACGCGTGAATTCGAGCCCAGAGTCGATCTGGTCAAACACCTTCAACGACATTCCCAACATGGCCGCACGAGCTTTGAACGCTTGGACGATCGCCGCGAGCTGGCGGTAATCGAGGACCCGTTTCGAAATCGGTACGTTGTCGGTGTATCGGGCCCACTCCACCGTATCCCCCCAAAACTCTCCTCCCCGATATGTGAGTATCTGGTCACCGTTGCCCACGGCGAAGATCACAATGGTCTGAACTGCTCGTGAGGTCAGTGGCGAGTAGTTGTTGAGGAAGGCTGCGACTCCTGTCGCGGGATGAGAAAAATCACTAAGGATCTTTGGAGTGGCGAACAACACCACGGTTTGCGGACGCATCGTGCGTGGGACGTCCAAGGGGGACAGACAGCCGTGGAGGACCGCAGCCGCAGCCGCCAGGATGCCCGCGACGGCTGGCACCTTACCAACGCGAGGAGCCCTCATCGCCGGTGACTTAACGAATCCCGTTCCCGCGGGGGGGGCTTCCGCGGGTCCCGTGTAATAAGAGGCCGTTGCGCACCTCCCCTGGTGCAATTCGAGTCCTCGATTTCGTAGCCCGCGTAGAAGTCTCGAGGTCCGACGCCCCAGACGTCGTAGCTCCCCAGCCACCGAAAGGCAAGCACCATCAGTCCATGAAATGGCATCATGCCTAACAGTGAAACGGCTCCGTCGCAGCGCCACGGGTGCAAGCCGCTATTCTGATAAAAGGTTGACAGGCCGAGAGTTACCGAGCAACTTCTGCATTCTCTCGAGCCCTCGGGGATTTGCGTTGCACAGGGTGGTATTCGCCGCCGCGGGCGCTCAGCCTCTGCGCGTGATCTAGTCGCTCCCCGATGCGCAAAGGCATTGTGCTCGCCGGCGGGTCCGGTACGCGGCTTTACCCGCTGACGCTCGGGGCATGCAAGCAGCTGATGCCCGTGTACGACAAGCCGTTGGTGTATTATCCCATGTCCACGCTGATGCTCGCCGGGATCCGCGACCTTCTGCTGATCTCGACCCCCCAGGATCTGCCACGTTTCCAGAAGCTCTTCGGCGACGGCTCGCAGCTCGGGCTCAGCCTGTCCTACGCAGAACAAGCTCGGCCCGAGGGAATTGCCCAGGCGTTCGTGATCGGTCGGTCATTCGTAGGCGCGACCGCCCCCGCACTCATCCTAGGGGACAACATCTTTTATGGCGGCGGCCTGCGTCAGATCCTGCAGGAGGCCGCGGCCCGCGCTGATGGGGCGACTGTCTTCGCGTATCACGTATCGGATCCAGAGCGCTACGGCGTGGTGGAATTCGACGCCGACCGGCGCGCCAAGACGATTGAAGAGAAACCCCGTGCACCCAAGTCGGCCTACGCGGTCACTGGCCTGTACTTCTACGACAATCGCGTGCTTGAAATCGCCGCGGCTCTGCGACCGTCGCCCCGCGGCGAGCTGGAGATCACTGACGTGAACCAGGCGTATCTACGCGACAGCCGATTAACGGTTGTGCCGCTCGGTCGCGGCGTGGCGTGGCTAGACACCGGCACCGCGGCCGCATTGCTTCAGGCGTCGAATTTCGTGGCCGCTGTGGAAGAGCGGCAGGGTCTCAAAGTCGGGGCGATTGAGGAAGTCGCGTATCGGATGGGGTTCATCGACGCCGAGCAGGTCGAGCGACTCGCGGCGCCGCTCAAGGGCAACGCTTACGCCCAATATCTGCTCGCGATGCTTCAAGACGGAGCGTAGGTGTGAAGGTCCTACAGACCGAGCTGCCGGACGTCGTCATCGTCGAGCCGCACGTGTTCTCGGACGCCCGCGGCTTTTTCTTCGAGAGCTATCACGCCGCGCGCTACGCGGAGGCAGGGTTGCCTGATCGGTTCGTGCAGGACAACCACGCCCGCTCGGTCCGAGGGACGCTGCGCGGGCTCCACTATCAGCTGCGAACGCCCCAGGGCAAGCTCGTGCGCGCCACGGTCGGCTCGATCTTTGACGTCGCCGCCGACATCCGAAAGGGCTCCCCGACGTTCGGCCGGTGGGTTGGCACGGTGCTCTCGGCGGACAACAAACGCCAGCTGTACGTTCCTCCTGGCTTCGCACACGGGTACTACGTCACCGACGCGATCGCCGAGGTCGAATACAAGTGTACCGACTTCTACCGGCCGGAGGACGAGCGGGGAATCCGCTGGGACGATCCCACGCTCGCAATCACGTGGCCTGGTCGTGAGCCGATTCTGTCGGCTAAGGATCAAGCGTACGGATTCCTCGACGTGCACGGCAGCGACCTGCCGTCGTACGGTCCATGAGCGCACCATCGTCGTTCCGGCCGGCGTGCGTCCTGGTGACCGGTGGGGCGGGGTTCATCGGGTCCAACCTGATTCGCTGGATCCTCCGCGAAGAGCCCCTGGTGCAAGTCGTGAACCTGGATCTGCTCACCTATGCCGGGAATCTGGAAAGCCTCGAGGAAGTGGCGCACGACAGCCGCTATCGCTTCGTGCACGGCGATATCGCGGACCAAGAGCTCGTCGCGCGTCTCCTGGCCGGCGACGGCGACCGACCCCCGGACGCCGTGCTCCATCTGGCAGCCGAGTCCCACGTCGACCGCTCGATCCTCGGCCCGGCGGTTTTCGTGGAAACCAACGTGCGCGGCACACTGAGCCTGCTCGAGGCAACGCGCGCGGAGCTCGGTAGAACGCCCCGGCCGTTCCGGTTCCTGCACGTGAGCACCGACGAAGTGTATGGCACGCTTGGGCCGGCCGAGCCGGCGTTCACCGAAGCGACGCCGCTCGCGCCGAACAGTCCTTATGCGGCGAGCAAAGCTGGCGCCGATCATCTCGTGCACGCTTATGTGGCGACATTTGGGCTGCCCGCGATCATCACGCGCTGCACGAACAATTACGGACCTTACCAGTTTCCCGAAAAACTCGTCCCACTCATGATCACGCGGGCGCTTCGCGACGAGGCGCTCCCCGTGTACGGCGACGGGCTCCAGCTGCGCGATTGGATTCATGTGGACGATCACGCGCGCGCCTTGTGGACGGTGCTCACCCGAGGTGCATCGGGGCGCGTGTACAACATCGGCGGGGAGATCCAGGTCCCCAACATCGAGATCGTCCAGACTATTCTGCGACACCTGGGGAAACCACACTCCCTGATCCGTCACGTTCCGGATCGCGCTTGGCACGATCGGCGCTACGCGATGAACGTTGGTCGGCTACGCACCGAGTTGGGGTGGACCCCGCGCTATACCCTGGAGGACGGTCTCGCAACCACCGTCACCTGGTATTTGGAGCACCGCCCCTGGTGGGAACGCGTGCTCACCGAGGCGTACCGCGCGGCCGCCGCCCTGTACCTGGCGGAGCGCCCCTAATCGTGCGCGTGCTTCTGCTCGGCGCGGCCGGGATGCTGGCCCACGATCTCGCCGCGCTCGCGCCGCCCGGCGTCATGCTCACTCCCCTGTCGCGTGCCCAACTGGACGTGACCGACCACGCGGCGCTCGAGCACGCGATCCACGACGTCCGACCTACAATCGTGATCAACGCAGCGGCGTACACCCGTGTGGACGAGGCGGAACGCGAAAGGGACTTGGCGTTGGCGGTGAACGGCGTCGCGCCGGGAGTGATCGGCCGGGCAGCCGCGGCGGCCCGGGCAACCGTGGTCCACTTCAGCACCGATTACGTCTTCGATGGAGAAGCGTGCACTGCCTATCGTGAGGAGGATCCGACCCATCCTCTAAACGTATACGGCGAGTCGAAGCTCGCTGGGGAGCGCACCCTCGCGGCGAGCGGGGCCCAGTTCCTGATCGTGCGGACGCAGTGGCTCTTCGGTCGCCGGGGTCGATCGTTTCCGCGAACCATGTGGGAGCGTGCGAAAAAAAGGAAAGCCACGCGCGCGGTGTCGGATCAGACTGGCCGGCCGACATCTACCGAGGATCTCGCGCGCGCCACCTGGCGGCTGGTGGACGCCGGAGCCAGGGGTATGTTGCACGTGGCCAACCAGGGATCTGTCAGTCGGTATGAGGTGGCGTCGCGCGTGTTCGCGCAGGAGGGAGCGCACGGTCTGCTCACGCCCTGCGCCGGCCGAGACTTCCCCACCGCCGCACGACGCCCCGCCCATGCCGTGCTCGATACAGGGCTCGCTGATACCGTGCTGGGCTGGCCTTTGCCGGTCTGGGAGGAATCCCTGGACCGTTTTCTCCAGACGCTCCGCGCCAGTTAGCGCAAACTGGCCCGCACGCCAACAATCAGGTTGAGGTTGAAGGCGTCGCGCCGGAAGTCCCGGTTCAACTCATAGACCGCCTCAGCCCGAGTAAGCAGGTCGTAACGGCCACGGAAGGCGAGCCGTTCGAGGGCGAGGGTGTGCTGGAGGTCACGGGCGCGAGGATTGACCTGCCCACTTTTCGGAAAATCGCCCGCATCCTGACGCAGCATCCGCGTCATCTGCACGGTCCAGCGGCCGCCAGCGTGATACACATCGAGCGCGACGACCGTTGCCGCGCCGCCGAGGCCCGCCACCGATCCGAGCAGCTGGCCCCGCACCGTATGGCCCTGGGCCGGCTCACCTGCGTGAATGTAGACCGGTGGCCGCTCGCGTCCCAATGGCACCACGGCCGCCGGAGCGTGCTCCAGCTCGATGCGCATACTGATCAAACGTGGACCGGGACGCGACCAGACTTTCCGAAACCCGACCATGTAACTGTACCCTCCGATATGGTCGGGCTCCTCCAACAGGTCACGGAAGTTTTGATTGTAGTCTTCACGGCCGTACTCGCCGTATGCCTCGACGCCGCGTCGCGGAAACACCCAACGAAAGAATGCCGAGGCAAGCTGGTTGTCATTCGCGACTTTCAGCTGGTTCGCATGATAACGCGAGCGCAACGGCCGGAGGAGATCATCGAGCGTTGGGCCCCCGGGTGGCCACACCGAATGCACGAAGCGGCTCAGGCCGAGCTCCAAGCCCGGAACCCAGCGCAGCGTCGCGACACCCACGAGTCCCGCCATGAAGCGGCGGCCAGCCGCTGCCGTTTCGGGTGAAAACGCCGATTGCTCGAGCTGGCCCCAGACCAACCGGCCATGCAGCCGGAGGCCCCAGAGATCAATCGGATGCGCAGTGCCGAGGAACGCGTGTGGAAAGCCAGCTGCGTTGTTACCGAGGATGAAGGGAAAATCGATGGCCGGTCCCCAGAATTGATTCGCTGTAGAAACACCGACGGCCATGCCCCAACTGTCTAATCGCAGAGTGGATTGACCCGGATCGAGCCTCTCGTAGGGCCGGTCACCGAATCGCTGCGGCAGGTCAATCTCCTGCGGGTACACGCCGTCGGCATATATCAGTTGACCGCCGGCGCCGTTCGGCAGGAGAGCGAACCGGTCGTTCTCCGAGCGAAAAGCAAGCGGGGCAACGGTCAGCGACAGCGGCCTGTACCGAACGGCGAACCCAGCTTGCACGGCAGTCGTAACTCCGCGCCCGGCCCAGACCGGCCCATCGTTCCAGCCGTAGGGGAAGGTCGAGTTGAAGCGTGAAACGAGTGTCGGCTGCACCACGTCGAAGGTCCAACGTGCGCGATTGACGACCCAGTCGTAGCGGTCCGACCACGGGTGGCCACCTTGGAACGGCGACAAAGCATCCAGTTCGGCGAGCGAGAAGTTTCGGATTGACCACGGGTATAGTGGTACCGCCCCGATTGTCTGAAGCACGCGGAGGTAGCTCTCGAGCTCGCTCCCCGCGAATACTTCGCTTCGACCGCCCACGGACCGCGGAGTCTGAGCGCCCGCTGGCGCGGCGGCGAGGATCGTGAGAAACAGAACGGAACGCGCGACGCGTTGGCTCACGATTTCAGCTTAGAGCGTGCAGATTCCCTTGTCCATAGCCTGCTCGGATGCGCCATGGGGAATCGTCGCTGGAGTTCGCTGGGTGTCGTCATTGCGTGCGTCGCCGCCCCCCTGAAGGCGCAGGCGAGCGGGGGGTTGTGGTATCGGCTGGAAACCATCGGCAGTGACGCCGACGACCGCGCGCGGCTGGCTCAACTCCTCGGTGAGCGGCCAGCGCTGGGCTACCTGCTGCGCTCACCTTCAAGTATGAGCCCTGCGCTCGGTGGCGATCGTTATCGCCTGCGCTTGGCACTTGTTGCCCCGGAGTTCCTCGTTATCGGGAACTCTTCGATCCCCTTCTCGCTGAACGACGGGGCGATGTGGGCTGGCCGAGGATGGAACCAGAGTCTCCGGGCCGGCCTCCACGTCGAGGTGGGGCGGTTGACGCTGACGCTGGCCCCCGAGCTGCTCGCGAGCGAGAACATTGCGTACGACATGCCGTCGCCCAAGGTCACTCTTCCCCTTCCTCCCGGCCGCAGCCCATTCTCGTCGCCGTGGCACATCCGGCCGTACTCGATCGACCTCCCGCTACGGTTCGGCGATCTTCCCCTGTGGCGACTCGACCCCGGACAAACGACGCTGACGGTGGACGCCGGGCGCGTCGCCGTCGGCCTATCGAGCGAGCAGGAATGGTGGGGGCCAGGGATCCGCAATGCGATCGTGCTGAGCAACAACGCGCCCGGTATCCCCCGCCTCTTCCTGCGAACTAGCCGGCCGCTCGAGACGCCGATCGGCAAGGTCGACATCCGCTGGTTCGCGGGCGGGCTGACCGAGTCGGGGTTCTTTGACCGCGACCCGACGAACAATCTCCGCTCGATCGCAGGGGTCGGAATTGCATGGACAACACAGTGGAAGCCCAATCTCACCGTGGGGTTCGCACGCACGGTGTACGCGCCGGTCGGCAGTTGGGATCGAATTCCCCTGCGCCTGTTCGACGTGTTCCGGACCTGGGGGCTTTCCTGGAGTCCAGCACCCGGTGACTCGTCGCAGATTCCAGGACGCGATCAGGTGTACTCAATCTACGGGCGCTGGGTGTTCCCACAGGACGGGCTCGAAGTGTACTTCGAGTGGGCGCGCACCACGTTTCCTAGCTCGCCGCGGGATCTCGTGCTCGCCCCCGACCACAGTCGGGGATACACGATAGGTCTCCAGTGGGCGAAGCCTGTAAGCGGAGGGCGCGCGACGCTGCGCGTTGCTGCGGAAGCGACCAACCTCGAAAAGAGCCCGGCGAACCGGGACCGGCCCGTGGCCACGTTCTACACCAGCCGGAGGGTCGTACAGGGCTACACCCAGCGCGGCCAGGTGATCGGCGCCTCGATAGGCCCGGGCTCGTCGAGCCAGTGGCTCGGCGCCGATTACTTCGCTCGCGGCTGGCGTGTGGGGGCCTTCGCGGGGCGGATCCGCTGGGATGAGGATGCCCTATACTTCTTCCCGCCGCTCATCGACAACAAGTGGTGCGCCCACGACGTCTCGTTGTTCGCCGGGATCTCGGGTGCCGTCTCCGGGCACTGGGGCCGCGTGCAGGCGGCGCTCACTCGCGGCGAGCGCCTCGACATGTTCTACTATCGTCTATTCGGCTGTGACCCCACCCCAAACCTCGTCACTCGCGACAAACGCAATACGACGCTCGAGCTGCGGTTCTCGGCCCCTTAGCTGCGTGGCTTCGCGTCCGGGTTCGCTTGACTATGTCATTGAATCGCAACATCTTGCCAGCCCTATGGATCGCGGGCCCGTGAGTTTCGTCGCGCTTCTTTCCGGCGTTATAGCCCGCTGGCGCGAGGCGCTTGGCGTCGCCGCGGGTGTCGTTGCCCTTGCCATCCTCCTATTGCTAGTGCTACCGCCGCGGTATCGGGCGACGGCTTCGTTCGTCACGACGGACGCCAGCGTCGCGCTGCCATCAGCCATTGCCGATCTCGCCGGCCAACCCGCTCTGTCTGGGCTCACCTCCCAACTCGGCCTTGGGGGATCGCGGGATCCGTCCCAGTCCCCGGCTTTTTACACGCAACTGCTGCAGAGCCGCGAGCTGCTGACGCGGCTCGTGCTCTCGAAATTCGCCGACCCTCGGTCCGACCAACCCGCCGACAGCGCTACCCTGATCCAGCTGTTTGGGATCACCGCGAGGGACACGCAGCGCGGAGTGGAAATCGCCGTGAAGCGCCTCAAGCGGCAGATTTACGTGATCGCCGATCCAAAGACCAACCTGGTGCTGCTGCGGGTCGACGCCCGCTCACCGGCGCTCGCGGCGGAGATCGGCAACCGCGCGGTCGGCCTGGTGAGCGCGTTCAACAAGGAGCAGCGACTCTCCCGCGCCCAGGCCCGGCGGGTGTTCCTCCAGGATCGCGTGGACGCGACTCTCGCCGAGTTGCGGGCCGCCGAGGACTCCCAACGCGTGTTCTACGACCGCAACCGCCAGTGGCAGAACTCGCCGGGACTCGTCGTCGTGGAGCGCCGCATGCGCCGCCAGGTCGAGACCGCGAGCGATCTTTATCTCGCGATGCGGCGAGAGTTCGAGACAGCCCGCCTGGACGAGATCAACAACACGCCCGTGATCACGATCGTGGACCGCGCCGTGGCTCCCCGGAAGCCGGAATGGCCTCAGCGTACCCTCATCACGGTGACGGCTGCCGTCCTGGGCGTGGCGCTCGGGGCGCTGTGGGCTGCCGCGCGCGAATTACTTGCGCACTGGGCCGCAGGCAATGCGGCCGAGGCGGACAGGTTGCGCCAGACACTCGCGCGCGTGGCGACCGAGCTTCGCGCCGCCGTGGGGCTGCGCCGGCGCGCCGGCTGACGTCGCCTGATGGGCCTCGCCTTGGCTAGCGTTGCGGTCGGCACGCCGCCTCGCCCGGGCCTCACCTGGGGCCTCCGCGCGTTCATATGGCTCCTCCCATTTCACGTCCTCGCGATCGCGCTGTTGTTCGGTCTATTCGGCCTGCCCCTGATTACCGTGCGGGCGATCGCCGCCTGGAAGGAAGCGACCGTAGCCGTCCTGGTCGCCTTCACCCTCATCCGGATCGTCTCCGGCCGCACCGCGCGGAGCACCGTGCAGGCAACCGACGTCGCTGTGGCGGCGCTCGGCCTTCTGGCGCTGACCTACCTGGTCGGTGCCAGCGCCTGGTTCGCGGCGGACCTGCCCGCCACTCTCCAGCTTCTCGGGTGGCGGGACGCCGTATTCTTCACCCTGCTCTACTTCGTAGGTCGCGGCACGCCGCACGTCGCCGGGGACCGGCGCTACTTGGGCGCGCTGTTCGGCGTCGGAGTTATCACCAGCGTTGTCGCGATTCTCGAGCGCCTCTTCGTCACGCCGCAGATGCTCGTGCTGCTGGGAGCGAGTCGCTACATCCAGGAATTCCTCGGCCTCGCCGTCGCGACCCGCTACAACGAATTCGGGCTTCCTGACAACTACTGGACCGTGATCGGGGACCACGTCGTGCAGCGAGCCGGCTCCACATACCTCTCGAGCCAGGGCTTCGCGGTGGCATTCCTCATCATCGTTCCAGCTGCCACGCTCTGGCTGCTCTCGGGCGAGCGCAGGCGGCCGGTGCTCGCATGGGTCGGATACGCTATTCTGTGGACTGGCCTACTGCTAAGCGTCACGCGCATGACGACCGTCGCGTGCGTTGTTCAGGTGCTGCTGCTTGCCGTAGCGTGGCGCCGCTGGGGGGTGGTCGTCACCAGCGGGCTCCTCGGCGTGGTCGGGGTCATGCTCGCAGTTCTGGTCGTACCTGGGCTGGCGACGTTCGTTTGGGACACGTTGACCTGGCAGACCGGCAGCAGCCTGGCCCACCTCAGCGACTGGTCCGATGGCATCAAGAGCCTGGTAGAGCATCCCTTGGGGATCGGCCTCGGCGGCGGTGGCCTCACGGCGGCGCGGTTCGGGCTCCCCGCCACGGCAGCCGACAGCGCGTACTTCAAGTATTCGGTCGAGCTCGGAGTCCCGGGACTCCTGCTCTATGTAGCGATGCTGGTTGCGATAGGCTCGGCAGGCCTCCGCGCCTTTCAGCGCGCGCCAGCCGAGCCGCAACGGTGTGCCGGGGCGCTGGTGGTCGTGGCGGCCATCGGCGTTGCCCTGAACGGCCTCACAACCGTCCCGCTGACCAATCCTCTGGTGTCCTACGTGTTGTTCTGGGTCGCCGGAGCCGTAGTGACGGTGGCCGAGTGAGCCAGGCCCGCATCGCCCTCGACCTGTCCTTAGGAACGCTGGGCCGCATCGGCCCCAGCGTGTACATCTGGAGGCTGCAGGAGGCGCTCGCGGCACTGCTGGGCGAGCGTCTCGTGCCGATCGCGAGCCGGTTCGCCGGTCCGGTACTCGGTGCCCACCGCACGACGCGCGAGCGGATGGACACGCTCGTCCGGGACCTCTGGTGGCATCAAGCGGGCGTGACGATCGCGGCGCGCCGCGGCGGCTGCGGACTCCTCCACCTGCCCGCCGGGCTGGGCCCGATCGCCGGGTCGTTCCCGGCCGTCGTGACCGTGCACGACGTGATGCCGATCCGCTTTCCCAACATGTTTCGCCCTTGGTACCGGCGTTACGCAGGAGTGGTCATGCCCCGGCTCGCCCGACGTGCGCGCGCGGTGGTCACTGGCTCGAACGCCGCCAAGGCGGAGATCGTCGAGTGGTTTCAGATCCCGCCCGAACTCGTCACCGTAATCCCGCACGGCGTGGACGCGGTTTTCCATCCACTCGACCCGGACGACCCTCGGGCGGCGGACGTTCGCCACCGCTACGATCTGCCACGCGACTTTGTACTAGCCGTCGGGGCGATCGCGCCCCGCAAGAACCTGCCGCGGCTGCTCGAGGCAGTGCGTTGGGTCCGCTCACAGACTGGGGCCTCCACCTTGACGCTGGTCCACACCGGCCCCGAAGGCTGGCGCCCCGAGGAGGTCACGCGTTCGGTGCGGGAACTAGGGCTGGGCGAGGTCGTGCGATTCTTGGGCTACGTTCCCGTGGAAGATCTCCGGGTCCTTTACGGCCTGGCGCGCGTGCTCGCCTATCCTTCTTTATGGGAGGGATTCGGCTTGCCCGTGATCGAAGCGATGGCGTGCGCCTGTCCGGTGGTAACGTCCAACCTGTCCTCTTTGCCGGAGGTTGCGGGCGAGGCCGCGGTGCTCGTGGACCCGCGCTCCACCGAGGATCTCGCCCGAGGCATCGCCGCTGTCTGGTGCGACGAAGGCCTGCGTAGTCGTCTCATCGCGCGCGGACTGGCGCGCGCCCGGCACTTCACGTGGGCGCGCGCCGCGCGTGCGACCGCAGCGGTGTATGACGCGGTGCTGGGCTAGCCTCGCCGCGCTCGCCGCGGCCGGGTGCGTCAGCTTCGACCCCGCGGGTCCTCCCGTCCGCGACGTCTCCGGCACGTACCCGGCCACAATCGTGACGCGGATCGAGAACCAATTTGAGGCCCGCAGCGACACGCTCGCCGCCGTGCTGACGCTCCGGAACACCGGGTATCGCGGGCAGGTCACCGGCACCTATCGACTCGCCTCCGGCGAGGCTGGGCCTTTCGGGGTGGCGCTGGACACGGAGGATACTCTGGTCGTCACCGACTTCGGGCTCCCCCCCAAACCGATCGCCGGGGTGACCGCCATCCGCAATCTGTACTCCTGGTGCGACTTCACGCGTCTGGGTATCGGCCCGATTCCGGGCGTCTTCCGCAATGACTCACTGTTCGCCACCGGCCAAGGCTCGGTACCCTGTTTCTACCGGCTCGGTGGCGGGTTCCTGCTCAATGTGCATACCGAGGTGTTCCTCTCTATCGCAGCGGCCCGCTAGCCCACCATGGACCACGTGCCGATCGGCGTCGCAATCGTGAACTGGAAGCGGCCGGGGGAGACGATCGCGTGTCTCGAGTCGCTCCGCGCCGCGGTGCCTGCCCCTGCACGCGTCGTCGTAGTGGACAACGCTTCGAGCGACGGCTCCCTCGAGGCTCTCCAGCACTGGGCGGCGGACCACCCCGACCTGCCACTCGGGATCATCCAGTCGGAGGCGAACCGTGGGTTTGCGGGCGGGAACAACCTGGGCATCGCCCAGCTGGCCCAGGACCCCCGTCTCGGGCATTTCCTTCTCCTGAACAACGACGCCACGGTCGCTGCCGACTTCTTCGCTGAGGCCACTCGCGCCATCGGGGAGGTCCCCCACGCGGGTCTGCTCGGCGCGACGATCTACGAGGGCACGACACGCAACAGGGTCTGGTACGCGGGTGGGCGCCTCCCGCGACTGCGCGCCCTCGCGACCCACAACACCAGAGTCCCACCGCACGCGGTGGTGGTCCCGACCGAGTTCGTCACCGGATGCGCTATGCTCATCTCGCGAGTCGCCTGGGCGATGCTCGGACCGCTGCCGGAGCGCTACTTCATGTACTTCGAGGACACGGAGTACTCTTTCCGCGCGCGCGCCGCTGGGTTTCCAGTGCTGTACGCGCCGCGGGTGGTCGTCCATCACGCGGTGGCAGGTGCCGAGCGCCGCTCCCTCCCTCGCGCCGAGGCAGAGTACTTGTTCACTCGAGGGAGGGTGTTATTCGTACGCCGCAATCTGCGCGGCTGGCGGCGGTCGGGGGCGCTAAGCTATGTAGTGCTCACCAGAGTGGTGAGGGCCTTCAGCGCGGCGCTCACCGGTCGGCCACGACTCGCTTGGGCGCTCCTGCGCGGTGCCATCGATGGCTTCGTGCTGGAGGCGACCCGCCCCTATTGACGGTAGATCGTGGTCGTGGCGTTCACCAGGCTGGGTCCGTTCAGCGTGGCCGCGATCGAGTTGTCGTCCACGAATGTGCCGGTGAGGGTTGTAGTGTCGTTGCGGGCGGCGAGTCTCAGGGAGACGGTCGGGTACGCGTACGTCCCCGTCACTTGCACGCTCCGCTCGGGCGGCCCAAGGCTCCCGACCCCGCTTACCTGACCGCCGCTCTCGGCCAGGGTCAGCGTGACACTCACGCTGTCTCCTAGGCCCGCCCACCGTCCCGCCAACGGCGTTGTCGAAAGGAGGGTCAGCGTGATCGGAACGAGGCGGACGTCCCCGGTGCTCGGCCGCGCGACCGCGAGCGTCCCGCTGTAGGCACCGGCTGTCAGCTCCGTGCCCGCCCCGACCCCGAGGAAGTAGGGCATCGTGTCGCCGCGTGACGACAGTCCGGTCCAGAGAACGTCGGAAGACGCGCTCCAGCGCACCGGCTGTCCGTCCGTCTGGCTGATGGAGAGGAACTGCAGCGGCGGGTGCTGACCGCCGGCTCGCGCGGTGAAGGCCAAGGCGCCAGGGCTGACTAGAAACGGGGGCGCCTTCACCTCGGTGAACTCGCGACAGGCGCTGACGGCCAGCACGAGCGCTCCCCAAGACATTGCGGCCGAGAGGGGCGGAGTCACGTCAGCACCCGGCGCAGCCCGGCGCGCTCGGCATCGTCCAGCACGTAGCGCCATACGCCGACGGCGAACACCACCGCCGCCCCCACGCCGATCGCGATGCGCGCCCCGGGCCGAGGGACCAGCGCGACGCTCACCGCACCTGTCGCCGCCAGCACCGTCACGGCGGCCACTGCCCGCCAGCCACTTCCTCCCCCACCCAAGAGCCTCTCCGGTTTCACTCCCGCCACCCGCCACACGGCCGCGCTCAGAAGGGCGGCGTCCGCAGTCACCCGGAGCGTCCACGCCCAGGCGGCCCCGTTCACCCCCAGCTGCCTGATCAGAAGCCATCCGGCAAAAACATAGAACGGTAGCTCGAGCAAGTGAAACTTCGCGGGCAGATCCGGGCGTCCACGACCCAGGAGGTAGGCGTAAGGAAGGAAGGCGAGGCCATTGATGAACACCCCAACCGCGAGGATTGCGAACGCCGTCGTGCTCCGTGCCCCGTAGGCAGGGCCGAGCCACACCCCGATCAGCGGCCCGCCGCACACGATCAGCAGGATGACGAGAGGCGCCAGGGCGAGGAGCAGGAAGCGGAGGGGACGCGCGAACAGCCGCTCGTGAAACGCCCCCGCATCGCACGCCGGGGAGTGCCCGCTTAGCGCAGGAAACAAAGCGCTGGCGAGGCCTGCCGGAACGATGAGCAGTCTGGTGACCACCTCGTACGGCGCCGTGTAGTAAGCCACGGCCGCCACTCCAGCGAACGAGGCGAGCAGGAAGCGCTCCATGTAGACGAGCAGCGGGCTCACCACGTTCGACACCGAGACCCAGCCGCCGAACCCCAGCAACGGCCGCAGCGTGTACCACGGCACGTCCAGCGTCCACCGGAACCCTGGGATCGCGTGGGGAATGGCGACGGCAGTTGCCCAGCACGCAGCGATCCGCACCAGCACGAGCCAGAGCACGATCGCCGGCAGGTGGGCGCCGAGCGCAGCGGCGACGGCGGGGACGAGGAGCACGGCCGCGCTCGTCGGCGTGCGGATGAGATTGGCGAGGTCGAACCGCTGGGCGGCTTCGAGGATGGCACGCAGGCTCGCCGAGAGAACGACGAACGGCACCGACAGGGCCAGGGCGAGCAGCATGCCCCGCGCCTCAGCACGGAGCACTGGCGGCACACCGAGCACTCCCGTGAGCAGAGACGCGAGCAACGCGAGCAGCGCACCACCGAGCACGCCCATCACAGCCTGACTCACGACCGCGAGCGTGGCCACCCCGCGCAAGCGCGCGGCGTCGCCCGCGGCGAGGTACTCCGCCACAAACTTGGTGGTCGCACGTCCCAGACCGAGGTCGAGCACCCCCACGTAGCCGAGGATCGCCCACGCGAGCCCGAGCAGGCCGAAGCGTGCCGCGCCCAGGGACCGCACCGTAACCGGGATGGCCGCGATGCCGATGAGGACCGGCAGGGCCTGCCCGACAACGTTGTACAACGTATTCCGGGCGACCAGCCGTCCGGCCGGCTCAGCAGTGTTGTTCGATGTAGTCATCCAACCGTTGCACGAAGGCGCCCCAGGAGTATTGCTTCGCCCGAGTCGCGCCCGCCGCGCCCATGCGCCCGGTTTCTTCGGGGTGCTCGACCAGCCACTTCATCTTGGCGGCGAACGCCTCCGGTGTGGGATCGAGCAGGAACCCCGTTTCCCCGTCCACCACGCTCTCTGTTGGCCCGCCGCGGTTGACGGCGAGCACCGGCTTGCCGAAAGCCATCGCTTCGAGCGGCACGATGCCCCAGTCCTCGTTGAGCGAAGGAAATATGAGGGCGGTGCAGCGTGCGTACAGCGCGCCCAGCTCGGCGTCGGAGGGATTGGCGACGAACGTCACCCTCCCATCGGGTCCGGCGCGCCCGCGCAGCGCGTCTACGTACCCTTGGCTCGCCGCGTCGATGGCGCCGGCGATTACGAGCCGCCAGGCGCTGCCACCTGCCGCACTTGCCTGAAACGTGCGGAAGGCGTCGATCACCAGCTCCACGTTCTTGGTCCACTTGATTCGGCCGGCGTACAGAAACGACCAGTCGTGGGCGAACGAGGGGCGGATCGCCTCGGTATCCACGCCCGGGTAGAGGACCTCGACGTTGTCCGCCGAGCAGAGGCGCCCAGTCAGGATGCGAGCGCGTACCTCCTCGCTGTCCGCGAAGACCCGGGCGTAATGGCGCCACGCACGGCGCGTCAACCAGGCGTACGCCAGCGAGAACATGGCGAGAGGCACCCGCATCGCTCGGTGGCGCGCCAGCCAGGCGCGGCGGTATTCGGGGTCGTATACCGGTC
>WNGB01012933.1_pt1 | contig 23078 bp, 17 predicted proteins | sample 5400681 | NCBI WGS metagenome assembly WNGB01 (sample SAMN13153367, study PRJNA577476) | soil metagenome | isolation source: 115 cm soil or saprolite under grassland replicate 2 | place: USA:California | collected 2016-06-15
CGGGCTCGTCGAGGACGAGCAGCTCCGGGTCGCCAAGCAACGCTGCCGCCAGACCGAGTCTCTGGCGCATGCCCAGCGAGTACGTCTTCACCCGCCGGTCTGCGGCGGAAAGCAGCTCGACGAGCTCCAACATCTCCTCGACTCGGCTGGATGGGATCTCCGCCGCAAGCGCGAGCGTGCGCAGGTGGTTGCGCCCGGAGCGTCCGGGATGGAAGTCGCTCGACTCGAGCACCGCTCCGACCCGGCGCGCCGGGTTATCGAGCTCGTGATAACGCCGGCCGAAGACGAGCGCCTCGCCCGCGGTTGGCTCGGCGAGCCCGAGCAGCATCCGCAGCGTGGTCGTCTTGCCGGCGCCGTTCGGGCCAAGGAAGCCGGTGACGGTGCCCGCGCGAAGCGAGAACGTGAGCTCGTCGACGGCGACGAGCTCGCCGTAGCGCTTGGTCAGCGAGCTGGCCGTGACCACCGGATCGCCGGCGCCGGCGTCGGCGGACGGGGCTCTTCCCCCATCGTCGACACGAGTGGCCGCGTATTGGTCTCGCCTAATGGGCACCAGGGCCAAGCGTGCCGGTGAGGTGCAAGACGACAAACAGCACGATCAGGGCGATCGCGATCGCGATCCCAAGCACGGTCAGCCAGCGCGGTGTGCTCCTGGCCGATCGGCCGTCGCCGCTGTCGTCGCCCGCGTCCGGATAGCGGGGCGGGTCAGCCGTGTGAGCCTCCTCTGCCGCGCGTCCTTGCCAAGGTGATCACGCCGCCCGAAGTTTACAAGACAGCGTGTTGTTGTAAAGTCGAAGTGTCGATAAGCAGACACGACGTATAATCGGGTGATGCCGAAGCTGTGGAACGAGACCATTGAGGCGCACCGGCGCGAGGTGCGGGAGGCGATCCTGGAAACGACGGCGGCGCTGGTGGGCAAACACGGGCTGCGGTCGGTGACGATGTCGCAGATCGCCGAGGAGGCCGGCGTCGGCCGTGCGACGCTCTACAAGTACTTCTCAGGCGTCGAAGCGATCCTGTTCGCTTGGCACGAACGTCAGATCACCGGCCACCTCGAGTATCTCGCCGCGGTTCGAGACGAGGCTGACGACGCTAGCGAGCGACTCGAAGCTGTGCTCGAGGCCTTCGCGCTGATCTCCCACGAGTCCCATGGCCATCGTGACACCGAACTCGCGGCGTTCCTCCACCGGGATGAGCAGGTCGCTCGGGCGCAGGAGCAGCTCCGCGCCATGATCCGAGATCTGCTGACCGAGGGCGCAGAGGCCGGCGTCATTCGGGACGACGTCGCGCCCGACGAGCTCGCGAGCTACTGCCTCCACGCCCTCGCAGCCGCCAGCGGTCTGCCGTCCAAGGCGGCGGTCCGCCGGCTCGTCGCGGTCACTCTGGCTGGGTTGCGTCCTGCGTCCTGAGGGGATGCGCTACGAGCCGAACGAAGACCTTCAGGATCGTGGCGACCTGGTAATCCGCGCCGCTCTGGCGCGTTAGACTCGCGAGTCGAGCCGGGGAGTGATTCCCGGGGATTGACTCGCGCCGATCTCCCCAATCGGCGCGCTCCCCGGCTCAGCTCTTCCGGCACCGGCGCGTGCGCGACAACGATGCGACCATGCGTCTGCCTCGCGGGGCTCGCCGCGACCGCTTGAAAGGATCGGCTTCCGGGTAGGGATCACGCTGTGCGTTCCTTGGGGGTTCTGCGTGGACCCGTTCGTTCTTTGCAGGAAGGAGAATGTCGATGAGACGCCGCTTTCTGGTCGGGCTTCTCGCGACGGTGTTCGCACTCGCGGTGCCGCTCGCAGTGCTCGGCGATGTCACTGTCGCTCCCGGTGGTGGGACACCGGGGACGTTGCAGAACTTCCAGCTGGTTGGACACAACGATCTCTTCGCCAGAGGCATGAACGCTGCCCCTGCGCTGTGCGACCACTACGTCTACGTGGGGAACCGCACGGACGGATCCCTCTCGTGTTCGGAAACGGGCGGTGTCCAGCCGTGCCACGCCTCGGCGAACGTGCACATCCATCCAGGTGTGCTCATCGTCGATGTTGCCGACCCCTCGGATCCAACTGTGGTCGGCGAGCTCGGCCCGCCCTACGCAGCGCTTCCCGGCATCACCACGCGCGAGCTGCGCGTTTGGCCCGAGAAGAAGCTCCTGATGATCATGACCTTCCGCTGCAGCTCGGCCATCCACGATTGCCCGCCCGGAACCGATTCCACCTTCCCCTTCGACATCAAGTTCTTCGACTTGAGCGACCCTGTGCACCCCGCGTTCATCTCGAGCTACGTGCCGATCTCGCAGGCGGGCCAGGCCGTCAAGCCGCACGAGATGTTACCTGTGGGTCGACCCGAAGAACGCGAACCGCGCTCTCCTCTGGCTCTCGACGCCCTCCACCTCCGTCAACCCGGCGCGGCCGAACCTGATGATCGTGGACATCTCCGCCGTTCCGAGCGGCGGTGCGGTCCAAGAGGTCGCCGAGGGGAACTGGAACCAGCTCTTCCCCAACGCCTCGAATCCGGCCAACTACGACTTTGACCTCTCGCTCCATTCGATGGCGCCGACGGCAGACGGCAAGAAGACAAACCTTGCCTACCTGCGCGGAGGCTTCGGAGTGCTCGACACGAGCGCGGTGGCGGCGAACGCGAGCCCAGGCGACGTGATCTCGCTGAATGACAAGCTCCTGACCCTGGTCTCGAAGTTCGTCCGCTGGGGCGCCGGCGACCAGTGCCCGGGGCACACGGCCGCGGGCTGCTCCGAGAGCCACTCAGCGGTGCCGGTGCCCGGACGGCCGTTCGAGCTCAGCACGGACGAGGTGTACGGGACCTTCACCGTGCCCTCCTTCGGCTGGCCCTGGGGGTGGGCACGACTCATCAACGTCGGGCGCCCGAGCGCGCCCCGCCTTATCGGTGAGTACAAGATCTTCCAGAACAGCCCCGCATTCCAGGGGAGCCCTGGCGACGACGCGGCCACGGAAAGCTTCACCTCCTACTCCTCGCACAACCCGACGCTGACCCGCAACGTGGCGCTCGTTGCCTGGCACTCGGGCGGTCTGCAGGCGATCGACATCTCGGATCCAGGTGTGCCCGCGCAAGGCGGTTGGTTCTCGCCCGGGCCCCTCGGCGCGGTCGCGTCCGAAGATCCGGCGCTCTCGTCCGGGCCGAACAAGGTCGTCGTTTGGAGTTACCCGATCGTGAAGAACGGACTGATCTACGTCATCGACATCCGCAACGGCCTCTACGTCCTCCGCTATACGGGGCCACTTGCCTCAGAGGTGAGCGGCCTTCGCTTCCTCGAGGGCAACTCGAATCTCGGGGATGCGCTCAGGCTGGCGAAGAGCGCTGGATAGGAAAGGAGGGCGGGCGCGACCGTGCCGGGCCGCGCCCGCCCCGCGATCCTAAGTCCTCCTCAGGATCCAGAGCCCGGAGTTCATGTCGCTGATGTAGACGAGCACTGTGTCCTCGTCCACAGCTACGCCCCAGTCCTGCGTCGTGCTCGGCAGGACGTAGCGCTGCCGCGGCTTGACGGGGTTCGCGGTCGCCGGCGGGACGAAGTACGCGACCTCGCGCGGCGCGCGCGGCCTCGAGACGTCGATGACGCGGACGCCGTCCGTGTACCAGGACGCGTAGACGAAGTTCCCGACCAGGAGAGGGTTGTGGATCGTGTAGTCGCCGGCCGCCTGGTCATCGGTCCCGAGGGAGTTCGGCGTTCGATACTGGCCGATCTGGACCGGCGAGGCGAGGTTCGAATAGTCGTACACCCGCATGTAGCCAAAGCCCTTCTCGATCCCCGCACCGGAGCTCTTGCAGAAGTCCTCATCGGCGGTGAAGAGCAGCCTGCGCTGATCGTCGTAGTTGGACGAATGCGCATCGCCGTCGGCGTTGGCGGGGTAGACGGTCCGGCCGCGGAAGATCGGATTGGCGGGATCGGTGACGTCGAGCGCGACGAAGCCGCTGTCCCAGTAGGAGAGGAAGGCGAGCTTGCCGTCCTCGGAAGGCTCCGCGCCGTGCCCGTAGAGGCCGTCGGGATCGCAGCCCTGGCCCGCCGCCGGTTGCTCGCCTCGGCTGAGGAAGCCCCAATCTGAGACGAGCTTCGGATCTGCCGGGTCGGTGATGTCGATCAGGCGAAACGGCCCCCTGCCCTGCTGGTCCTCCCGCCCGCTCGGCGAGCTCGTGTCCGGCTCCTCCGCGGTGGGATCCGTGGCGTAGGCGAAGGTCCTGCCGAGATCCGTCCGGTCCTCGACTTCTAACTCGTGCAGCCCGCGCGTGCAGCAGCCGAAGCTCAGAAAACCGATCTTGATGGGCTCTGCGGGCTTTGTGACGTCGAAGAGCATGAGGCCGCGCTGGAAGCTCGTGTCGTAGCGCGACCCGCCGCACACCTGGATGCCCACGGCGGCGACGTCGCGCCCCGCGTACGGCCCGTAGCGCGCCGTGTAGACGACGACGTCCTCCGCCGATGTTCCGGCGGGATTCTGCAGCCGCGCCACCTGGACCGGATTCGTCGGGTCGCGGGCGTCAACGACCGCGACCCCGTTGTTCGGGTACTGGGGACAGAAGCGCGTGTTGCCCGTCGCCCAGTCGGTAAAGCCCCAGTGGCCAATGTAGGCGTATTCCTCATGCACCCAGACGTCGGCGTTGAAGCCGCGCCCGCCGAGATCGTTGTGGCCGACGACGGCCATGTTGAGTGCCTCGCCGCCCCGCTGGCCGCCTTCGTACGTCTTCTGCGACTCCTCAAGGAAGTGCTTCTCGTCCTTCAGCAGCTCGCTGTCGTTCGACGGAGCCGAGAGTGCAACGCCGGCAGCGACGAACCCGGCAACCGCAAAAGCGATTACGACGCATGACCTACGCATGAACCTCCCCCTTTCGTCCGCCGCGATTCTCCGTGCCGGGCACGTGAAGTTCAAGTCGGTCGAACGAGCGAGTGAGGGGCCCCGGGCGGGGCCCCTCGCTGCGCGCGGAAGCGAGCAAGCTAATGCAGGATCGCTTCCTGGGTCTGCGGATTCATGTACGGAAAGCGCTTGGCGCCCGCACTTGCGCGGTCGGATAAGAGGTAGATGTCTTGACCGCGCGGGATGTCGTTGTCGTAGATGAAGCCGTTGTACCAGTAGGCGGACCAGACGCTGCCACCGGCCGCGTCGTAATACGCGAGCTCCTGCGCGTTCGCGAGGTCGGTGAAGTCGACGACATCGACCCCGCCCCCGTACCACGACGACGTAAGCAGGTAGCGGCCACGCACGGGCACGACGTTGAAGAGGTGCGCGGAGCAGTAGTCGCCGGCTTGCGTTCGCGGGATCAGGAACGAGCCGGCCGGCGTCGTCGGGCTCGAGAGCCGGTAGAACCAGACGCGGCCGTCCGCCTCGTCCGTCGTGTTGCAGCTTCCCGACTCGCTCTCGTCGCCCCAGATCACGACCTGACCGTCCCAGGTGAAGGCGGCCGAGTGCCAGACCTCGATATCGGCGTTGTCGACGTGAGTTGCCTCGAGCGTCTTCGGATGGACGGGGTCGGAGATGTCCCAGTACTGCCCCTCGCTCAGGCAGGCCGCCGCGGCCATATGGAGCTCGAGGAAGACGCTCATGTCGTGGCAGCCGATGGTCGGGTTGAAGCCCGGAACGCCGAGGTCGAAGACCTGGCCGGTGATCCGCGGTTTCGAGACGACACTCGCGTTCTCGGGATGGTCGAGCGGCACGCCGACGATCGAGATCTCCTCGTGCAGCGGGCTGTCCGCCTGCCCGGCCTCGTAGGCCTCGGGCCCGCAGTGGGGGCCCGAGCGAAGCGCGTACGAGAGGACGTAGAGCAGCACCCGCCCGTGCGCGAGGTCGGGCACGAGCGTATGGGTGTGGGAGCCGCAATCGGTCGCCACGGCGGTTACGTACCGCGGAGTCGAGGGATCCGAGATGTCGAAGATGCGGATCCCCTCCCAGTTGCTTGGATTGGTCAGGTCGGACGAGGGCGCGGGCGGGCTTCCGCAGGTCGGCGCCGTAAGCACCTGGTCGACCGAGACGAAGACGAGGTTCTTCCAGACCGAAACGTCACCCTGCGCACCTGGACAACTGACGTCCGAGAGGACGGCGGGCGCCTGGGGATCCGAGATATCGATGACGCGGAAGCCGTTGTAGTTGCCGGCGATCATCGTCCGGCCCCAGAAGGCGAGATCCGAGTTCACTGTGCCCGTCTTCGGTAGGTACGCGAGCCGGTGCATGTTCCGGCTGTGCTCATCTGGCTGCGCCGCGGCGGGCGAGGCAAGCAGAAGTGACACGGAGGCGAGGAGGAGGAGAAAGAGAGGTCTGCAGACTCTCATTGCCGTTCAACTCCCTTCCTTGTTGCGGGATGAAAGGGAGGCGGAGGCGGCTCCAAGAACGGGCCGCCTCCGCCGATTGCATCAGTCGAGCGAGAACTCTTCAGTCTGTGGATTGAGGTGGCCGAGTCGAATCGCTCCGGCCAGTCTGCGGTCACTCACGGCGAAGACGTTCACGCCCTTCGTGATCTCGCTCTCGAAGGCGAAGCCGTTGTACCAGTACGACGACCAGGCGCCTCCGAGGTCGGGCGGGTCGAGTGGCGGTGGATCGGACCACGCCACGGTGACTGGGTTTGCCGGGTCCGTGAAGTCTGTCACCCACGTTCCTGCCTGGTAATTGCCGCTCACGACGATGTAACGGCCGCTCCGCAGCGGCACGACGTTGTAGTTGTGGATGGTGCAGTTCTCGGCGGAGGTCTGCGGACGCGGGAGCGTCCACTGGCCGAGCTTCGTCCCTGTCGCCGCGTCATAGAAGAACATCGACTTGACGTAGTCCGGATCGGTGGCCTCGCACTCGGGTGCGGCGCCGCCGCCCGGCTCCCAGCCGAGGATGATCACCTTGCCGTCCCAGGTCGTGGACGCGGAGTGCCAACGTCCGCGATGTCCGTCCACGCCGGGTTCCTGGATCGTGTAGAGAAACTCGGGATCCTCGATCGATCCTCCGCGCGGCGCGCCGATGCTGAAAACGTTCGTGGTATCGGCGCTGGCGCAGACGGCCAGGTTCACGTCGCCGCGGATGACGCCGGCGTCGTGACACCCGGTCCGGACGGTCGGGTCGGCCGGTCCGGCGAGCTCTTCCCGATGAACGAGGCTGGCGCCGGCCGGGTTGGCGAGCGGCACCGCGATGACGTCCATGAAGTCACCCAGGGCGTTCTGGCCGGCAAGATCGAGGCCGACGCCGCACCCGGAGCTGCTCGAGTTGTTGCTGTAGACGATCAGGTTGCCGCTCGAGACGCCCGCCACCGTGACGGTGTGCGAGCCGCATGGCAGCTCGACGGAAGCCTTCAGCACGGGGTTCGCGCGGTCGCTGATGTCGAAGACGTGCACGCCCTCCCAGCCGGCAGGTACCGTCGTCCCTAGGCAGGTTCTGTCGGTGGCCTTCTTCGAGTTCCACGAGCGGACGAGGATGTTCTGCCAGACGACGATGTCGCCCTGATCCCCGTTGCACTCCGGATGGGCGATCTCCACCGGGTTGTCCGGGTCGGAGATGTCGATCACCCGCCAGCCGTTGTAGTTGCCGTTGAAGGCCAGGTTTCCCCAGAAGGCGATGTCCGAGTTGATGTGCCGTACGCCGTCTGGATCACCGAAGAACGTGGCGGCGTGAGGGCTGTGCCCCTTCGCGTGGATGTTGGGCGTGTGCGGCCGCGTGGCGTGGTCGGCCGCCGCGGCGAGCGGGAACGCGAGCAGCCCAATGGCACAGGCGCTCAGGACGAGCGCTCGAGGTAGGAGTCGCATGAGCAACCTCCTTGTCGAGAAACGAGAAGGGAGCACACGCGGATACCACCCCCAGAATTCCCCCGAGAGAGACGCCCGGGCTCCGGCATGTCTCCCTAATGCCTACCTGCGGGCAGTCTTCCGCCACTCGTTCGTCCTGTCAAGGACGCTAACGACCCGGGCACGGGCCCCTTGAACGCTTGTAGCAGATGCGCTTAAGTTCCTCGCGACTCTTGGGGGGGAGCGAGGAGCGTTATGCGACGCACACATTTCAGGACGAAGGCCCGGCGAGCGGTCGACCTTCTGCCCCTGCTCGTCTTACTGGTGCTCATGACCGCGCCCGGATCGGCAGGGTCGAGTGCGCCGCCGAACGGCAAGGCCGACGGCGGACTCCAGGGCGCGCTCAACGCCCTGAACGAACGGGCACGAGCTTACGGGCTTGTCAACCAAGCGCCGCCGTCGGATCCGACCCCGACTCTGGCGGACAACTTCGACGTGCTTGGCCACAACGACCTCGGCGGCCAGGACACGAACGGCGACGTCTGGGTGCACGGGAACTTCGCCTACGTCGGCACGTGGTCCGACCCGTGTACCGGTCGCGGCGTCAAGGTGATCGACGTCTCGAACCTGAGCGCTCCGCGTGTGATCGGCTCGGTTGCTGCCCGCCAAGGAACGAGCGCGGAGGACATGGTCGTCCGCCACGTCTCGACGCCGTACTTCACGGGTGACCTGCTCGCGGCCGGACTCCAGAGGTGCGGAGGCCAACCGACCTACGATCGCCAGACGTACGGGCCAGAGTTCTGGGACGTGACGAATCCCTATCGCCCACGGAAGCTGAGCGCGTTTGGCCTCACGCACGGGGGCGGCGGGGTGCACGAGCTCGACCTGTTCCAGCGAGGCAATCACGTGTACGCGCTCCTGGCGTCGCCCTTCAGCGAATGGTTCGACCCCGTGCCGGTCGGCGACTTCGTGATCCTCGATGTCACGAACCCCCGCGCTCCGGTCAAGGTGGGTGAGTGGGGCGCCGGTTCGCACGGGTTCACGCCCGGTCCGTTCTGGGGGCAGGGGAGCTTCGGCGCATCCTTCGACCACAGCGCGAGGGCAAGCGCCGACGGAATGAAGGCGTACGTGTCCTATTGGGATCTCGGCGTCGTCACGCTCGACATCAGCGACGTCTCGAACCCGGTCTTCGTGAGCCGGACGCGCTATGCGCCGGACGACGACGGAGATGCCCACTCCGTCGCCAAGTACCGCGGTTTCCTCCTTCAGAACGACGAGGACTTCGACCCGCGCTCGCCCGTTCACCTCTTGTACGGCGCAACGACAGGCGTCGGGAGCGAGTCTCCGTTCGCGCCGGCGATCTGGCTCGAGTCCGGCCACGCGGTCAGCGGGGCCGTTGTCCAAGCGGCGAACCAAGGCTGCGACGCCGCCGACTACCCTGCCGGCACCGCCGGCAAAATCGCGGTGGTGAGGAGCCCGTTCCAGCTCCTCTCCGATCCGTCCGAGCCGCGGCTCTGCGACCAGGGAACGCAGGAACTCGCCGCGCAGGTGGCGGGAGCCGCAGCGGTCGTGCACGACTTCATCTCCACCGATACGACGCCGCAGTGGTGGGATCCGGCCGAGGTGTCGATCCCGGTCGTGTTCACGGATCACGCGACGGCGCAAGGCCTCGTTGCCGCCGGCTCGGCGACATTGCAGGCGCAGACGCCCTCGTGGGGCTTCCTGCGCGTCTTCGATGCCGCGAGCGGCACGCAGGTCGCGAAGTTCGACGGCGTTCCCAACGTGCACGCGTTGCCGCCGCCGGCCGGCGACTGGTCGATCCACAACAACGAGGTGCTCGGGAACCGTTCCTACGCCTCGTGGTATTCCAACGGCATCGTTGCCCTCAATCTGAACCCCCTGCGGGCCACGCCGATCGGCAATCCCGTCAAGGTGGGTCAGTTCATCCCTGCCGGTGCCCCTTCGCACACCGACTTCATCGCGAGCGGGGTGCCGAACGTGTGGGGCGTGGCCATCCGTGCTTCCGACCAGACGATCTTTGCCAGTGACCTGAACAGCGGCCTCTGGATCGTCAGGCCGACGGGCCCGGCAGCACCGTAGTCCGTCTGTATCCCCGCTCCCCGACTTCGGGGAGCGGGGATACGAAGGCCGAATCGACGCCAAAGCAGCGCGACAGCCCAGTCAACCCGCCTTGAAAAGGCGTGTCGGCGGGCGTATGGTCGCGCCGTCGAAAAGGAGGGGGTATGAGCAGGCGACTTCTGACAGTGATCGCCGCGCTCGCGCTCGGTGCGGGACTGACCGGGTCCGGGGCGGCGACGACGCAGCCCGCGCCAGCACGCACGGCTCCGACGATTGACAACGCGCGCGAATCGGATCCCGTCGACCAGCACGGTCCGTCGAGCGGTCATCTGCCGGCGACGAGCCTGAACGTCCAACTGGTCGGGAAACTCCGCGTGCACGACGCCGCCAAAGGAGTGGTCGCCGACGTCGGCACGCTCGGGAACTACGCGTATCTGACGGGCTTCAACCCGCTGTGCGCGACCCAGGGGCACGGCGGCGTCTACGTCGTCGACATCTCCGACCCGACGAATCCGCAGGAAGTGGGGTTCATCCCCGCGCACCAGGGCTCGTACACGGGTGAGGGGAACCAGGCCATCCACGTCGACACGACCTTCTTCACCGGCGACATCCTCGTGCACAACAACGAGATCTGTGGCGAGGACGGTCTCGGCGGCTTCTCGCTTTGGGACGTCACCGATCCCCTGAATCCGCAAGCGCTCGTCGAGAACTTCGGCGACACCGACGGCGGAACGACGCCGGTGCACCAATACCACAGCACCTTCATCTGGCAGCAGGGCGGAAAGGTCTACGTCGTCGCCTCGGACGACGACGAGCAATCGCGCGGCGACGTCGACATCTTCGACGTCACCGATCCCACGAACCCGAGCCAGATTGGGGACTTCAGCATCCGCGACTGGCCGGACGCGCAGTCGCCGCTTGCGAACGGCGACACGGTCTTCAACCACGACATGACTGTGCGGAAGATCGGCAAGAGATGGACGATGCTCCTCTCCTACTGGGACGCCGGCTACATCGAGCTGAACGTCAACGACCCGGCGCACCCGAAGTTCATCGGCGATACCGACTTCGATACCGAGGACCCGGAAATGCCCGGGATCAGTCCGCCCGAAGGCAACGGGCACTATGCCGAGTTCGACCGCGGCGGGCGGTACTTCATCGGTACGGACGAGGACTTCTCGCCCTACCGGACGGTGTTCGCGATCACGACGGGAGCCAATGCAGGCACGTACGGAGCGGGCGAGTTCGGCTGGACGGTGCCACTGACGACGAAGTTCCCAAGTGGCCTGCACGGTCCGACCGTCTTCGGCGGCTCCGGCTGCGAGGAGGACCTGAACGGCAACGGCACGAGCGACCGGGCCGAGGTTCCACCGGCCTCAAGCGTTCCCGCCGAACCGGGTGAAACGAAGGTCGTCGTCTTCAGCCGCGGCGTTTGCTTCTTCTCGATCAAGGTCGAGTCAGGGCAGCTGGCGGGCTACGACGCGGGCACGAGTTCACGATCACCGCCTCGGCGATCTGTATCGGCCACCGCGCCATGCACCTGCTCTTCAACGACACGCCCGAGTACCCGACGCTCGAGGGCTTCCGTGCTGGCGGTGACCTGCCCGCGATCGGGACGCTCGGCGAGCGGATCAGCGCGACGGGCGGCGTCTTCGACGGCTGGGGCTATATCCACCTCTACGACGCGGCCACGCTCCAGGAAATCGACACCCACGCGATTTCCGAGGAGAAGGACCCGGCCTACGCAAGCGGGTTCGGGAACCTGACCGTCCACGAGGTGACGTTCGATCCGGTCGTCAACCTGGCGTATCTCTCCTGGTACGCGGGCGGTTTCCGCGTCCTCTCGTATGGAGCTGGCGGGATGACCGAGGTCGGCCGCTTCATCGATGACGGCGGCAACGACTTCTGGGGTGTCCAGATGCACAAGACCGCTACCGGCGAGCGGCTGATCTTGGCGAGCGATCGCGACAGCGGTCTCTACGTCTTCCGCTACACCGGTCCGCGCCCGTAAGCGGATTTCAGCTCTCCTCACACGCGAGACGGCCCCGATCCCCCGGGGCCGTTTCGCCTGCCTCCAGGGCGGGACGTTTACGGAGCCGCGGAGCCAGTCCTACAGGAGGGGGTTTATGCGGTATCTAGCGGTTCTGCCGCGCGTCGCCGTCGGGGTGGCGGTTGCGGCAACATTGCTCGCGCTCGCGAGCGTCGCGGGGGCCGTGCCGGCTAAGCCGAGCCCGGCCGACCGCGCGCCCTATGCGACGGAGGGCGGGGACGCGCTGTCCGATGACAGTTCGTTCTCGGGTGGAGCCCACCAGCATGGCGGCACGGGCGGCCATCTTCCAGCCTCGAGTGCCAACGTCCAATTGGTCGGCAAGCTCGAGCTGACGAAGGCCTTCGGGTCGGTCGTGCCCGGCCAGATCGCCGATCTGGCCGTCTACAAGGACTTCGCCTACCTGAATTCATGGTCGGAGGAGACCTGCACCAAGGGCGGCGTCCACGTCGCCGATATCCGCAATCCGAAGAAGCCGAAAGAGGTCGCTTTCGTTCCTGCTGTGGCGGGCAACTACCACGGCGAGGGCGCACAGGTCATCACGGTCAACACGAACGCGTTCAGCGGTGACCTGCTCGCCGTCAACAACGAGAGGTGCGCCGACACCACCGGCGGCGGCGGCTTCGACCTCTACGACGTCACGGACCCGTCCAACCCGAAGATCCTTGTCCAGGGTGCGGGCGACCAGGGCGGCGAGAACAGCCTGAACGGACAAGACCCATCCAACGACTACCACAGCGTCTTCATGTGGAAGGACGACGGCAAGGTCTACCTCGTCGGCACCGATAACGAAGAGTTCCACGACGTCGATATCTTCGACATCACGGACCCGCGCTCTCCGAAGTCGGTGAACGAGTACGACTTCTTGGAGCGGTTCCCACAGATCTCGCAGACGGCGGCGCATCCGCGGCTGAACGAGATCTTCAACCACGACATGGTCGTGAAGGTCGTGAACGGCCGGGACACGCTCCTCGACTCCTACTGGGACGGCGGCTACGTTCTCGCCGACGTCGAGAGTCCCGGCAACGCCAAGTATGTGGGCGACAGCGACTTCGAGAACGAAGATCCGCTGGTGCCCGGCATCTCGCCGCCGGAGGGCAACGCCCACCAGGTGGAGTTCTCGCACGACAACACGTCCTTCCTTGGCGCTGACGAGGACTTCAACCCGTACCGCTCGGACAAGTTCTTCATCGATGACACCGAACGCCCTGCGGTAGAGGTCGGCGGAGGCAGCTCACCCGCCGCCCTGCCGGACCAGACGCTGAGCGGGAAGGTCGTCTACGGCGGTTACGGCTGCCCAGCGGATCCGACCGTTTTGCCGCAGTCCAGCAACTACACCGACGCACATCTCGGGCTGCAGCCGGGGGACGAGAGGATCCTCCTCATGCAGCGCGGGCCCTCAGGTGACCCGAGTGCCGATTACAACGGCAACGGCGATCTGACCGATGACGCCTGCTTCCCGGGTGAGAAGGCCGCGAAGGCCTTCGATGCCGGCTGGGACGCCATCGTTCTGGTGAACCGTCACCTCGGGAGCGACGACACCACCGGTGTGCCGTTCTGCGGCTCGGGTGCCTACGACCCGGCCAAGCCGATGGTGACCATCTGCACCACGCACGCGGGCTATCACGAGTTCTTCAGCACGACGACGACGCCGGAGTTCACGACGCCGTATTCACCCAGTGACGCGCCGGCCATCGGAACGGTCAGCGAAGGGCGAGTGAAGGCGACCTCCATCTTCGACGGCTGGGGCTATGTGAGCCTGTACCGCACGGGTCAGGGCAAGGTCGAGCGGATCGATTCCTACGCCATCCCGGAAGCGCTCGATCCGGCCTACGCGTTCGGCTTCGGCGACCTCTCGATCCACGAGGTCGCGATGGACCCGAACCAGAACCTCGCCTACAGCTCGTACTACGCGGGCGGAATGCGAGTGTTCAGCTTCGGGGAATCAGGGATTCAGGAAGTTGGCCATTACATCGCCACGGGTGGAAACAACTTCTGGGGCACGGAGACGTTCGTGGCCGGGAACAGCCTGGCCGGCAATCTGCAAGGGAAGCGCCTGTTCGCGGGTTCCGACCGCGACTACGGCATCTTCATCTTCCGCTACACGGGCAGTTAGCCGGTAGCTCGATTCGCGAAGCGAGGGGCGGCCCACATGGGCCGCCCCTCGATGCTTATGCGTGACTTTTCGACAGTGGGCAACCGGGGCGGCGCGCCGAGGGAACAGTCCGCCGCGGCCGGGGGGCTTGTATGGAGCGGTGTGGTGACCCGGGGACCCGCACCGCGCCTAGGGGCGCTCCGACATGCGCCCGGCCGTCCACGGCGCTCACGCAGGCGCCGCGCCGTTGCGAGTGCGTCGCGCACGCGCTACGCTGAGGCGCCCGGAGGGGGCCTTTACGACTATGGAGGGGTCAATGCGAAAAACGCTGCTCGTCTTTGCCGCTGCAACGGTGATTGTCGGTGCCCTGGCGTCGACGGCCGCTGCGAACCATTCCTGGGGCGGCTACCACTGGGCGCGAACGGCGAACCCGTTCACGATTCAAGTCGGCGACAACGTCACGCCCGCGTGGGACAGCTATCTAAGAACGGCGGCGGCCGACTGGTCCGCCGACACCGCGGGGAATCCGCTCAACGCCACCGTGGTCGCCGGCGCCGGCAAGGGTAAGTGCCGAGGGACGAGTGGGCGCGTCGAGGTCTGCAACGGAGCCTACGGCAACAACGGCTGGCTCGGGCTCGCTCAGATTTGGGTGTCGTCCGGTGGGCACATCACGCGCGGCACGGCCAAGATGAACGACACCTACTTCAACACCGCGAAGTACAACACGGCCGCCTGGCGTGGCAGTGTCATGTGCCAGGAGGTGGGTCACACCTGGGGACTCGACCACCAGGACGAGTCGGGCGCCGACTTCCACACGTGCATGGACTACGCCACCAACCCGGATGCGGACAACACCCATCCGAACCGACACGACTACGAAGAGCTCGCGATCATCTACTCGCACGTGGACGCAACCACGACGATCGGGCGAGCGGCTTCCTCCTCAGCGAGGGTGGTTCGCGTCGACCGCAAGAACAGCTCGATCATCGAGCGACGCTTCGCCGACGGATCGCGTCAGGTGACGTTCATCATCTGGGCGCGCTAGCGGCGAATCGGAGTGCCAAGTCCGGAGGGCCGGCTCGCAGCCGGCCCTTCCCGTTTCTGGTGGCTGTCGGCCGGAGCGCCCATGCACTATGAGGAGCGCAGGAACAAATCTTGCCTTCGACGCGTCCAAGAAAGGTGATGTATGCGACACGCTCACTAATGGCGGCGGGCATCCTTGTCGCGGCCACTCTGACCCTGGCCGCTCCGCTCGGGTGTGGTGGCGGGGCGGACGAAAGCCAGCAGCCGACACCCGGCGCACTGGATTCGGGTGAGCCCGCGGCACAGAGCACCAATCGTTCAGCGGCGATCTACGCGGCCGTCGTCCGCCAGCTCGTGACCAAGGACCACACCTTCGGCGGCGCCGATCCTGGCTTCAAGGTCGTGTACGTGCTCGACGGCGTCGTCGCTGACGCGGCCGATCCCTCGAAGCCGCCGAATGCGCAAGAACCGAAGGAGCCGTTCTCCCACGACGTGAAGGACGGCGTGCGCTTCCTCTCTACGCTGGCCGATCTCCCGCCGGTCGAATTCGTCCCCGAGCGCGCCTCGGCCGTGGCGGGCGCTTCTGCCTCGAGCCCGGGCCAGGTGAAGAACGGTGGCGTCCTCATCTCCCTCGGACCCATCCAGCCGAACGGGAAGAGCGTTGAGGTCGAGACCAGCCTCTGGATCAACGGGCTCGCCGGGCAGTGGGTGACTTACGTGGTCGAGCAGAGGGATGGAGGCTGGTCGGTCACAGGGATTAGCGGCGGCCGCATGGCAATCTCGTAGCTCGCCTGGCTCCTTTGGAGCGCGGGCCGAAGCGTTCGCGAGATGATGCATTGCCACGTCTGAGCCGCTTAGCCGCTGCCGCCCCGCTCGTCGAGGTGCCAAGCGCACCATCCCTCGCATCGCCGCGCTCACGCTGCTTGCCGGCACTGCCCTCGTTATCACGTTCCTCGCCGCTCGACACCTCACCACTCACGAGGTCGCGCGGCCGCCAGCGGAGGCGACTAGCGGCCAGCCGGACGTTCTCCTCCCGTCCATAGCGCAAATGCGTCGTGCTCGCGCCTTCGCGAGGCAGCGCTCTGGGATAGTCACTTTCGCACTGATCGATACTTCGGGGAGGCTCCGCTGCTACCGATGCGACATGCGGTACGTCTCTGCGAGTGTCGTCAAGGCGATGCTGCTCGTCGCATACGTCGACCAGATCGCTGAAGAGGACCTGCCGCTGACGTCATCGCACCGAGCGCTACTCGACGCGATGGTTCGGCGATCTGATAACGCGTCTTCGGACGTCATCTATGGCCACGTCGGTGATGCCGCTCTTTACCGCCTCGCCGCCGAGGCCGAAATGACGAGGTTCGATGTCTTCGGCGACTGGACAAGCGCACGAATCACCGCCGCCGACCAGGTGCGGTTCTTCGCACGGATCGACGAGCTCGCGCCGCCCTACTACAGAGGCTACGTGCGGCAACTCCTTGCATCCGTCGTTCCCTCACAGACTTGGGGAATTCCTGAAATCTCGCGGCCGCGGTGGGTGACGCTCTTTAAGGGTGGCTGGCGGCACACATCCCGAGGGCACCTTGTCCACCAAGTCGCTCGGTTGGAGAGGCGCGGCCTCTCGGTCGCGATTGCCATCCTCACTGACGGCAACCCGAGTGATGCCTACGGGCGTGCCACCATCCGCGGCATTGCCGCACGCCTTCTCGAAACATAGCCGGGCGGAACATTCACGCTGAAGAGCATCCGGGCAGGTGGCGGGGTGCCCGCGACTGTGCACATCCCTGCGCTCACGGCATGGAGTGAGGGTCCGGACGCGGCGCCTGAGAAAACTCACGGCCCATAACAACCCGTGGTTTCCGGCACGAGCGTACGTGAATTCACGGATCCGCCGCAGCGCCGGTGAGCGCACACTCAGGGCTGGACGAAGGGAGTTAGAGATGGCAACGACGACGGGTCACATCACCGCAGGCGACGTGATGACGAACTTCGTCTCCGTGACACCGTGGGACACGCTCGGTGAAGCGGCGGAGAGGATGAGGGAAGCGAACGCGGGGTCGGCGCTCGTCCTCGACTACGGTCGGCTCTCAGGAATCCTGACATCCCGTGACCTGCTCCGTGCCGTCGCCGAGAGGACGCACTCCGCGGATGCCCGCGTCCGGGAGTGGATGACGCCGAATCCGCGGGTCGCTCGGGCAGATACACCGGCCGAAGAAGCTGCCCTCATCATGGTCGAGCAGGGCTGCCACCACCTACCCGTCGTCGAAGATGAGCGGCCAATAGGCGTTGTCGGGATGCGCGCCGTTGTATCTGAGACGATTGAGCCCGTCTTGGATTAAAGAGAGGATGCACCACATGCATGCGTTCGTTTCGAGGATGACCCGGTGAGGAAGGAGCCTTCCTCTGGCGTTCTTGAGGCGATTGTGGTCATGGTCACCCTGGCCGTCGCGGGCGGTGCCGGCCTAATCGGATGGTTCGTAGGGCACGAAATGGCGAGCGCTTCATCGACCGGCACTGCGGCAACGCGGGCGTCGACTCCAGGCGGCCATGCGGGTGGGACGAATCTGCCGGTAGCGGCTATCGGCGATCCCGCAAACGGGTCGCAGCTGTTCGTATCGAAGGGCTGCTCTGACTGCCATTCGTTCAATGGCCAAGGCGGCGAAGACGCACCCCCGCTCGACTTGATGACGGGCCACCTCTCGGCGGGCGAGATCGCGGATATGTCCGGGGATATCTGGAACCACCTCCCGCAGATGATTCATCACTTCAAGGAGGAAGGGATCCCCTTTCCCACGTTCTCCGACGAGCAGATGGCCGACCTGATCGCCTACCTTCATGGCGGCGCACCCGCGGGGATGACAACGCCATCAACAGGGGTGGACACCGGGATGGGAATGGAGACGGGCTCGCCCTAAAGCTGCAGTTCTCCCGCGACCCTCCAAGCATCCAAGGGCCCCGGATCTTATTGCTGGAAGCCGCGGATTCGGCTCGGCGAGTACGGTGCGCCGTTCAGACACCTTCGTCCGGAAAATCAGTAGTTACCCCTAAGTACTCGAACCGAAATGAAGGGACCCGTTCTCGGATGACGAAGGCCGTCGGCATCCGTCGTCAAGCTGAGAGGGGTGCCGGTGGCCGCGAAGCCATGGGTTGTGTCGGACGAGTTGTGGGAGCGGATCGAGCCGTTGCTGCCGAAGGTGGAGCGGCGGTTTCGTTATCCCGGTCGTAGGCGTCTGCCTGATCGGCGGGCGTTGCAGGGGATCCTGTTTGTGCTGCACACGGGGATCGCGTGGCGGCATCTGCCGCTTGAGCTCGGTTTCGGCGGAGGTTCGACGTGCTACCGCCGCCTCGATGAGTGGCAACGCGCCGGTGTCTGGGAGCGGCTGCACGAGTTGTTGCTCGCGGAGTTGCGAGCAGCCGGTGAGATCGAATGGGCACGAGCAGTCGCTGACTCCAGCCACGTGCAGGCGAAAAAGGGGGCTCCGCGACGGGCCCGAGCCCGGTTGATAGAGCCAGAAACGGCTCCAAGCATCACCTTCTCGTAGACGCGACCGGGATCCCGCTCGCCTGGACGGTCACGGGCGGCAACCGCAACGACGTCACCCAACTGATCCCGCTTGTCGAGCTCACGGCCGACCGCGGCTACGACCACGACAAGTACCGGCGCGAGCTACGCCGACGTGGCATCGGCGCGGAGATCGCCCGACGCCAAACCGAGCACGGCTCTGGCCTCGGCCAGGTTCGCTGGGTCGTCGAGCGCACCTTCGCCTGGCTACACCACTTCAAGCGGCTGCTCGTCCGCTACGACCGCCGCCACGAAATCCACGAGGCCTTCCTCGCAATCGGCTGCTGCCTCGTCTGCTTCAGGAGACTACGGACCTCATTGTGATTCGAGTACTAAGAGGTATGCGGCCTCATGCGGATTGCGGCAGACAGTGCGGGCGAGATGATTGCTGCGAGTCCCGGAAAGGAGGGGCCATGCACTGGATGGACGGCTGGGACTGGTTCTGGATGAGCTCCATGATGGTCTTCTGGCTAGTCGTGCTCGGCGCCGTCATCTACGTCGCTGTGAGGCTGGCGAATCGACCGCCAACTCACCCGAGGGTCGCGGAGGCGGCCGAGCGCGCACGGTCGTCGCGCCTGCCCTCGGCTACGAGCCCCTTCCGCTGATCCGCCCGGTTCGACCTACTCGCCTGGAGGGGCTGTCCTAACCGCAGGCGGAGCCGTCAAAGCTGGGGGCTACCCTTCGATCGTTTGCTGTGAGCCGACCGCCCAGGAGACTGAGGAGAAACTGATCGACCTGGCCTACACGTGGGCCGATATCGAGGAGCAGCTTCACCTCCGCGCCGGGAAAGGCGACCGAGAGGCTGATTTTCTCGCCGAGATGGCCAGCGTTCATGGCTCAGGCGGGCGGCGGCTGCCACGCCCTCTCCGCGGCCGCGGCGAACGGGATGGCAGTGCGAGGGCAGCGTCCGGTGTGGCCGGTGGATGTGCCAGGCTCCGCTCGAGCCCGCCACGACGAGCGCGAGCAGTCCGATCACGAGCCCGCCCGGGCCGTACAGCCACCATTCGTACAGGCTCCCGGCCCAGCCCTCGGCGAGGCTCACCAGTGCATGAACCAGGAAGAACCCCGCCAGCGCCCAGGCGAGAATCCGAATCACGCGGTCGGACACGAACGTCTGCTGCCAGAACCCGACCCGCGCCAGGACGACCAACACCGCGGCGACGAGCAGCAGCACAACCACGGCGGCCACAACGCGGATGCCAATCGTCGACGCTTCGACGCTGGCGCTGGAGGTACCGGGACGGAGCTTCCGTTAATCCGGAGGCCCGTCCGGCACGGCAGATCCGTAGATAGCCGTAGGCTGCTCTGCGCCCTTTTGCGGATGGCCGGAGGCGGCGGGCGTGCAACCCTGTATCGACTCCGCGGGAGGTAGTTTGTGTACGCCGAAAGAGTCGCGCCCGCACTCGTCGGTCCGGATAGTGACGGTCGGCAGATCTTGACGCCTGACCAGCGCCTCCGCGTATTCGTGTCGTCAACGTTGCAGGAGCTGGCGGTTGAGCGGGCGGCGGCGAGTGAGGCGATCGCGGCGCTACGCCTGACGCCGGTGTTATTCGAGCTCGGCGCGCGGCCGCATCCGCCGCGCGCGCTCTACCGGGCGTACCTCGAGCAGAGCCAGCTGTTCGTCGGTGTGTACTGGCAGAGCTACGGCTGGGTCGGGCCGGGGGAGTCGATCTCCGGCATCGATGACGAGTGTCGGCTCTCGGACGGGTTGCCCCGGCTCCTGTACGTGAAGGAGCCGGCACCTAAGCGGGAGCCGCGGTTGCGGGAGTTCCTAGAGAGGATCAAGGCGGAGGGATCGGTCTCGTACAAGCGCTTCGGCACGGCGGCGGAGCTCGGAGAGCTGCTGGCGCGCGATCTCGCGCTCGTGCTGACGGAGCGCTTCCAGGCGACGGCCGAGACACCGGAGCCTTCCCCGCCGCCTATGCGTTCTCTCCCCGCGCCGCGGACTAGCTTCGTCGGTCGCAAAGCGGAACTGGCACAGATCGAGGAGCTGCTGGTCGCGGGGACTCGGCTGCTGAGCCTGACCGGGCCAGCCGGGATCGGGAAGACGCGGCTGGCGGTGGAGGCGGCGCGACGCGTGGCCGACCGGTACGCCGACGGCGTCGTCTTCGTCCCGTTGGACGGGGTCGACGGCGCGGGGCTCGTGCCGGCGGCGATCGCGGAGGCCGTGGGAGTGCGCGAGCAGGCCGGCGATGCGGTTGCCGCGCTCCTCAGCCGTCTCCGCCGGCGCCGGCTCCTGCTCGTGCTCGACAACTTCGAGCACGTGATCGGTGCGGCGCCCGTCGTGGCCGCGCTGCTCGAGGAGGCTCCCGCGCTGACCGCTCTGGTCACCAGCCGCGAACTACTGCGGCTCTCCGGCGAGCACGTGTTCCAGGTGGCGCCGCTGTCTCCGGAAGAGGAGGCGTTCGAGCTGTTCACGGAGCGCGCGGCGGCCGCGCGCCATACCTTCGAACTGACCCCGGACGACGTGCCGCTCGTGGCGGAAATCTGTCGTCGCCTGGATGGCGTCCCGCTCGCGATCGAGCTCGCGGCGCCGCGGATGCGCCTGCTGACACCGGCCCAGCTGCTGGAGCGCCTGAGCAAGCGGCTGGCATTGAGAGGGCCACGGGACGCGCCCGTTCGCCAGCGGACGCTCGAGGCGGCGATCGCCTGGAGCTACGAGCTGCTCGCCGAGGAGGAACGGCTGCTGTTCGAGCGACTGGGTGTGTTCCATGGCAGCTTCAGCATCGAAGCGGCCGAGGACGTTGCTGCGCTCGTGGGCGAGTTCGATCTCCTCGACCTGCTCTCGTCGCTGCTGGACAAGAGCATCGTCTACCGCCTGCCCCACCTGGGCGAGACGCGCTTTGCGATGCTGCGCATGATCCGCGAGTACGCCCTGGAGCGGCTCAAAGAGGCCGGTGAGCTCGAGTCGACGCTCGAGCGCCTGGGGGCCTACTACCTGCGCCTCGCAGGCGAGGCGGAAGAAGGGCTCCGTTCGGCATCTCAGCGGCAGTGGAAGCGGACGCTCGATCTGGAGGCAGACAACTGCCGTGCCGCATTGGCGTGGGCGGCCGACCGGCGGCGCGCGGAGGAAATTTCCGGCTTGATGCGGGGGCTGTGGCTCTGGTTTTGGCTGCACGGAAATCTCGACGAAGCGCGCGAGTGGGTCGGGCGAGGGCTCGCCTGCGCAGACGGGATCGACAGTCGCGACCGCGGCTGGCTGCTGGGACTCAACGGCGGCTTCGCCGTTCTCGAGGGCGAATTCGCAGCCGGAGCCGAGAAGCTCGCCGAGGCCGAGGCACTGCTCACTCAGGCGGGCGACCGCCGGGGCATCGCCACGATGAAACTCTTCCGGAGCTTCGGGACTGCGCCGCTCGAGGGCGAGGAGCGGGCGCAGGCGCAACTCGAGGAGACCCTCGCCGCTTTCGAGGAGCTCGACGACCTGTGGGGCATCGGCACGACCCTGCATGGGATGTCCCGCTTGAGGATCGTCTTCGACCGCTACGAGGGGGCGGGAGACCTGTTCGAGCGCGCGCTGGCGGCGGTCGAGCGCGTCGGCGACGAGTTCGGGCTCGCGCTGGCGTCGGGCAACCTGGCGATGGCGCGGCTCGCGGACGGTGATGTCGCTGCAGCGCGGGCGCTCATCGGCCGCGTGCTCGAGCAAAGGCGCTCGGAAGGGATTACCTACGCGAGCGACGACGTGCTCGACATCCTCGCTCGGATCGAGCACGCCGACGGCGAGCACGAGCCGGCGATCGCGCTGCTCGCGGCCGCCGATAGCCTCCGGCAGCGGCTGCATACCCCGCTCTGGGCACCCGCGCTCGAGCGGCACGAGCGTCTGCTGGCCGAGCTCCGTGCCGCGGTCGGAGACGCAGCGTTCGAGGCCGCATACGCACGAGGCGCGACGCTCGACGTCGACGAGGTCAAGGAAATTGCCCCCGACCTGGCGAGTGGCACGGAGCACTCGCCGGCCCTTGCATATCTATCGCCAAACGCATAGGAGGTGGGATCATGAACATCACACAAGCCATGACGCTGGCTGACACGTGGGGCATGCACGGTGACGTCGGCACGGGCTGGATGATCTTGATGATGGTCGTGATGGTGCTGTTCTGGGGCGCGATCATCTTCGGGGCCGTCTGGCTCATCCGCGGCGCCTTCGACGGCCGTCCGGGGCGGCGAAGCGAATCGCCCACCGAGGTCCTCGACCGCCGCTTCGCGGAGGGGGCAATCTCGGTCGAGGACTACCAGGCACGCCGGCAGGTTCTCGTCAACGGGACCGCGGAGCCAACGGTGCCCTCAGGGACGAGCCGCTGACGGCCCCTCGAGCAGCAGAGGGGAGAAGGTGATGAAGAAGGCAATCCTCGGCTTCGCGGCCGTCGGGGCGGGGCAGTTCGGAGGTCGCGGCGAGGCGGTCGGAGGACTTGACCGCCTCAGGCGACGAATGAGGATCTGATGAATCGAGTGCGGCAGGGAACTGTCTGGATCTACCGGATTCTGATCACGCTGTTTGCTGCGGCCGTCGTTGTGGAGGTCTTCCTCGCGGGGCTAGGCATCTTTCGTGCGATGCCAGGTGAGGACGAGT
>WNGB01003924.1_pt1 | contig 23071 bp, 25 predicted proteins | sample 5400681 | NCBI WGS metagenome assembly WNGB01 (sample SAMN13153367, study PRJNA577476) | soil metagenome | isolation source: 115 cm soil or saprolite under grassland replicate 2 | place: USA:California | collected 2016-06-15
AGCCGATGTACATGCCGGGGCGCTTACGAACGGGCTCCAAGCCCTCGAGAACAGTGATGTCTTTAGCGCCGTAACCGGGTTCAGTCAATAAAAAATCCCTGCTTGTGGGAGGTTTCTGCTCTTTTCAAGTGTATCAGACAGACCGGTCGTCGGGCGGTCTCTCGGAGACCGCCAGACTGGCCGCGACGGCCCTCGCGACGGCCTCCCGCAAGGCCTGATCTTCGATGATGGCCGCGATGCGCTCGCTCGCTTCCGCCTGCTCCGCGGTCGGTTTCGGCACGGTCCGATCGAGAACTTCCTCACCTTCCGCTCCCCTCTCGGGAAGAGGTCCGACAGCGAAGCGGACGGCGGGCGGGCACGCCTCTCCGAGGTGCTCCCGCAGCCGTGCGAGGACGTTTCCGGAGAGCTGTGTGAGCTCGAACGCCCAGGCGCTCGAGCCGGTCGCGACGTGCAGGGTGCCATCCCGGGCGATCCGGCCGGGCCAGGCGTTCGCCGCGATCGCCGGACCCACCGCAGCCGGCCAGCCGGCGACGATCTCACCCAGGTTCCCCGCCGGCCCGAAGCGCTTGAGTTCGCGGCGGACCTCGTCGCCGATCGGGTCCGGAAGCGATCTCACGCGACCCTGGCCTCGCCGGGAGTGACCGAGACGACCAGGTCGGCCCTGAGCGCGGCCGGTTGCTCGGTCGCCGTCACGACGGTCTGACCACCCACGGGCAAACGTGCCACGAGCGCTTCTCCGCGAGCGGAATCGAGCTCGCTGAAGACATCGTCGAGCAGGAGGAGCGGTGGCTCACCCCGGCGCCCAGCGAGGAGCTCGGCCTCCGCGAGCACCAGCGCGAGGACTGACGTGCGCTGCTCCCCCTGCGAACCGAAAGCGCGCAGGTCGCGGTCGGCAGCGGTGATCGTCGCGTCCCGAAGATGAGGGCCGAGGCCGGTTGTCCCTCGCTCGATGTCTCGATCGAGCCGGCTCGCAAGGTCAGCCGTGGTCAAGCCTTCCTCCGAGTAGGTGATCTCGGCGCCGGCCAGGCCGAGGCCCTCCGCATGCTCCGAGAAGCCCGGCGCCAGTGCCGTCGCGAGCTCGGCGCGGCTCCGATCCAGCCAGGCCCCCAGAGTCGCGACCTGCTCCGTCCAGGGCTCGAGAGCGTCGGGTGAAGACTCTCCTCCGCGCACTCGTCTGAGCGCAGCGTTCCGCTGCGAAAGAGCTCGTCCATAGTCGGAAGGCAGCTTCGCGCGGGCCGGGAAGAGCCTGCCCAGCATGCGATCGAGATAGGCACGCCGCACGATCGGACCGCCCTTGACGACCGCGAGCCGGTCGGGCGTGAAGGCGAGCGCCGAGAGCCGGAGGCGAAGCTCGTCCCCGCTGGCGAGCAGAGCTCCGTTCAGCTTGATTCGCTTGGGGGCGGCGGGCTCGACGTCGACCTCGGTCTCGAACGGTGTCTTGGCCTCCTCGCCCGCCAGCCGGACCCGCGCGGCCGCTTGGCCGAAGCGGACGAGACGCGGCTCGGCACGGGTCCGCGGAGAGAAGCCTTGCGACCCGACGTGGAGAGCTTCCAGGAGGTTCGTCTTCCCGACTCCGTTCGGGCCGGTCACCAGGACAACCCCTGGAACGAGGGCAAGCTCGAGCTCTGGGTAGGAGCGGAAGTTTCGGAGCGAGACGTGGGCGACGATCAGCCGGCCAGCCTGATCGGCATGATCAGGTAGAGAAAGTCGTCGGACTCGCCGTGGATCAGGCCCGGCCGCAGCGGGCTGATGAGCTTCACGCGTACGTTGTCGTCGCTCACGGACTCGAGCCCGTCCCGCAGGAACTCCGCGTTGAAGCCGATCTCGATCGTCTCGCCGGAATAGGAGATGGGCAGGGACTCCCGGGCCTCGCCGACGTCCTGCGTCTGGGCGGACACCGTCAGCTCGCCCTCCTCGAACCGAAGTCGAAGCGGAGACTTCCGTTGCGCGAGCACCGAGGTGCGCCGTACGACGTCGAGGAATTCCTCCCGCCGCATCGTCACCTCAGCCTCGAAGGTCTCGGGAAGCAGCTGCTTGTAGTTCGGGAACTGGCCGTCGATCCGGCGCGCGGTCAGCCACACATCGTCCACACCGAACACGACCTGGTTTTCCTGGACGCCGACCTGCAGCGAGCCGGGCTCCCCGCCCTGGGCGATTCGCGCCAGCTCGGCCAGCGCGCGCGCCGGGACGATCGCCTCCACTTCACGGCCGGGGCCTTCCGTGAGAGCAGTCTCCTTCACGCTCAGCCGGTAAGAGTCGGTCGCGGCCATGACCAACTTGTCGCCCTCGAAGCGCACCAGCACGCCGGTGAGAACCGGCCGGGACTCGTCGCGTGAAGCCGATCGGCTGACCCTCGCGATCGTGTCCACGAACGCTTCCTTGTCGACGGTGAAGGCTGCCGAGTCGTCGATTTCGGGCAACCGCGGGAAGTCCTCCGCGGCGTAGGTGTGGAGGCGATAGGACGCGCTGCCACATACGAGCTCGACAACTCCTTCTTCGGCCCTATGGGAAATCGTCACCTCGCCGGCGGGGAGCAGGCGGACGATGTCCACCAGAAGCCGACCGGGAACGACCACAGAGCCCTCGTCCTCCACCTGCGCATCGAGAGAAACCCGCAGCGAGATCTCCATATCGGTGGCCGACAACGAGAGCTGTCCGCTCGCGGCGCGGAGCAAGATCCCCGCGAGGATCTGGACGCTCGCGCGCGTCGAGACTCCACGGCCTGCAACTTGGAGCTTCTCGGCAAGCTCTTCCTTTGCGCAGGTCAACTTCATGCTCGTGGCGACAACGCTATCGATGCTTGTCATTTAATGAAAAACCTTAGTGGTAGTCATAGGGAGTGTGAACGACGGGGATGACGGCTGTTTTTCGCGCAGTGAGGGGCTTTCCACTGGGGACGGAAACTGGGGAGAACAATGAGGTTTCAACAGGCTCAAGGAAGTTTCAGGAAGCTTCCTCAGGATCGACAGGTTTTTGCACAGGCGTTCTTCACCGCGGTTGTTTGATGCGCGCGGTGAGCTCCTGGACGAGGTTGTAGACGCTCCTGTCCTCCTGTAGGAGCCTCGCGATCTTGGAGGTCGCGTGGATGACCGTCGTGTGGTCGCGGCCTCCGAACTTCTTCCCGATCTTGGGTAGCGAGCTGTCCGTCAGCTCCCGGCAGAGGTACATGGCCACCTGGCGCGGATAGACGATCGACTGCGAGCGGCGGTCGCCCACGAGCTCCTGCATCGAGATTCCGAAGCGGTCGATGACCGTCTCCTGGATCCGCTCGACCGAGACTTCCGGGAGCTCTCCCTGGGGGAAGACGTCCTTCAGGACCTCCTGCGCGAGCTCCACCGTCATGGGCCGGCCGGTCAGGGACGAGAAGGCGACGACCCGCGTGAGGGCGCCCTCGAGCTCGCGGATGTTCGTGGAGATGCGGCTGGCGATGAAGGTGAGGAGCTGCGAGTCGGGGATGTGGATCGCGTCGGTCTTTACCTTCTTGCGGAGGATCGCGATGCGCGTCTCCAGGTCGGGCGCCTGGATGTCTGTGATCAGCCCCCATTCGAAGCGGGAGCGCAGGCGAGCCTCGAGCGTCGCGATCGCGCGCGGGGGCCGGTCCGAGGAGATGACGATCTGCCGGCCCGCCTCGTAGAGCGAATTGAAGGTGTGGAAGAACTCCTCCTGGATCCGCTCCTTGTGCTCGAAGAACTGGATGTCGTCGATGAGCAGCAGGTCGTAGTGGCGGTAGCGCTGCTTGAAGCCCTCGATGCGCTTGTCGCGGAGCGAGTTGATGAAGTCGTTCATGAACGTCTCGCTCGTCACGTAGCGGACAGAGAAGTGACGCGAGTGCTCGCCGATGTAGCTGGCGATCGCCTGGAGGAGGTGAGTCTTGCCCAGCCCGGTCCCGCCGTAGATGAAGAGTGGGTTGTACGCCTGCGCCGGCGCCTCGGAGACCGCGAGAGCCGCGGCGTGCGCGAACCGGTTCGACGACCCGATCACGAAGGAGTCGAACGTGTACTTGTGGCTGAGACCCTCGACGCCCCGGGGCGGCGGCACGAGCTCTTCCTCGGGACGCGGATGCTCGGCGGCCACGATGTGGATGGGCCGTGACTCCTGGAGCGTCTCGGCGACGGCGGCCTCGACGAGTCCTCGGTAGTGCCCGTCGATCCATTCGCGCGTGAAGTCGTCGCGCACGAAGAGGACGAACGTATCCTCCTGGAGCGCACCGGTGGCGCCGGAAAACCACTGAGCGTAGGGGCCATCGCTGAGCGTTTGCTTGAGACGAGCCGAGACCTCGGACCACACGGTCTCCGCGCTCAGTTGAACTGGCCCTTCCACTCCGGGTGCTGCTCCCTTCGCCAGACTCCGGGAAGCGGCGATCATAGCAACGTCCTTTCGCCTCTACAACGGGCCGGGCGCGTCTGTTCAGGCGACACGAACCTGCCTCTGAGCAGGGATTTCCCGGATGTCCACATCAATCTCCACAGTTGTGGAAAGGTGGGTCCACGCGGCCCGCGATGCGGGTTTCGGGCTGTGGATTTCCTCGCGTGAAAAAAGTCGCCTGCGCCTGGCCCGAGACGGCTGCTTTATACTCTCGAGGCGAGCCGCTCCGGCGGCCTTCTTCTTTACAGAGCTCCAGTGAAGCGAACTTTCCAGCCGAACGTACGCCGGCGAAAGCGCCGGCATGGGTTCCGGGCGCGCATGGCGACCCGGGGCGGGCGCGCCATCCTGAAGCGGCGCCGGGCCAGGGGACGCAAGCGTCTCTCCGCCTAGCGCTCGCGTGATGAAACGCCGCCACCGTCTGTCGCGCTCGCGCGACTTCGACGCCGTCTACCGCCACGGCCGCTCGACGGCGACCCGCTACCTGGTTCTCTACTCGTTTCCGCGTGAGGAAGCCGACGGGGAAGGTCCCAGGCTGGGGCTCGCGGTCTCGCGCCAGCTCGGCGGAGCGGTGGAGCGCAACCGGTTGAAGCGCCGCCTGCGCGCTGCCTTCGACGAGGTCGCAGAGGGTCTTCCGACCGAGAACGACTACGTGCTCATCGCGCGCCCTGGGCTCGGCGACGCGGCCGAGAGCCGCGGCTTCCCGTGGCTGGTCGAGCGTGTGGACGAGGTCTTTCGCAAGGAGCGCTTGTGACCGCAATCGCGCTCCTCTTCGTGCGCGGGTACCGGCTGCTCCTCAGCCCGCTCGTCCCGCAAACGATCGGCGGACGGTGCAAGTACCACCCGAGCTGCTCGCAGTACGCGCTCGACGCGCTGCGTGAGTTCGGGTTCGTGCGCGGAAGCGCACTCGCGGCCTGGCGGCTCCTTCGCTGCAACCCCTGGAGCCGCGGCGGAGTCGACTATGCGCGTGACCAGCGGGTCTTTCCGCTCTTCAGGAGATCGGCGTGATGATCCCGCTCGCGATCCTCGAGCCGATCGAGCGCCCGCTCACCGCGATCCTCGAGTGGCTCCACTCCACCGGCGGGCTTCCGTGGGCGTGGGCGATTATCGTCCTCACGCTTCTTGTTCGGATCGTGCTCGTGCCTCTGACCGTGAAGCAGATCCGGTCGATGCAGCACCTCCAGCAGCACGCGCCGGAGCTGAAAGCCCTCCAGCAGAAGTACAAGGGCGACCGGCAGAAGATGAACGAGGAAGTCATGAAGTTCTACCGGGAGAACAGCATCAACCCGGCCGCGTCGTGCCTGCCGATCCTCGTGCAGATCCCGATCTTCATCTCGCTCTACTACGTACTGCGGGGTTTCGAGAAGGACGTGCTGAACGTCAAGTACCCGGGTTCCGACGTCGGCTGGCTGAACGTCGTTCCGAACATCACGGACAACATCACGGCCCACTGGTCGGGCTGGCTACTCGTCGTCATCTACGTCGTCAGCCAGCTCGCCTCGATCATCTCGATGCCGATGCCGGATCCTCGCCAGAAGTGGATCATGCTGGCGCTTCCTTTCGTCTTCATCCTTTTCATCGTCAACGCCACCTTCCCGGTCGGGCTGCTCCTCTACTGGGTGACCACGAACCTGTGGACGGTCGGGCAGGGTCTCGTCACACGGCGCATGTTCCCCAAGCCGCCTCCTCCTCCGAAGCGCTCCTCGCGTACAGCTCCTAAGGAGGCGGTTCCGTCCGCCGGTGACGGAAAGGGTGCGGGGAAGGCCGTGCAGCCTTCGAGGGCGACCGCGTCCGGGCAGCAGCGCGTGCGGCGGCGCAAGAAGAAGGGGCCACGCTCACGACGATGACCGAGCAGGAAGCCGAGACAACAGCACCGCTCTCGGTCGAGGCCGAGGGCGAGACGGTGGGCGAGGCGAAGTGGTCGGCGCTCCGAGAGCTCGAGCGTCGCTTCCCAGGTCTCGATAAGGGAAGCGTCCGCTTCGCTGTCGTCTCCGAGGGCGAGCGGGGGCTCCTTGGTGTCGGTTACGCGCCGGCCAAGGTGATCGCCTCCGTCAGTAACCCCGTGGCGACCGAGGTGGCCGAGGAGGAGCCGGGCTCTCCGGCAGCGCTGCTCCGCGAGCTCGTCGAGCGAATCGCCAGGGCCCTCGGCGCTCCGGTGGCGGTCTCGATCCGGGAGGACGACGAATCGCTCATGGCGATGTTGACCGGTCCGGATCTCGGTCTCGTGATCGGCAAGCACGGTCAGACGATCGACGCCATCCAGTACCTAGCCAGCGCGATCGTGTGGCGGGGTCAAGGGGACCGCAAGAGCGTGGTCGTGGACGCGGCCGGCTACCGCGACCGGCGGCGCGCCTCTCTGGAGCAGCTTGCCGATCGTGCCGCCGGCGAAGCACGCGCATCGCGGAAGGACGTCTCGCTCGAGCCGATGTCGGCCGTCGAGCGCAAGATCGTCCACGTCTATCTTCAGGAGCGGGAGGACGTGGAGACGACCAGCGAAGGCACCGAGCCGAGCCGCTACGTCGTCGTCAAGCCGGTTGCGTGACGAGCGGCTCGACCGCTGGCTCGCGGCGCTGGTGGACACCCCGGGGCTGACGGCTGTCTCTGATCCGGGCGAGGCCAGACGGCTCCATCTCGAGGCCGCGTTGGAGACCGCGCCGCTGCTTGGGGGCGGGCCAGTAGTGGATGTCGGGTCCGGCGGTGGCTCGCCGGGGTTGCCGCTCGCCGCCGCTCGGCCGGACCTACGCTTCGACCTGCTCGAGTCGACGCGCAAGAAGTGCGACTTCCTGACCCGGTGGGCTTCCGAGTTCAAGAACGTGTCCGTCGTATGCGCTCGAGCCGAGGAGCACGCGCGCGGGGCGGGCCGTGACGCATACGGGACGGCGCTGGCTCGGGCGCTAGCGCCGCCGCCGGTCGCAGCCGAGTGGTGCCTACCGCTGGTCGCGCCGGGCGGCCGGGCGATTCTCTTCGTCGGCCCGTCGGTGGACGAGGCCGCCGTGGGGAGGGCCGCCGCCGAGCTCGCCGCAGAGCTCGAGGACGCGCCTGCCGGGTTCCTCCTGCTGCGGAAGACAGGGCCGACTCCGGAGCGCTTCCCACGCCGGCCCGGCATGGCCCGGAAACGTCCTCTCGCCTGAATAGCATCACCTGCATGGGGACGATCCTCGCGGTCGCGAATCAGAAGGGCGGTGTCGGCAAGACGACGACCGCCGTGAACCTCGCCGCCTGCCTCGCTGAGGCGGGCGGAAAGACGCTCGTCCTCGATCTCGACCCGCAGGCGAACGCCACCTCCGGCCTGGGCGAGCGTGCGAACGGCACGTCCTCGTATGACCTTTTGGACGGTGCGCCGCTCGAGGAGATCGTCCACCCGACACGCTTCCCCAACCTCGACCTCGTTCCGTCTCGGCCTGAGCTCGCAGGCGCCGCAGTGGAGCTCTCCGCCCATGAAGACGGCGAGTCTTTCCTCGCAGCGGCCCTCGCGCCCGCCCGGGAGAAGTACGCGTACGTCTTCGTCGACTGTCCGCCCTCCTTGGGACCGCTGACGGTGAACGGTCTCGCGGCGGCCGACGGCGTCCTCGTGCCCGTGCAGTGCGAGTACTACGCGCTCGAGGGGCTGGCGCAGCTCCTGCACTCCATCGAGCTCGTCCGCAACCGGCTCAATCCCAAGCTCGCCGTGGCAGGGATGCTCCTGACCATGGTGGACGGTCGGACGAGGCTTGCTGCCGATGTTGCGGCAGAGGTGCGGCGCCACTTCGGTGAGCTCGTCTTCGAAGCCGTCGTGCCCCGCAGCGTGCGCCTCGCCGAAGCGCCGAGCCACGGCCTCCCAATCACCGCCTACGACCCGGCTTCGGCCGGCGCCGACGCGTACTTCCGCGTCGCGAGCGAGCTTGTCGACCGCGCCCAATAATCGACGCGGCTTGGGCCGCGGTCTCGAGGTCCTCATCGGAGGTGCGACAGCTTCCCCCGAGCTCGTCCAGTTGCCGCTCGGGTCGATCCGTCCGAACGCGCGCCAGCCGAGGAGGCGCTTCGACGCCGAGGGAATCTCGGAGCTCGCCGATTCGGTCCGGACGCAGGGCCTCGTGCAGCCCGTCGTCGTTCGGCCCATCTCCGGAGGCGCCTGGGAGCTGATCGCGGGCGAGCGGCGCTGGCGGGCCGCGCGCGCCGCCGGCCTGGCGACGATTCCGGCCCTCGTACGCGAGACCGATGACCGCGAATCGCTTCTGCTCGCGCTGGTCGAGAACGTGGCGCGGGAGGACCTCTCGCCCATCGAGGAGGCGCGCGCCTACGCGGTGCTCATGGACGAGTTCAGCCTCTCGCTCGGCGACGTGGCCGAGCGGGTCGGGCGCTCGAAGCCGACCGTGTCGAATCGCATCCGACTGCTCGAGCTCCCCGAGGACGTCATCGGTCTCCTCGAGCGTGGGCTGATCACCGAAGGCCACGCCCGGGCGATCCTCGCGGCTCCCGGACACGACCAGCGGCGAGCGCTCGCTCGTCAGGTCGTGCGCAAGGGCTTGACGGTGCGGGCGACTGAACGGGCGGCCCGCTGGGCCGGCGCCAAGAGGAAGCCTCGCAAGACCCGGCGCATCGATCCGGGGCTTGCAGCTAGGGCCCGCACGGTCGCCGAGAGCATCGTCGGGAGCGCTGTCCGCGTGACCGACACTCGCATCGAGATCCCCTTCTCCGACGAGACGGAGCTCGAGGAGATCATCGAGGCTTTCGAGCGCGTCCAGCCGTAACCGCTTCGCAACCGGACTCGTTGTGCTGAAAGATGGTGGACGCGCGGCATCACGACCTCGAATCGCTCGAGGCGATCAACCAGGACGAGGCCATCCGGCAGATCGTCCTGCGCCTGGCGGGCCTCGCTCGCGGCGGTCGGCTCCCGGGCTTCATCGCGGCGGTCGATTCCGACTCCGACCTCGATGACGAGACGAAGGAGACGGTGCTCGAGCTCGCGCGGAACGAGAGCTTTCTTCTGGCTGCCGAGAACTACCTTCTCGCCACCCAGCATTACCACTGAGAGCCGCTGAGACGGCGCGGCCTGCGCCGGGCGAAGCCCGGCTCCGCCGCCGCCTGACACTGCTGGCTACAGGATGCTGTGCCCTCGGGGCTAGGCTCGAGTAACTGAACGCGGATGCGTTGTCCGTCGTCCCTCGGGCTCGCCTCGCTTGCCAGCAATGCCCTCAACCGCTCTCACGCGCTCGGTACAATCTCGGCGCGCGGGCGATTAGCTCAGCTGGTTAGAGCGCCGCTCTGATAAGGCGGAGGTCCCTGGTTCGAGTCCAGGATCGCCCACTCCGACGATCCTGCAGAAGGCGGTCGCTATCATCCGAAGCGGGCTGCCGATGCAAGAGATGGTCATCTACGGGGTCAGCTTCGACATGGTCGGGAAGCAGCCGATCGTGCTCCTGAAGACCGCCGACGGAAACAAGTTCTTACCGATCTGGATCGGTCATCCGGAGGCGGCCGCCATCCTCATGAAGCTGCAGGGGGCGAACACGCCGCGGCCCATGACCCACGACCTCCTCACGGACATGCTCGAGAAGCTCGAAGCCCGAGTCATCCGTATCGCCGTCACCGAGCTCCGGGAGAACACCTTCTACGCCGTTGTCACGGTCGCCGTCGACGGTTCCGAAATCGAGATCGACTCGCGGCCGAGCGATGCCATCGCGCTGGCCGTCCGCTCCGACGCTCCGATCTACGCCGACGATTCCGTGATCGAAGAGAGCGCGATCGAGTTCGAGCATGAGGACGTAAACGAGGAAGAGGTCGTCGAGGAGTTCAAGAAGTTCCTCGACGAGGTCAAGCCGGAAGACTTCTCTTCCGAGACCTAGGTCTCGCGCTTCACGAGCTCGAGCAGGGCCTGGTAGAGGGCGCGGAGGCCGTCCTCGGACAGAGGCCCCTGGTTCGCTTCCGCGAGCCGGTCGACCAGTCGCTCTTCCTGAGCTCGGTCGACGAAGTCGAGCCCGCTGGCCGCCTTGTGCTCCTTCAGCCGGCGGACCAGCTCTACGCGCTTGTTCACGGCGGCGATCAGCTCGACGTCGGTTGCGGCGATCTGGTCGCGGAAGTCGCGGAGGACTGGATCCTTGTCGGGGTCGCCCGTGCTCATAGGTTCCTCAGGATACGAGGGTCAGGAGTAGTAGACGTACACCGTCGCCCCCACGCTCCAGCGTGAGTAAAGGCCCGGGGCCTGCCACATCGGTATCCGGACGCAGCCGTGGCTCGCGGGCCAGGGCGGGACGGATGCGTACCCGTGGATGGCGAAGCCACGAAGCCAGTACAGCGAGTAGTACATGCCGTGGGAGTTCAACCCGGCCTGCTTCCAGTAGACGTGCCACCGCCCGATGGGCGTGTTCCCGGTGGCCCCCGTCGAGACGTGGATCACGCGAACGACATGGCCGCTGCGGACCTCGAAGAGGACTTGCCTGGTCTTGTCCACCTCGATGTGAGATCCCGAGGGGTGGCGGGCCTTTGGAATCGATGCCCGCCCGAGCTTGTTCCAGACCTTCGAGCCCACGCGCCCAGTGCGGCTCATCCAATGCACCTTCTGGAAGGCGAGGACGGCTTCGTAGGTATCGACCCCAAAGAACTTGTTGACGTGTCGCACCGAGTAGCGCAAGTCGCGCAGGCGCCGCTCGAGCGCGAGCACGGCCCGACCGTATGAGCCGATCGCGAGATACGGCGTCCGGATCCAGTACCTCCTGGAGGCCTGCGTGGCCGCATAGCCCGGGTTGGGCGCGAACACCACCCTCGCCGTATGGCGGCCGCCGTGTCGCGTCGGCAACCGCGCGGTGTAGGTCCCGTCGGGACGGAGGGAGATGCCCCACGAGCGCGTGCCGATGTGCAGCGTGAGCGCGCCCGACGTGGCAGGCGTCAGGCGCCCTCGGATGACGAGCCGGGAGCCCGGGTAGGGCAGGCCTACGATCCGCGCCGTGAGGCGGGGACGAAGCGCCAGCACGACGGCGGGCGAGGTTGCTCCGGGCGCTTGAGCCGCGTAGGAGCCGGGTGTGGTGGCAGCCATCGAGAACGCGTAGGTGCCGTTTGCGGCGGTCGTTGTGCTGCCGACGATCCCCCAGCCGGAGCCTGTGTCTGCGATCAAGTCAACGTGCTCGCCCGCCACCGCGGGTGTGACCGCTCCGCTGAACGTCGCCGCTGAGCCGTACACGGGCGTGGCGGGCGTGATGCCGAAGGTGACGCTCGTCGCAGCCGAGGCCGTGCCGGGCCCCGCGAGGAGAAATGCGAGCACCACAAAAGCTCGGCGCACGGCGGAAATCTGCCAGACGCGCCGGTCGGCGGCCAGGAGGGCTAGCTCAGTTGGAAATAGACCACGAGCAGCGCGGAGCCGTTGTAGAAGCCGTGCGCGAACATTCCCGGCCAGACGCTGTCCGCGCGCAGGCGCACCCAGCCCAAGACGAGACCGAAAGGTACGAGCACCGGCAGCGCAACGAGCAGGCCGTGGCCGAGTCCGAAGGCGAGCGCGGTGATGGCGATAGCACCGGCGCCGCCGAACGGAAGGAACGCTCGCACGCCGACGCCGCGGAAGAACAGCTCCTCGGCGAACGGGACGAGCGTTGAGGCGACCAGCGCATTGAGCGCAAACGCGGTGGCGCGGTCGGGCCGCCACTCCGTCGGCTCGAGGCCCTGCTTGTCCCCGGCGTGGAGCAGCGGCTCGAGTACCTGGGCGAGGATCAAGACCAGCACGATGAGTCCAACGGCGATCCCGACCCAGCGCCATTTGAACCACTTGAGCCCGGCGGCCTCGAGGGGATGTCCGAGCCTGGAGGCGATGGTGAGGGCCACACCGACGAGAATCCCGTAGATCACGACCGATCCGCTGGCGAAGGCGTAGTCGTAGAGGATGTCCGGGTCCGCCTCGTCGGTGGACGTCCCGACGAAGCCGAGAGCGATCAGAAGGGCCGCGATCGCGAGCCACGCGGCGATGGCGCCGCGACTAGGCGCGCTCGAGAGCCTGTCGGAAATCTGCGACCAGGTCGTCGGCATCTTCACAGCCTATGGAGACGCGGATCAGGCCAGGCGAGATGCCCGCAGCCGCGAGCTGCTCCTGCGTGAACTGCCGATGGCTCGTCGAGGCCGGGTGGGAGACGACGGTATCGACCCCGCCGAGGCTGGTGGCACGGGCGCAGAGTTGGAGGTTGTTCATGAAGGCCTCGCCGGCTGCTCGGCCCCCCTTGGCCTCGAATGCGAGCATGCCGCCGAAGCCGTCGAGCTGCCGTTTCGCGAGCTCGTGCTGCGGATAGCTCTCCAGACCTGCATAGAAGACGGTCTTGACGGCGGATTGCTCTTCGAGGAAGTGCGCCAGCGCGAGGGCGTTCTCGCTCGCGCGCTCGAGACGAAGCGTGAGCGTCTTCAGGCCTCGGCGGAGGAGATAGGCGGGAAACGGATCGAGGACCGCGCCGGTGTCGACCAGGTGAGCGCGTGCTCGTGCGACCGCTTCCGCCCCACCGGCAACGAGGCCGGCAGTCACGTCGTGATGTCCGTTCAGGTACTTCGTCGCCGACTCGCAGACGAGGTCGGCGCCCTGCTCGAGGGGTCGGCAGAGGACCGGCGAGGCGAAGGTGTTGTCGATAATGAGAACACCGTCGCCCTTGGTCGCCGCGATCGCCGCGATGTCGGCCACGGGCACCCCCGGGTTGGACATCGTCTCGATGTACCTCACCCGCGCGGGGCGCTCCCACGCCGCGTGGTCGTTGACGTCGAGATGGACGACGTCGATTCCGAACCGGCGTAAGCGCTGCTCCGCAAAGGCATAAGTGGCGCCGTAGAGCTGGTTCGCGCAGAGAAGCGTGTCGCCGGGGGCGAGGTTCGTGAGCAGCGCGGCCGCGATCGCGGCCATCCCGGACGCCATCGCCAGTGCCGCCTCCGCGCCTTCGAGGTCGGCGAGGACGCCGTTCAGCTCCTCGACGGTCGGGTTGCGCAGGCGTGAGTAGAGGAAGCCGTACTCCTCCTCGCTCATGATCCGCCCAAACTGAGCGGAATCTTCGAAGGAGAAAGTTGTGGCGGTCACGATCGGCTGTACGAGTGGCCGTCCGGGAGCGTCGGGCTGCCCCCGGCCGTGAATCGCTCGTGTCGAAAATCCGCGCTTCCTCATCGCAATCCCAGGCGCTCGGGCACCGTTGCGAGCGGTACCGGCTCGAAGGCCAGGCCGGCGGCGCGCGCGCCATCGCGGTCGGTGTCCCCGTCCCCGACGTGGACGGCGCGGCCAGGCTGGAGGCGGAGGCGTGAGAGGGCTTCGAGGAAGAGCACGGGCTCCGGTTTCGGCGCGCCGGCCTCCGCTGAGGTGAGGACGACGTCGAAGAGGTGGTCGAGCTCGGCCTTTGCGAGCTGCTCCCGCAGGCCGATGTCCCAGTCCGACACGCACGCAAGCGAGAGCCCGGCGGCTCGGAGGCGTTCGAGGGCCGGGACGGCGCTGTCGAGCGGGCGGAAGACCATGGCCTCGACGAAGGCCGGGGAGAACTCGGCGGGATCGAGATCGGCGCCGGCCGCTTCGAGGAACACCCGTGCGCACTCGCGGCGAAGGGCTGCGAGACTCGCCGAGTCCGTCGCCGAGAGCTTGTGCAGCAGGTAGTAGCCGACCTCCTTCCGGAAGGCTTCCGCCACGTGCTCGCGGGAGCGCTCGACCCCTCGATCCTGGAGAGCGCGCGCGAGCCGCTCGACGGGCTCGTGGAGCTCGACGAGCGTCCCCATCGCGTCCACCGTCACTGCATCGAGGTCGCTAGCGGAAGGCATCTGGATGGAGGGCGCGCGCAACGGCCTCGAGCCCTTCGGCGACGCGCGGCCCCGCACGCGTCACGAGATCGGCGGGCACCGTCTTGAGCCTTCGCTTCCTCACGGCCTTGACCGCGCGGAGGGCCGGGGTCTCGCGCAGCGCCGCCAGGGTTACGCCGGCGTCCGACGTGGCCAGGTAGACCGCGGGATTGAGGCGCGCAAGGTCGGCGAGCGGGAACGGCCCGGATCCGGGAGTTGGCCCAGTGACGCTCTCACCCTTTGCCTTGCGCACGAGGTCGCCGAGCAGGGACCGCTCGGGAACGGTGATGAAGAACCCGGTGTCGACGAAGACCTTCACCGGAGCGACGGCCGCCAACCGGCGCTCGACGTCCTCGACCTTTCGCTCGATCCGGCCGACGAGCCGGCGTGCCCGTGGCGCTTCGCCCACGAGAAAGCCGATGTCGATCGTCCCCTGCTCCACGTTGAGGATGGAGGTGTCCGGCTGGACGTAGACGGCGGCGCCCGACTGCCGTCCCGCCCGGGCGAGGTCGAGCTCGTCGATGCTGGGCGTCGCCACGATCAAGTCGGGCTCGAGGGAGATGACTTCGTCGACGTTGATCTGCCCCGTCGCCCGCACGACCTCCTGAGCCCTCTTCGCAGCGCCGGCCGCAAGTCCCGCCGGGACACCCACCAGCCGGTCGCCGGCGCCGATTGCGAGCAGGGTCTCGGCCGGACCCGGGTCGAGGACGACGATTCGCTCCGGTCTCGTCTTCACGACCGTGGGGCGGTCTCCGGCCCCGTGAACGGACACGGGGTAGGTCTGAGCGAGCGCGCCCAGGGGCTCCGCTCGCTCGCCGCAGGCAGTGCCGAGGAGCGCAACCGCGATGAGGACGCAGGTGGGAGCGAAGCGAGTCAAGCGAGGGCACTATTCAACATCGCGCGATGCGGATCTTCACCCAGGAGGAGGCCAACGACGCGCTCGAGGTCGTGCGGCCGCTGGTCGAGCGCCTCGTAGCTGCTCGCAGGCGCTTCGTCCATGTGGCCGGCCGGCTCCAGCAAGTCGAAGGCCGAGTGGCCGGGAACGGCGGCGGTCTCGATCCGGAGAGGGTGCGCGAGCTCCAGGATCGGGCTGCGGAGGTCGGCGCCGAGATCGCGCTCCTCGTGGGTGAGCTCGAGGCGGCCGGCGTGCAGGTGAAGGATCTCGACCAGGGGCTGATCGACTTTCCAGCGCACCACCCGGAGAGTCACGAGACCGTGCTCCTCTGCTGGCACCTCGGCGAGGACGGCGTCCAGTACTGGCACGGGGTCGAAGAGGGATTCGCGGGCAGGAAGCCACTCCCGTTCTAGAGAACTGAGCAGGTTCATGAACGAGTTCTGGCAGCGGGCTGCAGTCGCGGGCGGCGTGATCCTCCTGACGCTGGTCCTCGCCCGCCTCGTCGACCGCACGCTCGGGAACTGGCTCGACCTGCGACCGGAGACCCGCACCCGCTACCGGGTCATCCGCCGCAGCGCCTTGGTCACGATCGTCACGGTCGGGATTCTCTCCGCCCTGCTGGTCATCCCGCCGGTGCGCGCTGTCGCCGGAACGATCCTCGCCTCCTCGGCGGTCATCGCGCTTGTCGTCGGGTTCGCGGCGCAGACTACGCTCTCGAATTTCGTGGCCGGTGTCCTCATAGCTTTCGCACAACCGCTCCGCCTCGGGGACGAGGTGGAGATCGGCCAGGCGTCAGGGATTGTGGAGGAGATCGGCCTCACCTGGACTCTCATCCGTGCCCCCGACGGGGCTCGCTTCTTCGTCCCGAACACAAAATTGGCCTCGGATACCATTCGGAATGCAACCTTCACGGGTACGCCAGCAGCTCCTCGAAGAGGCGCGCAAGGCGCCTGAGTCCATGTCAAGGAGCCCGTTACCACCTTGAGCCGAGTCCAATTGAATCGTCCTGTCCGTCCTGACTCGCTCGGGGAAGGCTGATGGCCCCTCGGAACGGAAATGGCAAAGGTAAGAACGGTACCGGTGGGCCTGTTTATCCAAATCACCGTCGTCGCCGCCGGCAGCGCCGCCGCCGCGACAAGGTCGTCGCTCGGCGCTTTGCGATCTTCGTCACCCTCGCGGTCATCTGCGGGAGCATCGCGGCCGTGGTGGCCGCAGCGTTCACGAGCGCAAACGGCGTCCTGAACAACTGCGACCTCGCGTCGCTGAAACCGGTCTCGATCGGTCAGAACTCGTTCGTCTACGCAGCCGACGGGAGCCTGCTCGGCGCGATCCCGGCGGAGAGAAACCGCCAGCCTGTAACTCTCGAGGGGATGTCGAAGTGGGTGACGGAGGCGACGGTGGCCGTCGAGGACCGCCGCTTCTACGAGCATGGAGGCCTCGATTACGAGGGCATCGTCCGCGCCGCCGTGAGGAACCTCGAGAGCGGGCACGTTGTGCAGGGCGGCTCGACCATCACCCAGCAGCTCGTCCGCAATCTCTACATCGGAAACGAGCGCTCCCTCGAGCGGAAGATCAAAGAGGCCTGCCTCGCTCGGAAGGTCGAGAAGGGTCACACGAAGAACTGGATTCTCGCCAGCTACCTGAACCAGGTCTATTTCGGGAATCACGCCTACGGAGTCGAGGCAGCGGCGCAGACGTACTTCTCGAAGCATGCGAAGGACCTCGACATCGTGGAAGCGGCCCTCATCGCCGGCATGCCACAGGCGCCCTCGGTGTACGACCCTTTCCAGCGCCCCAACGAGGCCGTCCGCAGGCGCAACGAGGTTCTCGGCGCGATGCTTTCCGCCCACTACATCGACCGGGCCCAGCACGACGAGGCCGTCTCCAGTCCGCTCAAACTGACGCGCGGACACATCTATACGAAGATCCGCGAGCCCTTCTTCTTCAGCTACGTGCGGGAGGAGCTGATCGCGAAGTACGGCGCGAACACCGTCCGTGGCGGCGGCCTCAAGGTCTACACGACGATTGTCCCGCGTTTCCAGAAGCTGGCCGCACGCGCTATCAAGCAGACGCTCTACTACCCTAACGATCCCGCGGCGGCAATCGTCTCCATCAATCCCAAGAACGGCGCGATCCGCGCCATGACCGCGGTGATCCCGGGCAAGAAGCGCACGCAGTTCAACCTGGCCGCGCAGGGCCGGCGCCAAGCCGGCTCCTCGTTCAAGCCATTCGTACTCACCGAGGCGATCCGGGAGGGCATCAACCCGGACTCGACGATGTATCTCTCGGCCCCGTTCCACTGGCAGCCCGATCCCAACAGCGAGCCGTGGGACGTCTCGACCTACGGCGGAGATTACTCCGGGCCTTCCACGATCACGCAGGCGACGCTGCGCTCGGACAACACGGTGTACGCGCGCCTCACGCTCGACGTGGGTCCCGAGAAGGTCGTCCAGACGGCGCACAAGATGGGGATCAAGACCAAGCTCGAGCCGGTCGCGTCCGTCGGCCTGGGATCGAACTCGGTCGGCGTACTCGAGATGGCCGTGGCGTACGCGACGATCGCCGCGCGAGGCGTGCGCTCCGAGCCGATGGCGATTCGCAAGGTCGTCCTCCCGAACGGGAAGGTCGACGCGGGTGCCGGGTGGGGACACCCGAAGCGCAAGCGTGTCCTCTCCGATGGCGTCGCCTATCAGGTGGCGCGCATCCTGAAGATGAACATTCAGGCCGGCACGGGCACCGGCGCGAACCCGGGCTTCGTCGCAGGCGGCAAGACGGGCACGACGGAGGACTGGGGAGACGCCTGGTTCGCAGGGATCACAACGACTGCTTCGACGGTCGTCTGGGTCGGCTACCCGAACGCCAAGATCCCCATGACGGCCGTCCACGGGATCCGGGTCGTCGGCGGCACGTTCCCGGCGACCATCTGGCGCCTCTTCATGGTCCCGGCGTTCGCCAAGCACCCGCCCCGAGACTGGCCACTCCCGAGGAACCCCGTCGTCTGGATCCCGTTCCACGGGCAGTATCAGTACTTTGGCGCGCCGCCCGGCTCGGGCGACAAGAAGAAGAAGAAGAAGGACAAGGACGACGGGCCGTCTGCAACGACGACTGCCCCGCCTTCGACGACAACTGAGCCTCCACCGACCACGACCGGGTAGCGGCCTCGCGGTCTGGGGGGCGGGCTCAGCCTGCTTCGGGCTCGTCGCAGCAGCCGTCTCGCTCGCGTGGCCCGCATCGTCCCTCCTGACGCCCGACCACGCCAAGGGGTCGACCGGCTGGTCGTGGGTCTACCTCGGGCTCGTCGCGGCGGCCTTCGTCGCCTACCTCGCCGGCCTGGCCCTGCTGCGGGTAGCCGCCCCCGCTCGTGCGGGCGCAGTCCTCGCGGTGGCTGCGGCGATCCAGCTCGTCCCGCTCACGGCGCCGGTCCTGCTCTCGACCGATGTTTACTCGTACTGGGACTACGGGAGGCTCGCCGCCGTCCACGATGCGAACCCGTACGAGGTCACGCCGATCGGCTTCGCGAACGATCCCGCCTTCAAGCGAATGGGCGCGCAATGGCGGGAGACGACGTCCGTCTACGGACCTGCCTTCACGCTCGCCTCGGAGGGGCACGCCAAGGCAGTCGGAGACTCGGCCGCGGCGGCTGCCTGGGCGTACAAGGCTCTGGCGGCTCTCGCCATGCTGGCGATCACGTTGCTCGCGGTCCGCGTGGCGGCGCGACCGGCGTTTGCCGCGGCGTTCGTCGGGTGGAACCCGCTGCTGGCCGTCCACTTCGCGGGTGGCGGGCACAACGATGCGTGGATGATGGCTCTTGTCTTCGCGGCGCTCGCGCTCGCTGCGACAGGACGGCGCCAGCTCGCCGGAGCGGCCTGGGCGCTCTCGATCGCAGTCAAGTGGGTCGCGCTCGTCTTCTTGCCTCTGCGGGCGCTCGAGGCGCGCCGGGAGGGGCGCCGCGTCGGCCACGCCGGCTTCGCCGCCGCGGCCGCGGTCATCGTCGGTCTGGCGACGTGGCGGTACGGGCTGAGCTGGCTCGACGCCTTCGGCCCGGTCGGCCGAAACCTGCGTGAGGGATCGAGGTACAGCATCCCCGGCCGCCTCGAGAGCATCGGGATTCCGCACGGTGCCGCGGTCGGAGTGCTGGTGGGGCTCTTCGGGCTCGCGTACCTTTGGCTCCTCCGCGAGGCCTGGCGGGGGCACGCCAGGCTGGGGCTCGCGGCCGGCCTCCTGCTCGTCGCGGCGCCCTGGCTCGTCCCCTGGTACCTCGTCTGGACAGTTCCCTTCGCAGCCGTCGAGGAGGACGGGACGGCGCAGGTCCTCGCGCTCGCCTTGACCGCGTACCTCCTGCGCGACGCCGTCCCTTTGTAGCGTTACGGAGCGATGAGCACCGCCACCGGTCTGATCTCCGTCGACGAGGCTCAGCGAATCGTGCTCGAACGTGCGAAGCGCCTCGACCCCGAGCGTGTCCCGATTGAGCGGGCCGCCGGGCGTGTGCTGGCCGAGCCCGTGGCGGCACTCGTCGACCTGCCCCCGTTCCCGAGCTCGGCCATGGACGGGTACGCGCTTCGCTCAGCCGACACGGTCGATCCTCCGACTCGTCTCCCGATCGCCGCCAGGATCGCGGCCGGGAGCCCGGCGGACCGCGCACTCGCTCCTGGAGAGGCGATGGCGATCTCGACCGGCGGCGCCGTTCCCGAGGGAGCCGACGCAGTCGTCCAGCTCGAGCTGGTCGAGGAGAGCGATGAGGCGATCAACGTCCCCGAACCTGTTGCCCAGGGCGCCAACGTCCGCGAGCGAGCCGGCGACGTCTCGGTCGGAGACATCGTGCTCGAGCCGGGTGCGCGTCTCGGCCCTGCGCAGGTTGCGGCGCTGGCTGCGGCCGGAATCTCAGAGGTGCAGTGCAGCAAGCGCCCGCGTGTGGGGATCTTGGTCACGGGATCGGAACTGCGGCAGCCGGGCGAGCCGCTTGGCGCCGGCGAGATCTACGAGTCGAACGGCGTTCTGCTCGCAACGGCGCTCCAGCTGGCTGGAGCGGTTCCCGCCCAGCTCGGCGTTGTGGCCGACGACGCCGACGAGCACGAGCGCGCGATGGAGCGGGCGCTGCTGGGCTTCGACATGCTGATCACGTCCGGCGGCGCATCCGTGGGCCCGCACGACCTCGTCCGCGCGACACAGGCGAAGCTGCGGGTGGAGGAGCTCTTCTGGGGCGTCTCCGTCAAGCCCGGCAAACCGGTCGCCTTCGGCGTTCGGCGCGACCACCTGGTCTTCAACCTCCCCGGCAACCCGGTCTCCGTGCTCGTGACCTTCGAGCTCTTCGTGCGTCCAGCCGTGAACGTTCTCCTGGGCGTGCCGGACCCGCTTCCCGAGTACCGCAGGGCAATTCTTGCGTCGACGGTCAAGCGCAATCCGCACCGCGACGAGTACGTGCGGGCGAGGCGTCGGCGCGAAGGTGACACGGTGGTGGTCGACCCGCTCCCGGGCCGTGAGTCGCACATGATCGCGAGCGCCGCGCGTGCGGACGCATTGGTTGCCGTGGAAGCCGGCGACGGCGAGCTCGCCGCCGGCGACGAGATTCGCTACATCGCGATCGCCTAACTAGTCACTAGCCGGTTGAGCTCGAGCTCCCCGCCCCCAGCTTGTGCTGTTGGTAACGAGCTTAGAGGTCGGTGAGGGGGTCACGCCAGAAAAGGACCGCTGCGCCGTACGCGAGCACGAGCGGGCCGACCACGATGAGAACCGTCCCGAGACGGCGCCGAGCTGTGCCGATCACTCCTCCAACGCCTCTGCTTCCTCGACAGGTTCGGTGGTCCGCACCCGCCCTGAGCGTAGTCGACGCGTGAGTAAAATCACCTGTCGGATCGACTCACGCATGGGACCTCGCTTGGGCCGCTCGTGCACGGCCGGATACGGGGCGTAGCGGCCTGTCGCGAGGGCCCCTGCTTGTGCCGCCACCGCTCCCCACGCCAGGAAGGCGAAGACGAGCGGGATGGGGACGTAGCCGACCGAGGTCAGCGCCAGGACATACCAGAGCGCGTCGAGACCCATCTGGAAGCGGAAGGCGAAGGAGGCGAGGAGGATGAGCGGGCCGGCGAAGCCGAGCGCGTACACCGCGAGCGCGCCGGGGCGGCCGCGGTCCGAGGCATGCGGCAGCCAGAGCCAAGCGTGTAGGGAGGGGAGCACAAAGAGGAGGGCGAATGGGTTCTGCGCCGCTACGACAAGCGCGACGATCGCGAGGACCAGCATGGCTGCGAGGTGGCCGCCGAGCTCCTCCGGGCGCGTGACGCTTCGGCGTGGGACCAGCTGCGGCCTCGCCACGAGCCAGCCGAGAAGAGACAGTCCTGCGAGCGCGAAGAGCGCAGCCACGGCCCAGTCTCCAGCCGCCTGAGTGTCGGGCGCGATCGGGCGCGCCTCGCCGCGGGTCAGGATTCCGAGCACGGCAAACACGGCGAAGAGCGCACCCACCCAGGCCCAGACGCCGAGACGGCTCGCGAGGCTCCGCAGCGCCGGCCGAAGCGCGATGTGGCGGCGACGGCAGCGGGCGAAGAGGTCGACGACGGCGGCGAGGAAGGGAAGCAACGCGGTGAGAAAGAGGAACTGGATCGTCCAGCCGCGGATCAAGCGCGAGCCGACCCAGACGTACGACTCGGTGCCGCGGGTCACGTCGGCGGCAGAATCCAGCGAACCGAGCAGGATCTGGGCCGATCGTCCGAGCTCGTCGAGTCGCGTCGCGTTGAGGGCAGCGAGAGTGTCTGCCCCGGGCGGCGGAGGGCGCGCACCCGCCGACGTGAGCGTGACGGCAGGGATCCCTTGAGCGATGAACGGACCCTGGCCGTAGAGCGTGAACGGAAAGGCGAGATCCACGAGCTGGGCGCCGGCGCTGGACCGCGTGGGCTCCTGTTGCGCCTGGGCGTTGATGGCGGACTGCGCGGTCGCGACGAGCGTGGCTCCGGGCGTGCGCGGCGTTTCTCCGGCGAACTCCACGCGCGGCGAACCCGATCCTGCGATCGCGTCGAGATTGATCACCGCCGCGAGCCGATCGCCGAGGCCCGAGTCGCGGGCGAACTCCGCTGCTCCGAGCGAACCGTAGGCGCCGCCGTCTTCCGAGAGGAGGATGACCGAGTGCGCGAGCGACGAGTTGCCGATGTCGCGGGCGAGCTCGAGCAGCGCGCCGGTGCCCGAGCCGTCGTCGTTGACCCCCGGGGAACGGCCAAGGTTGTCCCGGTGGGCCATGATCACGATCGTTTGCTGGGAGCGCGCGATGTCCTGTTCGGCTTTCAGCGGGGCAGTCGCCACGAGGTTGACGAAGCGCTGCCGGCCCAGGCCCGGGACGTTCGCGGTGAAGACCTGCCGCTGCACCGTGAACTTGTAGTCGCGTAGCCGCGCCGCGACCCACTCGGTTGCACCGCGCGCACCGTCCGTGCCCGGCCTTCGGTCGGGGTTGCGGCGCGCGAACTCCCTGGCGAACTGGACGGCCGTCGTGCCGTCGAAGGACGGCGGCAGGCGAGGCCCCTGGAGGGCGACCGGGCTGCCGAGGCTGAACGCGGCCACGAGAAGCGGTACCGCTGCCGCAAGCCAGGCCGCGCGGTAGATCCGGCCCGACACGGGCCGCTCGAGCGACCCGCGCCGCGCTCGGCGGCGAGGCGGAACCGCCATCGGGCCGGAGCCTATCCTGTGTCCCGGTGGCTCAGGACGCGACCATCCTCCTCGTCGACGACGAAGAATCCGTGCAGAAGCTGCTCACCTTCCCGCTGGAACGGGAGGGCTTCCGCGTCGTGCAGGCTAGGGACGGTGAGGAGGCGCTAGCGCGTTTCGACGAGAACGACGTCGATCTGGTGATCCTCGACATCATGCTCCCGAAGCTGGACGGCCTCGAGGTCTGTCGGCGCCTGCGGGCCAAGAGCACGGTGCCGATCATCATGCTCACAGCGCGGGACGACGAGCTCGACAAGGTCGTCGGGCTCGAGCTCGGGGCGGACGACTACATCACGAAGCCGTTCTCGATCGGGGAGTTCCGGAGCCGGGTCCGCGCCGCGCTCAGGCGCGCCATGCTCCCGGCCGCTTCCG